>Ga0137404_10001354_pt1 | contig 16113 bp, 13 predicted proteins | sample CZOMad2_1_16fung_FD_108285 | JGI IMG/M metagenome (GOLD analysis project Ga0137404, IMG submission 108285) | Vadose zone soil fungal communities from Angelo Coast Range Reserve, California, USA - CZOMad2_1_16fungal (Illumina Assembly) | ecosystem: Environmental > Terrestrial > Soil > Vadose...
CCTTGACCGCGGTGATCCTGGTGACCAGGTAGACGGGCCGATCGATCGGGCCCCGGACCAGCACGTTGTCCTCCGGCTCCGCCTCGGTCGTGCGCGCATAGAACCAGTGCGCAAAGCTCCGGTAGCTCCGGGTGAGCAGGTAGCAGCGCTCGCCCCGCCGTGCTTGAAAGAACTCCACCGCCGCGCGCTGCGTATGCGCCTCGACGTTGGCGGCGAAGAAGACGAGCGCCAGCGGCACGAACACGCCGGTTCCCGCGAAGAGGACGATCGCGCTCTGCGCGAAGGCGCGCCGCGCGTGGAGGAGGTGCGCGACGCCCAGGACGGCGAGGAGCCACACGCCGGCGAGGGCGCCGACGCCCGTCCAGGCGACCGGCGCCATCAGGCTCGCGTGGGCGAAGGCAGAGGCCGCGAAGAGCGGCGCGATCGCGTCCCGGTGCATCATGACGAACGGGGCCGCGATCACGGCGGCGGCCAGGAGCGCGCCGCCGACGCCGACCGCCCAGCGCGTCCAGCCGAACGGCTCCCGGCCGACGACGATGCGCTCGAGCTGGAGCGCGGCCAGATAGGTGAGCGGGAAGTAGCACAGGCTCGAGTAGTGGACGACCTTGGTCTGCACCAGGGAAAAGGCGACCAGCACGACCCAGAAGAGAATCAGCATCCAGCGGCGGAAGTCGCGCTGCCGCGCGTCGCCGCCCGACGGCTTGAGCATCTCCTGGACGGCGAAGAAGGACGCGGGGAAGCAGCCGAGCAGCAAGACCACGACGTGGTAGCCGATGAACCCGGTGTGGACGGTCTTCTCGCCGGCGAGGAGCTTCACGTGCCGCCGCACCAGCTCGAGCATGAAGTCGGGTCCGTTGCGGACGAGATCGACGGCCACCCAGGGCAGGATGGTGGCCGCCGCCGCGGCGACGACGATCAGCAGGTGGCGCGGGGCGATCGGGAAGCGGAACCGTCGCGAAACCCAGTACACGGCCGCACAGACCCCGGGGATCAGAACGCCGACCGGGCCCTTCGTCAGCGTGGCGAGGCCGAGGCAGAGGCCGCCGAGGGCGGCGTGCGACGACGACGGCTCGCGCGCGCAGCGGATGAGCGAACCGAGCCCGAGGAAGATCAACAGGTTGAACCACGGATCGATGATCCCGCTGCGGAAATAGACGTGGGGCAGGAGGGATCCCACGTAGGCGAGCACCCACAAGAGACCGAAGGCCCGGCCCCGGACTCCCGCGCCGATCCGGTACAGCGCGACCAGCGTGAGCGCGCCGCAGAGCGCGTTCGGCAATCGCGCGGCGAACTCGCCGACGCCGAAGACGGTCATGCTGACGGCCTGAAGCCACATGAAGAGCGGCGGCTTCTCGTAGAAGGGGCGAAAGCCGACGCTCGGCTGCGACCACTGACCGGTGACGAGCATCTCGCGCGCGATCTCCGCGAAGTTGATCTCGTCCCGGTCGAACAGGTGCACGGAGCCGAGGCCCGGCACGAACAGGAGGGCGGCGGCGATCGCGATCCAGATGCCGGCGTCCCGGGCCACGAGCGCGGCGCTGCGCCGGAGTGGAAAGGGGCCGCCCGACACGCGCCAATGGTAACATCCGGCCGGCCGTGCCACATCGAGCGCTCGCCTGCGTCCTGGCGCTGGTTCTCGTCGGCGCCGCCGGGTGTTTCTATCCGGGCGCGGAGGTACCGTATGTCTGGACGCCGCACGAGGTGGTGGCCGAGATGCTACGCCTGGCCGTCGTCGGGCCGGGCGACGTCGTCTACGATCTGGGCTCGGGCGACGGCCGCGTGGTGATCGCGGCGGCGCGCGACTTCGGCGCTCTGGGCGTCGGCGTCGAGATCGATCCGAAGCTGGTGGCCGAGAGCACGGAGTCGGCCCGCCGCGCGGGCGTCGCCGATCGCGTGACGTTCCGGGCGGGGGACCTGTTCCAGACCGATCTCACCGAGGCCACCGTGGTGATCCTGTACCTGTCGACCGAGCTGAACCTTCGCCTCCGGCCGAAGCTTCTCCGCGAGCTGAGGCCCGGCGCGCGGATCGTCTCGCACGACTTCGACATGGGCGACTGGGCGCCGGCCCGAACGGTCCACGTCCAGGAGCGCGGCTCGCAGCTCCGCCTCTGGATCGTTCCGCGTCAGTCGTAGACCCGCTCGATCCGGGTCCCCACGCGGCAGACGATCTCCCAGGGGATCGATCCGATCGTCTCGGCCATCTCGCGCGCGTCGATCGCGTCACGACCCTGGCGGCCGATGAAGACGACCTCGTCGCCGGGCGAAACGTCCATGCCCGTCACGTCCACCATGAGCATGTCCATGCACACCGATCCCACGATCGGGGCGCGGCGGCCGCGGATCAGAACCACGCCGCGTCCGGCCAGCCGGAGGTCGAGACCGTCGGCGTAGCCCGCCGGCACGATGGCGATGGTGGTCGGCCGCGCGGCGGCAAAGCGCGCGCCGTAGCCGGTGATCTCGCCGGCGCGCAGGCCCTTCACCGCGGTGACGCGGCTGGCGAGCGTCATGACTGGCGTGAGGCCGATCGTCGACGTGAGCGGTGGCGGTACGATGCCGTAGAGCAAGAGCCCCGGCCGCACGCGATCGAACCAGACCCGGGGGTCGCGCACGACGGCGGCGCTGTTGGCGGCGTGCCGGTACCGCGGGCGCGCGCCTAGCGCGGGCAGATCGGCGAGCACGCGCTCGAAACGGAGGCGCTGCTCGTCGAACAGAGTCGACGCGGGATCGTCGGCGGTCGCGAAGTGCGTGAACACCGCGTCGAGCTCGAGATGCTCGCTTCCGAGCACCTCGGGCAGCGTGCGGCGCAGGTTGTCGAAGCGGAACCCGAGGCGGTTCATCCCGGTGTCGATCTTCAGGTGATAGCGGAGCCGCTGCCGGTGGCGCGCCGCCGCCTCGGCCACGGCTCGGGCCGCCCCCGGCGACGAGATCGTCGGCGTGAGGCGGCAGTCGAAGACGCCGTCGAGATCGCTGACGCTCAGCGCGCCGAACACCAGGATCTCGGCGCGGACGCCAGCGGCCCGCAGCGCGGCGCCCTCCTCGATGTCGGCGCACGCGAGCAGGTCTGCTCCCGCATCCTCGAGCGCCCGCGCCACCTGCGCCGCGCCATGACCGTAGGCGTTCGCCTTCACGACGGCGATGACGCCCGGCGTTCCCGCCGGCCGCCCCTGCTTCAGATGCTCGGCGATCGCCCGAAAATTCGCCTTGAGCGCCCCCAGATCCACCCGCGCCACCGTCGGCCGCACCCTCTCACCCACGCGACCCCCCATACGGAGATTCTGACGTTGGAGACTCCGACGAGAAAAGGAATCTTGTCGACCAGCGGTGACGGCGGGTCGGGGGGCTGGTGTGGCAGGGGTCGAAGGGACCCGTTCCCAAAACGCGGCGACGGAGAACTAGCGCCCGGATGGAGCCCAGCCGCGACGGGGCAGCGGACGCGTGCCGCGTGGTCGTCTCGACCCCTGCCACACCAGCCCCCCGACCCGCCGCCACCCAGCGCGGCGACAGATCAAATAGCCCCCTCGGACGCGAGCCTGGCAATGGAGGAGTCGCTGTAGCCCAGCTCGCGCAAGAGCTCCTGCCGGTGCTGGCCGAGGAGCGGCGCGGTCGAGATCGTGGTCGGCGAGGCGGAGAGCTTGATCGGATTGCCGGCGGTGGTGTACGGCCCGCGTACGGGATGCTGGACCTCGACGATCATCTCGCGCGCGATCAGGTGCGGGTCGGTCATGACCTCGCCCGTGTCCAGGCACGCCCCGCACGGCACGCCGGCGCCGGCCAGGATCTTCATGACCTCGTGCTTCGTGCGCTTGAGCGTCCACGCCTCGATCGTGGTGTTGACCTCGTCCCGGTTCTCCCAGCGCGCCGCGGCGGTGTCGTACTTCGGGTTGCCGACGAGATCCTCGCGTTCCATGGCCTTGAGCAGCGGCCGCCACATCTGCTGCTGCGCGAAGATGAAGGCGTAGTCGTTGGGGCCGCCGGGATGGCAGCGGTACGTCGATCCCGGGATGCTGGTGCCGAGCTGGTTGCCGGTGCGCTCGCCCGGCTTGCCCCGGCGCTGGTGATCGCGCAGGCTGACCCGGATGAGGTTGACCACCGCGTCCTGCATGGCGACCTCGACCTGCTGGCCCTCGCCGGTCGCGTGGCGCTGCATGAGCGCGGCGAGGATCCCGATCACGCAGTGCATGCCGGTGCCCGAGTCGCCGATGGACGGCCAGACGTAGGTCGGCGGGCTGTCGGGGAAGCCGGTGACGCTCATGGCCCCGCCCATCGCCTGTGCGATCGGCTCGTAGCTCTTGTAGTCGCGGTAGGGTCCGTACGAGCCGAAGCCCTTGATGCTCGCGTACACGAGGCGCGGGTTGAGCGCCTTGACCTCGCGATAGCCGAAGCCCAGCCGCTCGAGCACACCGGGGCCGAAGTTCTCCAGGAGCACGTCCGCGGTCTTGAGCAGCGCGCGGAACACGTCCTTGGCGCCGTCGTTCTTGAGATTGAGCGTGAGGCTGCGCTTGTTGCCGTTGAAGGACAGATAGAAGAGGCTGTCCGCGTCCGGCCGGTCCCGGTGTGTCTCGCGAGCCGGATCGCCCTTGAGCGGCTCCTCGACCTTGATGACGTCGGCCCCGAGCCAGGCAAGCATCTGGCCGCACGACGGGCCGGCCTGGTTGTTCGTGATGTCGACCACGCGGATGCCGGAGAGCGCCCTGGTCATGAGCCCCTCAGGCCTCCGCGGGCGGCGCCGCGCAGACGTCTTCGTACCGGTGCCGCTTCGTGATCAGGCGCGAGTGCTGGAAGACGTCGAGGGCGACCTCGAACGCCGGGCGCGTGATCTCGACATCCGGCGTCCAGCAGCCGAGCTTCTGATAGGAGGCGATGGTCGCGGCGAGGACGGCCCGGTCGATCCCCGGGAAGAACTCGGCCTCCGCCTCCGCGATCTTCGCGGCCGGTGTCGCGACGATCCAGGCGCGCGCCTTGCGGTAGGCGCGCATGAAGCGCCGGGCCGTGTCGGTGCGCAGCCACTCGCGCGTGGCGGCGAGGCTCGAGAAGGCGCAGGGGCCGATCGCCTCGCCGACCGACGCCACGACGTGACCGACACGGTCGTGCTCGAGCTGCTGCGGCGCCGGGCCCTGCTGATGGATGTAGTCGCCCTCACCCTTCCGGAAGGCCTGGTCCATCTGCCCGCTGGGAACGTCGACGGCGCCGATGGCCGCGTAGTCGAGCCCGCGGCGGTGGCAGGCGTACTTGAACATCGCGATCGGCTGGCCTCCGTGATCGACGAGGACCTTCGCGCCCTTGAGCTTGTCCCACGTGAACGCCCCATCGGGGCGGCGCCCCGTGAGGAAGAAACCGTCCTTCTCGTTGATCTGCGCGAAGTGCACCGCCGGCGGCGTCTGGCCCTTCTCGAGCGGCCCGAAGCCCTGCGAGGGCGCCGACTGGCAGACGTGCACCGTGCCGTTCAGGAGGCCGTCGATCGCCGACTTGCCGGCGGGCGCGACGGAATGCGCGGGCCGCAGGCCCTCCGCCTGAAGAAACCCTCCGGCGAACGTGGCGATCAATGGCGAGTAAAAGGCCGAGAAGCGAGTGAACTGGATGCTGATCTCGTCGCTCAATCAACCCTCCCTGGCTCGGACGATAGTAACATCGGCCCCGATGGCACGTCGCGATGCGCTCGTGATGCTGGCGCTCTGGACCGTGGCCGCGGTCCTGGGAGGCTGCACTGTCGGTGGGCTTCAGGGCCCGGCCATCGCCACGACCACGCCCGCCGGGACACCGGAGTGGATTCCGATCCAGATCCAGAAGCCGGACGGCCCCGGGCCGTTTCCCGCCGTCGTGATCATGCACGACTGCAGCGGCCTCGGCCCCAGCTCGAGCGGGGCGCCCGGCCGCTGGGCGAGGGAGCTCGTCGGACGCGGCTACGTCGTGCTCATGCCGGACAGCTTCACGACGCGCGGTTTTCCCGCCGGCCTGTGCACCAACCCTTCGCCGCGCCGCAACGACGTCGGCCCTTCGCGCCGGGTGCGTGACGCCTACGCGGCGCTGGCTCACCTCCGCACGCTGCCCTTCGTCGACGGGTCCCGCGTCGGGCTCATGGGCGGATCGCACGGTGGGGCGACGACGCTCGCCGCGATGGTCGCGCCGAGCGCGTCGCCGGGCTTCAGGGCCGCCGTGGCCCTCTATCCGGGATGCGCCCCGTGGCTGCGGAGCGGGACCACCGGCGCCGACGACGGGTACCGGCCGGCCGGCCCGCTGCTAATCCTGATCGGAGAGAAGGACGACTGGACGCCGGCCGAGCCCTGCCGGCTACTGGCCGACGCCGCGCAGCGGGCCGGCTCTCCCGTGACGATCAAGGTCTATCCCGGGGCCTATCATTCGTTCGACAACGCGAACCCCGTGCGCTACGTGGCGACGCGGGTCAACGCGAGCTCGCCGACCGGCCACGGCGCCACGACCGGCGGCGATCCCGAGGCCTGGGCGGACAGCATTCGCGAGGTCGCCGCGTTCTTCGGCCGATATCTCAAGTAGCCAAGGGTGATCCCATCCGCCGGACCAGCGCCGACGCGAGTGCCGGCGAAACCGCCTCGTCGCCGACGCTGACCGCGCGCCGGAGCGCTGCCGCCGCGGCGGAGGCCGCGGCGGGGGAGCGGGCGTGGACCACGGCGATCGGCCGATCACGGCTCACGCGCTCACCGATGCCGCGCACGTCGACGAGTCCTACGGCCGGATCGATGGCGTCCGCGATCGCCTGACGGCCGCCGCCCAGCGCGGCCACCAGGAGCCCGACCGCGCGCGCGTCGATCCGCGTGATGACGCCGGCGGTCTCGGACGTGACGGCCAGCTCGACGGGCGCCCGGGCCAGGTGGCGCTCGGGGTGCTCGAGGAGATCCGCCGGGCCGCCGAGGGCCTTCACCATCCGCGAGAAGCGCTCCGCCGCGGCCCCGGACGCGAGTGCCTTGTCGACCGCGGCCGTCCCTTCGCCGTCATCGCGCGCGAGCCCACCCAGGACCAGGAGCTCGCTCGCCAGCGCCGACGTCACCGCGTGAAGCCGGACGTCGCGCCGCGCTCCGGTGAGGAACTCGACCGCTTCGAGGACCTCGAGCGCGTTGCCCACGTGATGGCCGAGCACCTGGCTCATCTCGGTCAGCAGCGCGGTCGTCCGGAGCCCGGCGTCCCCGGCGACCGTCAGGAGGCTGTCACCGAGCGCGGTAGCGGTCTCGAGCGACGGGGTGAACGCGCCGGAGCCCACCTTGATGTCCATGACGAGCGCGTCGAGCCCGGCGGCGAGCTTCTTCGAGAGGATCGACGCGGTGATCAGCGGGATGGACTCGACGGTCCCCGTGACGTCGCGGATCGCGTAGAGCCGCCGGTCGGCGGGCGCGAGATCGACGGTCTGGCCGACGATCGCGCAGCCGGCCGCGCGCACGGCGTTCCGGAAGCGGCTCACGTCGGGCGCCGTGTCGTAGCCGGGAATGCTGGCGAGCTTGTCCAGCGTGCCGCCGGTGTGGCCGAGGCCCCGGCCCGAGATCATCGGCACGAAGCCGCCCGCGGCCGCCACGACGGGAGCGAGGATCAGGCTGACCTTGTCGCCCACGCCGCCGGTCGAATGCTTGTCGAGAATCGGGCCGCCGAGGTCGGGCCAGTCGAGGACGGTGCCCGAGCGCGTCATGGCGCGCGTGAGCCACGCGCACTCCGCGCGCGACATGCCGCGGAAGTAGACGGCCATCGCGAAGGCGGCCACCTGGCCGTCGCTCACCGAGCCGTCGACGATGCCGGCGACGAGGCGCCGGATGTCGTCCTCGCCGAGCGACGCGCCGTCACGCTTGGCGCGGATCAGCTCCGCCGTCGTCACGCGCGGCGTCACACACCCTCGAACACGTCGGCCCACTCCTCGAGCATCTCGGGATACCCGTGCCGCACGGTGAGGCCGACATGATCGAATCCGGCTCGCGCGAGCTCGCGGAGCTGCTCGCGCAGCTCGGCCCGGGAGCCGGTGAACGTCGTCGCGCGAATCAGCTCCGCGGTGCAGATCTCCTGCTCCTCGGGACGGAGAAACATGAGGTGGCCGCGATGGTTACTGAGATAGCGGGCGTCAGCCGGCTCGTACTTCAGATAGATTTGCCGATAGCGCTCGATGAGGGGCGCCAGCTGCGGCGGAATCGGCCGTCCCAGATCGCCGAACTCGTCGCGCTCGACCAGGCTGTGCAGCGCGATGGTGGCGGTTGGCCCCGCGTGAGCCCGCGCGCGGGGGCTGTCGCCGGGCTCGCCCTCGCCGAGGACGCAGCCGGCGATGGCCGCGGTCGCCGTCATCGCCGCCGGATCGCCGCCGGCGTCGCGCCAGGCGGCCTGCATATCGGCGATCGCGCCCCTGGCGTGAGCCGGGTTCGCCGTCGCATGGATCCAGCCGGCCCCGAGCCTGGCGGTGAGCCGTCGAGCCCGCGGCCCCAGCGCCGAGATGTGCAGGGGAATCGAGTCGGCGATGTTGAAGGCGCCAACCTCGGGGTTCAGGAATCGGATCTTCCGGCGCTTGTCCTCGAAGGTCCACTCGAGCGTCTGGCCCGCGAGCAGCCCGCGCACGACGCGGATGTACTCCTCCATGTCCGCGAGCTTCACGGGGCGCAGTCCCATCGTGCGGCGCGCCGTGAAGCCGGTGGAGACGCCGAAGTCGATCCGGCCGGGCGCCAGGGCATTGAGGCTCGCGAGCCCGCTGGCGGCGACGGGCGCGATGCGATTCGATGGGATGAGCACGCCCGTGCCGAGGCGGATCGTCGAGGTTTGCATGGCGGCGGCCGCCATCGCGACGAACACCTCGGCGTTGAGCAGCTGAGTGTCGTAGAACCACGCGCGGCGGAAGCCCAGCGCCTCGGCGCGCTTGACGACCTTCCACGAATCGGCCGCCGGCGCCAGAAAGATGTCGTAGTCCATCACGGCTCCGTTCTTGCTCAGCGTTCCTTCACGTAGGGCACACCGATGGCGCTCGGCGCGGCCGCTCGTCCGACGAAGCCGGCCAGCAGCAAGACCGTCAAGACGTAGGGCAGCGCCTGGATGAGCTGAACCGGCATCACGCCGACGAGCGGCAGCTCGGTTCCCTGAAGACGCGCCTGCGCGGCGTCGGCGAAGGCGAAGAGGAGGCACGCAGCGAGCGTCGGCACGGGCCGCCACTGGCCGAAGATGAGCGCGGCCAGGGCCAGGTAGCCCTTGCCCGCCGACATGTCCCGGATGAACGAGGCGTGATGCGCGATCGAGAGATACGCGCCGGAGAGACCGCACAGCACGCCGCTCACGACGAGCGCGCGGTATCGCGTGGCGGCGACGGAGATGCCGGCCGTGTCGACCGCGCCGGGGCTCTCGCCCACCGCGCGCAGACGGAGGCCGAAGCGCGTGCGATACACGATCCAGGCGACCGCGGGAACGGCCGCGGCGGCGATGTAGACGAGGATGTTGTGGCCGTTCACGACCTCGCGGTAGATCGGCCCCAGCGCCGGCACGTTCGCGAGGGCGGTCGCGCCCGGAAGCTCGATGGGGGCGAAGCGGGCGCCGGGGCCGAGGAGCGGGGTCTGGCCGCCCTCGTGAAACCACGCGTAGCCGAGCACCGCCGTGAGGCCCGACAGCGTGATGTTGAGCGCCATGCCCGACACGACCTGGTTTCCGTGATGGGTGATGCACGCGAAGCCGTGCAGGAGGCTCACCATGATCGCCGCGGCGATGCCGGCGCCGAGGCCGACCCAGGCCGAGCCCGTCACGGCCGCTGACGCGGCAGCCGCGAAGGCCGAGGCCAGCATCTTGCCTTCGAGGCCGATGTCGACGACGCCTGAGCGCTCGGCGAAGAGGCCGCCGAGCGCCGCCAGCACGAGCGGCGCCGCCCCGCGCGCCGTCGCCGCCGCCAGGAGCGCCGCGAAGGGCAAGGCGTCGCTCATGAGCGGAGCAGCGCCTCCACGGGGCCGCGGAGCGCGTGCTCGAGAGCGCCGCAGACGAGAATGATCAGTCCCTGGATGACCACCACCATGTCGCGGGTGAGAGTCGGCATGTCGAACGACAGCTCGGAGCCGCCCTGATATAGGGCGCCGAACAGCACGGCCGCCAGCATGATGCCCAGCGGGTGGTTGCGTCCCATCAGCGCCACCGCGATCCCGACGTAGCCGGCGCCTCCGGTGAAGTTCAGGAGCAGCCGATGCTGCACGCCCATCACCTCGTTGAGGCTCATGAGGCCGGCGAGCGCGCCCGAGATCGACATCGCGACGATGATCGTCCGCGCGGGTCGGATCCGGCCGTACACGGCGGCCGTCCTGTTGTGGCCCAGGGCTCTGAGCTCGTAGCCCCAGCGCGTGCGCCAGAGATAGAGCCAGACGAGCGCGCCGGCGGCGAGGGCCAGGAGCAGCGAGAGGTTCACGGGCGAGCGACCGATCTCCCAGCCGAGCGATCGGGCGACGTCGTGGAGCTGCGGCAGCCACGTGCTCGGAGCGAACTCGCGCGTCTCCGGCGACTGCTGCCCCGGTTTGATCAGGACGTTGACGAGGAGATGGGTCATCAATGCCGAGGCGATGAAGTTGAACATGATCGTGGTGATGACGACGTGGCTGCCGCGCCGCGCCTGAAGCCACGCGGGCACGAACGCCCAGGCCGCGCCGCCGGCGGCGGCCACGACAACGGCGGCGGGGACGACCAGCGTCGTCGGCCAGCCGCCGGCGCCGAGGCAGAGCAGGGCCACACCGAGACCGCCGAGGTACGCCTGGCCCTCGGCGCCGATGTTGAAGAGTCCGGCGTGAAACGTGACCGCGACCGCCAGCCCCGTGAACGCGAAGCTGGTCGCGTAGTAGAGCGTGTAGCCGATGGCCTCAGCGCTCCCGAAGGCCCCGCTCGCCAGAAGCCAGAGCGCCCGCGCGGGATTTTCCCCGACCGCCACCACGACGAGCCCGGACAGCAGCAGCGCCAGGGCAAGATTGACGACCGGCAACAGCGCCGGAGCCACCCAGCGAAGCGAGACCCCTGACGCCGCCGCCGCCATCCCGCGGATTATCGCGCGCACAAGCGATCCATGTCGACGCGCGGCGGTCGCGGCGTGGGCCGACGGGCCGGGTGCGGCCGGGGTCGAAGGGACCCGTTCCCGTCACGCGGCGACGGACGCGATCCGCCCGGATGGAGCCCAGCCGCTATGGAGCAGCGCACGCGTGCCGCGTGGTCCTCTCGACCCCGGCCGCACCCGGCCCGTCGGCCCATGCCGCGCCTCCGAGCGTCATTCTTCAAACCGGTGAACGCGGCGCAATTCAGGGAAGAGAACCATCCAGAGGACGGCGATGGCGACCGTGCCGATGCCGCCGAGCAGCACCGACGGAACCGTGCCGAGGAGCGCGGCGACCAGGCCCGACTCGAAGGCGCCCAGCTGGTTCGAGGTTCCGGTGAACAGCGAGTGCACGGCGCTGACGCGGCCGCGCATCGCGTCCGGCGTCCGGATCTGGACGAGCGAGGCCCGGATGACGACGCTGACCACGTCCGACGCGCCGAGAACGGCGAGGGCGACGAGCGAGAGCGCGAAGCTGGTGGAGAGGCCGAACACGATCGTGGCCGCCCCGAAGACCATGACGGTACGAAAGAGGGCGGGCCCGATTCGCCGGCGCAGCGGATAGCGGGCGAGGAAGATCGACGTCGCCAGCGCCCCGACGGCCGGGGCCGAGCGCAGGAGTCCGAGCCCGCGCGGCCCCGCGTCGAGAATGTCGCGCGCGTAAACGGGCAGGAGCGCGGTGGCGCCGCCGAGCAGCACCGCGAACAGGTCGAGCGACATCGTGCCGAGCAGCACCCGCCGGCTCCAGATGAAGGCGACTCCCGAGAAGACGCTCTCGAGCGTCAGGGGCTCGACCGCGCGTGGTCCCCGTCGGCTCCGGATGACGGCGGCGCACATGCCGGCCACGACGAAGAGCGCGGCCGCGGCGACGTAGGCCGCTTCGGGGCTCTGCGCGGACAGAAACCCGCCCAGCGCGGGTCCCACGATCTGGGCCGTCTGATTCGCCGAGACCAGCCACGCCATGGCGCGCGCGATGAGCGGCCGGGGCACGACGTCGGACACCAGCGCCGTCGTGGCGGGACTCTCGAACGCCCGGGCGGCGCCGATCAGCGCGACGATGGCGAGGATCGTCGTATTGCTCTGCCGGCCGGTCACGGTCGCGGCCACGAGCGCGAGGGCGGCGGCGGCCTCGACGAGCTGGCACACCACGGCGATGAGACGACGGTCGCAGCGATCGGCGACCTGTCCGACCAAGAGCGTCAGCAAGACGATCGGCAGGAACTGCGCCAGGCCGACCAGCCCGAGATCGAGCGCGCTGCCGGTCAACGCGTAGAGCTGCCAGCCCACCGCGACGCCCAGCATGTGAAAGCCCATGTTGGCGAGGACCCGCGAGCACAGCAGGAGGGCGAAGGAGGGGTGGCCGAGCACCAGGGGCGATCCTAGCAGAACGGCCGTGATACTGTCGGGCCCACGGAGGGGACGATGCGACAGGGCTTTCGAGTGATCGATTCGGACACTCACGTGAACCCGTCCCTGGACGTGCTGCTCCGCTACGCGGACCGGGAGCTCGCGGAGCGGATCGACGACCTGAAGCCCTATCGGCGGACGGTCAAGACGGTGGTCGGCCGGGGCGACGCCGAGGATGTGGGCTCCTCGACGATCCTGTCGGTGAGGCCGGTTCGCCTGCAGCGAGTGGCCGGCCAGAAGGCGGCGCCGGCGCCGCCGGCCGACGGCGATCGCGGCTTTCTATCGGGGCGCACGCAGATGGTCACGCGCCAGCCCATCACGCCGCGGGTCGCCGAGGACAACGCCCGCGGCCGGCTGCGCGACATGGACCTCGAAGGCCGCGACATCGATTTCATCATTCCGGGCCCGTGGGCGTACGGCGCCCCCGCTCTGGCCCCGCATCTCGCCCACGGTCTCTACCGCGCCTATCACCGTTACATGGCGGAGTACTGCGCGGCGGATCCGCGCCGTCTCAAGAGCATGATCCTCGCGCTCGCCACCGATCCGGCGTGGAGCGCGCAGGTGATCAAGGAGCGCGCCCGGGAGGACTGGGTGGCGGCGGTGTGGCCGCTGCTCCCCGAGGGGATGCCCGTCGACGATCCCGATCTCGAGCCCATCTGGGCGGCCGCCGACGAGGCCGATCTGCCGATCATGTACCACGCGTTCACCATCGAGACGCCGTACTTCCCGGGCTATCGCGACATCTGGGACAACCCAGCGATGGGCCGCTGCGCCGGCCAGACCTGGGGTGGCCAGCGGTTTCTCTCCTTCATGCTGATGGGCGGGATGCTCGATCGCTATCCGCGGCTTCGCGTCGGCGCGCTCGAGAGCGGTCACGGCTGGCTGCCGCACTGGCTCGTGCGGCTGACGCGACAGATCGACTACGTGCGCGGCTCGGTGTCGCCGGCGCTCAAGCACACGCCGCTGGAGTACGCGCAGATGGGGCGCGTCTTCGTCAGCATCGATCTATCGGAGGGCGTGGGGCTCACGAAGGCGGCGATCGATCTCCTGGGCGATCACGCGCTCATGTTCGCGTCCGACTATCCGCACCCGGAGACGATCTTTCCGGATCACGCCGACACGGTGATCGGGTGGCGGGAGGTGCTGGGCGAGGAAGCGACGCGCAAGCTGATGTGGGAGAACGCGAGCCGCTTCCTGCGCCTGACGTCGACGCCGTGGAGCGCGAGTCCGCCTTAGTCGGAGCCGCTCGCGGCCGACGACGTCCAGGGGATCATGCGCTTCTGCAGCTCGCTCTCGTCGATCTCGAGCCCGAGGCCCGGGGCGTCGGAGAGGACGAACTTGCCCCGCACCGGGCGCACCGGCGTCCGGAACACCACGTCCTGGACTCCGTACGGGCCGTTGTACTCGGCCGGATAGTGCGAGTGGGTGAGGGACGCCACGAAGTGGAGGTTGGCGGTGTGGCCGATCGAGGGCTGGGTCTGATGCGGCACCAGATCGATGCCGTACGCCCGCGCCAGCGCCGCCATGTCGCCGAGGCCGGTGAAGCCGCCCGTCTTCACGATGTCCGGCTGCAGGATGTCGACGCCCGCCTCGATCAGCCGCTGGATGCCCTGGAGCGTGTATTCCTGCTCGCCGGCGGACACCGCGATGTCGAGCGCGTCGGCGACCTTGGCGAAGCTCTCGACGTGGTAATGCTGCACCGGCTCCTCGAACCACACGTAGCCGAGCTCCTCCAGCGCGCGGCCGACGCGAATGGCGCCCTGGACGGAGTAGCCGTTGTTGGAGTCGAAGGCGAGCGGAAAGCCGTCGCCCACCAGCGTGCGCACGGCCCGCGCCTTGGCGATGTCGCCGGCCAGGTCCACGTCACGGGACGTCTTGTCGGCGTCGAAGCGGATCTTTACCTGCACGGGCCCGAGCTCGAGCCGCTGCTCGACCACCCGGCACACCTCGTCGACGGTCCGCTCGCCGTTGCCGCCGATCGACGCGTAGAAGGGAAGCTCGCGCCGCCACGCGCCGCCGAGCAGCTTCCACACCGGCTGGCCGAGCGCCTTGCCCTTGAGATCCCACAGCGCGAGGTCGACGGCGGCGAGCGCGCCAGTATACGCGCCCTCGGGGCCGAGCTTGATGTGCTGATGGAAGAGCCGATCTTGAAGGATGCGCGTCTCGAGCGGGTCGGCGCCGAGCAGCATCGGGGTGAAGGCGCTCGCCACGATCTCGAGCGAGGCATTGCCGTGCACCATCGGGCTCGCCTCGCCCAGGCCGTACGTGCCCGCGTCACTCCAGATCCGGACCCAGGCGCTGCGGCTCCGGCCCTCGCCCCAGTTCACGTGAAACGCCTCGACGCGTGTGATCTTCACCGTCTCCCTCCCTGGCCAACCATTGTAAGCTGCGGGTGATCGGAAAGGAGACGGGCGATGGCCAAGCGACGGGTGGTGATCACGGGGGCGGCCGGCTACGTGGGCCAGCGGATGTTCAAGGAGCTCGCCGAGCGGTGGGACGTGGTGCCGATCGACGTCATCCCCGCGACCCGCGGCGGCGAGAAGGTCCCCGGACTGATCGTCGCCGATCTGACGCGGCCGGATCGCAACGAGTATCGCCAGCACTTCCGCGGCGCCGACGCGGTCATTCATCTCGGGTACGTGCGCGCCCCGGGGATGGACGCCACGACCTGGCAGGAGAACAACGACGCCAAGTTCTGGGCGGAGCACCAGAACGTCGCCCTCGCCTACAACGTCTATCGCGTCGCGCTCGAGGAGGGCGTGCGCCGGGTGGTCGTGGCCAGCTCCAACCACGCCGCCGACTACTACGAGCGGCTGGTGTGGGACGGGCGGGTCGACATGGTCACGCCCGAGATGCCGCCGCGCTCGGACAACTGGTACGGCTGGGCCAAGGCCGCGTACGAGCTGCTCGGCTTCGTCTTCGCCACCGGCAAGGTCGACGGCCGAAAGCTCGAGGTCGTGCAGTGGCGCATCGGGGGTCCGCGCGACGACGACATCGAGCACGTGAAGCCGGGCGACATCAAAGTGATGCATCGGGCGCTCGGCGCCTATCTCTCGCGGCGCGACCAGGTCCAGCAGGCCATCCGCATGGTGGAGACCGAGGACATCAAGGACGAGCACGGTATTCCGTTCTTGATCGTCTACGGCATCAGCGGCAACACGCACCGCTTCTGGAGCCTGGCCAGCGCGAAGACGAAGATCGGCTACGCGCCGCAGGACGACAGCCAGGTCAACTTCGCCGACGCGATCGCCGCCCTCGCGCGCCCCGCGCCGAAGGCATGATGGGGGTCACGCGATGAAGCTCACGCCGACGCAGCTCGACGCGTTCGACCGGGACGGCTATCTGTTCTTCCCGCGCATGTTCTCGGCAGAGGAGATCAAGGTGCTGACGGACGAGGTACCGAACCTCTACGCTCAGTACCGGCCCGAGAACGTGCGCGAGCGGGGCAGCGACGCCGTGCGCACGAATTTCGCCGCCCACATGTACAGCGCCCCCTTCGCGCGGCTCGCGCGTCATCCCCGGATGATCGAGCCGGTCGTGGCGGTCTTCGGCGAGCCGGTCTACATGCACCAGTTCAAGATCAACGGCAAGATGGCCTTCGACGGCGACGTCTGGCAGTGGCACCAGGACTTCGGCACCTGGTTCAACGACGACCAGATGCCCGA
>Ga0137404_10001365_pt1 | contig 16072 bp, 22 predicted proteins | sample CZOMad2_1_16fung_FD_108285 | JGI IMG/M metagenome (GOLD analysis project Ga0137404, IMG submission 108285) | Vadose zone soil fungal communities from Angelo Coast Range Reserve, California, USA - CZOMad2_1_16fungal (Illumina Assembly) | ecosystem: Environmental > Terrestrial > Soil > Vadose...
GGACACAAGTCGACCGCTTACGGAAGCTACGTCTGAGCGAAATCATGAAGCAGAGTGACCGGCTTCGCACAAAGCTATTGGACCTGATAGCATGAAGGTCGACAGCAAGGGTAACATTCATGTTGCCCAATGATTCGGCGGCAAGGTTTTGAAGATATCTCCTGACGGGAAGCTTCTACACATATTTGAGATCGCCGCGGGTGATGGTACAACAAACGTTGCCTTCAGCGAAGGCGAGAAAGAATTATACGTGACAGTGGTGAAGGATCCAAAGGCCCCGCAGGCAAAGGGCAGCATCATAAAATTCGCAAATGTGAAGTAACGGAGTCACGATCAGGTCCGGAAAAGTCGCCGCATAACGAATTACTCGGGTAATACGAAATTAGGCTCCTCCTCACTCGGCGGAGGCAACATGCTCGCTAGCTGTGCGCCGCGTCGATTCAACCGTAGGATTAACTCGCCGCGGCCTGTATGATCCACAGTGACGACGTTCAATGCGACCAAAGCTGTGACGTCGTCGTGAAAGAATTTCGCGTCAGCTGGTTGGAAGAACGCGGAGTCCACTGCAAACTGATCCTCTGACATTAATATAAACCGGCCTGTCTTTGAACGTGCAAGCAGGCGCAGCAGGCCCATCGTTTGAAGCGACAGGCCGAGGCTCGGCACGACGATCTCTGCTACGGCGGAGAACTCATCAAGCCGCGCGAGAATACTCGCGGCTATTTGATTTACCTCGTCAAGCTTTCGAAGAATTACGGCGTGATCTTGCCGCAGTAAGTCGTCGACCTGACTCTGCAGGTGATATGTGTGGGTAATTAGTTCCTTGATCTCTTCGTGGCGATGTTGCTCCAGCCACTCAATGAAATCACGATGGTCAAGGTCTTTTCGCGCTCCTCGCTCTTGGCGGTAAATCGCGAGCAATTGCACAATGGTGGCGAATGCGGTTGCTCCAGATAAGGGATCGATCATCGACGAAATTATTCCTGCAGATTGCTCTTTCAACACACAAGGCGCGTTAGTAGAATTGCGTGCTAAGACCTCCTAGACCGCAAGCGTGACAATCTACGTTTACCGCGATGGCGAAGAGATCCGCAGCTGGCCTGAGGAAGAATTTTGCGCACTGATTTCCAGCGGAGAGATTTTACCTGACGACCATTTTCGCCATGAAGGCACGACCGAGTGGTCACTCGTCTCGACGTACACTCCTTCCAATCGGCAGGAATCCGAACCCCGACCGAAAAGCGACACACCGAGCGCCAATCACGATTGGAGATCGGATCCCGCAACAGAAAAACAGATCAGCTATCTCGCGAGTTTCGGTGTAACCGGGCCTGCCGGACTGAGCAAGGGCGAAGCTTCGGACTTGATCGAGCGATGCTTAGACGATCCAGAAGCTGTAGAGAGACAACGGCAGCTTCGGGAAATTCGTTACGAGGAAGAGAGACGTGAGCGTGCTTCTTTCCCGTCATTTTATCTGAAATCGGACATCGCTGGCGCTGCTCGCGAGCTTGAAGCGATTAAGGAACGTCGCAACAAAACACGAGCGGAAGTATCAGCTAAGAAGAAACAGCTCGCCTCAGCCAATTCACGTTTGCAACAAGCAACACACGACGATGAAAAGCCTACGATTCAAACCGAGATCGACGACGTCAAAGCCGATTTGGAGGCTGCCGAGTCAGAGCTGAGTGATTTTCCAGTCGAACTGGAAGATGCACAGACAGATCTAAAGGTTGCGAGGTCGAGGCGACTCAGTTTTTGGAAAGCGACATTCAAAGAAGACTGGATTTTGACCGGGGACGAGGCTCGGCTGATCGACTTCGCCGATACGATTGATCAGCTCTACGCGGAGTGTGGACGTTACTTCAAAATCCCAACGAACAAGCAAGTAACCGATGTACTCGAAGCTCTGGACAAGGATTCACGCGATTGGGACAAACGGGAGCCAAGCGCCTTTTACCTAGCACTCAAAGCAAGAGTGCCGGATTGCACTAGAAGTGTGAGGCCAGTGACCCCGTCGCGCAGTCAAGGCTGTCTGGTCTTTTTAATGGGTATCGTATCTGTGGTGGCTTACTACCTGATAATTCGCTGAAGGATAAACGCGAACTATAGCCGTCGGGCGATACGGAACGGGCTCTGCGCGTGTCCGATCGACCTACACGCCTAGCCTTGGCTGGCGTTGCGCGTCAGCAATTACTGCTCCGCTAGTCGGATCCCAACGCTCGAAGTTCTCATTTCGCCACTCAACAGCGGAGGGGCACATTATGGTCGAAGCATCCAATCCCAGCAGTGCCCTCGTCTTGAAGTACGATAATCCATAAACGTTCGTTCGCCCATCTGAATAGAGCGACACCATCTGCGGCGAGCCCCCGACTTTGGGGTCAATGTTTGCGTCGAGTACTTTTCCAAAGGCATGAAACACGTTGTAGCTTGTCTCAGCCTCCTTTCGGTACTGAGTCTCGAATAGTGTGCGACCGCTCCCTAGCGCCTTTATCGGTCCGGATTTCGGTCCTATCTCTTCAGGACTAAGAGAAACGTTATGATCATGTGTGTATTCAATCCGATGGAGAGCAAAAGCGCCGTTCAGACAACACGCGTATAAATATCGAACGGCTCTGCCAAACAGTGCGGCGGATAAGAGCCTAAAGCGGATCTAATGGCATCAGCGTAAATTTTGGCTCGTTCTTCGGCAGGCGTTTGTGACTTGAACAGCACGCCTAATCCCGCCAACTGACATAGCTGGCCAAGAGTTTGCGTCGGGAAAATTACGTCCGATGCGTAGGCAAAAATCTCGTTCGTAAGGGGAGATGCAAAAACTTTCTGTGCATGGTCCCACTGGCTCCCATCCTCCCAAGAAATGCGGCTGTCCGCTACGAAATAACACGATGCAGCACGTTTATGAACCGCAATCCATGAAACAACGAGTGACATATTGTTAAAGCCGACGTTTTAACGTGCGATCTACCAAATCTTCAAAAACTGGATCTCCCACCCCAGCTCCAAAGACGTCGAACACTGGCTGTGTTACACGTTTCACTGCCTCCCAAAGCGTGTTGTCCGGCGCTTCCTGAGGAATTGTTATTGTTGATGTGACTACGTCATCCTCGGCTGTCACGGAACTGAACAACTCTCGCATGGGCTCGACCCAACAGCAGATTTTTCGGCCCCTCAGGCCTGTCCATCGAAAAGCGAATTCGAGTAGGGCCTTGTTGCGATCAGCCTTGAGCGCATCAACAAACGCCCTGACCGTTGCAATCAGCTCTGCGGTCCGACTTATCAGCAGCACGAAATCGAAAACGGTTCCCGGTTTAACGCCACGGTCCAAAAGCATTTTTGAAGTATCGTCTTCGTACGTTCGCGCTGCATAGAAACGGCCCGTTGGCTCTATTCGCCAAAAATCCATCTCCTTGACCGACCAGCGAGTACGCTTGTCATAGATCAGTGCTTCCCAACCTCTGTCTTTTACGTACGGACGGCTGCCCGCGTCGCTGAAGCTGCGACTATCTACCCACGGCGGCCATCCAGTTAGCCGCGGCTGGTGAATGAAGAGAACATCAAGCAGCGTCTTTAGTGGTACATTGATCGAAACGCCGGTGAGGACGCATGATACTTCTCTTAATCCGTAGAACGACTGTTCACTCATTGTGACTTGGAATGGAATCTGTCGACCCATCGAGATTCCAATTGCCTGCGTCCGATCTCAAGAAAATCCACAGCGGCTTGTTCTGGAGATTTCTGTGTAGCTGTGCCGTTCGTGGTCTTCACTGCCGAGCCGATCTGAACAAGAATGTCCCCAAGGTGACGGCGCATGAAGGCTCCGATGTCCGCCTCGCGATTGTCAAAGCAGATGCGTATGAGTCTATCCCAGTCGGCGGCGGTCATGGGTTCGCAGGAACTGGGCCGCCCATTTGAGATTGTTCGGACATACACAGCGTTTTGGCGGAGCTCGCGCTCGAATCCGCTGCGCGAAATCACAGGACTAGTTATGCCTCCAGCGACCGTAATTTCCGGGTGAATTCTTCCCTCGTATTCTTTGAATCCAACTCTGACTTCAAATTTCGGTAGCGAATATTTACCGACGATCTCGTTCAGTTTGTCCGCGTGGTATTCCTGGTACGCATCGAATTCCGTCGGCGTTGGAATGCTCTTCGCTGTCGCGTTGTCTATCCCTAAAATTATCCGTCCACCATTGTTGTTTCGCATTGCTAAACACGCTTTCGCCAGCAATGCAGCTTCCCTCGGCTCTGACAGACGGAGCCACCGTTTCAGTTCGGTATCGAGGGTTTCCGAAAGGGCGTCGAGTGTTTCCATTACTTTCGTTTCAGGAAGAATGCCCGCAGGTAATTTACGAACCGGCGTAATCAGCGATTGCCTTGGCAACATCGAGGGGTCGAAGCGTTGCCGCCCATGTCGTAGGTGCGCACTTTGCCTTCGGCGATGACGCGGGCAATCTGCGTCTAAATCTCCAGCGCGATATCCTCAGTTTTGCCGGCTGCTTCGTTGACGATGACAAAGTGACCGCCATTGTCGCCACGGAGCTGTTGATTGGCGTTCAAAAGCTCGATGCCATAGATCGTACCGTCTGGGGCAATGTCCACGTTGAGTGAATCGCTCACCTGGATGGTTTCGACCTCCGCGGTTTTCTCGTGAAAGCGCAGGTAACCGATATTCCGACGCGGATCGTAGGTCAGTTTCATCGCCTCGACTGCTTCGCGTTTGAGTTCCGCCGTGTGTGTGAGGATTTAAGCAGCTTTGCTCCCAAGCCGTTGAGCCGCTGATAGTATTTGGGGTCTTTCTCCGCTTCGCGGGCTATTTCCTGTTTGATTTTCCGAACCTGCAACAACCTTTTCGATTCGCGCAATTCGATCTTTTTCACAAATCAATCACCTCCTCTGGCGTGTGGATGCGGATCAATGGAAGGCGCAAGCTCAGATTTGTGCGATTGATCCCCTCGATCCGTCGCACGTTTGCCAGATGCTTCATGTTCCATGTTACCACAACATCCAGATTATTGAGAACTGCCAATGCCACATGCACAGCATCATCCCGATAGCGGGCAGGAATTACACCGTCTCCGACATATCGCCCCGCCAAATCCACGGCTTCATCGGTGATCGAAAGATTTTCCACCGGCAACCGCACTACAGCTTCCAACAGCTTGTTGCGCACATCTGGAGAGGCGCGGTTTAATTCGGCCAGCACCAATTCTGAGATGTAAAGCTTGTCAGGGCTGATTGCGAGCCACTTGAAAAACTGTCGCGTCACTTGCTGCTTCTCGGGCGCATCGTCTGCGAACAGAAAACTCGGCACCGTCGTTTCGAGATACAGTTTCATTTTTCCTGGTCAAGAATCCAAAAGAGAACAGGACCAACTGGCGTCTCTTGATTTACGAACCGGAGTACTGCGCGATGGCTTTGGCCACGTCGAGTGTGGAATCTTTGCCGCCCTCGCCACGGCGAGTCCGTGTCGCCACGACCGGACATGTCGTAGGCATCAAGTGGCGTAGTCCGCAATCGCCTTTGCGACATCAAGGGTCGAGGCTTTACCTCCCATATCATACGTGCGCTTCTTGCCTTCCGCGATGACGCGAGCAATGGCGGATTCGAGGCGCGTCGCGCGCTCAGTTTCGTTGAGCCAGTCGAACATCAGCTTCACGGTCAATAGCATCGCGATCGGGTTGACCTTGTATTGGCCGGCGTATTTCGGGGCAGAGCCGTGTGTCGGTTCGAACACAGCGTAGTTATCACCGAGATTTGCGCTGGGCGCGAAGCCGAGTCCGCCGACAAGGCCGGCGCACAAATCGCTGACGATGTCGCCGAACATATTCTCGGCGACCAGCACTGAGTAATCCTGGGGGTTCTTAAACATCCACATGCAGATGGCGTCGATGTTCACTTCGTCGGCCCAAATATCCGGATACCTCTTCGCCACGTCGCGGAAACAATCCATCATCAAGCCGCCAGTCTCGCGCAGCACATTCGGTTTCTCGATCACGGTCACACGCTTGCGTCCGGTTTTCTTGGCGTACTCGAATGCTTCTTTGCAGATGTTCGTGCAACCCTGCACGCTCATGATGCGGGTGGAAAGCGCGATGTTTTTCAGGCCCGCCTTATCTTTCCACTTCTTCATTTTTGGATTCGCACAGAGCGCGGTGTAAACCGGCTCCGGCAACGGGAAAAACTCGACGCCGCCGTACATGCCCTCGGTGTTTTCCCGGAACACGACTTGATCGATCGGCACATCTTCACCGCTCGGATTCGTAATCTTGTTGCCGCGGTAATTCAGCGGGTTTCCGGCATAACTTTTACACGGCCGCATGTTAGTGTGGAGATGGAACAACTGCCGCAGCCCCACGATCGGAGAAAAATAGTTTAATCCTTTCCCTTTAAGTTCCGGACTCAGTTCTTCCTTTGCTTTGTCCTGTGGCTTGCTGGTGATGGCGCCGAATAGCGCGCATGTCGTCTCCTTAAGCGCTTTCACTGTGCGATCGGGAAGCGCGTTACCTTCCTTGCACCAAAATTCCCAGCCGATGTCGCACGGGACGTAATCCGCATCAAAGTTCATCCGATCGAGAACGATGCGCGTTGCTTCCATAACATCGTTGCCCACGCCGTCTCCGGGCATCCACGCGATTCTGTATTTGGCCATAGGAAGGCGACTTTATCGGCGAGCTAGCAACCCGCAAGTAACGGCGGGAGGCCGTTAGCGATCCAGGGAGTTTTGTTTAAACATTTTTCTTGCTTTGGAAACTACATATACTAGAATAGTTTCCAAAGGGGATGCAAATGAATACCTTCCTTTCTCCAATCGAAAAGCCCCAGGGGCTGATTAAGAAGCTGGCGTACTACTTTACCCGCCGGCAATTCGGCAAAGTGCCGACCCCGGTAAAAGTGCATTCCGCGCGATTGCCCGCGGCGTTCGGTCTGTTTTACACGAAGATCGGACCGCGCGATAAAAAGCTGACGTTGCCGCGGGAGATGGTCTTGCTCATTCGCGAACAGGTCCCGCGCCTTAACGTCTGCCTTTTCTGCATGGATATCGGCCGCTCGTTCGCGATCAAAGAGAAGATGAGCGAAGCGAAACTTGACGCGCTCAATGAGTACCGCACGAGCACGCTTTTTACCGACGCCGAGCGCGCTGCACTCGACTACGTCACGGAGCTGACAAAGGAAAAGAAAGTTAACCCGAATACTTTTGCACGTATTGCTCGCCATTATTCCGAGCGAGAGATTTGCGAGATCGTCTGGTTAGTCGCGAGCGAGCATCTCTACAACATGACCAACCTCGGTCTGAACATCCATTCGGACGTGCTCTGCGGCATCAGCAGAAAGAAGAAAGCAGCATGAGTTCACCTATGAAAAAATTAATCCTATTCCTATCAATCATCTGCGCATCGGGGCTGACGATGGTCAACATCTACAACGGCGTGGTTGATGCACAAAGTTGGGCCTCTGACATTCCTGCCTCGATCCAAACCGCAAGGGACTACTTTCAACATGTCGATCCGAGGCGCTTTTATACCGTTGTCGGACCGGTTAACGAGATTTTGATCCTGCTGACGATTATTCTGTTCTGGAAGCACGGCGTCTCGCTCCGCATTTACTTCGCGACTTCGTTCGTGATGTACACTGCGATCGTCGTCCTCACGGTCGCCTACTTCTTTCCACGCAATTCGATCCTCTTTACATCGTCAATTCCGGATCACGTCGATCAGATCAAAGCCGCCGCAGCCCAATGGAATCAGATGAATTGGGTCCGGTCATTGCTCGGATTCGTTGGCGTTCTCTTTTCGTTCAAAGGACTCGACACCTATTACCAGATCACGAGGAAAAAGAAGGAAACATGAAGCGCGTACGCAAATCGCGACGTCAAAAGCAAACGGTCGATGCGGTTCGGCAACGAATCGTCGATGCGGCACGTGCGCACTTTTTTAGCCACGGATTCCGCAGCGTGACGATGGATGATCTGGCGGCCGAGATGGGCATCAGCAAAAAGACGCTGTATGCGCATTTTCCGAGCAAGATCGCGCTGCTCGAGGCGGTACTGGCCGACAAGTTCGTGGGCGTCGAAGCGAAGCTAACTGAAATCTCTCGCGCACACCCGCACGATTTTCCAACCGCGCTGCGCGAACTGCTGGCCAACATGCAACGCGAATTGGACGAGATCAAACCACCATTCGTTCGCGACATGCGGCAGAAAGCGCCGCATGTCTTCAAGACAGTCGAGCGTCGCCGCGCCGCTTTGATCGAACGCTTCTTTGGAAAACTTTTCATTGAAGGACAACGGACCGGAATGGTGCGCAAAGATGTTCCAGCCAAGCTCATGATCGAGATTCTGCTCGCCATGGTTCAGGCGATCATGAATCCGCCAAAGATGGAGGAGTTGGGGATGATGCCGAGGGAGGGTTTCGCCGGAATTCTCAAGATTGTTCTCGAAGGCGCGCTGACTGGAAAGGGACGAAAAGCATGAAAGCGTTGTTCGCTAGGCAAGATCGACAACCAGTGGGTGCCGCTTGGGCGTTGATGCTGGTTCTGTTTCTCAGCGGCTGCAGCGATCCTTCAAAGGATCGCTTCCAAGGTTATGTCGAGGGCGAATTTGTTTATGTCGCGTCGCCGCTCGCCGGGCAATTGGAAATCTTGTCTGTGCAGCGCGGCCAGCAGGTGACCACTGGGCAACCACTCTTCGCTCTGGATGAAACTCCGGAGAAAGCAGCGCGCGAACAGATTGAGGCAGCGCTCGTGCTTTCTGAAGCGGAGCTCGCGCGACAGGAAAAACTTTTCCGCACCGGCGTGGCTGCGACTCAGGATTTGGATCGCGCCCGTTCGACACGCGATCAGGACAAGCGGCGACTTACTCAAACAGACTGGAGTTTCGAGCAGAAAAAACAGGCGGCCCCGAAATCTGGTCTGGTTTACGACACGCTGTTTCGACAGGGCGAGTGGGTTCCCGCAGGAAAACCGGTGGTTGTGCTTCTGCCGCCGCAAAACATTAAGGTGCGCGCGTTCGTTCCGGAACCCCGCGTCGGTTCTATTCACTACGGGGACACTGTGCAAGTAACCGTGGACGGCGTAAAAGATCCTTTCCTTGGAAAAGTGAGCTACATCTCACCGCGCGCGGAGTACACACCGCCGGTCATCTATAGCCGCGAGAGCCGGGCGAAGCTCGTCTTCATGGTTGAATCGGTCTTCGATCCGGGGGCATCCGCGAACCTGCATCCGGGTCAACCGGTGGACGTGGAATTTAAATCCAAATGAAAAACGGCGAAGCAATCATCGAGGTGCAGGGGATGACCAAGCGTTTCGGCGAACTCACCGCAGTCGATCATGTCGATCTAACGGTGCGTGCGGGTGAAATTTACGGATTTCTCGGGCCTAACGGAAGTGGCAAAACGACCTTTCTGCGCATGCTGTGCGGATTGCTTCGGGCTGATGACGGGAGCGGGAAAGTTCTCGATTACGACGTGATCGCCGAGAGCGAAGCGATCAAGCGCGAGGTTGGTTACATGACGCAACGATTTAGTTTTTGGGAAGATTTAACCATCGAAGAAAATCTCGATTTCGTCGCGCGTATGTACGAGCTCAAGAACCGGCGCGCGACCGTTAGAGAGAGCCTCAAGCAGCTCGGTTTGGCGGATCGTCGAAACCAATTGGCCGGCCAGCTGTCGGGCGGGTGGAAGCAGCGTCTTGCCCTGGCCGCCTGCCTCATTCACAAACCCAAACTGCTCTTGCTCGACGAGCCGACTGCTGGAGTCGATCCGAAAGCACGGCGCGATTTCTGGGAAGAGATTCATCGGTTGGCCGGAAAAGGACTCACCTTTCTCATCACCACGCATTACATGGACGAAGCCGAACGCTGCCAGCGACTCGCTTATATTTCTAAAGGCAAATTGCTCGCCCACGGCACAGTCGACGAAGTCATAGCTCACGTTGGCCTAACGACATGGTCGGTAAGCGGGCCGGACCTGCCCCTTTTGGCTGAACAACTCCGCGGGCAAACGGGTATTCAAGCCGTCGCGTTCGGCAATGCGCTGCATGTCAGCAGCACCGATGCAGCGGCCCTCGAGCGCACCATCGCGCCGTTCCGTCATCCGCCGTATGACTGGCGGCAGATTCCCTCCGGTTTGGAGGAGGCGTTCATCAGCCTGATGGAAGATTCACAGGAGAAGGTTACGGCATGAAACGGCACCCCAAATTTTCGTTTCAGCGCCTGCTCGGCATCATCACCAAGGAATTCACCCAGATGCGGCGCGACCGTCTCACCTTCGCCATGATGCTGGGCATTCCGCTCATTCAGCTAACCTTGTTTGGTTACGCGATTAACTCTGATCCGCGGCATCTGCCCGCCGCTGTTCTTCTGGCCGACCAAGGCCCGCAGGGACGCACTCTGCTTTATGCGATGAAGAACAGCACCTTCTTCGATTTCGTGCACTTGGTAAAAACCGAGACCGAAGGACGCAAGTTACTCGAGCGCGGCCAGGTGCAGTTTGTGGTCAATATCCCGGAAAACTTTAGCCGCGATCTGTTGCGCGGCGATCGGCCGAAAGTGCTGGTGGAAGCGGACGCGACGGATCCCGTCGCCACCGGCACTGCCCTGGGCTCGTTAGGGGCGCTTTTTGACGCAGCATTGCTTAACGATTTGAAAGGCTCCCTTGCTCCGCTGGCCGGGACAAGCGGCCCGATCGATCTGCGGATTCACGCGCTCTATAACCCAGAAGTCGTTACCCAGTACAATATCGTGCCCGGCCTGATGGGCGTCATCCTGACCATGACCATGGTGATGATCACCGGTCTGGCCATTACCCGCGAACGAGAGCGGGGCACGATGGAAAATCTTCTCTCGATGCCGACCCGCCCGAGTGAAGTGCTCATCGGGAAAATCGTCCCCTATATTCTAGTCGGCTACATCCAGGTCACTGTCATTCTTGTCGCCGCTTCTGTCCTCTTTCACGTGCCGATGGAGGGCAATCTCCTGCTGCTGGGTCTCGTAGCGCTGGTCTTCATTGCGGCCAACCTGGCGATGGGCATCACCTTTTCCACCATCGCAAAAAACCAACTGCAAGCTGTCCAGATGACTTTCTTCTTCTTTCTCCCGTCGATTTTGCTCTCCGGTTTCATGTTTCCCTTTCGCGGTATGCCCGCCTGGGCACAGGCGCTCGGAGAAGTTCTCCCGCTCACTCATTTCCTGCGGATCGTGCGCGGCATCCTTTTGAAAGGCAACGGGATTGTGGATGTCTCGCTCCAGCTTTGGCAGCTTGCGCTCTTTGCCCTGATCGCTTTAACCATCGGCGTGAAACGTTACCGGCAAACACTTGATTAAGAAGATGATGGAAAGGACATGATTATGAAACTATTTGTCATAGGAGCAACCGGTCGAACGGGGCGCGAGATTGTTGAGCAAGCTCTCGCCCGAGGTCATGATGTCACCGCGTTTGTTCGTTCGCCTGGAATAATCACTTTGAGAAATGAGCGGCTGACCGTTCTCAAGGGGAACGCAACGGACGAAAACGGGCTTTCGAAGGCAATTCAAAATCACGACGCGGTCCTCTCGACACTCGGACCGCGCCACCCATTCAATCCGGGCTCGCTTCTTCACGATAGCGCTCTGGCCACTACGGGGGCGATGAAGCGTTCAGGAGTGAAGCGACTCGTTATTCTGTCGGCTGCCGCGCACTTTCCCGGTATCCCCAATCGGATCGGCAGTTTTATCCTTCGAAACCACATGCGCGATTCGCGGGCCATGGAAGAAATCGTGCGTAACGACGGGGTCGATTGGACAATCGTCCGCCCTCCGCGTCTCACTCAGGAAGATTACTCGACGTATCGAAGCCGGGAGGGCGCTGCTCCCACGATGGGTTTCACGGTTTCTCGCAAAGCAGTCGCGGCATTCATGCTCGACGTGATCGAGCAAAAGAAACATCTCCATAAAATCGTCGGCATCGCGAAATAACATTTGCGAGTCGCAGGGCTGATGTTGCGATGGCCAGTTGTGCGCAGACGCAGCCGAGCTGACACTGCGATATGCCGCGCCAAGACCTTATGAAGCTGGATGAATGCCGCGATTGCGTTTGTCTCGCCGTACGCACGGCAGCCCGCCGGATCACACAGGGATATGACGCAGCGCTGGCGGGAACTGGTTTGCGTGTCACGCAGTTCAGTTTACTCGTGATGGCCCATCACCTCCGCTCACCATCAATGAAAAGACTGTCGCAGATGCTAAATAGCGATCCCACCACCATCACCCGCAATGTGCAGGGGCTCGCAAAGCGGCGGCTGCTCACGCTTTCTCTGGGCCGCGACTTGCGCGAACGCAAAGTAACATTGACGAAAAAGGGCGAGGCGATCCTCCTCCGCGCCTTGCCGAATTGGCGTGCGGCGCAGAGCGATGTGGTTGCCAGCCTTAGTCGCGCTGAGCTGACCAAACTACGAGCGTTGCTCGAGCAGGTGGGCGACCGCAGTAACAACCGCTAGAAGCGCGGAGGCTAGCCGCCTCGTTTTCACAACGCGCCAAATCACAGCGCGGCCGAAAAGAGATCTTGCATCTCCGTGCATTGATAGTTGTATATACAACTATCATGCAAAACGATCTTCTCTCTCTGCCTCTTTCGCTACATCGCAGCACTGCGTTTGTAATCTTCGCTCTCGCCATCTTCATGGTCGCTGCGCATACCGCCATCGCCGCCATGGCAGCGCAACGCACTGCGCTCTCACAGAAAACGAAGATTGTTATCCCGTTCGTTATCGGTGCCTTCCTCGCCTCATGGCTCGCGATTGCAAATATCGTTGGCGATGGTTCAAATTTTCCCCTGGCGCGGGAATCTCGTCAGCTGGTCAGCGGATTGGTTGCGCTGATTCCATTCGTGATTGCGGTGACAGCGCTGTTCGCGTCCAAATCAATCGGCCCGATCAATGCAGCAACGCCGAACGCCTGGCTCATTGCGATTCAAACGTACCGCTTCGCTGGCATCATGTTTGTATTTCCTTTTCTTACTTATGGGATCGTGCCGGGAGGATTCGCGTGGCCGGCGGGAATTGGAGATGCCTTGACCGGAATTTTCGCGCCAATCGTAGCGTTGATGGTGGCGCGAAATCAACCGCATGCTTTCAAATGGGCGGTGGCTTGGAACCTCTTCGGCACGCTCGATCTTATCGTCGCTCCCGCCACCGCGCTTTTCTTCCAAGCGCGCGTTCTCAACATTTACCCGCTCGCCCTCGTTCCGCTCTTCCTCGGGCCGCCAATCGGTATCCTGACTCACATTTATTCGCTTAGAAATCTGGCCATCGCGAATTCGTCCAAGCCGGCCACGGCGTCAGTCATTGCATCCGCTGGCGCGGCTTACTGATCTGCCACTCGGTCATCGCTTTGGCCTCGGTCCGAATCTTCGCAGCTGCCAAATCCGGTTTTCGCGTGACATTGGAAAATGCCGCCACGGCTTCCCGCCGCCACCAAAAGGCCGGCGGTCTGTGCTCCCCCCAGATTGCGCAGCTTCTTAGGGCTTTTTACGAAGCCGACTAGCCACCAGTTTTTCCGCGCCACCGGCGACGATTAATTCCTGCGCGGCGGGACTCAGTGGCGGGAAGGAGAATGATTTTCCGTCAACAATCAGACTCGATTTGGCGTAATCGATTGTGATTTCCGGTCCGACCGTTGTGGGTGCTCGATCGTTCAGCGTCTCGCGCAATTGCGTTACCACTTCAGGGCACTCGAAAACGACGAAACCGTTATTGAACGCGTTGCGTTTGTAGGTTTCCGAGAAACTGCCTGCAATCACACACGGAATGCCTTTGAACTTCAACGCAGTGGCGGCTTGTTCGCGACTCGAACCAGTACCGAAGTTGAATCCGGCAACCACGACGTCGCCCTGTTGATAGAGCGCGTTGAAGTTCGGATCGTAATTTTCAAATGTCACTGCCGCCATCTGCTCGGGCGTCATGTCGTCGCGGTAAGTGTGTTTGCTGCCGTAAATGCCGTCGGTGTTCAAATTATCCTTGTCGACGAAGAGAACGCGACCGTGCACGCTTGGCGGAAAGCCGGCCATGATTTCCACCGACGCGGGCGCCTTTGGTCTGCTTTGGACGCGTCGAACAGCGGTGCCCGCAGCGCGCTCGGCGAAATTTTTTGGCGCGCAAATAAATCCGGCCAGCGCACTGGCTGCCACGACGGCGGGCGAACCCAAATACACGTATGCATCGCGATCGCCCATGCGACCTTTGAAATTACGATTGGTGCTGCTGATCGCGATCTCGCCTTGTTCCACCAAACCCCGACCCAAGCCGATGCATGCTCCGCAACCGGACGGCAACGGAATAGCGCCCGCATCGACTAGAGTTTGCCAGTCACCAGTGGACTCGGCCTTGGCTTGCACTTCCGCGCTGGCGGCGGCCAGATAAAATTCAACACCCTCGGCAACGTGCCCGCCGCGGTCGCGCACCACCTCCGCGGCGTCATGCAAATCCTCGAAGCGCGCGTTCACACACGATAACAAATACGCTTTCTGAATCTGCACGCGCTTCCTTTCCATTTCCGGCAGCGACACCATCGTCTTTACTTCGTTAGGCCCGGATACATGCGGTACCACCGTCGCCAGATCGAGTTCCAATTCGATTGCGTACTCTGCGTCAGCATCGGCGCTCAGTTCCCTTCGATTCTTCCACCAGTTGTCGATGTCGATCTTACTGTAGCCGGAGCGACTCCTCGGGGCGCGTTTTCCCGGGCGATTTGGATTGCTGAATTCCGGGATGCGCGAGCGCAAATAACTCACCGTCACTTCATCGTATGGACACACGCCGGCAAGCGCGCCCCATTCCGTGGTCATATTTGCGATTGTCATGCGAGCTGACATCGGAAGAGCCGCCACACCATCACCGACGAATTCAACAGCGTGATTGAGCACCTCGTCTTTGTTGAACAGTCCGCATAAGGCGATAATGACATCCTTGCCGACAACACCTGGCGAAAGTCCTCCTTTGAGCACGACCTTTGCCACAGGCGGAACCTGCCACCACGTCACGCCCGTGGCCCAAATGCTTGCAGCGTCCGTGCGGACGACCGGCGTCCCCAACGCGGCCATTGCACCGTACAAATTCGAGTGCGAATCGCTGGCCACCACCATCGCACCCGGAACGACGTAGCCCTGTTCTACCATCACCTGATGTGAAATCCCGGTGCCGGCCGGATAAAAATCGATGCCGTGCTCGGCGGCGAACGCCTCGATCTTCGCGTATTTCGCCAGGTTTTCTGGCGACGTATTTTGAATGTCGTGATCGATGGCGAACACAGGCTGCGCCGGGTCAGCGATGGATGTCGCGCCGATCTGCTTGAATTTCGGAATCACCGCGCCCGTGTTGTCGTGCGTCATCACGTGACGCGGACGAATCGAGATGAAATCGCCGCTGTGCACCATCGTGCCGGGAGCAAGTCCATCCGCATGGCGCGCTGCAATTTTTTCAACCAACGTCAGACCCATATCAGTCTCCCAAGTTCAATTCTGTGCCGTAGATACGTTTGAACAACAGTCGTCGCCGTTCCGTTTCTGACAGATCTTTTGGCAGGGATGCTTTCATCATCTCACGCGCGCTATCGAACATTTGCGCGCCCATGATGAAACGTTCCTCCCCCGAATGCGCCATGATGCTTTCGCGCACCAGTCGCTCGGTTTCAGGTGGCGTATCGGTCACTTGAGACATTCCTCTAATAAGTTATCGAGACCCAACTCGCCCGTCCAGTGGATCGATTGTAGCCGGCATCGATGATGCCGGTCGACCGAGATCAACGATCCCGGCTACAGCTTCTTCGTCGCGCGCTTGCCAAGAAGCTTTGCGATATCAAAGTCCACGAAATCGGCGTGATGGAAGATGATCGACTCAATCGAGCGCTCCATTTTATCGCCCTCGTGACTGTGCGTCGCGATGATGTGCAGGACCGCGCCGGGAATGCCGTGCTTGTAGGCAAGGGCGACGCCACTGAAAGGATGACGGACCTGCTGCCCAAATTTCCCCTGGATCACATTGCCCGACGCGTCCTTATCATACTCCAGCGGTTTGCCCACATCGGCCAGGAGCGCACCGGCAATGAGATA
>Ga0137404_10001373_pt1 | contig 16022 bp, 7 predicted proteins | sample CZOMad2_1_16fung_FD_108285 | JGI IMG/M metagenome (GOLD analysis project Ga0137404, IMG submission 108285) | Vadose zone soil fungal communities from Angelo Coast Range Reserve, California, USA - CZOMad2_1_16fungal (Illumina Assembly) | ecosystem: Environmental > Terrestrial > Soil > Vadose zone...
CGCTGCCGCGGACTCGTCGGTCACGTCCAGCGCGAAGAGCTTGATCTGGTCACCGTGGCGCTCCGATAGGTCATGTAGAGACTCGATGTCCCTAGCTGTCGCCAACACTTTATTACCCGCCGCGAGGCCCGCTTCGACAATCGCGCGACCCAGACCGCGAGAACTGCCCGTCACTAACCAAACCTGCGCCATTCATCCTCCCTATTATTCGCAATCGGTTCCTCAGGATATAAGAACTCATTGCGAAGTCGTAGCTATGTCGAAATCCGAGATGCACGGACAATCCCGGTCCCATCCGTAGGGTCCTCTTTTCGCTCGCGCGCTGCAGCACGCAGCACTGCGCCTTTTCGATTGCTGTATTCCGTGCGTGAACCGCAAGCTACTTTCTACCGCGATGAGCTCCAGGCGCTATCCGATAAAGACCGTTCTTTGGGTATCACCTACGCGTACACCCGCGTCGCTCCGTCGGATTGGCCGCGCCCGCCCGCCCGCATCGACGCCTCCCTGATTGCGAGTGCGACTTGGCCGTCAAACCTCGCTCCAACTTGCTACGTCTGCGGCCCCACATCGTTCGTCGAAAGCGCGACCGACCTCCTCAGCGCTTCCGGCAATGACCGCGACAAAATCAGAACGGAGCGTTTTGGCTCCACGGGAGAACGAAAATGACTTCGCCAACCTCGCGTTGACCAAGTGAGGCTGCGGTTTTCCAAACCGCCGCTCGAATTTGGGAAATGGAGTGACCCTATTTGCGGCTTGCGGCCTTCTGCTTAGGACACCGCATGAAAATCGTGCAAGCAGAACCCAGCGGTTCTCGGGCCTGTCGGGTTTCTTCAAGATCGTCTAGTGCAGAGTAGCAAGTGATTTCATTTCCGTCTGAGCTCCGTATCTGTGCCTGTTCAGGTATATCGTGAATTCAGTCTCATCCATAGAACCGCTAGTCGGTCCCTTGGAAAGCAGCGAGTTTCCAGGTGTCGCTTTCCTTAATCCAATAGAGGACAGCTCCTTCACGAAGAAGGCCTGGGCCGTACGTTGTGTAAACGACAACGGACAGTCGGTTTTGAAGCGGGTCTTTCGTTCGATACTGCTGTTTGAGGCGAAACAAATACTGGGCCACCGGATCAGGGCGCTCAGGTTTCATCTCATTTGGCGGGAGGAATGAGCCTTCGGCAGGTGAGTTAGGGACAAGGATGGCAAAGCCATCAGAGCCAGGACTCTCGTTCATGAAAGTAAGCGGTGCTACGGATTTTGGTAAGTCAGCGCCTTTAAAGACGATTGCTTGAGGGAGTTCTTGGAAGCGAACAGTGCCAATCCCTGTTTCGAACGCCTGCGCGAAGATATTACTCCAAAATGATTTCTGAGTGCCGTCTGGCAAGAACCCTCTTTCGGAAAGTGCTCGAACGGAATTGTCCGCCGCCAGGAAGCGATCGACAAGCAGATCGAGGTTCTGTCTGACGTACCACTGGTTCAAGAATTCTCGAACGGTCGCTTTTAGGTCAGAACTAGGAAAGGATTTCAAGTTGTTCGACGCGGCAGCTAAAAATGGGCCTTCCGGCGGCGGAAATGCGGCCGCTTTTGTTGGGCAAATCGCACTATAGCCATCGATTTGGCCATACCAAGCACAGTATTTTTTATAGTTTTTCGCTATGTTCCCATTGTCGGGGCGATAGTGCGAGAAAAACGAGCGAAAGCCAATGTGAAATTGGCCGTGTTCTGAGTTTTCCGAATCGAATAGAAGGACAAGGCCGAGAAAAGGATTGCCGTCACGATTTTCTTGGAATCCAAACTGCCCAGGATGGAGTAGAGCAATGTGCGTTCCCCATCCTGGTAAATTCTTGAACGCGTCACGCGCTCCGGTTGACCAACCGACGTCGAGGTGGAACTGCTCCGCGGAAGGAAGATCGGGCCGACTTCCCCATATGGTGCTGACCGAAGGTATTTGCGAAAGTCCGGCACAGGGGGGAGGAGGGACTGGCGCCTTGGACAAGGCCTGAGTTCCTCCCGCATATTCCAGGCGCTGAGAGTCATCAAGAGACGACCAAAGCGTAGGAGGTGGCGCCGGAGGCCGGGTGGGAAGTGTGCCAAAAATATCGCTTTGGCACTTGTTTAATTGGCTGAAAGGGATTTCCTGGGCAGATGTAATCCTCGCGCAAAACGCCAGCAAGACCAAAGATGAGCAAAGACGCAGCGCAATCTTGGGGCGATGAGATCCTAGCTTTTTCGGCGAAAGAGGCCTCGAACCATGCGACGCATCAATAATAATGGCGGACAGGTTGCTTCGAAGCATTGTAGAGCCTCATTTCATTTGGGAGCGCCGAGCTTGTTGGCGATTGAGGTCACGGAGAGGTTGAGTCCGATCGAAAACTGCGCGCAATAATGTCTCCCAAAGCTGTTTGGTGCAGTTGATGGGGAGCCAGTTGAGGCGCTGCAGCTGTTCGACCCTTGCGCAACGCGGGGCTGTTTGACCCACGCGACCCCGATGTAAAGCTCGGAGAAGCTGGGTCCCCAAGCGCCGGCGAGAAGTATCTTGCTCAGTGGCTGCTTCGCAAACGCAACGCCGGCGAGCGGGTGTGGGTAGCGAGTCCAATTCTGGGACTTGACGTCGTTTGCAGGAAAATATCCATCAACTGCAAGGAAGGCGTTGAGAGAATTCGTGTTGACTGGACTAAAGGTATTGCCAGTTGCTTGATATTGAATCGCGCTTAGGTTTTTGACGGTGATCGGAACGCTGAAGTCAACAAAGTACCGGCCTTCGTTGTCGATCACATAGGGAGTTTTGTCGATTGCGACGACAACTTCATGTCCGCCAGCGCCGGTTTTGAGTGAATTGGTGATTGAGATGTCGGAAGGCCGGTAAGCAACGTCGACCACGCCGCCCCCGAACACCGCATCTGGCTTCCAGCAGGTTTGTGATTTTCCGGGAGCATACTTGGTGGACTGGCCCAATAGTTCTTCCTGGTCAGAGCGCAAAGCGATCGAAGGCCAGTCTGGAGCGATTTGGTCCGCGTTCTTGAGTCCCTCTGCCCCGAGGAGCGCAAACAGATGCTGGATGTTGGCCGAGACCTTTCGCTTTACATCGATAGTGTAGGAAACGTAGTAACTATCCGCTCCGAGCGGAGGAACGGCTGGAGGAGTGTACGCGGAGCAGTCGGCGATCTTGATATCGTTTGAGGGCGGACCAGGGGTTGGCGGTTGCGTGGGGCCGAATCCAACCGTGGCAGTACCCGTATCGGCGGCCGATGCGTAGTTAGCGTGAGTGAAGGTGGCAGTGAAGGTCGTAAGAGTACCGGATTGGATCGTTACTTGCTGTCCGTTGAGATACGTGGCGGTTTTGATTCCGGAAAACGTTACGATGGAGCCGGTTGAGAAGTTGTTGTCGGCCGTAACGGTGAGCGTGTTTGAGCTTAGTTGAACGTTCTTGATGTTTGCAAAGCCGTAGGTTCGATTAAGGAGAATGTAGAAGAAGCTGACGTGACCTTCTCCAAAGAGACGTTTGTTTTGCTGTAGGTCTTCAAGTGACCAAAAGCCTTGGTTCGACGAAACGACATACCAATTCTTGACATCCGGATTCTGAACTTTTCCTGCATCCGACAGATCGCTAAAGCGCACAATCTCGAAAATGCAGTTTTCGCTGTGTTCCTTAAGTTCCGACGATGACATCTTGGTGCGGTTCAGCGCATGATTCAGTCTTGCGCACAGGCGCCCGGCGTTCTGCGCTTCGAGGGTAGCGTTTGATTCGTTCACCAGGTCCCCGACAAAGACGGGCAGATGGTTCGTGAACGTCACTTCCTGTGTTTGTGCGGAGATATGTGAGACTGAAAGAATGAGCGAAGCAAACATCAAACCAAGCGCTTGGCTAGCGTATTTCACGAAGAGCCTCCCGTGACGCGGTCAGTTTAACACCGCAATGGACTTACATTTAATGTCGTTACTGAATGCAGACAATATCGCAAAGGGTATCTAGAAGAGTCTGCGTCCGTCAACAAAAATCGCTGCGGGTGGGCCAGTGTACGGGCAGGAGACAAGAACATTGGCGCACGAGCCCTGCCGTGCTGATTCCCTTGAGAAATGAATCAGAAGATGGCGGTGCAGGAAATCTTGGCCATTTGCGGGTTATAAATAGCCTGAAACCTACAGCAGAGAGCAATCCAGCTTTCTACAAGGACCGGTCATCGAATGATCGTGTACAGTGGATCGAAGTCCGAGCCTGCCTGTCTGGCAGCCATCCAGCGCAGCATGTAAACAGCCCTAGGGTCTGTTTTCCCTCCCGTGAACTTGTTCGGCAGAACCTCTTCGAAGAAATGCGCGAGAAGATCTTTGTAGTAGTCGATGTCCGGCTCGACGACGATGCAATTGACGGGGCCATCTTCCGTAGAGATGGTTCGTCGATTGTTTTGATGAAATGTAAGCTGGACATTGGTCACATCGAATTGCACTTGCTTGTAACTGAGTGTGGAGCCCGAATGAAATGCAGATGGATCCGGCTCTTCTGCGAAGGCCCCGATTTTGCCAGCTTCGATGACGTCTTGAACCATTGCTTCGTCTACATAGGCATAAAACCGGTCTTGGGCCATCGGAAATTCCGAGTCATCCCAAATGGGCTGCCAGTAATAATCGATGGGACTTCGTTTGCTGGGCAGGATGATCTGCGACATCGCCGTCATCAAGTTCAGTGTGCACGCTAGCAGAAGGCCACCAGACTTCTCGATGAGATTGCTGTAGCGCGTTTTGGGATCGTCGCAGTCAATCGAAAGAATCTCAGCAAATCTTGGACGATGCGCTCTTAGGCTTTCCCAAGTAGCGGCGCTGAAGTTGAGGGTCGCATCCTTGTGAAGAAGCATCAAATCGACGCTGACGGGCCTGACGGCCGAGATATGAACGGGCAGCCATCCTGCAGACTCGTATCCGTCCGCGCTCACGAGCACGGTGTACGCGTCGAACAGGTTGTCAAAGAAACGAAGATCCTTGACCATTTCTGCGTGACCAATTCCGGGAACGTCCACACGTTGCCATTGGTCCGGTGATCGTCCGTCGTGGATCATGGCAGACCACTTTGTGTTGGTAGGCAGTGGATCCCGGCTCCCATCGACAAGATTGATCAGAATACTTCCAGTTCTAGGTGCGTCAAATGCCGCCTGGGGTGAGCGCGTTTTTGTGGGCATCGAGTTTGTCCTGATCTTCCGTTCCAGAGCGTATCAAAAGCAGTAGTTAGTGATTTTGCTATACTACATAAAAGGTCGTAACCACGAACGCTAGTATTGACATATATAGTACACGTCCTTTAGCCTCACAGACACTCCACTCGAAACCTTTGATGAGAGGCAAGGCCAATGCCCAACCAAGTAATCCTCCAGTATTCGCGCATGCAGGAGGCCTTTCAGCGGAATCCAGCCCGCTATCACGAGGCAATCGATCGTGGTGCAACCGAGGCCGCAGACGGCGACGCCGACAGAAAAGCCGAATACCTGGCAGCGTGGAACAATGCGATGAATCTCTTACGCCTAGAGGACACGGGCAGTACTGTCATGGCGACGGCCCGGGACAATGTGGCATCGAGAATTCAAACTGCGCTCGTCGAATCGGCAATCCGACAAGATCGGTTGAGTGAACTGCGGACAATCCGGCCGGCCGGCTTACTGGCCGCCGACTCTCCGAGTGCACGACTTTTTGAAGTGAAATTCGACAACGACGATTGGTGGGGCTGGCTTTCAATGGCTTGGAAATTCGTCTTCCGGCCGAAGGCTCATGACTGGATGGTACCGCAGGAAACCGCAGACCGAATCGAAGACGACGCTGTGATTGCACTTTTTTCCGATTGGGGTACCGGCCTCTATGGTGCGCCGCGCATTTCCCATTCCATTGGACAAATGGAGCGATGCGATATTTGTCTTCATCTCGGAGATACCTACTATTCGGGTTCCGACCGGGAGATTAGTGAACGTCTGGTTGCAGACTGGCCACCGGTCGCATCGAAGACCACTAGCCGTGCGCTCAACGGAAACCATGAAATGTACTCTGGCGGCCAGGGATACTTCGCGGCGCTGGCGCAGTCACCCTTTCATCAATCTGCGAGCTGCTTTGCGATGCAGAACGAGAATTGGCTGCTCCTCTGTCTCGACACAGCTTACGTGGATTTTGACCTGGATGACGCTCAGGTGGGTTGGGTCAAACGAAGAATCGCCGAAGGCGGTAACCGCAGAGTGATCTTTTTCTCGCATCACCAACCATATTCGGTACTGAGCGGCGGAGGCGAGAACTTGCAGTCCAAGCTCGGGACGATTCTGGAAACCGGTCAAGTCTACGCGTGGTTTTTTGGGCACGAGCATCGTCTGATTCTCTACACCCCGCATTCGAAATGGGGTGTTTCGGCGCGTTGCATTGGACATGGTGGATTTCCAGAATTCCGCGCGACGGCCCCGGGGTGTGGGGGGAATAGCACGAAGTTCGTACCCTTGGGTGCGACACCCGATGTGCCTGCCAGCGAACTTCTCGACGGACCCAATCCGTTCGTCGACGATAGTCCATCTGATCCTGCTAAGTACAATCCGCATGGCTACGTGACGCTGCGATTTGCGGGAGCTGAGATATGGGAGACCTATTTAGATCCGACGGGAAAACCGTACCGGGAACCGCGGATCCTCTAGCAAAGGATAATGACCGCCATGGGCATGCCCTCTCTTTCGATTGCTCAAATCGCTCAAGTATCCGCGCTCGTTGCGGGATACATCCGTGAGCAAAGCGAACGGTTTGCAGGAAGAGCCGCCGGTATCGCGTCGAATCTGCGCGTTCCGGTGAACGGATTTTTTCAGCCCGCTCTCTTGGCAGCGACGAGCATAGTCGTGTTACAGAACGAACACGTCGATAACCCGGATTTCTACCCTATGCTGAGCGGTTTGGGGTTTCGGAACCTACCGGATTTTCAGACAATGGCCGCGATCACATTCAACAACATCATCGTTTCGCATGGTCCATTGAGTGTGCGAGTTCTGTTTCACGAGCTCGTGCACGTGGAACAGTATCGGCAATTGGGCGTTGATGAATTCGCAAGTGTCTATGTAAACGGATTCCTATCAGGCGGCACCTACGAAGCGATCCCTCTTGAACTAAATGCTTACGCTCTAGAAGGAAGATTCATGGAAACGCCTCATCGGCGTTTCTCGGTAGAAGAAGAAGTGGCGTCGTGGGTTAGGGAGGAAAGAATTTAGGAAAGCGATAGAAGGGGTTGATTCGGCGGGAGGTATCACGATGGCAGATAAGAAAAATTGGGAAAAGATCGCGGCGTTTGCGTTCGGCGTGGTCTTCGTAGTTGTGATGATCTACATCGCACTATATGTTCCAAATCCGACGCCGACGCAGTGGTTTGTATTTCGCGTGGTGTTGGCTCTAGCCGCCGCAGGCGTCGGCGCGCTGCTTCCCGGACTCTTAACGGTGGAAGCGCCACCTTATGTCCGTGCTGGTGGTGCCCTAGCGCTGTTCGTCGTTGTGTATTGGTTTAATCCACCGAAACTCGTAACACAGTCTCCAGAGCCTCCCCACGTTCAAGTGCCATTCGTTGGAAAGCAGTTACACATAGATGCCTCCGTATCCGCTTCAGGAATGATGGTTGAGAGGAAGGTGGTGCCGCATCCGCTGTCTAAGGAGGCAGACCACAGCTTTTACATCGATAGTGAGAGCGGAAATGTGAATAGCCATTACGATGTTTGTCCCTTGGCTGAAAGTCGGTGGGAGATCGACACTGACCCGAATGACGGCTTTGCAAGCGGGATGACCGACATCAGCCATGTCCAGAAGAGTGGAGACAAATATTGGTCTGTTTCTCCGTTGGCAGGCGGCTGCATTCGAATCTACTGCGACGGGCGAGATGGGTCCTCGCATGTGAAGATTGCGCAGGTATTCATGCGCGAGAGGAGAAGTGTCGCGACGCAAGAGTGTCATTCGGCGGTGACTGGCAGTGCAGATGCGCGGCCGGGCGAGCTGAAACAGGTCCAGCTGGATTTCGCCGGAGCAAAGGGCGGATGCATCGACCCGGTCTATCACGTCAGGATAGAAGTACGCGATGAAAGGGAAAGGCTCTAATCACGAAGGACCTTTCTGTCGATAGACGAGAGGAGGCATTTAACGGCATCCTCAGCTTTGTGGTGAACTCATCTGGACTGCTGGATGTGGAATACCGCGTACAGAGCGCTCGTACGTTGGAACCGCAGAACTAGGCGTAATTAAGCGGATTGCATCTTCGTTCTGACACAGGCTAGACACCTTGAATTCACCAAATCAGACAGCCGCGCAACAGTTATGGCTGAGGGCTCGCAAAGACCGGAAGACCGCACGTTTGCTGGAGCAAGCTTTACTCGATCCAACGCTCAGTCGAATTCTTCTTCTCCATCGAGAAGAGCTTTTCCCGCGACTCGTCGCCAGGGTCGAGAACGGCCCGGCGTTCTTCTTCGGATCATCTGCTTTCGTTCTTACGAGCGACGATGTTGATGGCGTCGCCCGGAGTATCAAGAAGCTCGATAAGAAAAGTAGCGCTTATTCGTGTCAAATCGCCCGCCGGGAAAATACGGCGGACGCAGTACGAAACCTTGACGAAGTAACACGTCAGACGCTGATTGACAACATAGCGCTGGAGATCCTTAGGGTCGTACAAAGGAATCCAGCTCTGTGCGCTCTGGTTACACAATCGGAGGCGATTCTCTATGCAGATTTGAAACGAGCGGTGGGCGACTACTCGCAGCTGAAGCTGGACGGATTTAACACAGCGCTCTTGAATCTATTTCAGCGAGTATTGAGCGGGAACCGATCCAAAGAGGTGTTGCATCAACTTGCTCTTGAAGTGGATACATTTAAGGATTTTTTGGATGTCGACAGATTTCGGGTATTTCTTTTGGAGGCAAGCCTGTCTCACTATCGCCAACTGGTGAGAACCTTGCGAATCCGAGAGAGACTCTGGAAAAAAGCGATCCTCGATCTGCATTTTGATTGCCTCCTTGAGCATTCTGGTCCTCTCTATCTTTGGTGCATCCGGTGCCCTGAGTCAGGTGTGCTGGCTAGCGTGCGTAGTACCCAGCTATTGAAACCTTTCCGTTGCCCACGATGCGGGGGGAAGGCATGGTCAGCAACCACTCTTTTTCCGTCTGGCTCTTTGAACGTGGCGCTGAGATTGCGGGATGGCATGCTCGGCGCCGCAATTGGATGGCAGTTTTGTAAGAGACGCGTTCCCTTTCAGCATTCAGTGAACGTTGGTGGAACCGAGCTTGACTTTCTCGTTGACCGAAGCGACGACAAGGTGCTGATTGAATGCAAGATGAACCATCAACTCAAAGGGAATGAACAGATGCTGTCGGCTCTGCGGGGAAATCTGCAACAACTCGATGCGCACGTTCGCGCGGCCCAAGCGCAAGGTATTGCGATTTCTCTAGCCGTCTGTGTGGTTAACCACTCCCGCAACCGCCTTGCTCAACTACAACGTTCAATTGGTCCCTCATCAACGTCAACTGTTCCCACGCGCTTGCTGAGCTATCAAGATCTAAGAAGTTGGATGGGCAAAGTATTCATCGGTCATAACTAGATGGTAGCGGTGGAATTGATTAAGAAAATCAACCGGCTTCGAATCCAAATCGAAGCAGAGCGCACAATGGACCTTCCGTTCGGGGCGTAATTCGAAGTGCTATAGTCTACTAACGCAATGCGAAACGTCGATTTTCGCGGGGGGCGAGCGGCTGCGGTTGGAACTTTCTTCCACGAGCTCTGGGCTTTACGTCACGCCCTTTCCTTGTTGGAGCCGGATGCCCAGCTGACAGGCCTTACTGTCGAAGGCCTTTGCTCGGAAGACGAAGCTGGGAGGCCCAATACAACGTGGGATGGCGTAGATTGCGGCCTGTACTATGGCGCGTTGTCCGCTCCTGAGTGCAAACGAATAGTAGTTGAGCAGGTGAAGTATTCCGCAGCAAAGCCACAACAGGCGTGGACCGTCGGACGCCTAGCTGAAAGTACTCGCAAGCACGGAAACAATTCTGTATTGCGGCGCTTCGCCGATGCCTTCGGCGCGCTCACCAAAGATCGTGGTAATTCGTCTGACGGCATTACCATGCGCTTAGTTTCTAACCAGCCTGTTTCCGACCATACTCAGGAACTTTTTCAGGCATTAATGGTCGGCGACGGTGCCCGTCGTTTAAGACGCGCAATCAGAGGACAGGGTTGGAAGCCGATCAGCAAGGCTGCTGGTCTTGCCGGCAAAGCATTAGGACAGTTCTCGTGCGCGCTGGACCTCTCCAGTCAGACTGGATCGCGATTTGCGGAAGAGGAATCGATCCTTAAGAAGATAGCAACATGGACCGATGATGATGCCACCGTTTTGCTTGACTCACTCTTGGTATTCATCCAGCGAAAGATGCTGCCTGAGGCCAAAGGGGAATTTATTACCAAGGAGACAGTGCTGGCGCACTTCGGATTCTCGGACGCGAGAGGTCTCTTCCCCTGTCCTCCAAAAATTAAGGTCGTCAAGAATCCCGTCATCCGGTCTGTCGCTTCGGAAATCCTCGGATCGATGGCTTCGGGTGAGCAATTCATTTGCTTACATGGCACTGGCGGATGCGGCAAGACGACTGTGCTACAGGAAATCGAGCAGCAACTTCCATCAGGCTCCGCGATGGTCACCTTCGATTGCTATGGAGAAGGGCGCTATCTCGACTCCGATGCCTACCGTCATCGCCCTCATGATGCTTTTCGACAATTGTCGAACGACCTAGCAATCAGACTCAAAGTCCCCCTCCTGCTAACTCGTTCGACGGATAAAGATTACGCTCGCACATTTGGACAGCGACTTGCGCCTGCAGCGGACTCCTTGAACGCCGGAGCCTTGCTCGTGGTTGCCGTCGATGCGGCCGACAACTCCGTGACAGCGGCGTCCAGCACGATCCCTCCAGAGCGCAGTTTTGTACACGATTTTGTGAACATGGGAACCCTCCCCAACAACGTCCGTTTCATAGTCACAGCGCGAAGCGGTCGACTCGATTCCCTGAATCTCCCCATGCGATTTAAGCGAATGTCATTGTCTGGCTTTAACCGCGACGAAACCCAAACAAATCTTTTTCGAATCTGGCCAACGCTCGATGGGCAGTCGATCGAGGACTTTCATTACTTGAGCGGAGGGAACCCAAGAGTTCAAAGCTACGCCATTGGGGAAGGCAGCCGAGATTTCACAAAGTCCCTGGATGTTCTGAGACCTAAAGGCAAGCTTCTCACGGACATATTCGAGAATCGCTTGGTGGAAGCTATGCAGAAGAGCGGAGTGCCCAGTGCTCTCGACGGGTTCCTGTCCGCTGTTGTTGCGCTTCCCCAACCAATACCGAGCGCGGAACTCGCTGCCATCAGCGGTCTTACTGTAAGTCAGGTTTTAGATGTCTGCACAGACCTGGCACCGGCCATACGCTTTGCAAATGACACAATCGGGTTCGCTGACGAGGATTTCGAAGACTTTCTTCGCAAGAAATCACCAAAGCAAACCGATATATGGAACCGGATAGCGACGCGATTCCTAAGCAGACATAAATCCGATGAATACGCTGCGACCCACCTGGCCACTGCTCTTCACAATGCAGGACGGGGTCGAGACATCTTGAATCTTCTGAAAAGCGAGAAATCGCCAGCGGCAATAAGAGACCCTCTCTTGCGCCGGGAGACTCAGACGCAGCGGTTGAAAGCAGGCGTACGCTCCGCATCCGACGAGAACGACCTCTCATCCGCCATCCAAATAATCCTGATTGGGGCAGAAGCTCTTAAGACGGATTCTGCCCTGCGTGACCTCGTAACTGAGAATCCTGATTTGGCGATGGCATTCATGGCGGACAGCGCAGCTAGGTTAGTTTTACGGGATCCTGATGCGCTTCAGAATCACGGGTCGCTGCTTTTCGCTCGGTTTCGAGAAAATGCCATTGCGGGGAACGCCATACTCGCCCGCGAGGATTTCAGGCAGATTCGTGCTTGGCTTGACAGGAGGAAGCAAGACACGGAACAGAGGAAACTGGCGAATCCGAAGTGGTATGCACAGGATACGTGGAAAATACACGATCGAGATGTCGCGGCAGAAATTGAGGCGATTCTATATTTAAAGGGAGTGAAAAGTGCCCTCGAGGGGTTAGCCTCATGGAGACCGCGTGATGTCGCCCTTCGTGTCGCCCGATTGCTCATACCGAAACTGATTGCGAGCGGAAAGGCTGCGCTCCTCGAGGAGTGTTTGAATGGGGGGCTGGTTGGCTCACCGTGGAATTTGTTCCTTCTGGTACCGCTGGCCGTCGCAGGGCGACAGATCGATCGGGCACAACTTCTGAACGCTCTCTCCAGCCTTCGAAAATACCGGCGCCTGATCCGCCTAGACAAGGCTTCAGATGAATGGCGAAACGACTTAGGGGGGTACTGGCTCGACACCATCCTTTCTGCATGTGAAATTGCCGTTGCCCTTGGCAGCCCGTTCGACGCGGTCCGTTTACCGCTTGAACATTTTCTCTTGAAGGATTTTCGAGACGCAAATCGTCTGCACGCCACCCAAGCGACTCTCGTGGACCTGCTTCTGCGCGGATTCGTGCTGTCTGAAACCTATTCAGGGAATGAAATCTCGGTCGGTTCGTTTTTTGGAGATCCAAAAGCGCCGACGCCCAAGAGCGACAACGTGGTGACCCAAGCGGAACGTTCTGAGCGTGAACGGCAGGAAGAGATTCGAAGCGCTGTCGGCAGCATGCTTAACCTGTACGCAGCACGCGCGGCACTCTTATCGCATAAGGTTGGTATTGCCGACCTTGATCACACGTTGGGCCAAGCGCACGGCGCGTTCTCGAATGAGGAGTGGCGTTTTAGACGGCGGATGGGAGCTTCTGCCATACGAAAGAAAATGGCTCTATCCCTGGCGACGCTTGTAGCCCTCCCCGGAACAGACGCCCAAACATTGTTCGAGCGTTCTCTCATTTTCTACCAGGACAACTCGGACGCATTGGGGTCGGACGAAGTTGAGTTGGTGTCACTATTCATGCGTCTCAGCGCCTTACACGCCCTTGGGGTCCGTTGGGCCACAAAGCGGTCTGAGGCTATAGCTGCTTTGAAAGTTGCGGCCCAAGACAAAATCAACGCCGTCCTAAATCTTTCAAGAATGCTCTTGCCTATCAGTCGAGACGAAGCAGGGGCTTTGTTCACCAAAGCCCACGGCATGACGGGAGATCTTGATGTCGAAGCCATCTTCAAATTGAAGTGCTTGAGTGCCCTTTCAATTCGAGCCGCGCCGGTCATGTCTCGCAGCGACCGAAAGAAAGCGGCTGTCATGACGTCGACAATGGCAACGGACGCTGCCATTCGACTTTCTGGACGGGATGAATTTCCATGGAGAAAGGTGTGTGCCGCGCTGGCAATTCTTGACCCAGCTGTGGGTCTCGCCACGATTGCGAGATGGGAGGACATGGCGGTCATCGATCGCGAATCGTGTCTGCCCGCTGCATTGTCGGCATCGCTTTCGAGCGGTTCGATATCACCGGCAGTCGCGACCGCTTTCATACCGCTTCTCGACGACCTCGAGCTCCCTTTCATCACAGAGATTTCGGCGAGACTCAATGTTACTGAACCGTCTGTAAATCGGGCGATCGTCGAATTCATCGCAAAAGACGAATTGCTGGAATTCGGTGAAGGTTCGCGGCCTGATGTCGCGGACATTCTTAGAAAGCATGTCATCAGCGAGAACCAACCAGACTCGTGGTTTCGTCACTTGAAGTTGACGACGGATTTTGTAGCAACGCTTAAGGGCCCTCAACAAACTCCCACCACAGCTCCATTACCTCTTTTCAGCGAAGAAATAACGAGATCGCTCAAGCAGGCAGTATCCCCTCCCACGGCAACCTCCATTTCGTTGTGCATCAAAGAAGTGACCAAGGTGTTCCGGGACGCGAACTACTACGGGGGTTCTCAGCTGATCTTGGAAAAGTTGCGTAGTGAAGTGGAAGTGAAAGACCGCCTTTCTTACCTTGATGCACTCGTCGCACTTCCGGCCGGCAACCTATACGAGATGGAAACTGCGACGGCTATTGTCGACGCAATGTCAGCTTGGTCCACTCCAGCCATACACGCGTGGGCCGAGCGCAAGATTCCGGAGTTTCTGTACGAGCATTTCCCTCAATTGGTGCGATGGGCAAGTTTTGACCGAGCCGCTCCAATACGAGATCTCATTTCTTATATCCCGAACCCGGCTGAGGCCGTCCCACGGATAATGATCCCGGCAGTTGCCGTCCATGTCGCAGACTTGGCCGCGGGTTCCCTTTATGAAGCTGTCAGTCTGATGGCGGAGTATCTCGCACCTGAGGTGGCTGCACAGCTCCTCTTGGAATACCTGCCGCGCTCTGTCGGAACGTTACCTCAGGATGGACTCGACCAGATAGAGCTGGAAGATATTCAAGAAACTGAAACAGGAGGCATTGCGCGGTATCTGTTTGCACTTCTTTCTGATGTCGATGTCCGAATTCGCTGGCGCGCCGCGCATGTAGTCCGCCGCTTGGGAGAGTTGAACCAGCATAATCTTCTGGCGGCGTTGCTTGATCAATATAGTCGGACAGCGGAGAAAACCTTTCGCGATCCTGAAGCGCCGTTTTATAGCATGGCGGGTCAGTTGTGGCTTCTGATCGCTTTCGACCGTATTGCTTCGCAGGTACCCGAGGTCCCCGCACCCCACGGCCGTCGCCTCCTCCAAATCGGATGTGACGATTCCTTCCCTCATGTAGTAATTCGCTCCTTCGCGAAGAGCGCTGTACGGCACCTGATTGCAGCCGGACAATTGTCGCTCAGTGCTTCTGAGACGGCTCAACTCAACATGATTAATTCGAGCTTTGGAAGCAAATCGAGAGTCGTTGAAAAATACGGCTGGACGAACTCCCACCAAGAAGAGGCTAAGCGCAAGGAAGATGCCTTTCATTTCGACCCTATCGATACTCTGCCCTACTGGTATGAGCCTGCTTCGAGGATGTTTGCTGATGTAACGCGAGCTGAGTTTATCGAAGTGGCCGAGCGATGGATTGTAGGCAAATGGAACAATCCCCCCGGACTAAATCGTTGGGAGCAGGAAAAGCGTCGCGCAAGATTCCCGGAACATAAATGGGGGCTGTGGAGCAATGATCACGGCAGCACCCCAACATTGGAGCGGTACTTCACTTACCTTGAGTGGCATGCGATGTTTTGCACGGTTGGGACGTTTTTGGCGTCGAGGCACCTTGATATGCCGGATTATGGCGAGGTGTCAAAATTCGACGATTGGATGCGAAGTGAATTATTGTCTTGTCGACCGCACTGGCTTTCTGATTTTCGTAGTCCCAAACCCCTTGAAGACGACTTGTGGAAGTCACCGTCAGTTATTGATTGGACAAGCGAACCGACAGATCAAAACTTTCTTTACGCTCTTGGAGTCCGCAACTCCGGGGATTCGTTCTTTTTTGTTGAGGCGCGACACACAACGAAGTGCTCGGAGCGCCGTTCGGAGGTCCAAATTCGATCAGCCCTTGTGCAACCGGAAACCGCCGGTTCTCTTATGCGTGCCCTGCAAACCATTGAAGAAGCGCATCGATACTGGCTTCCTTTCGATGGTGATGACAGACGCGAGAACATAGACGAGAAACCGTACCGCCTACTGGGATGGTTGCAAGCGCTAGAGAGATTCTCTGGCATCGACAAGGGTGACCCGACACGCAAGGATGTTGATGCCTCTCGTATCGTCCCAGGTCAGTTTGCGATTCAAGACCTCCACAGAAATGTGGCTCCAGATGGGTGGATAAACTGGCACGATACCTTGGGCAATCGAATCTTTTCCTTTCATCAGTGGAGCGATTTTGCAAGCGACGACGATCGAAGGGTTGAGCCGGGTGTTAGGTCAGAAGGAAACAGGTTTGCAGTTTCAATTCCGGCTCTTCGGATTTATTTGGCCAAACTTGAGCTCGATCTGATCGTCACAATTCAGCTCTCGAGCGAGGAGGTTGATCGATATGGGGAATTTCGTAAAAAAGAAG
>Ga0137404_10001375_pt1 | contig 16014 bp, 9 predicted proteins | sample CZOMad2_1_16fung_FD_108285 | JGI IMG/M metagenome (GOLD analysis project Ga0137404, IMG submission 108285) | Vadose zone soil fungal communities from Angelo Coast Range Reserve, California, USA - CZOMad2_1_16fungal (Illumina Assembly) | ecosystem: Environmental > Terrestrial > Soil > Vadose zone...
CCATCGGATATCAAGATGACCAATTAGACACGGCAGCAATGGGCGAATACTTAATTAATACAAGTACTCAAATAATGGAAGCTTTCGAAGTGATGCCGGCCTGTTAATGTCACAGTCGGCGCGATGTGAAAAAAGTTAAATATTGGGACAGACCAATTTGGGCTCGCGCGATTGTTTTACTAACTGGAGCTTCAATCGCTGTTTCAAGAGTTCTATAACCGCAGCTTCTTTTTCGGCCAAGTTACTCCGCTCGTCCGGATCGGTACTCAGGTCGTAAACCTCCGTGCTACCCTGCCCACAAGAAATGATCAGTTTGTATCGATTCCACCAGACCGCCAACTTCGTCGGAAGCGGATAAAAAACTCCTTCGTTCGGGTGTTTGAAATTGATCGTCACTGTGGCACGGTCTTTCGGAAGAACACCCGGTATGAGCGGTTGTCCTTCCATCCAATCCGGTGGTGAAATCCCCAGGGCGTGCAGAATTGTGGGTGCGATATCGATCGACTGGGTCAGCCCGGCCACTTTTTCCCCGGTCTTTTGCCGCGGAAATCGAATTATTAATGGCACTCGACTCGAGTTTTCGTGCAAGTCTTCGCCGTGGCCAAGATAACTGTGCTCAAACGATTCTCCATGGTCCGCCGTAACTATAATCAGAGAATTATTTAGCGATGAATCGCCTTCGAGAAAATCGAAGAATTTTCCCAATTCTGAGTCAACGTTCCGAATCGAGTCCTCGTATTCCGCTCGGTGAACGTCGACTTCGGGTTGAATAGTGCTATCGTAATATGCGTAAAAGCCAGGCAAGTTCTTTCTAACTCCTTTAACAACCTCAAAAAGTGTCGGGGAGTATGCGTGTGGCTCGTGAATATGAATGACCAAAAAGAAAGGCTGGCGCAGGTGGAAAATCACGTCTCTGCTCTGATTTAAAGTATTTTCGATATAACCGTCTACGGACGTGCGCTGCGGAAAGCCGAGAAACGGAAGGATCAAGCTCAGTTCCCGATACATGCGATCACCTTGAAGCGTCGGATAAAAGCCTAGGTCACGCAACCAAGATACGGGGAGAAACCTAAACGCGAAACGTTCCGGATAAGTGAGTTCTGAGTTAAACGCCAAGGAGCTAAACGCAGCATCCAAGTTGCTCGTTACCGCGGCCGTACTGTAACCACGATTTCGGAGTATGCTTAGCAGATTATTTTCATCGGGACGCGGCGCAATCTCACGGGTCAGTCTGCCATGTGTGAACGGATGCTTGCCGGTGAGTAGCGTCGTCATGCTGGGGCCCGTCGTCGTGCTGTTGGAGTGCGATTCGAGATAGACGCTGGCGGCCGCCGCAAAACGTTCCAGCGAGGGCGTCGCTACGGCTGGATTCCCGTATAACGACATGCTCTGAGCCCGCATCGAGTCCGCAACAATAAGAATAACGTTCGGTAACGGCGGGCTGTTTTGATTTCCCGCCGACGCCTCGGTGGGCGTTACGGCCAAAAGTGCCCGTGGAATGGCATAATTGACGCTTTTAATTGTTAAACCGACAAAGCTTAGGAACAGGAGCGGCAAAACACCGAACGAAAAACAATCATTCCACGAAGGAATGAACGAGGGCGATGGACCCCCGGCACGCTTTCGCCGCCTCCGGGCGAGAAGATACATCGCGACAACCGCGGTTACGGAGAGCCAAAAACCGGGCTGGCGCTCAAGATTTCCCGGCCACCACGCATCAAGCCAACGCATCAAAAAAAATGCGCTAACAATGACACAAGCCGCTCTACACACGCGCTCATTGGCGCGTTTCAGCCGGGAGTGGGCGACCACCAAGCCACCAAGTGATGGCACGATGCAAAATAGAGCCGCCCAGAAAATTAACGTCCAGAGAATGGCCCCCGAGTCCGCCAACGAATCCAAGATCGGTGCGAAGGCCGTGACGAATACCGCTTGGAGCTCCAACAGCCACAGATATACGACGACGCAAAGCCACGGCCGAAGGATGCGCCCGTACAGCGATAGGTATACTCGCATAGCCGGGGAAGCTTTATTTGATACCGAATCAAAATGCAAGCCTGAGCACGGCGGGACATGGCTCGGTCGCAATATTCGCTACCGAGCGGTTCGGGCTGACGACAATTTTCGGCTGCCGGTTAACGCGATTGCAAGCTCTGAGTTAGGTTGATTGGTCAGTCAGTCGGAAGAGACGGTTTACTTGCGCGCGCCAAACAATTTTGCCAAGAACTGTTTGGCGTTTGCCAGATACTGTTTGATGTAGCGGAGCGAATAGAGAAAGACTCCCAAAGCGCCATAAAACAGCACATAGAGGATTTGCGACAGCATTCCGGTCGTGCCTGGATCTACGTAGGCCGCGGCATTGATAGGCAACGCGACCCCGATCACGGCGACGTACAGAAAGACGCAAAGAAACGCTCGTTTCCGCAGCAGGCTCTCAATCACCCTGATCGATCGTTTATGGCGCATGGAAAACTCGGCCCCCTTGATTGTTTAGCTAGCACAGACTTTAACGAATTCTCGATATCTTTACGCACTGTTGGAGCAGTTCCCGAAAGATCGATGCTTTCGCCAGGATCCGCCGCCAAATTATACAACGACACTCTTCCCGTGTCACAGGCAACGATGAGTTTATGAGAGTTAGACCAGATGGCGACCTTGGTCGGCCAATCAAAAGTTTTCTGCCCCACGGGGTCCTTGAAGTTGACAGCGACCGTCGCCTCCGACTGGGGAGTCTTATCTGGATGGAGCGCCCGCCCTTCCATCCACCTCGGCAAGTCAATTCCAGCAACCGATAATACCGTCGGGGCTATGTCGGCGGATTGTACAAGGCCTGGCAATTTCGTTCCCTGCGTTTGTTTGGGAAATCGGATCAGCAGCGGCACGCGCGTTGACGATTCGAACAGCTCTTCACCATGGTTCATAAAGCCGCGCTCAAAGGATTCTCCATGATCCCCAGTAAAGATCAGCATATAGTCGCGGCCCGGCATCTGCTTTTCGATTTCGCGGAAAAAAATTGCCAGTTGTTCGTCCATGTACTGAATGGCTTCGTCATATTGGTCGCGATAAAAATCCACCGCCGGTTGTAAAGCAGCTTCGTAGTGGCCGTAATGGTCCGATGAAATCTCTGGTCGCTTGTTCGCGGCCGATTGAATCGAGTATCGACCCCTGAAGGAGAGCGGGACATCGTACGGGTCGTGCGGCTCATGGAGATGAATTATTAGAAAGAACGGGCGCTTGGCGCGGATTACAAAGTCACTGGCAGCTTTTAATGTATCGCCAGCAAAACCGTAGAAAGATGTATGGCCCGGGTATCCGAGAAACCAGAGAAACCGGGACAGCCCCTGATACATCCTTCCCCCGGTCGGGGTCGGATAAACTCCATGGGAGCGCAGCCATGACAGAGTCAGGTGCTCAAATGTCGTCGTCTCTTTTTCCGAAAGGCCGGACTTCAATCCCAGCAAATTGATCGAAGCGTCTTCATTGCTGGTCACGGCGCTGACGAAATAGCCATGATCGCGCAGCAGCCGCAATAAATTCTCGTCGGATCGATACGAGGGCTGGACTTTTGTCAGCCGACCGTGGGACCAAGGGAGTTTTCCGGTTAGGATTGTCGTCATGCTCGGTGGCGTCCGCGTGCTGTTAGAGTGCGCGTCGAGGAAAACCGTCGCCGCTTCACTCCAGCGATCGAGGTTGGGCGTCGTCACTCTCGTATGACCATAAAGCGACATGCTTCGAGCGCGGAGCGCGTCGGAAACAATGAGAATGATGTTGGGCCGGACCTCCCGCTTCGGCTCAAAGGCCACGGCTGTGGCATGTTTCTGAGCCAGCGCTGCGTCGCCGGCAACCCTAACTCCGATCAGCACGACGGCGCCGATCACAATGGGTAAGGCAGCGAACGAAAAACAGTCTTCGAGAGACGGCAAATTTGATTCCAAATCGATGGCGCGAGTTCTGCGCCGCTGAAAAGCCCAAATCGCCAAGCCCGCAGCCGCGATGACAAGTGCGATCAGCCCAACGTCGTGCTCGTCGGAATATAATTGCAAAGTGAATAACCAGCGAACAAAATACAGCGCCGTAATGACGATCAGGCAGGCTTTCACGGCAAGTTTATTAAGATAGCGCGCGCGAGCCCTTTCCATGAAGCCGGCAACTAGCGCGATCGGCAAGCAAAATATCAAGATCCAGAACAATAAAGTCAGGAGGATGGCAGCGCAATCCGCTAACCACGCAGTGACAGGCTCGCTATCCGTGCCAATGACCGCCCGCAGCTCCAAGGCCCAAAGATAAACGGTCGCACAAATCCAAGGCGACGCGATATCTTTATAAAGACCCAATACCCTCATTATTTTTCACAGAGAAACAACTTGCGCACGTTAGGATACGAAGGGAAACAGCGAACGGTTTTGAAGTGTTCCTTCAGGCAGATCTCAAGGTCGCTGGCGGTGAAATCGTCTAACAGGGGCACCGGGCTGGCGCCGATCTTCGCCTGCAACGGTGGCGCATATTCCAACAGCAACCAACGAGAACTCAAGCCAGCCAACATCTCGGTGATGCGCGCGATTGGGAGACGCTGGATCGCCACGACGTGATGGATCACCGCTAAACCCATGACAAACTCACTACGGAACCGCTCTCTCGGCGCCGGGCAGGCAATACCGCCGCGGCCCGGCGTCGATGACGCGCTGAAGACGTTCACCGCAAGCGGGAGGATGTTGAGTTTTTCCTTGCGCGCCTCATCATAACAGTGCGTCAACGCCGACACGTCGGTTTCGCAAGCCGTAACTCGCGCGCCATTGGTGGCGGCCATTTTGGCGTAGTGCCCCGTGTTAGCCCCGACGTCGAGTACGCTCTGCGGATGCAAATTGCTCAGAATTTTTCCAACGGCTTCTTGTTTCTGCTGCCAATCCCGCGGCGAGAGATCCGTTCTGAAGTAATTCTTGTCGCCGGTGCCGTAGTATTTCGCCCAGTGACTGGCGCTGCCGCGCAGTTGCAGTCCATCGACATCCTTCCGCAAAGATTCGAGAAATTTTCGTTTCAATTTGACGCTCGCGGGACCGCTGTTGGCAGACCTGGAGATCGAAAGGAACCGTTGCTGCAATTCGTCGGGCAACCGTTCGAACAATTTGCTAACGAGCTTAGGAAAAGTAACGCTCAGTGTCCGGCGCGGGTGGCGAAGTTTGAAAGAAACCGGCAGCGCGCTTAGTAAATCGTCGTCGGTCACGCCTGCCAAATAGTCTCGCAACAACCAGCGTGCCGGCCGATCGCAACCCGCCGCGTACAAGTAGAGCGGGAAGAGAAAGAAATTGCAGAATTGCTGATAAGGAGCCCATAGAATATCGTCTCGCGCCGGGACGATCGAGCTGGCGTCGATGTAAACCGGCTTCGTGCCGTCGAAGAGAATATTCCAGGGATGGCCGTCTTGCAGTGTCAACCCTTTCTCGGTCAGTCGAATGCACAGCTCGAGGGTCACGAGAGCTGCATCTTTGAGCATGCCCGGCACCCACTCATAGCAGTAGGAGACGACTGGGACCCTACGATGACGAAGGACGACCTTTTCTGATTTGGTTGTAAAATGGGTGAGCTCACTTTCAACCAGTAGCCCATCCCGGATCAGCTCCGGAATAACTCCCTGATCGGTCAACTCCTTCCAGCGCACCGCATACGCGGGCTCGAGCATCCGATAGATATCACCGCGCCATTCGAACACACGGCCGTTGGGATCGACGAAAGATTCCGTCAACCACCGCTGCTCTTCGGGCGGGATTGTTTCAGCTGATGCTGCCATGTGAACCATTGAAACAAGAGGGTTAGAGGTGATGAGAACTCTTTCGGAGGAGCAGTCGACCGCTTAGCGTTGAGGCAATTGTGAAAATTTGTTGATGTTATAGAAGACGATTGTTTCCTTTGGGCGAAATGCGAATGGAGCTATTTTACGTGAACGAGTCGATTTTTGCCAGGATAATCGACTGCGCTAGAACGCCCGGCAAATACCGCAAAAATCCGCGAGCCGGATTCTGTTTGAGTTCGAGCTGGCTTCGAGCTTGCGTGACCGCTGTGGAAATTTTGGATCCGAGATAAGCGCTGAAGTTATGACGGAACGCGTGGCGGCAGCCAACCGATAAAGCTGATTTGCCGGCCCGTCTCGCTGCGCTCGCGCCGGTACGAGAAGAAGTCGCTCGGCGAACAGCTGGTGCAAGGACCGACTTGGAAAATATTTTCTGCTGGTATACCGGCCTGAGCTAAGACATCGTGATTCAACTGCCGTAGGTCGAGATACATTTTCCCGTTTCCGGTCTGAATGCTAAGTTTCGCAATGTCGCCCCATCTTTTAAGAAGCGGACCGGCGACATCTTCTTTCACTTCGTAACAACAAGCCCCAATCGATGGCCCCAAGGCGACTTCCAACTCGTTGGCTTCAACGCCGTATGAATTCTGGAACAGATGAACCATCTTTTCCGCGATTCCTGCCAGTGTACCGCGCCAGCCGGCATGCACGGCGGCAACCAGCTTATTTTTCGGCACAAGGAAAAGGATCGGCACGCAATCGGCGGTCAATACCCCAAGAAAAATTTCGTCTTCCATAGTTAACATACCGTCAGCTTCACCGGCTTCTTTGAGCTTTTTGTCTTTCACCTCGACGATGTTGTCACCGTGCACCTGTTTCATCGTCACAATTCGTCCGTCGTGAATTCCCACCGCCAACTTCATGTCGCAGACGTTTTGACTGACCACCTTCGGATCGTCGCTGACCCGGTAGGACATATTCAACTCTGCGTAGGGTCCTACGCTCTTCCCGCCACGCCGTCCGATGAAGCCATGGAGCAGGCCTTGGTATTTTTCCCAGTGGGGAACTTTCAGCAGATAAATATCCATGGAATCGATTATGTTTCCAACCAGAGTCCGATGCAAGCGAGGCGGAACGACAGGCTGGCATCACGCGGCAATTTTGTCGGCCATACTCGTGACCATCGGAGTCTCCTTGTTGCTGATTCTTCGAGAACGTTTCAGCAATCGAAAATTACTCTTGAATTCTCCTTCCTTTTTGCCGAAGAATAGGTATCCAAAGAGCTGAAGCGAATCTTATGGCGGACGGCAAATACAGCGACACTCTGAAGCAACCGGGCTTTCTCGCGTTTTTTTGGACTCAGTTTTTAGGGGCGTTTAATGATAATTTCTTGAAGATCGTAGTTTCGTTCGTCGCGCTGGATTTGGCGACGACAGCCGCCAATGGCTATGTCGAGCTCATCGCGTTTCTCTTCATGTTGCCCTCCGCGCTCTTTTCAGGCTACGCCGGGCATCTCGCCGATGTCTACAGCAAGCGGATGATCCTCGTCGCAGTAAAAGTCTTCGAGATCATCATTATGGTCTTGGCCCTGGGCGCGTTCTTCACCGGGCATATCGAGTCCATGCTAGGGATTGTGTTTTTGATGGGGCTCCACGCCGCTTTCTTCAGCCCGGCCAAGTACGGCATCCTGCCGGAAATGCTTCCCGAAAAGGAGCTCTCACGCGGCAACGGGCTCTTGGAGATGAGCACGTTCATGGCGATCATCTTAGGAACTTCCGTGGGTGGCGCCATATTCGCCATGTGGAAGCACAATCTCCCACTCATTGGACTGGTGATGATCGCGATTGCAGTCTTAGGCGTGCTCACGAGCTTGGGTATCGCGCGAGTTCCCGCATCAGGCGCTGCGAAGCTCATGCGCCTAAATCCGTTTGGCGAAGTCTTCGATGGCTTGCGGCGTCTGCGGGCCGAGAGGCCGCTTTGGCTGACGGTGGTCGGCATCTCTTATTTTTGGTTTTTGGGCGCGCTGGTGCAGATCAATATGCTCTTTTTTGGCAAGGAGCTGCTCCAGTTGGATGAGTTTCACATTGGATTACTCGGCACCTTCCTAGCCGTCGGCATCGGTGTCGGCAGTCTCGCAGCCGGCCGGCTCTCGGGCGACCACATTGAATTAGGCTTGGTGCCGCTGGGCTCTATCGCCATGGGCGTTTGCCTTGGCCTCGTCGCGCTTTCCGCGCCCTCCTATTCGCTCACGGCCGCGTCTCTCGTCTTGCTTGGCTTTTCCGCGGGCTTATTCGCCGTGCCACTGAACGCCCTGCTCCAGCAGCGAAGCGGCAAAGAAGAAAAGGGGCAACTGATCGCGACCAATAATTTCATGAATACGCTCGGCATCTTTCTCGCTGCGGGAATACATTGGTTCCTCAAGGCTCCCCTACAACTCTCACCCGATACGATCATCTCGCTGGTCGGCTTACTCACCATCGGCGGTACACTCGTCATCCTCTATTTTATTCCGGACTACTTTGTCCGTTTCGTCCTCTGGCTGCTCACCCACACACTGTACCGCATTCAAATTGTCGGCGAGCAAAACATTCCGCGGCGCGGTCCGGCCTTGTTAGTATCCAACCATGTCTCCTTTGTCGACGCATTGCTGATCGGCGCATCGATGCCCCATTTCGTCCGTTTCATGCTGCACCGCGACTATTACGATCTAAAGGGGCTCAACTGGTTTTTCCGCTTGATGCATTCCATTCCGGTTTCGACGACCAATCGGCGCGAGATCGTCGAGTCGCTCAAGCGTGCGCGCAATGAGCTGGACAAAGGCCATGTCGTCTGCATCTTCGCCGAGGGCGCGATCTGCCGCACCGGTCACCTGCTGCCGTTCAAGCGCGGCTTCGAAAAAATTGTCGAAGGCAAAAACATTCCGATTATTCCGGTTCATCTGGATCAGCTCTGGGGCAGCGTCTTTAGCTTTAAGGAAGGGCGTTTTTTTTGGAAGTGGCCGAAAAAGTTTTCCTATCCGGTGACTGTTTCATTTGGCGCGCCGTTGCGGTCCGCGGCGAGCGTCAACCAAGTCCGTAACGCTGTTCTGGAACTTGAAAGCGATGCCTTTGCATACCGCCGTAGTGCCGGCGACCTGCTCCACGCCAGGTTCATCGAGGTCGCCAAACGGCATTGGTTTTCCTTCTGTATGGCCGATACCACCGGCACGGAGCTTACTTACGGAAAAACCTTGATTGGCGCGCTCCTGCTCGCGCGCTGGGTAAAAAAGAACTGCCCCACGGAGACGACGATCGGTGTTATCTTGCCCGCCTCGGTCGCTGGCTCGCTGGTGAATATCGCAATTCTTCTGGCCGGAAAAGTTCCGGTGAATCTGAATTTTACCGCCGGCAGCGAGTCCGTGGCTTCAGCTGTCGCCCAATGTAATATCAAGACAATCGTTACGTCTCGGGTTTTCTTGAGCAAGGCAGATCTCGAAACCGTAGACGGCATGGTGTTCCTCGAAGAAATCAGAAAGACATTCGGAGCGTTGGACAAAGCGCTTGGAACGTTGACGGCGCTGCTGCCCGCGCACTGGTTAAAGCGGCGCTACGTGAAAAATCAAAAGCCCGACGATCTCGCCGCAGTGATTTTTTCCAGTGGTAGCACCGGCGCGCCCAAAGGCGTGATGCTATCGCACCGTAATATCGTGTCCAATGTCGAAGGTATTGCCCAGATCATTCAGTTCAAGCCGAACGATAGGATCATGGGAGTGCTGCCGCTATTTCATTCTTTCGGCTTTACCGGCACACTTTGGCTGCCCTTACTCGTCGGCTTCGGCGTTGTCTACCATCCCAATCCCACTGACGCGAAGACGATTGGCGAAACGGTTCAGAAATACCAAGCGACGCTGCTGATCAGCACGTCGACCTTCTATGCCGGCTACTTGAGACGTTGCACAAAAGAGGAGTTTGCCTCACTCCGCTATCTCATCGCGGGCGCTGAAAAGCTCCGCGATCAGGTTGCCCAAGGGTACCAGGAAAAATTTGGCCTGACGATTCTAGAAGGCTATGGCTGCACTGAGCTCGCGCCGGTGGTTTCAGTCAATACTCCGGATGTTGTCCATGGCAACGAAAAGCAAATCGGCAACAAGCCGGGCACTGTCGGTCATCCCATTCCCGGCGTAACGGTAAAGGTTGTCGATCCGGAAACGGAACAACCGCTCGCCCCCGGCGAAGAAGGACTGTTGCTGGTCAAGGGGCCGAACCTGATGCTCGGCTATCTCGGACAACCGCATCTCACCGAGCAAGCGCTGCGAGGCGGCTGGTATGTGACCGGCGATATCGCCAGCGTCGACGAAGACGGCTTCATCCGCATCACTGATCGGTTGTCACGCTTCAGCAAGATCGGCGGCGAGATGGTGCCGCATATGAAGATCGAAGAAGTGATCAACGGCGTGCTCGGCAGCGCGGCCTCCGTGGTCACGGCCATTCCGGACGAGCAGCGCGGCGAGAAATTGATCGCCTTTTACGCCCAGAACGGCATTAAGAAAGAGGAGCTTTGGGAGAAGTTGAATCAATCGGAACTGCCGAAACTGTGGATACCAAAACGGGAAAATCTCCATCTGATCGACTCCATCCCGCTGCTCGGCTCCGGCAAAGTGGATTTAAAAAAAGTGAAAGCGATGGCTCTGAAGCACACGCAAAAACCCGCTTAATGATTCGTTCTTCCATCAATTTCCCGAGTTTTTACGCTGGGAGGCCCAGATGATCTCCGCCGAGCGAATTAGTAAAGTCTTTGACAACGCAACAAAAGAATTTCGCGATTCTGCTGAATATTGCGAGCTCGTCCTGGGACGCGCCGGGCCGGCCGCTGCGCGTGAGTTCATCTGCAACATTTTTCGCACGCATTACCTGTCCTCGCATATCGTCGCCCTCTGCTTTGCTTCACTGCCGTCAAGTGCCGCTGACCTGCTCAAGGAAAACCTACTGGAGGAAATGGGCCGCTCTGAAGAGGAAAAGCCCCATTCGGCGCTGCTCCTGGAAATGGCGCGCGGGATGGAATTCTCCGAGGACGAAATCGCAGGCTTGGTGATTCATGCTCGGGAAAAATTGGCGATCTTCTGTGCCACACGAGTGCCGGTCACGACCTTACGCGAGCTTTGTCTTGCCGTGCTGCTCGAAACTATGAGCTTTGAATTTATGCTCTCCCGGTGCTCGAGCGAGATCGCCGGCGCTCTCACCAGCCATTACGCAATCCCCAAGCCTGCGCTGCGCTGGTTTGAGCTTCACTCCGAAGTGGATATCCGCCACGCCGAGGAAGCTTTGACAGTGATTCGAGACTACTTGGATTTTCATCAAATTTCCGACGCTTTGTTTAACCAGATCGCAACCGCCACGTTGGGCGATAATCTTTTCGTGAGACATTACTTCCCGCTGCGCTCGAAACACAGGTGCCGCATCAAAGCCGTTCCGGCGAAAGCGAAGCGCATCGCATCGCTCACTATCTACCAGCTCCGCATCCCGTTCCACCAGACGTTTAAACATGCGCTTCAAAGCCGCGAAGAAAGCGACGCGGTGATCATCAAAGTGACGGACGACGATGGCCGCGTCGGTTTCGGCGAGAGTCTGCCCCGATCCTACGTCACCGGTGAAATCACGGAATCGATGGTCGCGCGCCTGCGCGATGACTTGGCGCCGAAGCTCTTCGCCGAAGCTTTCGCGCCCGGCTGGGAAACTTTTGAATATTTGAGTTCCGTGCTGCCGGATTGGACGCGGAGCGATGACAAGAACGGACCCGTCATTGCCTGGAACGCGGCCTTTTGCGCCGTGGAGCTTGCCCTGCTCGATTGGAGCTTGCGCCGCGACTATGGATCGCTTTCCGAGTTGCTCACTCCTGTCCGTTATGAAGTCGTCTACAGCGGCGTCATCTCAGCCGACGCTCCGAAGGATGCAGCAGCGCTGGCCAAACGAATGGCGCGCTTGGGCGTGCGCCAGATCAAAGTGAAAGTGGGCACAGCCGATGATGTCGCTCGTCTCGAAGCGGTTCGAAAAGTTGTCGGCGACGATATCGAGTTGCGCGCTGATGCCAACGGCGCCTGGAGCGCAGACGAAGCGGTCGCGCAATTGCGCCAGCTGGCGGCGTTCAAGCTGCAAACGATCGAGCAGCCGGTGCGCGCTGCTGATCTAGTTGGCATGAAACGAGTGCGCGAGCAGTCGGGAGTCCCGGTCATGGCTGACGAGTCGCTCGTAACCATTGATCAAGCGCGCCGGCTGATCGAGCTCGGCGCTTGCGACTTCTTTAATATTCGCCTGTCGAAAAACGGCGGCGTCAGCGGCAGCCTGGCCATCGCTAAGCTTGCCCATGAGGCCGGCGTCAAGATTCAAGTTGGCGCGCAGGTCGGCGAGACTGGCATTCTCTCGGCCGCGGGTCGAATCTTTGCGGCCCATTTACCCGAGCTAACTTTCGCCGAAGGCTCCTTCGGCACTTGGCTCCTCGCCGAGGATGTCACGTTCGAAAACGTCGCCTTCGGCTTCGGCGGCCGCGCGCCGCTACTGAAAACCCGCGGCTTGAGCATCACGGTGAAGGAAGAAACGCTGGAGCGCTTCGCCACGGAAAAAATCGAGCTCAGACTTTGAACTTCGATGAGTGTTCTAGTGACCTGGCCCAGAAATTCGAGAGACATCGTTCTCCCTCATTTCGCTCAAAAATCTCCCCTTCCCCTTATGCAAAGAGAGGTTAGAGTCCTGGAGCAAAACTTCCCCCTTTGAAAAAGGGGGATTCAGGGGGATTTGAGTGCAGCTTCACCTGTTGCCATGGTTTGGAGTTTTTAAATGAACTTCTGGATCAGGACACTAAAAGTCTGGTGATTAGTTCCGTTCATGCTGAGCCCGTCGAAGCATCGAAGGCCTTCTTTTAACAGCCTGCTCGCGACAGCCGCGGCGCTTGTCACTCGGCGCCACTGGGCTCGCTGGGACGCGCTCACCGCCAAGCCACGGGAAATCCAAAATCAGTTGCTCCTCGACATTCTCAACCGCAATCGAGGGACGCGCTTCGGTCGCGACCATCGCTTTGATGGGATTCGCTCGCTCAATGACTACCGTAGTCACGTCGAGATCGGCGACTACGAACGGCTGCGTCCCTATGTAGAGCGAGCAAAGCGTGGCGAGCCGAACGCGCTGACCGAAGAGCCGGTCTTGATGTTCACCATGACGAGCGGCAGCACCGGCGAACCGAAACTGATTCCCGTCACTAAGACCGCGCTGGGCAATCATAGAAAACTGACTCGCCTCTGGTATTACCGCGCTTACTTGGACTATCCCGGTTTTCTGAGTGGCAAGTTGCTCGGCGTCGTCAGCCCCGCGATCGAAGGCCGAACTCCGGCAGGGATTCCGTTCGGCGCCGCTTCCGGATTGATCTACCAGAGCACCCCGCGGTGGATTCAAAACGCTTATGTCGTCCCCTATGCGGTCTCCGAGATCAAAGACTTTGAGGCGAAGTACTACCTGATTATGCGTTTAGCGCTCGAACATGAGATCTCCTTTTTCGGCACGCCCAACCCAAGCACGATTCTCCGCCTGGTCGAGACCGCGGACCGATATAAAAACGAGATCGTCAGAGATATCCGCGACGGCGCCATCGCCGGACACTGGAACTTGCCGGCAAAGTTTCGCACCGAGCTCGTGCGCCGGCTTTCGAAGCACCCCACACGCGCGCGGCAACTGGAAAATTTCGTGATCCAACATGGCGCGCTGCGTCCGAGGGAATATTGGCGGCGATTGCAACTGATCGGCTGCTGGAAAGGCGGCACGGTCGCTATTCGGTTGAAGGAATTCGACCGCTGGTTCGCCGGCGGCACGCCGGTACGCGACCTGGGATACATGGCGAGCGAAGCCCAGATGACGCTCCCCGTCTCCGACGTAGGCTCAGCCGGAATCCTCGCCGTCGACAAGAACTTTTACGAATTCATTCCTGAATCGGACATCGGCAGCGCCAATCCGACGATCCTTACCTGCGCGGACCTTGAGCAAGGAAAACATTATTATCTTATTCTCACCACGCCCGGCGGACTCTACCGCTACGATATCAATGACGTGGTTCGCGTTGCCGGTTTTTACAACCAAACGCCGCTTATTGAATTCGTTCGCAAAGGACGCGACGTGACCAACATCACCGGGGAGAAGCTGCACGTTGATCAGGTGATGCAGGCAATGGAACGGGCCCAGAGCGACGCCGGGATTGCGGTACAACATTTCCGTGCTTTCGCCGACATGGAAAAATCACGCTACGCTTTTTTGGTCGAATTCGATGGATTGAGACCAAGCCAAGAGTCGCTGTCGCGTCTGCTTTACGGGTTGGACGCTCGCCTGCACGAGCTAAACGTCGAATACGCGCAGAAACGCGAGTCGCGCCGCCTCGGGGCTCCGGTTCTTTGGGTGATGAGCTCTGGTTGGTTCGAGCGCAAAGCCGGCGCAAGTTCACTGCGCGGTGCCCGCGACGTGCAATTCAAGGCGCAGCTCCTAAGCTCCACGCCGGAAGATGCAAGCGAAATCATGCTCGTCGTCGAGAAGGCCGATCGATCTGAACAAGTCAACGAACCGACGTAATCCGTCTCATTCGTTCTCACTCGTTTGCCATTTCGTCCACGGTTGTTTTAACGCTGACGCACCTTAGGTTTGCAAGGGTTCAGCCTGCATGTTAAAAACTTGCTACTTTCGGAGGTTGGAATGGATTTTCAGCAACTGGCGGCCAAGGCACTTGAAGGCATCATCCCTGAACGACAAGAATTGAAGGCCGTTCTCAACGCATCGGAAGAGCAAATACCGGAACTTTTGAGCGCGGCATTCAAAGTACGCCATCACTACTACGGCAAACGCGTGCAGATTCACGTGTTGCAGAATGCCAAGAGCGGCCTTTGCCCGGAGGATTGCCACTATTGCTCGCAATCTTCCGTCTCCGAAGCGCCGATTGACCGATATCCTTTCATGTCAAAAGAAAAACTGGTTGAAAGCGCCAAGCAAGCAAAAGCGGCCGGCGCGGTCCGGTTTTGCATCGTCAACAGCGGTCGCGGCCCGACGAACAAGGAGATCGACGAGATCGCCGACGCCGTGCGCGAGATCCGAGAAAAGACCGGCATGAACATCTGCTGCTCTTTGGGCTTGATGAACGAAGAAAAAATCCGTCGACTCAAAGAAGTCGGCGTCGGCCGCGTTAACCATAATCTCAATACCAGCCGGACTTACCACCCCGAAATCGTTACCACGCACACTTACGATGACCGCATGGCGACCATCGAGAACGTCAAGCATGCCGGCGTCAGCACCTGCTCAGGCGGCATCATCGGTATGGGCGAAAGCGACGACGACATCATCGACTTGGCGCTCGCGCTTCGGGCGATGGACATCGATTCCATTCCGATCAACTTTCTCCATTCGATTCCGAAAACGCCTTTCGAGGAAAAGAAGCAGCTCACGCCGCAGAAGTGTTTGAAGACGCTCTGCCTCTTCCGCTTCGTCAATCCGAGCAAAGAAATCCGCGTCGCCGGCGGCAGGGAAATAAATTTGCGCTCGTTGCAGCCGCTAAGCCTCTACCCGGCAAATTCGCTTTTCGTCAACGGCTACCTGACCACGCCGGGCCAAGAAGCTTCCGACGCCCATCAAATGATCGCCGATCTTGGCTTCGAGCTCGACCAGCCGGCAGCGATCTGATTCGAAAGACCATTTAACCGCAAGGACCTGTCCTGAGCCCTTCGCTACCCTCAGGAAGGGACGCAAAGGTCACAAAGAAAAACCTGCTTGCACAATCAACTCTCAATCTCGTAATCCTGTAGGGTGCGCTCCCGCACCATTGGCCTAGATTCCGGCCTCCGCCGGAATGACGGTCATCCTAAAAATTCCTCTTCTCCTATCGGATCAATGTCGTCTCCTTGACATCCAATCTTGCCTCTCATATTTCCTTGTGAGGATAATTAACGAAAATTAATCTATGGCGGCAAAGAAACAATACATCGTCGGCGTCGACACCGGCGGAACGTTCACTGACGTCGTTGTGCTCGGCGATTCGGGAGAAGTTTGGACGGCGAAGGCCTCGACTACACCGGATGATTTTTCCCGCGGCGTCATGGACGCAGTGGGAGAAGCGGCAACCGCGGTTGGGATGGAGACTTCCGAGCTACTAGGCCACACGACGCTGTTCAAACACGGCAGCACCGTCGCGACTAACGCGTTGATCACGCACAACGGCTGCAAAGTCGG
>Ga0137404_10001376_pt1 | contig 16006 bp, 9 predicted proteins | sample CZOMad2_1_16fung_FD_108285 | JGI IMG/M metagenome (GOLD analysis project Ga0137404, IMG submission 108285) | Vadose zone soil fungal communities from Angelo Coast Range Reserve, California, USA - CZOMad2_1_16fungal (Illumina Assembly) | ecosystem: Environmental > Terrestrial > Soil > Vadose zone...
AGGGCCTCTTGCTCACCGGAGAGCTCGCGGCCCTCCTGAACGTCCCCGCGCCCGCCGGCTTCCTCGTGAAGACGGTCGCCCAGGGCTCGATGGCGTGGAACATGGGCCTGCAGGGGGGGAGCAAGATGGTCACCATCAGCGGGAAGGAAGTGCCCCTGGGCGGCGACATCATCCTCGCGGTCGCCGGCATCCCGGTTGTGTCCGAGGAGAATATCGAGAAGATCCGCAACCTGTTGGCCGGCGCGACGCCGGGCTCCCCGTTCACGATGAGCGTGCTCCGCGCGGGCAAGGTCATCGAGCTGACGGGCGTGTCCCAGTAGCGCTCCGCCACCGCGCGAACGTAGGCCCCATGGGAAAACTCGACGGGAAGGTGATCGTGGTCACGGGCGCGAGCCGGGGCATCGGCGCCGACATCGCCCGGCTCTTCGCCGCCGAGGGCGGCCGCGTGGCGTGCGCGGCCCGCACGCTTCGCGAAGGCGATCACCCGCTGGAGGGCTCGCTCGAGCACACGGTGGGCGAGATCCGGAAGGGCGGCGGCGAGGCCACCGCGGTGGCGGTGGACATCTCCGAGGCCGCCGAGTGCGAGCGCCTGCTCGAGGCCGCGCGGAAAGCCTATGGCCCGGTGGACGTGCTCGTCAACAATGCTGCGCTGACCTACTTCATCCCGGTCCAGGACTATCCCGTCAACAAGTGGCTGCGCTCCTGGGCGGTGAACGTGCACGCGCCCTTCATCCTCAGCAAGCTGGTCCTCACCGACATGGTCCCGCGCCGGCGGGGAAGCATCGTGAATATCTCCTCGGGGTCGGCCATCGGGCCCGGGCGCGGGCCGTACCCGGAGCCGGAGCGTTATACCGGGGGCACCTGCTACGGCGCGGAGAAGGCGGCGCTGGAGCGCTTCACGCAGGGACTGGCCCGGGAGGTGTATCCCCACGGGATCTCGGTCACCGCGGTGTCACCGTCCCAGGTGGTGCCCACGCCGGGCACCGTGCATCACAAGCTCGTGCGCAGCATGGACGACCCGCGCGGGGAGCCGCCCATCCTGATGGCGCGCGCGGCCCTGCTCCTCGCCACGCTGCCCTGCGAGCAGATCACCGGCCGGGTGACCTATAGCCAGGAAATCCTCAAGGAGCACGGCTGGATCACCGAGGCAAAAGGCCGCGGCGTGGACTCCACCGGGAGCGGCTACTCCCGGATCTAGCGGCCGGCCTCGCGGTCGAGCCAGACGTCCTGCATGCGCCCGAAGTTGTGATGGAGTTGCGCTCCGAGGCGCAGATGAAGTTCTCCACTAGCACCGCGTCGGGCTCGTCCAGCCCGATGCCGCTCACCGCGATGCCGAAGGTGAACTCCCGCATCATGCGGGCGGGCCCGCGGGCGCGTCAACCTGCGAGGAACGGCGCCGGCCTGGATTTAGGGTTGCCTGGATTTAGGGTTGAGAGACTATTATGATTAGGTATATCTAACATGCTCCGACTCGCGCCGCTCGTCCTGCTGCTCGCCGCCCTGGGGCCGGCGCCCTCCGCGGCCCAGTCCATGGAACCTCCCGCGGGGGGACCTTCCGCGGGCGAGGCCGACCCCGGCCCCCTCATCCTCCACATGCTCGACTACGTGGCGGTGGACTATCCGGGCGCGGTGAAGGACGGCCGGGTCCTCGACGCGGGCGAGTACAAGGAGCAGCTGGAGTTCGTGACCCAGGCCCGCGCCCTCCTCATGCGCCTGGCCCCGCGGCCCGAGCGGGCGGCGCTTCTGGCGCGGGCCGACCGGCTCATCACGCTCGTGCGCGACAAGCGCCCCGACGCGGACGTGGCCACGCTGGCCGGCGAGCTGCGCTGGGCCCTCATCGCCGCCTACCAGATCGAGGTGGCACCCAGGCGCCCGCCCGATCTCCGGCAAGGCGCTGCCCTCTTCGCCGCCCAATGCGCCCTCTGTCACGGCTCGGCCGGCCACGGCGACGGACCGGCGGCGAAGAGTCTCGATCCCAGGCCCAGCGACTTCCACGACGCGGAGCGCATGGCGCAGCGCAGCCTGTACAGCCTCTACAGCAGCATCACGCTGGGCGTGAACGGGACGGCCATGGTGGGCTTTCGCGCGCTCAGCGAGGATGAGCGCTGGGCGCTCGCCTTCCACGTCGCCGGGCTCGGCACCCCGGAAGCGGAGCAGCGGCGCGGGATGGCGCTCTGGAATGCCGGGAAGGGCCGGACGGCCTTTCCCGATCTCGCCAGCATCACCGCGCGCAGCCCGCTCGAGCTCGAGACCCGGCACGGCGCCGACGCGCCCGCCCTGCTCGCCTTCCTGCGTAGCCAGCCCGACGCGCTGTCCGCCGAGGGCAATGCCGCGCTGGCCACCAGCCTGCGTCTCCTGCGCGACAGCCTGGAGGCGTACCGGCAGGGCCGCGCGCGCGAGGCCCACGATCTCGCCGTGTCGAGCTATCTGGACGGCTTCGAGCTGGCCGAGCCCAGCCTCGACGCGGTGGACCACAGCCTGCGCACGAAGGTGGAGGCGGAGATGCTCCGCTTCCGCGCGCTCGTCAAGGACGGCGCGCCCCTGGCCGCGGTAGAAGCCCAGGCCCGAACGGTCGAGGGGCTGCTCGCCCGGGCGCGGAGCGTTCTGGAGATCGGCGGGTTGCCGCCCGGCGCCGCCTTCGCATCCGCGTTCGTCATCCTCCTTCGCGAGGGGCTCGAGGCCATCCTGGTGCTGGCCGCCCTCATTGCCTTGCTGGTCAAAGCGGGACGTCGCGATGCGCTACCCTGGGTGCACGCGGGTTGGATCCTGGCTCTTCTGCTGGGCGGGCTGACCTGGTGGCTGGCCTCCACGGTCGTGAGGGTCAGCGGCGCGACGCGCGAGATGACGGAGGGGGTGACCGCGCTCATCGCCGCCGCGGTGCTGCTGTATGTCGGCTTCTGGATGCACGGGAGGAGCCACGCATCGCGCTGGCAGGAATTCCTCGAGACGCGGCTGACGGGGGCGCTGTCCACCCGCACCATGCGGGCACTGGGCTTCGTGTCCTTCCTGGCGGTGTATCGCGAGGTATTCGAGACCGTGCTGTTCTATGAAGCCCTGGCCGCCCAGGCCGGGCCCGGGTCGACCATGCCGCTGCTGGGGGGCCTCGCGGCGGCGGCGGCCACCCTGGTCGCGCTCGGCTGGGTCATCGTGCGTGGCAGCCTGCGCATGCCGATCGGGCTGTTCTTCGGCGTCTCCTCCATCTTGATCGGCCTCCTCGCCATCGTGTTCGCCGGCAAGGGAATCGCCGGGCTGCAGGAAGCCGGCTCCCTGCCCATGCACTCCGTGAATATTCCCGCCGTTCCGCTCATCGGCCTCTACCCCAGCGCGGAGGGACTCGTCGTCCAGACCGCCCTCCTCCTGATCGTGGCGGGAGGGTTTGCCTGGACGTCGCGCCTGGCCCGCGTCCCCCGAGCGCTTTGACGCGCACGGGTGGGTATGGCAGGATCGTCGGCGTCAGACGGGCCCGCTGGGCCCCGAGCCGAGGCCACGAACCGGCAGCCGAGTCACGAGCCCGAGTCAGGAGCGATCAATGCGAAAGTACCTCGAGGTCAAGCTGGACGACCGGACCGTCACCGCGCGCGAGCTGTCCGGCGAGGCCGTGGTCAAGGCCGGCCGATACCTGATCGCCAGGACGCTCCTCGAGGCGGGCGCGGCCACGGTGGACCCGCTCGGGCCGGCGAATCCGCTCATCTTCTCGGCGGGGCCCTTCGCGGGCTCGAGCTTCTCCAACGCCAACCGTACCAGCGTGGGCTGCAAGAGCCCGCTCACCGGCGGCGTCAAGGAGGCCAATGGCGGGGGCACCTTCAGCTATGGGCTCGGCCAGCAGAAGATCGCCGGCTTCACCCTGCACGGCGCCTCGCCCACCTGGATAGTGCTCCACTTCAAGAAGGACGGCGGCATCGACTGGGACGACGCCACGCCCTATCTCGGCAAAGGGAACTTCGAAGCCCAGGCCATGCTGCATGGCCGCTACGGCAAGAAGGTGACCATCGCGCTGTGCGGGCCGGTGGGGGAGTACCAGGGCCTCATCGCGGGCATCGCCTTCAGCGACAAGGACGGCCGGCCCGCCCGCCTCTCCGCGCGGGGCGGGGTGGGCGCGGTGATGGGCGCCAAGAAGGTCAAGGCCATCGTGGTGGACCTGGACCGAATTCCTCCCTTTGAAGACTCCAAGAAGGTCAACGCCGCTATCAAGGACTACGCCAAGCTGCTCCAGGCCGATTCCATGGTGAAGAACTTCTACGCCAAGATCGGCACCATGGGCATGGCCGACCTCCAGAACGCGCTGGGCGGGCTTCCGGTGAAGAACTTCAGCGCCGGCCAGCAGGCCAACGTGGCGGCGGGGGAGAAGTTCAAGATGGGCGGCGAGCACATCGCCCCCCTCAACGTCTCGCGGGGCGGCGACCACACGCATGCCTGCATGCCGGGGTGCGTGATCCAGTGCAGCAACGTCTATCATGACGCCGCCGGCAAGGAAGTGGTCTCGCCGGTCGAGTACGAGACTCTCGGGCTCCTGGGTACGAATTGCGGGCTCAGCGACCCTGATGACCTCGCCCAGATGAACTTCATCGCCAATGACCTGGGCGTGGACACGATCGAGCTCGGCGCCATGATCGCGGTGCTGATGGAAGCGGGGCTCGGCGTGTTCGGCGACGTGAAGTTCATGACCGACACCCTCGCCGAGATCCGCCAGGGCACGCCGAACGGGCGCATCTGGGCGCAGGGCACCGCGCGGGTGGGGACGCACTACAGGGTGCCGCGCGTGCCCGTGATCAAGCAGCAAGCAATTAGCGCGTATGATCCACGTGTAGTCGAGGCCACCGGCGTCACCATGATGGCCACCGCGCAGGGCGCCGATCACACCGCGGGGAACCTGCCGCGGCTGAAGACGCGCGAGATGGAGCTGCCCGCCATCATCGAGCAGAGCCTGCTGCAGCAGACGCGGGTGGCCGCGAGCGACTCGCTGGGGCTCTGCATCTTCGGCGGCGGCGTCACTACCGCCAACCTCGACTTCATCACCAATGCCATCAATGCCGCCCACGGCACCACGCTGACCACGGACTTCTTCGAGGCGCTGGGGCGGGACGCCCTCAAGCTCGAGTGGGAGTTCAACCGGCTGGCGGGCTTCACCGACAAGGACGACGAGCTGCCGGGGTTCTTTTACTCCGAGCCCCTGCCGCCGACCAACCACGTGGCCCGCTTCCACGGGGCGGAGGTCCACGGCATGTACGCGAAGCTGCCCGCCTGACCCGGCCCGGCCATTCCGCCCCGCGCGAGTCCGCCGCGCTCCAGCACGAGGAGCGCGGCGAGCAGATAGGCGAGCCCCAGAGTGAACCCGCCGAGCACGTCCGAGATCCAGTGCGCGTCCAGGTAGAGCCGGCTTGCCGCTACCGCCATCAGGGTCGCCGCCCCGAGCGCGCCGCCCAGCACGCGCCAGCGCCGCCGGGCCCGCGACCCCGCCAGCCCATAGGCCGCCAGGCCGAGCAGCACCACGAGGCTGAGCACATGACCACTGGGAAAGCCCCAGGGCTCCAGGTTGGGCCGGGGCCGGTCGACGAGATGCTTGGCTACCAGCTGCAGCACCCCCGTGCCCGCCATGAAGAGCGGGATGAGCAAGGCGTGACGCCGGTTGCTCCGCCAGGTCAGAGCCGAGACCAGCACGATGAGGGGGATCAGGCCCCCGGCATCCCCCAGTGAGGTGATGGCGCCCATGCCGGCTCCCAGGGCCGGCCCATGCGTTTGCTGGACCAGGCGGCGCACCCCCTGGTCAAGACTACCCAGGTAATCGTGGGCGGCCAGGGCGGTGAGGGAGGAGAAGGCGAGGGCGGCGAGGGCTGTCGCCCACCAGAGGGGATCCCGAAGCCACCGCCAGATCGGCCCGATCGGCATCGAGGGAATTGTCACACACTCCGCAAGGCCTTGGTATTCCGGTTGCACCACCCGGAGGCCATGCGCGCCCTCCGCGGCCTGGCGCTCGTCGCGGGCCTCATTGTGCTCCTGGTCCTGGTGGTCCGTTCGGGCGCGGACTCCGTGTGGGCGTCGATACGATCGGTGAGCCCGGTCCAGCTCACGCTCCTCTGCCTCATCTATGGGCTCTCCCAGGTGCTCGACACCATCGGCTGGCGCTACGCCTTCGTCCGGGCGCGGGTGCCGTTCCCGCGGCTGCTCGCGGCGCGCTCGGCCGGAGAGGCGGTGAACGCGGTCACCCTGCTGGGCGGGGTGGGCGGTGAGCCCGTGAAGGCCTGGCTGGTCAGTGACGAGGCCTCGAAGGAAGAGAGCGTGGCCTCGGTGATCATCGCCAAGACCTCCATCACCGTGGCCCAGCTCGGACTCCTCTTCGTCGGCACCGTGCTGGCCGTCACCACGCTCGACCTCGACGCCCTTGTCGTGCGCGCCATGATCGGGTTACTCGTGGTGGAATCGCTCGCGGTGGGCGGGTTCTTGGCGGTGCAGGTGACAGGCGTGATCGGCAAGTCGCGCCGGCTGCTCGCCGGGGTGGGGGTGCCCATCGCGGGCGTGCATGTGCACCGCCTCGACCGCGTGCTCCGTCGCTACTACGCGAAGGACTGGCCGCGCTTCCTGGCGTCGGTGGGCTGGCACTTCGCCGGCTGGATGGTGTCGGTGGGCGAGGCCGCGTATGCGCTGCACCTGGTGGGCGCGGGGAGTGGACCGAGCACCGCCGCGGTGGTGGAGGCCCTCGGCGCCGGCGTGCGCTTCCTCACCTTCTTCGTGCCCGCCAGCGTGGGCGTCCTCGAGAGCGCCAATGCCGCGGTCTTCGTGGCGCTGGGGTTCGGCGCCAGCGCGGGGCTCGCCTTCACTCTGCTGCGGCGGGCCCGCCAGGCGATCTGGGTGGCGGCGGGGATCGTGGTGCTCGCCGCGATGCGCGCGCGGTGGCTGCGCGCGCAGTGGACGCGCCACCTCGAGCCGATCGCGATCAGGCGGCGCGGGCGGGAGGGTGAGAAGGGGAGGGCGAGGCAACGAGCAGCCGCAGCGCGCGCGGCAGCACCTCGATCTCGTCTCTGACGGTGCCGGCCTCTACCGAGACTCGCCGGCCGCGCACGAGCAGCGCATCGGCGGCGGCGATAGGCCGGCGCAGCAGCCGGCGCAGCAACCCACCCCACAGCGCCAGCCGAGTGGTCCGCGGCAGGACGAAGACGTCGAGCAGCCCGTCGGTGGGCGAGGCGGCCGGGGTGAGGCTCAGGAAGCCACCGTATGCCTCGACGTTCGCTACCGTGACGAGCGCCGCCCGTCGCGACACGATCCGGCCGTCCACCTCGACTCGGATGGCGCTGCGAGGTGGATCGACGAGGAAGCGGCGCGCGGTCCACACATAGGCCAGGAGCCGCCGCAGCCGGGAGCGAGGCTGGGCGCCCGCCGCCTCCACCGCGGCCTGGATCTGCGCCAGCATCCCGTAGCTGGAGTGGCAGAGGAAGATCTCGCCGTTGGCGGCGGCCGCGTCGGCGCGAATAATTTGACCATGGTCGAGCAGCTCCACCACCGCCTCCACCCGGCCGCGGTGTCCGAAGGCGCGCGCGAAGAGATTGCCGAACCCGCTCGGCACCGGCACGAAGGGGATCTGGTGGCGTATCGCCACCCGGGCCGCCGCGCTCATGGTCCCGTCGCCGCCCACGCACACGATGTGCGAGATGCGCGCGCCCCGGGGACGGCGCCAGCGGGCGAGGCGGCGGACGTCCGCGAAGTCGTCGAGCCGCGTCCGCCAGCCGCGCGCCTCCAGCGCGGCCTGCAGGCGGCGCGCCAGGCCCAGGGCGCGGCCATTGCCCGAGCCGCGGGTCGCGAAGATCTGGACCATGACCCCCTATTCAGCAAGCCGCCTGCCAGGCGGGTCGCGCGCCAAGTGCCGGTAGTGATGGAACGCGCGACCCGGCGAGGGTAGCCGCGACCGGGTAATATGCGACCGTCGCGCGACCGCCCGCGCGACCGCTCCCGCACGCCGGGAGCCGCTGACCACGAGGAGCCGGTGTATCATGCGTGGGTTCCGCCACGAGGGAGGCCCCATGCAAGCTCGCAAGCTCGGCAAGACGGCGCTGGAAGTCTCGGCCCTCGGTCTCGGCTGCATGTCCCTGTCCGGTGTCTACGGGGCGGCCGACGACGCGGCCTCGGTCGCCCTCATCCAGCACGCGCTGGATCGCGGCATCACCCACCTCGATTCCTCCGACATGTACGGCTGGGGGCAGAACGAGGAGGTCATCGGTCGCGCCATCCGTGGCCGGCGGGCCGGCGTGATGATCGCAACCAAGTTCGGCCAGGTGCGCAATCCCGCCGGCGGCGGCAACTCCGTCAACGGCCGGCCAGACTACGTGCAGCAGGCCTGCGAGGCCAGCCTCAAGCGCCTCGGCGTGGACGTGATCGACCTCTACTATCAACACCGGGTGGATCCCGCGGTACCCATCGAGGACACGGTGGGCGGGATGAAACGGTTGGTGGACCAGGGCAAGGTGCGAAGCCTCGGTCTCTCCGAGGCCGCGCCCGCGACCATCCGGCGCGCGCATGCGGTGCATCCGCTGGGCGCGGTGCAGACCGAGTACTCGCTGCTCTACCGCACGGACGCGGAGGAGACGCTCCGGACCTGCCGCGAGCTGGGTATTTCCTTCGTCGCCTACTCACCCTTGGGCCGCGGCTTCCTCACCGGCCAGATCCAGAAGCCGGAGGACATTCCCGAAGGCGACCGCCGCCGCGATCACCCGCGCTTTCAGGACGGCAACTTCGGCACCAATATCGAGTTGATCCATCGTCTCGAGGCCATCGCGGTGGAAAAGGGCTGCACGCCGGCCCAGCTCGTGCTGGCCTGGCTGCTCGCGCAGGGAGCCGACGTATTGCCAATCCCAGGAACCAAGCGCAAGGACCGGCTCGAAGAAAATCTGGGCGCGCTCCGCGTGCGCCTGGACGCGGGCGACGTGGAGCGGATCTCCGCCGCGGTTCCCGCGGGGGCAGCGGCGGGCACCCGCTATCCCGCCGCGCAGATGAAGGCCGTCTACATCTAGGGCCGCTGCTCAGGGCCGCTTCGGGGCCTGCGGCGGAGCCGGTGGGGCGCCCGTCGGCGCGGCGCCCTGACCCCGGCCGGGGCGGGTTGCCCCGGGCGTGCGCACCTCGACCTTGGCGCCGTTCACCAGGCGCTGCTGGCCGTCGGTCACCACCTTCTCGCCCGGCTTGAGACCCTCCGCCACCACGATCTCGCTGCCCTGCGTCCGCTTCGGCACGATCCGCCGCGCCTCCACCGTGGAGTCGTCCTTCACCACGAAGACGAGAGAGGCGCCGCCCTGGCCGGTCTGCACCGCCGGTGAGGGCACCACGATGGCGTCGGGCTCGGTGGACAGCGTGAGCTCCACGTTGGCGAATTGCCCCGGCCAGAGCCGCTTCTCCGCATTGACGAAGGTGGCCTTGAGGCGGATCGTTCCCGTGGTCTGGTCCACGGCGTTGTCGACGAAGGTCACCGTGCCCGGCAGCGGCTGGGGATCTCCCGAGGGGAAGGCCCGGACCTCGAGGGCGCCCTCCGCCATGTACCGCTTGATGGTGGCGAGCTGCTGCTGGGGCGCCGTGAAGGAGACGTAGACCGGCTGGATCTGGTTGATGACGAGCAGCGTGGAGTCGTTGGTCCCGCTGGCCCGTACCACATTGCCCTCGTTGAGCATGAGGCTGCCGGTGCGGCCGTCGATGGGCGAGCGGATGGTGGTGTAGCCGAGCTGGATCTTCGCGCTGTCCACCGCCGCCTCGTCCGCCCGCACCGTCTGCTCGGCGCTCTTGATCCCGGCCTCGTCCGCCCGCACGGTCTCCTCCGCGCTGCGGACGTCCGCCTCGTCGGCGCGGACGGTGGCGGCCAGGGACTCCGCGGTGGTGTGGAACTGCTCCGACTGCTCGAGCGAGATGAGCTCCTGCTTGTAGAGCGCGGCGTAGCGCTTGGCTTCCGCCTCCGCATTGCGGGCCTGGGCCTGATCCCGCGCCAGGGCGGCGCGGCTCTGCTGCACGCGCGCGCGATCGCGCTCGAGGGTGGCGCGCGCCTGCTGCACCAGCCCCGTGTCGCGGGCGAGATTGGCCTGAGCCTGGGCCAGCATCGCCTCGAAGGGCCGGGGATCGATGGTGAAGAGGACATCGCCCTTCCGGACCTCCTGGCCTTCCTTGAAGTGCACCCGATGCAGCTCGCCGCCCACCTGGGCCCGCACCGACACCACCGCGAAGGCCTCCACGGTGCCGATGGCCTGGATCTGCAGCGCCATCGTCTTCTGCTCCACCGGCGCGACGGACACGGGAACCGGGGGCGGCGCGGCTGGAGCTTTCGACTCGGCCTTGTCGCGCGAGCAGGCGCCCAGCGGCGCGACGAGGGAAAGGGCGAGGGCCCAGCCGAGGACCGAGCGGAGAGCGGGCATCAGGTTGCCTCCACGGCGGCCGACCGGCGCGGACGGCTGCGCCACGAGCGCAGCCGGTCGAGATAGAGGTAGACCACGGGGGTGGTGTAGAGGGTCAAGAGCTGGGAGAGCACGAGGCCGCCCACGATGGTGATGCCCAGCGGCCGGCGCAGCTCCGATCCGGTGCCGGTGCCCAGGGCCAGCGGGAGGCCGCCCAGCAGCGCGGCCATGGTGGTCATCATGATGGGGCGGAAGCGGAGGAGACAGGCCTGGGTGATGGCCTCGGCGGGCGACTTGCCCCCGCTGCGCTCGGCGTCGAGCGCGAAGTCGATCATCATGATGGCGTTCTTCTTCACGATGCCGATGAGCAGGACGATCCCGATCATGGCGATGACCGAGAGATCGGTCTTGAACAGCATGAGGGCGAGCACGGCGCCCACGCCCGCCGACGGGAGCGTGGAGAGGATGGTGAGGGGATGGACGTAGCTCTCGTAGAGGACGCCCAGCACGATGTAGACGGTGAGGATGGCGGCCACGATGAGATAGGGCTGGGTCGCCAGCGAGGCCTGGAAGGCCTGGAGCGTGCCCTGGAAGGTGGCGCGAATGGTGGGAGGCAGCCCCACCTCACGCTCGGCGGCGCGGATGGCGTTGACGGCGTCGCCGGGCGCGACGCCGATGGCGACATTGAAGGAGAGCGTGACGGCGGGGAACTGCCCCTGATGGCTCACCGCCAGCGGGGTGAGAGTCGGCGTGAGCTGAGCGAAGGCCGAGAGCGACACCGGGGCGCCGGTGGGCGTCTTCACGTAGACGCCCTTGAGCGCGTCGGGATCCTCCTGAAAGCGGGGCGCCACCTCCATCACCACGCGGTACTGGTTGAGCTGGGTGAAGATGGTGGAGACCTGGCGCTGACCGAAGGCGTCGTAGAGCGTGTCGTCCACCACCTGCGGGCGGATGCCGAGGCGCGAGGCGGTGTCCCGGTCGATCACGAGCTTGGCCTGGAGCCCCCGGTTCTGCTGATCCGTGGACACGTCGCGCAACGTGGGGAGGGTGCGGAGCTTGGCGAGCATGCGCGGAGCGGCGGCGTTGAGCTCGGTGAGCTCCGCCCCGGTGCTCTGGAGCGTGTACTGGAACTGGGCATTGCTCTGCCGGCCGCCGATGCGGAGGTCCTGCACCGCCTGGAGGAAGAGGGTGGCCCCCGGCACGTGCGCGAGCTTGCCCCGCAGGCGGGCGATGACCTCGTCGGCGGAGCCATTGCGCTCGCGAAGCGGCTTGAGCGCGATGAACATGCGCCCGGTATTGGTGGTGTTGCCGCCGCCGGTGAAGGCGACGACGTCGGCCACCGCGGGGTCCGTCATCACGGTGGCGACGAACTCGGTCATCTTCGCGCGCATGGCGGGGAAGGAGATGTCCTGCTCCGCCTGGATGGTCCCGGTGATGCGCCCGGTGTCCTGCTGCGGGAAGAACCCCTTGGGCACCTGATAGAAGAGGTAGAAGTTGAGCCCCACCGTGAGCGCGAGGACCAGCACGGTGACGAAGGGGTGGCGCAATACCCAGCCGAGCGTCACCCGGTAGAAGCCGAGGAGCCCGTCGAAGGCGCGCTCGCCGAGCCGGTGGGCGCGGCCGGGTTGCTCCCCGCGGCCCCGCTTGAGGAGCACCGCGCACAGCATGGGCGTGACGCTCAGCGAGACCAGCAGCGACACCGCGATGGCCAGGGTGAGGACCACCGCGAACTCGCGGAAGAGCCGCCCCACGAGCCCGCCCATGAGGAGGATGGGGACGAACACCGCCACCAGGGACGTGGTCATGGAGAGCACGGTGAACCCGATCTCGCGCGAGCCCTTGAGCGCCGCCTCGAGCGGTGAGTCGCCGGCCTCGAGATAGCGCGTGATGTTCTCCAGCACCACGATGGCGTCGTCCACCACGAAGCCGGTGGAGATGGTGAGTGCCATCAGGGAGAGGTTGTCGAGGCTATAGCCGAGGAGGTACATCCCGCCGAAGGTCCCGAACAGCGAGAGGGGGATGGCCACGCTGGGGATGGCGGTGGCCCGGGCACTGCGGAGGAAGACGAAGACCACCAGCACCACCAGCACCACCGACAGCGCGAGGGTGAGCTGGATGTCGCGGAAGGAAGCGCGGATGGTGGTGGTGCGATCGAGGACCACCCCCAGCGTCATGGCGGGGGGGATGGAGGCCCGCATCTCGGGCATTAGGGCGAGGACGCGGTCCACGGTGTCGATGATATTGGTCCCGGGCTGGCGGAAGAGGATGAGCAGCACCGCCCGCTTGCCGTTGGCGAGGCCCGCGTTGCGGATGTTCTCCACCGATTCCGTGACCGTGGCCACGTCGCCCAGGCGCACCGGGGCGCCGTTCCGATAGGCCACGATCACCGGCCGGTACTGGTCGGCGGTGAAGAGCTGATCGTTGGCGGTGATGGTCCAGCTATTCGTCCCGTCCGCCAGGGCGCCCTTGGGGGTATTGGCATTGACGGTGCGGAGGGCGGCGCGGACCTGCTCGAGCCCGAGGCCCAGCTGGGTGAGGAGGCCCGGCTCCACCTGCACGCGCACCGCGGGGCGCGCGGCGCCGCCCACGGTGACCTGGCCGATGCCCTCGACCTGCGACAGCTTCTGCGCGAGCACCGAGTCGGCGGCGTCGTAGAGGCGACCGATGGGGAAGGTGTCGGAGGTGAGGGCCAGGATCATGATGGGCGCGTCGGCGGGATTGACCTTCCGGTAGGTGGGATTGGTGGGGAGATTCGCCGGCAGCTCGCTCCGCGCGGCGTTGATGGCGGCCTGCACGTCCCGGGCGGCGGCGTCGATGTTCCGGTTGAGGTCGAACTGCAGCACGATGGTCGTGTTGCCCAGCAGGCTGGTAGACGTCATCTCGCTCACGCCGGAGATGCGGCCGAAGGAGCGCTCCAGCGGGGTGGCCACCGAGGTGGCCATGGTCTCCGGGCTGGCGCCGGGCAGGTTGGCCTGGACCTGGATGACCGGGAACTCCACCTGGGGCAGGGGCGCCACCGGCAGGTAGCGATAGGCGGTGGCGCCGGCGAGGAGGAGCGCCACGCTCAGGAGCGCGGTGGCGATGGGCCGGCGGATGAAGGGCTCGGCGAAGTTCATGGATGGCCGGTGGTGGCCTCGCCGATCAAGCTGTCCGACGGGCCGCCCGAGGGCGCGCGCCGCCAGCGGACGGCGAGACGGTCGAAGAAGAGATAGACGACCGGAGTGGTGTAGAGCGTGAGGAGCTGGGAGAGGAGCAGGCCGCCCACGATGGTGATGCCCAGCGGCTGGCGCAGCTCGGAGCCGGTGCCCGAGCCCAGCGCGAGGGGCAGGCCACCCAGCAGCGCGGCCATGGTGGTCATCATGATGGGACGGAAGCGGAGGAGGCAGGCCTCGTAGATGGCATCCGCGGGGGGCTTGCCCTCGTTCCGCTCCGCGTCCAGCGCGAAGTCGATCATCATGATGGCGTTCTTCTTCACGATGCCGATGAGCAGGATGATGCCGATGAGCGCGATCACGCTGAGGTCGTGCCGGCACAGGAGCAGCGCGAAGATGGCGCCCACCCCCGCCGACGGCAAGGTGGAAAGAATCGTCAGGGGATGAATGTAGCTCTCGTACAGGACGCCGAGCACGATGTAGACGGTGATGAGCGCGGCGACGATGAGAAAAGGCTGCGTGGCGAGCGAAGCCTGGAAGGCGCGCGCGGTGCCCTGGAAGGTGGCGCGGATGGAGCGCGGGAGGCCGATCTCCGCCTCCGCTTCACGAATGGCGCCGACCGCGTGGCTCAGCGAGGCGCCCGGGGCCAGGTTGAAGGACACGGTCACCACCGGGAACTGCCCCTGGTGGTTGATGGCCAGCGGCGTGAACGCCGACTCGAAATGGGTGAAGGCCGACAGCGGCACCGTGGCCCCACCGGTGGAGCGCACGTAGATGCTCTTGAGCGCCTCGGGGTCCTGCTGGAATTGGGGCGCGACCTCGAGCACCACGCGGTACTGGTTGAGCTGGGTGAAGATGGTCGAGACCTGGCGCTGGCCAAAGGCGTCGTAGAGCGTGTCGTCCACCGTCTGGGGCAGGACCCCCAGGCGCGAGGCGGTGTCGCGGTCGATGACCAGGGCGGCCTGGAGCCCGCGGTTCTGCTGGTCGGTGGCCACGTCGTGTAGCTCGGGCCGGTCGCGGAGGCGCGATACCAGCTTGGGCGTCCACTCCGCCAGCTCGGCGGCGTCGGCGTCCTCCAGCGAGTACTGGTACTGGGTCCGGCTCACCCGGTTCTCCACCGTGAGGTCCTGGACCGGCTGCATGTAGAGCGTGATCCCGGACACCTTGGCCAGCTCGGGCCCGAGCCGTCGGATGATCGCCGAGGCATTCGCCGCGCGCTCGTCGCGAGGCTTGAGATTGATCTGGATGCGGCCGCTATTAGGCGTCATGTTGGTGCCGTCCACCCCGATGAAGGATGACAGGCTCTCCACGTCACGGTCCTTCAGGATCACCGCGGCGAGGGCCTGCTGGAGCTCGGCCATCGCCTCGAAGGACACGCTCTCGTTCGCCTCCGAGACCCCGAGGATGACGCCGGTGTCCTGGATGGGGAAGAAGCCCTTCGGCACCACGACGTAGAGCGCCACCGTCAACACCAGGGTGGCGGCGGTGACGAGGAGGGTGGCGGGCTGGTGGCGGAGCACCCAGCGCAGGGTGGAGCCGTAGAGCGCGATGGAGCGCTCGAAGACGCGCTCGGTCGCCCGGTAGAAGCGCCCCCGGCGCGCGGCGGGGGGCTGGTGGCGCAGGAGATAGGCGCACATCATCGGGGTCAGGGTGAGGGAGACCACCGCGGAGACCAGGATGGTCACGCTGAGCGTCACCGCGAATTCGCGGAAGAGGCGGCCCACGATGTCGCCCATGAAGAGGAGCGGGATGAGCACCGCGATCAGGGAGACGGTCAAGGACACGATGGTGAAGCCGATCTGCTCCGAGCCCTTGAGCGCCGCCTGGAGCGGCGAATCTCCCGCCTCGATGAATCGCGCGATGTTCTCGATCATCACGATGGCGTCGTCCACCACGAAGCCGGTGGAAATCGTGAGCGCCATCAGCGAGAGATTGTCGAGGCTGTAGCCCAGGAGATACATGACCCCGAAGGTGCCCACGATGGAGATGGGCACGGTGACGCTGGGGATCACGGTGGCGGCGAGGCTGCGCAAGAAGAGGAACATCACCAGCACCACCAGCGCCACCGTGAGCACCAGCGAGAACTGCACGTCCGCCACGGAGGCGCGGATGGTCGTGGTCCGGTCGGTGAGGATGGCCACGCTCACCGAGGCGGGCAGGGCGGCCTTGAGCTGGGGCAACAGCGCCTTGATGCGGTCGGCCACCTGGATGATGTTGGCGCCCGGCTGGCGCTGCACGTTGACGATGACGGCGGGCCGGTCGTTCTTCCACGCCGCCAGCCGCACGTTCTCCACGCCGTCCTCCACGCGGGCCACGTCGGACAGGCGCACCGGCGCGCCGTTCTTGTAGGCCAGCACGATGGCTCGGTACTCCGCGCTGGAGAAGAGCTGGTCGTTGGCGCCGATGGTGAACGCCTGGCGGGCGCCTTCCAGGCTGCCCTTGGCCAGGTCCACGTTGGCCTGCCCCAGCGCCGTCCGGAGGTCCTCGAGGGTCAGG
>Ga0137404_10001377_pt1 | contig 16000 bp, 12 predicted proteins | sample CZOMad2_1_16fung_FD_108285 | JGI IMG/M metagenome (GOLD analysis project Ga0137404, IMG submission 108285) | Vadose zone soil fungal communities from Angelo Coast Range Reserve, California, USA - CZOMad2_1_16fungal (Illumina Assembly) | ecosystem: Environmental > Terrestrial > Soil > Vadose...
AGCGTCCTCATATTGTTTTTGGTACATGAAGACACGGGCCCGGTTATAACTGGCCACAACGCGCTCCGCCGGGTTGAGTCTTACCATGCGATCATAACTGCGGAGAGCGCGCTCGTACTCTCCGTCCAGCCGGGCCAGCACTCCACGGACAAAATGGACTCCAACATCGTTTGGATATTCTTCTCTTAAGAGTTCCACCTCAGCTCGCGCTTTGGCTTTTTCGCCGCGTGCCAGGTAAATGAAGACCATATGCATGCGTGCTTCAAGCAGTTTTGGATCCAGCGCCAGCGCATTTTCGAAGGCTGTGGCCGCCTTGTCGTGATCTCCGGGTTCGCCAAGGCCTTTCAACGTTCGATTAACATAACAACTACCCAACCCTGAATGAGCCAGCGCAAACGTCGGAGCCAATTCGATGGCGCGCTGAAAATGGCGCAGCGCCGATTCAATGTCATCGCGGGAAATCGTGTGGTAAATAAACTGGCCGAGGCAATTACGCCCTCGGAGATACTCCTCCGAAGCGGCGCCATCGACGGTCGAGACTTTCGCCAGATCTTTCTTCTCGTCCGGGCTTAGCTCGAGACGCAACCCATCAACTATGTGCTGCACGATTTTGTCCTGGACACCGATAACATCTCCGGCGTCGGCATCGATCCGCTCACTCCACAGAATCTCGCTCGTGCGCACGTCGAGCAATTGCGCGGTAACTCGCAGGCGCTCGCCGGCTCGCAGAAAGCTCGCCGTTAATATCGCATCCACACTCAATTCGCGTCCCGCATCGGCCGGATCGATGGGCCGATTCTGATACTTCACTATCACTGAGGACGGACGGACCACCAGCGAACGAACTCGCGCCAATTCAGTGATCACGGCATCGGCCAGGGAAAACTCGTAGAAGGCAGTCTCGCCGTCACTGCCAAGGTTCTTGAAGGGCAGGATCGCCACGCTTTTCCGATTCTTGTCTGCCAGACTAGTCATCGGAGTTTCATGGGCGTCTCGCGGCTGGGTACTTCCCCCCGACCGTCTCGAACCCGCCGATGTTTCAGGACTGCCGACATTTTTCAACCAGCGAAATGCCCGAGAGAGAGGGCTCGCTGATCGCAAATGCCTGGGCGCAACAGGGGCAAAATTGTCATCAACAACCGCGACGCCGTTGGCAACGTCGCGTAGCACTGCGCGCAGATCCTCACGCAGTTCCGACACCCTTTGATAGCGGTCACGGGGATCTTTCGTCAGCGCCTTGTTGAGTATTTCCTGCAGCCGCGCGGGCAGGAAACCGCGTCGAGCTTCGCTCAAAGGCATGGGCTCGTCATGCAGGACGGCGTGGCGCACGTCGATTGCTGTGCGACCGCGAAAAGGCCAGGTGCCGGTCAGCATTTCGTACAGCAGAACGCCGGTGGAAAAAATATCCGCGCGCGAATCAACCCGATCACCGCGGGCCTGTTCCGGGGCAGCATAGGTTGCTGTGCCGTAAGGAATGCCTACTTCGGTCAACTCGGTATGGTGAATGCCTGAGGTGCGGGCGGCATCGGCATCGATGAGTTTGGCCAGGCCAAAATCAAGCACCTTCGCCTGTCCTTTTTCATTCACCATTACATTGCCGGCCTTGATGTCCCGATGAATTATCCCCCGAGCGTGCGCAGCGGCGAGGGCATCAGCAACCTGGATCGTGATCGATAAGGCGCTTTCGAGCTGCAAAGGCCGGCCGTTAACTAACTGCCTGACGTTTCGTCCGGCGATGTACTGCATAACAATGAAATGAATGCCGTTAATCTCGTTGAGGTCGAAGATGGTGCAGATATTCGGATGGTCGAGCGCCGATGCGAGCCGTGCCTCCCTTTCAAACCGCTTGAGGTTCGCCTCTTTCTCAGTCAATTCAGCGGGAAGGACTTTGATAACCACGCTTCGGCCGAGTTTCGAGTCGACGGCTTTGTACACAGCTCCTTGTCCGCCCTCGCCGAGCTTCTCGAGAATTTTATAATTCCCCAGGGTTGTGCCGATCATGGTGTTCGTTTGGTCTGCTTATTTAACTCCTAATCCAGCCCGGGCAGCAACTTCCTGGAGGTAGATCTTAAGATGCCACCGGCTTGCCCGGTGGAGTTTCACGATCCTTGCTACTAGTGCCCCTTCAGCTTTCTCCTACGCGCTGTGCGCGCTGGAAGCGTGGCAGGAACGTTCGCGAAGCGGCGAGCGTGAGACTCCACCGGGCAAGCCGGTGGCATCTTTCTGTTCTTTTAATGACTTACCTTACTTTCTAATGCGCGAGACCCATCTGCCAGAGCATGAATGAGTAATCAAACGCCGTCTCTTTCAATGCGTCGTACCGTCCCGATGCACCGCCATGCCCGGCGCCAAAATTCACTTTCAATAGCAGCGGGTTGGCATCTGTTTTCATCGACCTGAGTTTGGCGACAAACTTTGCTCCTTCCCAGTAAGGGACCTGGCTGTCATTAACTGACACCTTAACCAGCATTGCCGGATAGTTTTTGGCCGCAATATTGTCATAGGGCGAGTACTTGATCATGTAATCAAACGCCGCCTTCTCGTTCGGATTGCCCCATTCTATGTACTCACTGGTGGTCAGAGGCAACGTCGCATCGAGCATCGTATTCATGACATCGACAAACGGCACCTGGGCTATGACCGCTTTGAACAGATCCGGCCGCATGTTCGACACCGCTCCCATCAGCAATCCACCCGCACTGCCGCCCTGAATCACCAGGCGGTCGCTGGACGTGTACTTGTTCTTGACCAGGAACTCGGCGCTGGCAATGAAGTCGGTAAACGTGTTGATTTTATTCATCATTCGTCCGGCCTGGCGCCACTCTTCGCCAAGCTCCCCGCCGCCACGAATGTGCGCGATGACATAGACGACTCCGCGATCCAGCAAGCTTAAGCGGTTGGACGAGAATGTCGGCGAGATCGAGATGCCGTACGACCCGTACCCATAGAGCAAAGCCGGTGCTGAACCATCTAATTTGGTTCCCTGGCGATAAACAATCGAGAGCGGGACCTTGGTTCCGTCTGAGGCCGTGGCAAAAGCGCGTTCTGATTTGTAATTTGCTCGATCAAATCCGCCGGGCACCTCTGTTTGTTTCTTGAGCGTGGCCTTGTGCGTGTTCATGTCATAGTCGAACACAGAACTCGGCGTCACCAGCGACTGGTAGTTGTAGCGTAGTACCGAAGTATTGAATTCGCGGTTGGCTCCGAGGCCCGCTGAATAGACCGGCTCGGGAAATTCAATGCGATGCCTCTTGTTCGTTTTGAAGTCGACGATTTCGAGCTGCTGCAAGCCGTTTTCCCATTCAGACAGCACGGCGTGGTCAGCAAACAGGCTTACGTCCTCAACCTTCACGGCCGGACGGTGCGCGACAAACTCCTTCCAGTTTTTCTCCGAAGGATCGGAAACCGGCGCGGTTACCACGCGAAAGTTTGTGGCCCCTTTGTTGGTGCGGATATAGAAGAGATTGCCGCGATGATCTACATCATATTCATGGTCCGCCTGACGCGGCAAAATAATTTTCCATTCCGCGCCGGGCGAGTCGGCAGGCAAATAGCGGACCTCCGTTGAAGTCTTGCTCGAGGCTTGAAGCACAATTACTGCTTTGTCTCGAGTGCGCCCCACGCCTATGTCAAAGAGCTCGTCTTTTTCGTCGTAAACGAGATCGTACTTGTCAGTTCCCAGCACATGGCGGAAGAACTTGTCGTTGCGCTTGGTAACGGCATCCTCGGTGACGTAGAAGAGAGTCTTGTTGTCGGTAGCCCAGGCAAGATCATCGACTCGTTCAATCCGTTCTGGAAGCAGCTCCCCCGTCATTAGGTTCTTGACCTGAAGCGTGTACTGGCGATAGCCGGTGTTGTCCGTGGTGTAAGCCAGGAGATTGCCGTCGTCGCTGGGATTGAACGAGCCTACGCTCATAAATTTCTGACCTTTGGCGAGCTCGTTCTGATCCAGAACGATTTCCTCTTTTGCTTCCAGGCTGCCCTTCTTGCGGCAAAAAATCGGATACTGTTTGCCCTCTTCAGTGCGGGTGTAATAGAAGTAATTACCCCAGCGATAAGGAACATTCACATCCGTCTGCTTGATATGACTCAGCATCTCTTTGTAAAGCTTATCTCGCAAAGCGGCGGTCGGCTGCATAGCTGCCTCGGCGTAAGCATCCTCGCCGTGCAGATATTCCATCACCTGCGGATTTGTTTTTTCGCGCAGCCAGAAATAGTCATCGACCAGAGTATTGCCATGAATATTTGTTGTTTTGGGTTTCTTCTCAGCCATTGGTGGTTTAGGTGGCGCGGTTCCGTTTCCATTTGACTGGGCAAGAACCGTCTGGTTTAAGGTTAAGATCGAGCACAAAATAAACAGACCGGGAATCAGGGGCTTGCGGAAGTTTTTCATTTTGGACCTTCTTCAATTTGGAGTGGGCTGCCTTATCAACGCTTTTGACATCTGCTTGACCGCGAATCAAAACAGGTTTTTGACGCCGCAGCCATCGCTCTGGCGTGGCGCTCCGGCTGAGATTCTCGACTTTGGAGCAACGCGTTTTTTTGCGAGGATAAACCAGATGGCAATCAAACTGCCATCCTCAGACACTCATTTTTACTTCTTGAAATTTCGTCCTACCGGCGCCCGGCCGGTTCAGTCGTGTACGGTTCAGCCGCGAGGCGGGTCACCCCAGCCTGAGCGGACATATCTGCCATTGTCGACTATGCAAGGCACAGTCGGGTCGCCATGTGTATAGGCTAACATTTCAGCTCGTCTGCCCCGGTCGTTCTGCGCATCGTAATCGATGTAAGGAATGCCCTTTGAGTGGTAATAATCTCGTGCTTGCTCGCAGTAAGGACAGCCCGGCTTCGTATAGATCACTAACGCCAATGTTTATCACCTCCGTGTACTGCTTAGTTTAACAATCTCAGGACAAGAAAGGAATTTCGGGCGTCGGATTGGGGATTGCGGAGTTGAGATTGCGATCGAGGAACGCGGATCGCCGATTTGCGATCGCGGTTGTCGGATGTCAGATACGGTGGCGAATTGTCGATATGGGTTAGGACATGTGTCTGAACTAGTTGGTTGTCCGACGAGACCCCTCCATTCCGCATTACGCAGTCCGAAATTTCGGTAGTGCTCCGTTAGCGTGTTGCTGAGAAAGAAAGGCCGATCGCTGGAGAGTTACTTTGAGGCGATGAGGTAAGTACCACCTCGCGGTAGCGGGTGGGTCGGTGCGCCTAGAGATCGCGCCGCGCTTACTTACCGGCTACCAGCGGGTGGGTAGAAACTTGGCGACTGAACATGAATTATTCGATTGGTGTGGCCACGCAATACAGTACCGCGACCGAAGCGACCGGATGCCGGCACTCGATAATCGCAAGAACTCTTAAAACGGTGGTTCCACGCAATACGGTACCGCGAGCGAAGCGACCGGATGTCGGCACTCAACGATCATGTTGGTGTCCTTCCTCACTCGACTGACTTGCCACACAGTAAGTCATGAATCTCGATTCGCCACCGCGAATGAAAATAGAACGACTGAGGTCAGTATGAACCAATTGAGTGTCTATTTTCATAAGAGTCTCTACCGCGAGGTGGTAGACCTCATTGCTTTCGAACCGTCCCCTTCTGGCAACACTAGCGGAGCACTACTAAAATTTCTCCCCGGTGTTAATTTTTCAACGGAGCGGCTATACTGCGGCTTCGGCATGTCGAGTCAGACCATCGAAATGAACAACGAGAGCGGTGAATCCGGCAAGCCTGCTGGAATCGAAAGCGACCTCCTCGATCCGTATGAACGGCTTGTCTCTATCGAAGTTCTCGGAAAGAGGGTAGAGGTCCCAGAGAATAACCGGCTGTTGAGATGTTTTCAGTATCTGTCGCTGAAGACGATTTCGTATGGCGATTTTTGCTGGAACGGTGAATGCACCAACTGTCAGGTTTGGTATCACCTCGAGGGCCAGACTGAAGATCTTGACCGGCCAGCCCTTGCATGCCGCATTGAAGTGGCGGAACGCATGGTAATCACCAAGCTGAGCCACTTCATCGAACTCGACGGAATCAGCAAATAACTCTCTCGAAGTCTGGAGTCTTGGAGTCGGGAGTCTTGGAGTCCGGATTTGTCAATCACTTCCAGACTCAGGACTCCCGACTCCCGACTCCCGACTCTAGACTCCCGACTCAGTATCTGCGCGCATGGCGCAGGTCGCGATGAAAATCCCGAGTGTCACCTCGGCGATCCCTGCGCTCAAAGCGAAAGTCGCGGCGGTCGCTGCGAATCTCCCGCGTGTCGGCCCGGATCTCCTGGCGGTCGGCCCTTAACTCCTCTCGCGAGGCTCCGTTGCGTCTGTCCTGACGATACTCACGAACGTCGCCGCGACGGTCGCGTACGTCTCCTCGGAAATCCCGCCGGTCAGAGCGGATTTCCCGCGTGTCGCTGCGAATCTCCCGGCGGTCGGCGCGTAATTCTCTGCGCTCCAAGGGATCAATATTTTCTCGTCTGGTTCCCTGACCCGAGGCAACACCTATCGAAACTGCCGTTGTTAATGCCAGCAGTAACGACTGAATTATTTTTCTATTCATTCTTTCTTTCCTCCTTGATTTAAAGTTCGCTTCCGACACTTGCCGGAGGTAACTGCACCGAATGCATCGGAGGAGAGACAACGTATCGCCGGCACCTTAGAGCGCCTTCGCGAATGAATCATTTTGACTAGCCTCGGTAACCCACTTGCCGGAAGGTTAGACGCGTGAAGTGAGGCGATGGACGAGATTTTAAATTCAATACTTGGGGACGCTGGGATCCACTTCGTTGGACCAGGCAATGATTCCACCCTTTAGATTAGTGAGCTTGCCGGTGAATCCGGACCGCTTCAGGGCTTCGATAGCGCGCGCGCTGCGGCCGCCCATCTTGCAGTGAACTACTGTGTCACGGGTCGGATCGATTTCAGACATGCGATTCAAAACCTGAGCCAGCGGAATGTGGATGGAGTTTGGAATCGTCCCAATCGCAACCTCAGCAGGCTCGCGCACATCGACGATCTGTATGTCTTCGCCATTATCCAAACGTTGTTTCAACTCAGTTGCAGTGATTTCCGCCATAGGTTGTTGGGCGCTTGCCTGATCCATGAGTCCTCCACGGTAGTTTCCAGATGTTGAATACATTCTACTGGGGCGAACCATCTGCGACAAACGTGAAGGCTGCCGCAGTCCTGGTTAATCAGCCACAGATTAACGCGGATGAAATGGATCAGAACAGTTAGGGCTTTACACAAGAAGTCCAAATCGCACCCACGGCAGTGGGTGGATGCTTCAGATCCTCTCTACAATGAGTCATGTGTGCGCCAGTCTTAAATCCCACCAACGGGGAGTTGGTGGATGGTTCAGATCCTTTCTAGTCAGAATCACTCTTGCGCTTGAAATTCTTAACTGCACGCATTTTGGACTTAATGGGGAACAGTTGAAGAGAGGATTTGAATTAATCCCACACACGGAAGTGTGTGGATTGTTCAGATCCCGTCTACTATGCGTCCCCTTAAAAACCGACGCGCTGCGCGCGCAAAAGTAAATGGGGCACTCTGGTGTAGAGAGGATCTGAAGCATCCACCCACTGCCCGTGGGTGGGATTTGGACTTTTTGTGCAAAGCCGACCTGTAGGGAGTTTTCCCGTTCTTAATAAACTTCCTTTTTTCACAGCCTGCTGCTTGTGGGTCGAATTCAAGCGGTCCCAACACTTGTAGCTTCGGTAACCTTCGTCTCGGAAACAATCTTGCGTTACACTTTGGTACACCTTCCGAAGGCAAATGGCGAAAGGATGCCGATATGCGATTCGAATTTTACCACCCGGGTTTGGACAGCACGGCCAAGCTTTCCGTCGACGGCATAGTTTCCAACAGCATTCACTTTTCTCATTGGGAAGGTAACCAGACTCCCGCGGAAGTCAAAGCCGACACTTCGACTGAAATCGCTCTGAAGCTTGTCGCTTCTCCCATTCGGCACATGTTGACTCAAGGTATTGAACTCGTAACCAACAATCATTTCGACACCGACGGGGTTCTTTCAGTTTGGACCGTGCTGAACGGCGAACGCTCACTTGAACTTCGCGACCATCTGATTGCGGCCGCCGAAGCAGGTGATTTTTCTGAATTCAGCAGCGAGCAGGGTGTTCGCACAAGCATCGTGATCCAGGGTTCGGACCAGGCAAGCCCGAACAACGATAGTGGTTCACCACTCGCGTGCAAGCTGGCCGGAAAAGAGATCGATGACGAAGCGCGAGCCTATGAGTTGGTGCTGCCTGAGGTCGAGAACGTACTGAGACATATCGACGATTACGAACCGCTCTGGCGTCACGCCTGGGAGCAGATTGTCTCCGCTGTCGAGAGTTTCGAATCCGGTCGTTCGCGGGTGGATGAATATGCGGAAAAACAAGTCTCGGTAATCACACTGGCGCCGGAGGTTTTCACGCAATCCGGCTTCAACCCCACCAGGCACGCGCCTCCCTACACGGCCATCTCGCGTTATGCAAAAGGTCAACTCTTTTTGATTTCGACTCCCGTTAATGATGGATGGATATACCGTCTCGATTATCCATACTACTCCTGGGCCGAGACTATAGAGCGCCCGGCCATAAAGCGCCGAGACCTGAGCCCCACACTCGCGCAACTAAACGAACTGGAAATGAGCCGGACCGCTCGCTGGCTGCCGGATAGTCGCGAAATGACCTCTGCCGCCAAGTTCTTGAATCCGGACGGCACTCTGGCTGCTTCCCACATTAATCCGGACGAGGTGGCCAGGGTCCTTTGCGAGCAAACCCAGTTATTCGCGGCGAGGGCTTAGCGAGTGACCGATTGGGATCAGCGCTACCGAGCAGGAGAGCATTTACCTGCCCATCCTCATCATCTCCTGGTTACGGCCACTGAACCACTCGCCCCCGGCCGGGCCCTCGATCTTGCATGCGGCGCCGGTCGCCATTCTATTTATCTGGCGAGTAAAGGCTGGCGTGTTACCGCAGTTGACAATTCGCAGGCAGGAATCGAGGTTGCTTGTCGCCGGGCGCATAAGAACGGGGTAATGATCGAAACGGTTGTGGCGGACCTCGAATGTGGGGAGTTTAAAATCGACTTTGCCGCGTACGACCTGATCTGTGTCTTCTATTATTTGCAACGCGATCTGTTTGCCGGAATCAAAGACGGGTTGCGAGGCAATGGGATCTTTGTTGGAGCGATTCACATCATCGACGACCAGGCTGATTCGCACCAGATGAATCCGGCGTACTTATTGGCACAAGGCGAACTCAAAGCTTTCTTTTCCGGCTGGAGGATCGACCATTATCAGGAAGGGCGCCATGAGGGAGGCGATCACAAACACCGCGATGCAGAGATAATCGCGTGCAAACCTTCCGTGCCCGACCGCCCCGATTAATCCATGCACGACGTAATAATCATTGGCGCTGGACCAGCAGGATTAGCGGCTGGTCTATGGTGTGACGAGCTTGGTTTGGACACACTGGTGTTGGAAAAAGGTGAAAGCCCTGGTGGGCAGCTCTTACACGTCTACAATCCAATCAAAAACTATCCCGGTTTAAGCGCTGCCAACGGAAGTGAATTTTTCGAACAGGCTTTTTCTTCAAAGATCGATGAGGCTGAGTTTGACCTCTGGACCGGCGTCGAAATCGAATCGCTGAACCTGAGGGCGAAGCGAATCTCTCTAAGAAGCGGCGAACAACTACAGGCGATCGCGATGATCATAGCTATCGGCGTCAGACGCCGCCGGTTAGGTATCCCCGGTGAAGAAGAGTTTAGCGGAAAAGGTATTATCGAATCCGCCAGCCGCGATCGAGGCTTGCTCGCCGGACAGGATGTGTGCGTGATCGGTGGCGGTGATGCGGCAGCCGAAAATGCTTTAATGCTGGCAGAAGTCTGCCCGACTGTCACACTGGTCCATCGCGGAAAAAAGCTCAGCGCCAGACGCGAGTTCGTCGAGCGTTTGAAGACAACCCATTGTCTTACGCTTTTTACTGAATCGCTCGTAACCCGGATTCTCGGAAATAAAGTTGTCGAAGCAGTCGAGATAGCGCGAAAAGACAGCCTGAAACCATTTCAAGTGGCCGTACGTGGTGTGCTGATTCGCGTCGGTGTCGAACCAAACACCGAGCTGATGCGCGATCAGTTGCAGTTAGATGAGCAGGGTTATGTTGTGGTAAACAGTATTCACGAAACGGAGTTGCCGAATGTGTTTGCGATCGGTGATGTTTCGGACCCGCTGGCGCCTACGATCAGTGCAGCCTGCGGAGCTGGGGCGACCGCGGCTAAGGTTATTGCATCGCGTATCACACGAGGAAAGTAATCCGCAGATTACGCAGATTACGCAGATTAGAAAGACAAATAGCCGAAGTACGCAGTAGGCACTAAGCGGTAAGCATTAGGCAGTAGTAAGCAGTAAGCAGTAAGCAGTAAGCAGTAGGCAGTAGTAAGCAGTAAGCAGAAACCAATATGTAGTAGGCAGCCTGCTTTCTGCCTTCTGCTTCTGCTTTCTGCTTTGTAATCTCAGTAATCTGCGAAATATGTGGATGGGAGGGTAGCGATGACGGACGACAACGCTTATACCGACGAACACATCGCCGCTTATCCCGTTGAATATATAGCGGGTATCGACCTTTACAACGCAGGGGAATTCCATGCTTCACACGATGCCTGGGAAGAGCGCTGGATGGGCGAGGTCGGGCCAAAAGAAAAATTGTTTTTACAGGCGATGATTCAGTCGGCGGTGGCGTTTCATCACTTGCAGATCGGGAGGCCTGGGGCGGCGCGGAGAATGTATCAAATGGCCAAAGAGAAGTTTGCACGTCTGGGCACAAACATCTTCATGTCGCTCGATCTCAGGGACTATCAGGCACAGCTCGATCAGGCGCTTTCCTGGCTGCTGACGGCGCCGGATCCAAGAGAGCTTGTTGCGCCGGAGATAAGCCCGCCCCGGATACGGCTTCTGCCGGAAATTGACGTTTACGATTAGAATGTTCAGGTTTGCCGCTAAAAAGCACAAGAGACACAAACATTAGGAATAAGCTTGCAATTCTTCTTATTGTTTTGTGACTCTTGTGCCTTCTTGTGGCTAATCATTATTGTTGTCCAAGTTCATGCAGGTTAGAACCAAACCATTGACCATACTCAACGATATCCGGTTTTTTCTTCTCGCATTTTGGTTGGGTGCAGCCACGTTCTTCAGTTTAGTCGTCGCCCCGTCGGCATTCCTGGTACTGCGCCAATTTCACTTGGCTAACGCCAACGAGATTGCCGGCACAATCGTGACTCGAACCCTGTCGGTCATTAATATCAGCGGAGTTTTCGTAAGCCTGCTGGCACTGGTCGCAACACTAGCGATCGCCAGGAGGCTGGGCCGGTCTTATCTCATCCAGCTTGCACTATTAATCGTAATCGCAGTCACGACGGCAGTTGGTCAGTGGTTCATCGCCGCCAGGATGCGGGCCATCCGCGCGACCCTCGAACTACCCATTGATCAGATTGCGCTGGACGATCCCCGCCGACTGGCATTCGCGAACCTTCATCATTACTCGGTGATCACGCTCGGAATCGCGATGTTAGCGGCCCTTATAGCCACTGTTTTGATCAGACTTCGTCCTGTTAGTTAACCGCGATGAATCCTCACCTGACCAGATCCGCCATCCGCAATTTATATTCCGCTCTGTTGCTCCTGTTGCTGATTCCCTTCGCGCACGCACAGGAACCAGTTGTCGCTGAGAAGCCGTCAGGGGAGCCCGTTCTTACCGATCAGCAAAAGAGACAGAAAGCATTCGAGATCGTCTGGCAGACGGTAAACGAACGGTTCTATGACCGGAACTTTGGAGGTGTCGACTGGCTGCAGGCGCGAAAGCGTTACGAGCCGCTGGTGGCCGCTGCGACCTCAGATGCGCAAGTACACCTGTTATTGCAGGAGATGATCAACGAGTTGCACCAGTCTCACTTTGTCGTGATCCCGCCGGAGTCCATTCCCAGGTTTGTGCCGCCAAAGAAATCTGACTCGCTGCGGCACCTGGGCGGCGATCAAGAAGACGAGGCACCCGAGGATGAGAGTGCTGACGACGCAGATCTAGCCCTGTTGCTTGACAAGGGCAATCCTGAGCTCACTGAAAAATTGTCCACAGGTATCGGGATTGACGTGCGCATAGTCGACCGTGCGGTGGTAATCACACGCGTCAACCGTGGTTCGAGTGCGGCGCGTGCCGGACTACTACCCGGATTCGTGATCAAGAAAGCGAATTCCGTCCTGCTCGATCAGGCGATCGCCAGATTTGAATCAAATCCACTCTGGAAAGATCTGCTGCGCTCTGAAATGCCGCGAGTAGTACTTGCCGGGTTTATAAACGGCCTTGAGGATACAGTGGTTCGCTTACGCATCATTGACAGGAGAAACCGGCCCCGAACTGTTGTCGTTAAGCGCGAGAGATTGCCAGGTGAAATGACGCCAGGCATCGGAAATCTTCCCCCGCTTTACACAGAGTTTGAATCGCGAGTGCTGCGAGGAGGCATCGGTTATATCAGATTCGACGCCTTTGTCCCGGCGATGATGCGAAAGGTTTGCGCGGCACTTCGATCCATGCATAATGCTCCGGCTTTGATAATCGATCTGCGTGGAAACCAGGGCGGACTGCTGGGCATGCTGAGCGGATTGTCGGGATTGCTCGAAAGCAAGTTGATTGCGCTCGGAGCAATGCAAACACGCAGCGGTGCGAGCCCACTCTACGCTTTTCCCCAAAGAGATCCCTACCTGGGCGTAATAGCTATTCTGATCGACGGTTCGACAGAATCTGCGGCGGAGATGTTTGCCAGTGCTCTTCAGGAAAATGGGCGCGGAGTGATTGTGGGTGAACGCAGCGCCGGCAATACCTTGCCCTCAGCAATCCTAAAACTACCGACTGGTGCATTGTTTCAATATGGTTGGGCCAACTTTAAAACTACCGCAGGGAAGACGTTAGAAGGCAACGGCGTGGTTCCTGATGTGAGTGTAAAGTTGCGGCGACAACAACTTCTGGCTGGAGTCGATCCTCAGCTTGCCGGCGCGATTGTGCGGGCACGCGAGCAAGTTAAGCTAAATCGAGTGCTGGCGACAGTGAACATTATCGGAGAGAAGAATCCCAGCGAAGTCTCACCAGCGCCCGGCGTCAATCCCACAAAGACCGACAGCGCTCCGCCGCCGCCCGCGCCAAAAGCGGACGCTCCGCCTGCTGCGGGCGCGAAACCAGAGAGCAAACTGCCGTCCGACATACCGTCTGCCGAGGAAATCGTTCAAAGGTTCCTGGAGGTCAGCGGTGGCGAAGAAGTCTTGCGTAAAATCAGCAGCCGCATCTCGACAGGCAGCATCGAAGTGCCCCTCACCGGTTTGCGAGGCAATGTCGAAATCTATGAGCTGGCCCCAAACAAGAAGAGTATCATCGTCAACATTCGCGGCTATGGTGTCTTTCAGCGCACCTGGGACGGCACGAAAGGTTGGGTGCAAGACCCGCTTCAGGGTTACATTGACCTTGGCAGCGCAGCCATTGCCAGGCTAAACACCGAGGCGGACTTACTAAGCCTGCTGACGCTGAAACAATCGGGAGCGACTCTGCGACTGATGGGAAAGCTGAAGGTTAATGACCGCGATGTGTTTGTAGTGCAAGCTACGTATCCCGGTCCGGTACGACAAGTGTGGTACTTCGATACCGAGAACGGACTGTTGCTAAGGAAAGATAATGTCTACTATGAGGACTACCGCGCAGTTGACGGCCTAAAATTAGCATTTACGATCAGGGATGAATCCTTCAGTGGGTTTGCAGCGGTGATGAAACTTGACACCATCAAACAGAACGTCGCTGTGGACGAAGCTAAATTCAGAGAATACCCAAGCTGCTTTACAAATCCAGGCCAGAACTAATAAGAACGCCAAGCGAGGAGACTTCACGTGACGGATGTAATTGAGCAGATGGAACAGTGGCGTCGGCACTATGATGCCTGGAGCCGGGAGCGGCCGGCGGCGGGAACTAAGGATGACCTTGATGATTCCTACCCGTTTGTACGAAACAGGAACGCACCCTTCACACCAGCGCGACGCGCGTTGCCGATGCTTAACCTCGCGCTGATTTCGTCCGCGGGCGGGTACCTGGATGGCACTGAGCCATTTGACACTCAGTCACCAGGCGGCGATCTGAACTTCAGAGAAATACCCACTGAGATTGAAGCCGAGGATCTGCGCTTTGCGGCCAGAGGCTACGATCCAGCGGCGGTCCATGAGGACATCAACGCAGAGGTTCCTCTCGAGCGACTCTTCGAGTTTGAATCAAACGGAATTATTGGCCAGCTCAACGAGGTTTTCTGGAGCTTTTGCGGGTTCATCCCCGATGCGGCAACCTTCGCGGAAAGAACCCTGGCGCGGCTGGTTGAACGTTTACAGCGGTACGAAGTTCAGGCAGCTCTATTGATTCCGGCTTCGCGGCTTTGTCACCAATCGGTATCCCTCGCGGCGCGAGCAATCGAGCAAACGGGTATTTCAACTATGACTTTGGCAGTGCAGAAAGATGTAATCGAAAACGTGCGCCCACCGCGCGCGGCACTTTACGAAGGGGAACTCGGGAAAGTTGCGGGCAAGCCCAATTGGCCGGAGCATCAACGACGAATTCTCGACGAAGCTCTGCGCCTGATTGAACCGATAGACCAGCCGGAAATTCGCAGACTAGTGGTCCAGCTGGAAACCGAAGTCGAAACTTCGCGCGGTGAAAGATAGTTTCGTGTGATTTCGTGGATCGTGCTTGCAGCCCCTCAATAAATGCCTCGAACAAAGCGCATCCTTTTAATTCTCGTTCTGATCGTCGCAGGCTCCGTTCTTTACCTGCTGCTCTGGCCGGTGCCGATCAGACCTGCAGCCTGGACACCTCCTCAAGCGCCAAGGTTGACCGGTCCATACGAGAAAAACTCAAAGCTTGCCGGTACACAACGACTGTCGCTGGGGGCCGGATTTGCTCCGGAGGACGTTGCCCTGGATGCTGCCGGGAATATCTATGCCGGGTTTGACGATGGGCGAATAATTCGCCTTCGAGCGGATGGCACGAGTCCGGAAGTTTTTGCGAACACGCAGGGGCGCCCACTCGGGCTCGTATTCGACAGGGCAGGGAACCTGCTTGTCGCGGATGCGATAAAGGGACTGCTCTCGATCACGGCTGATGCGCAAGTCCATACTCTTACGACTGAGTCAGAGGGGATTGCTTTTCATTGCGCAAACGACCTCGACGTCGCAGCTGATGGAACAATCTATTTCACGGATGCGTCCAGCAAATTTCCTCTGACAAATTTCAAGGCTGACATTCTCGAGCACCAACCAAACGGCCGGTTATTGTCGTTCGAGCCGGGCACAAAGACCACTCGCACTTTGCTGAGTAATCTATATTTCGCGAATGGTGTGGCCGTCAGTCCGGATCAATCGTTCCTGCTGGTGGTCGATACCGGTGCGTATCGTGTCTGGCGCGTGTGGCTAAAGGGGCCACAGGAGGGGAAGATCGAAGGTTTCATTGAGAATCTGCCGGGCTTTCCCGACGGGATCACTTCAAACGGGCGCGATCGCTTTTGGCTGGCGCTGGTTACACCGCGCGATGCCGTGCTGGACAAACTCATGCCGCACCCAATGCTGCGGAAAGTTGTCATGCGATTGCCCGGCTTTCTGCAACCAGCGCCGAAGCGTTACAGCTTCGTTCTCGGCCTCGACGCCAATGGTCGGGTGGTGGAAAACCTCCAGGACGGCTCGCCCGAGTGCTACGCTGAGATCGCGAATGTCGTGGAGCACAATGGCATGCTCTACTTCGGCAGCATCGGCGAAAGCACCGTGGGGCGGTTCAAGCTTCGGTGATTTCTTCGCCTGAGGATGTGAGCATGAGATGCTCAGAGGCTCGATGCTCGGCTTTGCACAAAAAGTCGAATCCCACACACGGAAGTGTGTGGATTGGTTCAGATCCTTTCTACAACCAACTAATCTCAAGTC
>Ga0137404_10001379_pt1 | contig 15985 bp, 13 predicted proteins | sample CZOMad2_1_16fung_FD_108285 | JGI IMG/M metagenome (GOLD analysis project Ga0137404, IMG submission 108285) | Vadose zone soil fungal communities from Angelo Coast Range Reserve, California, USA - CZOMad2_1_16fungal (Illumina Assembly) | ecosystem: Environmental > Terrestrial > Soil > Vadose...
GAACGCGTTTAGAGTGACGGGTGAGTATGGCCAGTACGAAAAGAAACCGTAGCAGTTGATGTCCCGTCACCCCGCAGCGTTGATTAGTTTCTCAACCACCGACTTCCATGAGAGGTTCATCGACTTAAGCTTTTGCATTCCGCGCTCACCCGTTTTGAGCGCTTGTGCCCGGTCGGAATAAAGCGAGTCCAGGCAATCAGCGATCGCCTGCGGGTCAGGCTCGGAGATCAGCCCGGTACGTTCGTGCTCGACCAACTCGGCTGCGCCACCGCCATCGCTGGGCACCACTACCGGCTTACCGGAAAGCATCGCCTCCAGGGTTACATAGCCATAATCTTCATCAAACGGGAGATAGCAGACTCCCAGCGCGTTGGCATACAACTCAACCAGTTCATCGTCAGTAACAAAGCCCCGCATCGTGACGCGGTCGCCCACGCCGTGAGTCTTGATCAAGTTTTCGTAGTGCTTTACGTCAGCGGTGTTACCCGCCAGGATCAGTTTGACCGGCGTGCGCGCCAGATGCATCGCTTCTATCAGGAGTTCCTGGCGCTTCTGTGGTTCCAGACGGCTGGGATAAAAGATGTAGTCACCCTGCTCGCCCGTTCTCAACCGGCCGGCCAGCGGCGGCGGATGATACAGCGGCTCGCTTTCGATGTTGTTGTAGCGCTTCAGTCTTTCCGCGACGGCTATTGAATTGGCAAAGACTTTCCGGGCCTCGGGTATGAAACGTTCGTCGCAGTGCTTGACCCATTCACGAACGCGCGCACCCTCGGGGTAGGTCGAGAGATCATCGAACGGCGTGCCCCAAAGATTATACGCCGCGCGATGCTGGTGCAGGATCCACAAAACCTTTCTTTCGTGCTTGACCAGATACGCGGGAAATTTCATGCCGATTACGAGGTCGACCGGCTGTCCGTTGGCTGAGCTTAGATCCAGCATGCGCCAGGCCATCGCGCTGCGCATGATCTCAGTCGGCGGATACCATTTGAATGGGAGGGCGACAACCTCTGCTTTGTAACCGGCGGCAGACAGCGCGCGACGCAAACCTTCGACATGCGACTCAGCACCGCCTGTGGTGAAGGGGACTTGAGTGGTGCAAATGAGAATGTTTCGGATCATTGGAGACAGAGTTTAGAACCCGCGCAGTGGGTGTCAGCATAAAGCCTGGGGTGAAGCGCAGCGGAACCCCAGGATAAGCCGAGACAGGAGATCAAGCACGCGGAGCGTGCGACAGGAGGTACAGTTTGGATGTTGGCGCCAGATAAGTTGTCGCCGTAATAGGAACAGACTATCCATGATAAGAATGCTTATCTCGGCTAAAGAGCTTATCCCAAAATCCTAAAGCGCGGCCACAGTTCACGCACTGACCCGCCATCCTAAGTTGCTCCCGGTTCGCCTCGTCGTCTTCCTTTTCATTCAGGAGCGGAGAGCGGAAGGCTGTCGCCCGCTCCGCAGGCTCACTCCTTGGTGAACGTCGATCCTGGGGTTCGCTACGCTCCACCCCAGGCTTTATGCTGCCGCCCGCTTCGCGGGCTTCACTAACTAATCTCAATATTGCACACAGCGATCGACAATTCCCGATCATCACGCGTCGCGTCGTTTGTCGGACGTGGTTGCCAGGTGCGATCGGCGCGAATCTCCAACTCGAACTCGCCTTCAGCCGCCAACGAAGCGGGCACCGGCACCCGAAGGTTTAGCCACGAATGGCTGAACAGCGAGAAATGCGACAGGCGAGCGCCATTGAGCAGCACCTCGAGGGTGAGTGGACGTTCCCGAAGGTCGGGCAGGTGTGTAGTCATATCAAAAGCGATCTCTGAAACCTCGACCGCGCGAAACTTTACTCGCCCCCGCTCACCCATCCACCGGGCTATCGGCGGCAGCAGGTTTGGTTCGTACCAGCCATCGTCAAAGGCAACCTGGCTATTTCGATCGAGAGACGGCAGTAAGTCCGCGGTCCCATGGCCGGCCGAGAGACCACTGCGATCGCGATGTTCGTTATAAAAAGGTCCGAGTAACGCGTCCGACGCCTTCAGGAAAACGTATAGACCCGCCTTGGGCAATGGAATAGCGAGATCGGACACTTTGCCGAACACATAACCCATCGCCATATCGAACGCGCGACGTTCTTTGAAAGACAGGCCACGAAGATATTCAAGAAAGTCTGTTTCAAACGTCAGGCCATACTGATCTGCCTGCTTCAGAAATTCTTCGCTACTCAGGCAGAGGGTGTAGCGCGGTTCAAAGGCGACGTGCTGAAAAACTTTGAGAAAGCGCGTGGCGTGCTCCTGCTCTTCTTCCAGCCCAACGTGCCCATCGACTTCGATAAATCGCCGCAGCTCTTCGGGACTCATCTCTGCATAATCTTTTTGCGAGCCGCGGTCCGTGCACTCTACGCCATGCATGGTCACGCCGCCGGGACGAAGGACGCGTTTTACTTCGGCCAGCACCGCGTCCTTGTCTGCAAAATCTACGTGACCCAGAACGTCAAGACTCACTACATAGTCGAAACTGCCATCATCGAAGGGCAGATGCGAAAGCGTTGCCGTCAGAGCCAGATCGTAACCATTGCGCTTCGCCGCCAGCACGGATTCAGGCGACACATCAACGCCGGTGAGAACGACCTGCTTGCGTTTCAAGAGCGCAAGCATCCCGGCCCCACAACCGAGATCGAGCACCGTCGATCCGGCGCGCACATTGTCATAGACCCACATGGTGCGAGCAAATCGCATATCAAAGCGATCCAGAGGCTTGAAGTAACGCGCGTCCAACACCTCGTCGGAAACGAACTTGGTGCGGTAAAACTCAGCCAGGTCGTTGATCCCGGCGCGCGTGTAGAGATCGTTTTTCTGTGAGTGTGACATCAGTAATTAGCGGGTCATTAGCCCGACTGTGAGGGTAATTATATAGTTGGCTCACCAGCCCGCGGAGCGGGCGCCAGCATAAAGCGTGGGGCGTTAGCCCCAGGATCGAAATCGAAAAATAGCTCCAGCCCGCGGAGCGGGCGGCAGCCTTTAACGGAACCATTCGTGTGTTCAATTTCGTGATGTCGAAGATGAACCATTTTGCGAAAACCGCCAATTATGAGCTCTGTCGCCCGCTCCGCGGGCTAGGCCATTCTTGTGCACTCGATCCCGGGGCTTACGCCCCGGGCTTTATGCCGTCGCGCGCTCCGCGCGCTCTTTTCGTTCTGACGTAGTAGGTGAGCCAACTATATAAATTCCACCGTGAGGGAGGGTTCCTTTTACCGTCGCTCAAATATGAGCCCTCCCTAACGGTCGGGCTAGTGCCCGCTTGCATCATTTTTCGCCGTTAGATGCCGATTTTTCCAGATCATCCAGCCGCGACTCAATGACACGCCGGCCGCGATCCGCGGACACTGAAGCTTCGCTCGCTTCCAGCGAGAGCTGCTTGAAACAGACACGTTGCTCTTCACGCAGCAGCTGATCGCTTTCACGTAGCTCGCTGCTAAGCCCGTCGAGTTTCGTATCGATCTCTTTCCTCAGTGCGGCAGCTGACTCGCTCGCCCGTGCTTCCAGATCCGCATTGCGCTTTCTGATCTCGGCAGTCAGGCTCTCGATACCGGCTCGCAAGGCCGTCAATTCTCGTTGATTGAGCGCGAGTTTCTCGCGCGAGTTTTCGTTTTCTTTTAGCAACTCAGCCCGTATTCGGGCCAGTTCCTGCTCGTGGGCCGCCAGCGCGTGCAAAGTCTCAGCCAGCGCGTGATGGACGGCCGAGTTGAAGTTGACCTGCTCCCAGGTGAACCAACGGCTGAGAGATTTGAGCCGGGCTTTGATCCAAAGCTCGAGGCGGGCCGGGCCGCCCTTTCGATTACTGTACATCGGCGGCAACCGGTCCCAGGCGCGCGAGGTGGTAGTTAAGTGAGCGGACATCCGGATGAGCGATTCACTATTTCCGTTTTCCGCATTCGCGTGCGCTGGAGAGGCTTGGGCCGGCTCACTGTGACCTGCCGTTACCGGCACGCCGCCCGGATCGTGATCGGCGCGCACGCGCTCGCGAATTTCGTTGAGGATGCTTTCTACGTCATTAACCATAGCTCGCGCTTTTTTTAGACGGCTAACTTATCCTGAATCTTCAGCGAAGCAGCGCTGGGTACATGCCGGGCGCTTACAGTTGCGTTGAGATTGGCGACGCCTTCCGTTGCCGCTTCGCTGGCGACCCGGAAAAAACGCGCGCCGTCAATCCAGTCGAAGGCTTCACCGTTGCGGTTGTGGACCGCGCAGGTGATCGAGTAATCGTCCACGCCCAACCAGCAGTTGAAGGAAAAAATGACCTCGAGCAGATCGCCACGGCACACGGCGCCAAACTCGATCTGCTGCTCTTTGGTGTTGGTGCCGTAGGCGCTGATGCCGTGACGATTGCGAATCAGAAAACCGATTATTGGATCGTCGAGATCAGTATTGATCCGGGCGAGCATCCGCATTGTCAACGGCTCGCCGGTCTCGACCGTTTCCACCCGCCGCTGCGCCGCGTCGGCCAAATCGGCCGCCAGGATTTCGGCGCTGCCATCGCCATGACGATAAGTGTAACTCAGCGGCTCTGAACTTTCGTCGTCGGGGGTTGCAGGTTCGCCGGCAGCGGCAGCTGAGTCAGCCAGAAAGGCGCGTTCGCGCGCCATGATGATCTTCTGATAGTGATTGAGCACGTCGACCGGGCGACCATCCGCTGCGATTCTGCCGTCGTTCAGCAGGATCGCCCGCGAGCACAGGGCCCGCACCGCCCCCAGGTCATGCGACACAAACAAAACGGTGGCGCCGGACTCCTGCAGGTCCTTGATGCGGCGCAGGCAACGATGCTGGAAGACTGCATCGCCAACGGCGAGCGCCTCGTCGATCACCAGAATGTCCGGTTCGACGCTCGACGCGATCGCGAAGGCTAAACGCACATACATGCCGCTGGAATAAGTCTTAACCGGCTGATAAATGAACTGGCCAATTTCGGCGAACCGTTCGATCTGTGGGAACAACGCGTCGGTGGCTCGCCGCGTCAATCCCAGCAGAGAGGCGTTCATGTAAATGTTTTCGACGCCGGTGAACTCCGGATCGAACCCCGCGCCCAGTTCCAGCAGCGCGGCGATGCGGCCATGATGCCACACGCTTCCCTGCGTCGGTTCCAGAGTGCCCGAAATTATTTGTAAGAGTGTCGACTTGCCGCAGCCGTTGGGGCCGACGATGCCGACCGTCACGCCCTGTCCGATCTCAAAGTTTACTTCCTGGAGGGCCCAGAATTCCTTGTGCCTTCGCATCCGGCCGCGGGTCAGCGACTCTTTCAAGCGATCGCCGGGCCGCGCGTAGGTCCGGTATTGTTTCGCCACGTTTTCTACGCGGAGGACCGTAGTCATGCGGTGAAATGTAGCAGATGTCGTGAGCGGGAAGCCAGACGCAATCGCAAAGAGCAAAGAGCCAAGCGCAAAGGGCGCTTAGCCCTCCGCTCTTAGCCCTTTGCTCTCTGCCCTGCTTCGCTCTAGCTGGGTCCGAAGCGCTGCCGGTACTCTAGCGAGACCAGAAAAGCCTTGACCATATCGGAAGTAACAAAGTTTCCGTTCGCGGCGTTCAGCTTGTTGAGCCAGAAGTTGTAACCGGAGACGTCCGGATCGCGACGCAAGTAGCCGAAATATTCCATCAGCACAAACGCGCGGGTGAATTCGTTATTCGAGAATTCTTCGGATTCCGCGATCTTGCGCAGCACGGTGGCTCTGGTCTCAGTGCTGCCATTCAGGCCGGCGACCAGCGCGTCGCGAAACGCCGTTTCCGCCGGGAAGTTGCCGCGTATTTCTCCCCCACCGAATTGCGTCGTATGGAAGTTGATGTACGCGTGTCCCGTCCGCAGGTTGGTCAGTTGAGCGGCGAGTGTGGTGCCGTTGCCTTCGGGCGCGTCCCACTTGCCGCTGAAAGTGCCGCCGATTCCGCTGCTAAACGGCGTGGCTATCGCATCATTAGGATTATTGTCGTTAAATGGTGCGCCAAAGAAACCCCAGACCACCGGTCCATTCACGCCTGGGACTACGGTTGGACTGGCGTGTATGTGCGCGTTGGCGAGATTGTCATTTGTATCGGTGGTTTGCGATCCAGTTGTGTCGATGTTGTTAATCGTGGCCGTGAAAGTCATCGCTGTTTGCGCCGCATTGAATTGAAACTTCGCGGTACCGAACGATGCCGGCCGGGCTCCGCCCGTCGATAAAGTAGGTGTCGTAGGCGGAACTTCCTGACTGTTGGTCAGGCTGGCGACGAACAACCGCTGATTCGGTGGATCGATGCCGGCGCTCGCCAGTAACGAATCGACATACTGCGCGTTAGTCATGGTTCCGAACTTATCGATAAACTCCGGACGCGTGACGAAGTTATTGAAGTAAGCCGTTTTGTTGGCTTCGAGCTGGGCATCAGCGCCGACTGCGCCGAAGACGAAGTCCTTCTGCAACGCCTGCACATCCTGCTCAAACCGGCCATACAGAATAGGGACAGCCGGTCCCCCGAACGCGGTCGCTACATTACCGAAAGCGGCCTTGTTAGCCAGGTAAGCTTCCACGCCGGTATTCTGGAACTCGATCGACAAAAAGAACGCGGCACTGACATTAACGCGCTTGGCCGCGATGCAATTCGCGTCTGAGCCACACGACGTTATTTGATTTGTCCAAAAATTGAAGCCGGACAAGTCAGGTTCGCGATTGAGAAAATCAAGGTAATGCTGGCGGACAAAGAATTGCGCATCATCAACAGGATTGGTAGTCGGCGCCACCACGTCGTTATCAATGATTTTCACTGCTGCCTGGTTTGGACTGCCTAATCCGACGCCCGCGCCCGTTGGATTCGAGAGGGCAAGGTTGATCGTTTCGTTCCCCTCAACAAAGTTGTCGTTGACAATCAGGATGCGCAGGGTTTTGCTGGTTTCACCAGGATTGAAAGTCAACTGTGAGAGCGCAATCTCGTAATCGCTTTTCTGCGAAGCGTGACCCGGTTGTGATTCGTCAAAAGTGTTGACATTGACTGTGGCCGTCCCGGACGCATCGCCTGCGCGAGTGACCGAGACATCTATGTGGCCTGTGCCTTCGCCGATGGCAAACTCGTCCGTAGAGAATTGCAAGAGCGAAGTGGCTGACGCAGTTGTCGGATTTAGCTTGCCGAACAAGCCGTGCTCTTCCTCAGCAGTGCCGGCACTGAAATAGAGTGTGTTCACATCGCCGCCGGCGCCGCCGTTGCCGAAAACGAGCGCCCACAGCTCGTCAATCACAATGCCGTCGCCGTTCTCGTTTTGAAGCGTGCCGAGAAAAGCACCGTTCGTCGGGTTGTAAGCGTGAATGCTTGGATTGCCTTCGCCGAAGTTACCGACCAGTAGAGCCCCTCCGAAGATGCCGAAGCTCGCGGGCGCAATTGTGATGCCCCAGGGAGAATTGAGCGCCCCATTGTTGATTCCAAATGTCAGGTCGCGGACGCCGTTGGTGTTGAACCGGCGGACGAAACCGTTGCCGACACCCGCTTCATCGTCCCCGTCCGTGCCGACCTTGGCATAGGTAACGTACATCGAACCACCGATGTTTTGAATATTGAAAGCGTGATAAGTGTTGCCCGGCGTCGTCGGGATGGTTGGGTCTGCAAAGGGGAAGAGAGCCGATGACAGCAAGTTGAATGACGTGTCATAAACGTCAATAGCCCCGTTGGCAAAGTCCGCGGCGTAGATGCGATTTCCTGCTGGAGGAGAGCCGTAAGCTAGGCCCTTGTAGACGTGCCCAGGATGACTCGCAGCGATTACTGCAGTAGTTGAGCCGGCTGCCGGCGCGTTTGGATTCCAACCAATAATGTTTCCGGTCTCCGAAGCGAAAAGGAATCGCGCGGCACAGGTAGCCGAAGCACATGCGCCGGGCAAAACGAATTCGGTCGTCGACGGATTAGCTACCGTGCCCGTCGGCAAGCTTCCTGGAATCGTCACCGACGGCATAGTGGGGTTAAGAATGAAAGGACTGCCGCTCACGTCGCCGCGCAGAAGTTGTGATGAGGTGCTCCCGTTGTTAGCAACCCAAAAAGGACTGCTCGCGGTCATCGAGATGCCCCAGGGGTTGACCAGCAGCGGATCAAGTATTGGCGCCAGGCCCGGTATATCCGAAATCAAATTCGTCTGGCGGTAAGCTGATCCAGGCGGAATGACCGGAATGGCCGGTGTGATCACGTTGCCCTGGCCCTGTTGCGCGGTGACCGGTGCTGTAAACTGTGCAGTCAGAAAAGCCACTACCAGCAATCCGGCCAATGCCAGGCCGGCAAAGATACGCGCACCATGTGCGACGAGGCGATCTTTCAACATTTCCAATCCTCCATGATCCTACAATCGAAATCTGTGAATAGTCATCCAGCCGAAGTGAGAACTCAGAGAGCGGCTCTCAACTCAATAAGAGAATATTTGGGGGAACATTGGCAACTCTATTCTGGGGCATTGATCTGTGTCAAGGTAATTCTGATACGCCAAAAACCAAAACGGAAATGCGCTGAGGAAGCTGATGAAGCCACCGCCGGGGTTTCCGTGAGTCGTGGAGACTTCACGTTACGCCGCGGCGTCAGTACAATACTGAACCTGACACGCCTTGCTGCCTTACGATCATTCTGGTGTGCCCCTGTAGCTCAACGGTTAGAGCAGCAGACTCATAATCTGTTGGTTCGGGGTTCGAATCCCTGCGGGGGCACCAATCAACTGGCGAGTTCTCTTATACTTACGTCTTCGTGCTGTTGGGCGATTAGCTGCTCAACCTCACGATGGCGCGAAGATGGCGCGATTTGGGAAGTGCGCGATCGGCGGGTCATGAGGTCAGTACCGTCCGCGGTAGCGGATGGGTTCGAGATCCGTCGCTCACTACTTCGTTTGAATCGCACAACCTTCCCCAGCTTCGTCTGAGTCAACGTATTAACAGCATGACACAGATTCAGTGGCGTTTGATGAGTGTAAACACTCGTCATCCGAACTGAAGTGTGACCGAGCAAGTCTCGAATGTCCCACTCGTGAACGCCATTGGCTCGCAGACGAGTAGCGAAGGTGTGACGAGTATCGTGGAACCTAAGATTCACGAGCCCTGCATCTTCGCAAGCATGCCGCCAGCCTGTCTTGATGGAATCGATATTGATACCCGTGCGGGAATTGCTGAACACAAACTCCTGCGGTCCAGCATTCTGCTTGAGCATCATCAATTCCTTAAAGACGATGTCGTTCATCGGGATCGTCCGAGTCCTGCCCGTTTTGCTCTTGGCGATGAAAACTGTTCGAGCGAGAAAGTTCGCGTGTTCCCATTGCAAGCCGAGAATCTCCCCACGCCGCAACCCTGTGTTAAGAGCCATGGTGACAACGGAGCGAATGTGATCTCGTCTTCCCGTGAGTTGCGCAAACAATCTCTTCTCTTCGTCTGCGGTAATGAACTTTTCGCGACTCGGACTCTCTCTCAGCAGGCGCACCGCCTCATCGGGTTTCAAGCAGGCTTAACGTGATCCCTGCTGATCAGCTTACCCTTCATGCCTGGCCCGGCGCTGATGTTTTGGAACGATCCGAAACGAAAGGCACGGGTTTGCCATAATAGTAGAGATCGTCTTGACTGGATGGTAGCGTCGATGTCGACTTCTCGCCGCCGAACGTCGAAGGGAAATGGCATATTTGCGCATTGCAACCGAATGACAGCTAGTGATAGAGTCCCCCCAATCCAGCCGACCTTGCGAGAGCAATGCCGACCACTGTTATTGATTCTTGCGATGAACAAAATGATCGAAAAACGACGATGGCCCCTTGCCTCTTTACTCCTGTCCCTAATCTTCTTTTGTCAGGCCCCTGGTTCCTATGCGCAAGCTGATCCCTGTAAGCATGATAATGGAAATTCGTATAGGCTTTGCGGTTCTGACGAGTCCGCTGCTGACTGCAAAAGACGAGGTGAGCGAGAGGATCAAGAGGTCGCCGAAAAGGAAGCAAGGTGTCGGGCTGAGCGGAGCAGGCGCAACAACCTGCCGGCGAACAACAATCCGCCCGTGAGATACGTACCGCCGCCGCCCCCGTCGCCGGAAGAGCTCGAACGGCGGCGACGCGAAGAGGAAAGGAATCGGCTGAACTCCGCGATAAATGACGAAATTATCAAGGCGGATGAGAAGGAAGCGAGCGACCGATTGAACAAGGCGATCGACGCGGAAATGAAGAGCGATTGTAAAGGTATGTGCGCCGGTACGGCTGAACTCAAGGACCCGAGCGCTCATCCCATTAGTCCTTATGTTGATTTGGACACTCCCGGATTCGAAGAGGAGAATCTGGACGCCTTCAAAAAAGAGCGAGCGTATAAGAATCAGGAGCTGCTGCAACATCCCCCGCTGGACGGCCAGATCTTAGAAGGCTGTCGATGGGTGACCGGGCAATACCGAGTCTGGGAGGGGGGTAGCGACAAACTGGCGTACGATGCGACAGTCTCAGCCTTCATCGTAAAGCGCAATCTCGAAATCGAAAACCACACCGACAAGCCGTTTTTTTTTGGGACCAGCGGAGTTGTCAATGAGGTGCTGGGCCCGAAAGTTAAGAGGACGATCTACCTTCCGATTTACCAGAGCAAGACTGATCTACGACCAATCACGATCACCCTAACAGCTCGGTATTGTGTGCCTGTCCAGAAGTAGCTAAGGGCGCGAGGGGAATTCAAAGTCTTGCGTTCTCTGCGTGCTCTTCGCTCAGCGAGCAAGCGCTCTTCGGATGAGTGTATGCACCAACAATCCGGGAATGTGCCGAGGAGGACCTCTAGCTATGTGAATCGTCGGACTGTCACTGATGGTCATGGCCCTGTGCTCACCAGCCAGCGGCAGGTTTGAACATGACGCGAGATTTTTGACTGTCCTGGAATGTATGTATCGCAGGGCAATCCAGGCTAGCGGTGGCTCAGATGCCTTTACGAGGAGTTGCTATGTTGGTCTTGCTATAGTCCTCGCAAAGCAAGACAAGTGGAATGATGCGCAGCGAATGATGGAATTTGTGATTTCTACGACCGGAAAATATTCTCAGTATATGGATGCCTACAAGGAGGCACTCAGAGCAATTCGAGCACACCGACAACCTGAATTGGAGGCACAGCTTTACTAACTCCCTAACTGTTTTGCCAGCCGTAGGGGCGACCGGGAAGCTGAGGAATCCTCTCATTTCGAGGCGAGAACCCTAGGGATCTAAACTATGCTGCTAGAAGCAATACTACTTACCGCTTTTGCGGCAATCGTGCCCACCGTCCACAGCGCCTCAGACCTATCTGCAAATTCGTTCTTTGCGCGAGGAGTGCAAGACGAGGCAACTAAGGAATCTCTATACAATCGTTGGCACGACAACTACCGCACTGATCAGAAAGTCGCCTACGATGCTGCCCGCGAATATCTGAAGCGGTTTCCATACGACACGAGCGACAAAGCTAACTTCATGCGCAAGTGGATGGAAGCCTATGAGCGCGTAGTTGCTAATAACACAGTCGGTACTGCCACGCCGAGGAATGTCCTGGCACCGACCGTTTCAGCTCCCGAGCGCTTCCGGTTAGGGACGACACACCTAAAGGTCCACGAGTGGCGCGAGGCAGAAGAAGAGTTCAAGGCCGCGCTCGTGCTTGACCCGCCCAACACTGAGTATCGACGCGCTCTGGCGGACGCACTTGGACAACAAGAGAAGTGGAGCGAAGCAGAGATTCAGTACCGACTACTGGTCGATGGCGCGCGCGACTCGTACGAATTCCGGCAAGCGCTGGCAGACGCATTGTTCCATCTAGAGCGCTGGGCTGATGCTGAGATTGAGTATCGCAAAGTGCTGCTGCTCAAGCCGGATGCCGGCGATGCCGTCGCCTTAGCACTGGCAAAGAGCTTAGGCAAGCAAGGAAAGTTTGCCGAGGCCCAGATTATGCTGGGTCCACTAATACGCTCAATAGGCAAGCGTGACACAACGCACCAGGTCGAGGCTGAGCTATGGGCACTGGAGGGTACATTTCTCGCAGGGGAAGGTAAGACCGAGGAGGCTCAGACTAGTTTCATCTACGCGGTCGTCAAAGACCACAATAACCGTAGTCATCAGCAGTTGCTGGAGAATGTGGTCGCCAGAACGAAAGGCGTACCCGTTGACCTGACAAAGAACTACTGGCACCAATCGGATGCGTTAATCCAGTTCTCAACGCAGGGGGACGTTTTGTTCGGTGTTAACAAGTACAGGGAGTATAGCGAATATAGAGTTGATCAGGACAAGGGTAAATGGAAACAAGTTGGTAATGTGGTCTACGTGGAAAGCTCCTCGATCTGTAAAGGTGAGTGGTGCGTAGGAATCATCGACAAAAATAAAATTAGTTTCACTAACGCTTGGTACCTCTATGATTACCCTTCTACGCCCCACTTCGTGGAAAAGGTTGATCCGGATGGCGAGTCATATGTCGGCAGCTATGCCAAGATCCTCCTCACTTGGGGGAAAGCAGACCAGGCAGAAATTTTCTACCGGAAAGTTTTGCAGAGCGCCGCCACCCATCCAAGCCGCGCCGACAACAGGATCTACACTGGCTTGGCGCTGGCGTTAGCCGCGCAAGGCAAGTGGGCGGAGGCCGAGCAGGCGATGAGCGTCGTTGTGGACCGCGATCACACGATTTTCCGCGATCAATATAAGTCAGCCCTAAAAGACATTCGGGCACACAGAAAGCCCGAACTCTATGAAGGGCGGTATTGAGTAAGAGTCTTAACTCGACGGGGCATCCCGTTCCGTCGCACGCGCGCGACCGACAGATTGAAGGGTCCGACTTGTACGCGCCATGAGCCAACCCAGATGAACCTCGACTGGGGTGAGGGAAAAACACATGCTGATCGGAGTATTGATAGTGATTGCCTTTGCCACAGGGGCGCCAACCATCGGTGCAGTTGAATCGACGGGGGAGCGATTCACTGTCTCGCAGCCCCACCAAGGCGCACAGGACGATGCGACGAAGCAATCTCTTTACAATCGTTGGCATGACAATTACCGGACTGATCAGAAGGTCGCTTACGACGCCGCGAGCGAATATCTGCGACGCTTCCCGTACGACGCGAGCGAGAACGCGCAGCTCATGCGCAAGTGGATGGCGGCATACGAGCGGGTAATCACCAACACACCGGCGGCGACTATCCGGCCAACAAGTTCGACAGATCCGTCAGCTTCCGCTTCCCAGCACTTTACGAGGGGTGCCGCGCACGCGAAGATCCGCGAGTGGCGTGAGGCAGAGGCGGAGTTCAAAGCCGCTTTGGCGCTTGAACCTTCGAGTGTGGAGTATCGCGGTGCGCTGGGCGATGCATTTAGGCAGCAGGACAAATGGAGTGAGGCGGAGGTCCAATACCGCCAACTGGCAAGCGCGTCACTTGAGTCTTACGATTATCGTCGCTACCTGGCCGACTCGCTGTTGCATCTGAACCGATGGACTGAGGCTGAGGCCGAATATCGCAAGGCACTGTTACTTAGGAAAGATAACGAGGAAGTTTCTGCAGGACTGTCGCAGGCTTTGCTCATGCAGCAGAAGCTTGAGGAGGCGGAGAGCATTGTCACGCGGTTGGTTCTACAACGGTGGGGCGCCGACAAACCAGATGCGGAATTGCTGGCGCTGCAAGGAGCGGTCTTCTTTGCCCAAGGGAAAGTCGACGAGGCTCGGGACTCCTATCTTTACGCGGTTGGATCAGCATTCAAGGATCCCAAGTATCGAAGTCTGTTGGAGGAATTCGCTGCAAAAACTCGATCGTCGCAAATCGATCTGGTCGACACCTACTGGAATCATTTCAGCCATCTGCTCCATCTGACGGATTCTGGACACGTCGAAGACGGGACTAACAAAAGCGAAGACTCGCTCTACACAGTTACTGTGACTCGGTCCGGGACTTGGCAAAAAAAAGGCGCCGTAATTTATCTTGAAGGCGTTGGGGTTTCCCGCGGATACTGGTACGTGGGGCTGATCGGCGAAAACAAGATCAGATTGTTGTCTGTGCTGCCTAATTCGGGAACACCGGGCGGGTCGGCCCCGATTGGATTTAATGACTTGGATCGGTTTAACCCTGGCATTTCTGGCAGTGGAGGTATTGAGATTCTCGCAAGCTATGGAAAGATCATACTAACTGAAGGGATGCCTGCACGGGCCGAGTTGGTCTTTCGACAAGCTTTGGCAATCGATGGCGGCAAGCCCCACTACGGTAACGCCAGGGCCTACGCCGGACTGGCGATTGCTCTAGCGAGTCAGGCTAAGTGGAAGGACGCGGAACGAGCAATGCAACTCGCCGCCGACGGCGTTTTCTGGCGCCACAGAGAAAGGTTCAAAGACGCCGTCAAAGAGATTCGCGCGCGGACGATACCAGACATTTCCAGTCACTACTAGCGGGAAACCGCAGTTATTGATTGTCTGTTCCCGGCTTACGATTTATCTGTTCACTGCCTGAAGCGTTATGCTACCGCCCGATTGGTGATCTCCAGGCCCTTATCGATAATCGCAAACGCCTCGGGCAATTGTTCTTCAGTGATTATCAGGGGCGGGTTCGTGAAGAAGGTATTCCAACGAACCAGCGTGTAAAGGCCCTCCTGGCGGAAGAATCGGCGGGTGTTTTAGTTCCGCTTTTCATGGCCACGGACAAAATCATTCGCATCGGCATCATCGGGGCGGGCTTTGCGCGCTCGACGCAGATTCCCGGCTTCAAAGCCTGCGCCGGCGCGCGGATTGTCGCGATTGCCAGCGCGCGTCGAACGCATGCCGAAGCAGTGGCGCGCGAATTCGGAATCGAGCACGTCGAAAGCGACTGGCGCGCCCTGGTGGCGCGTGACGATATCGACCTTGTCAGCATTGTTACTCCCGTGGTGACGCACTCCGAGATGACTCTGGCCGCGCTGGACCAGGGCAAAGCCGTGCTCTGCGAAAAGCCGATGGCCATGAACGCCGCGGAAGCTTTGCGGATGACTCAGCGCGCGCGCGACGCCGGCGTGCTAGCGCTGATCGATCATGAATTGCGGTTTCTGCCGGGCCGCCTGAAGATGCGAGAGCTGTTGCGCTGCGGCGAAATCGGCAAAGTGCGCCACACGAAGCTGACTTTTCGCGCCGACTCGCGGGCCGATCCGGGCCGCCCGTGGAACTGGTGGTCAGATGTGAAGCAGGGCGGGGGCGCCCTGGGGGCGATCGGGTCGCATGTGATCGATAGTTGGCGTTGGTTGCTGGGCGCGGAGGTGACGGAAGTTATCGGCAATCTCGCCACGCACATCCGCGAACGAAAAGATGAAAGCGACGCGCTTCATCAAGTGACTACTGATGACGAAACGAACTTGCTGGTGCGATTTGCCGACGGCGAATTCACTCAAGGCACGACGGGCAATGCGTCGATGTCGCTGGTTGAGCCGGGCAAGTCTGAGCACCGTCTGGAATTGTTCGGATCGCTGGGCGCCCTGATGATCGAAGAGGGCGGCGAGTTGTGGCGGTCTGGAATTGGCGACGGCGAATGGCGCCGCGTCGAAACTGATCCGGGTGAATTGGCTCAGGGAATGCGCGACGTCGGTTGGGCGCGCGGCTTTACCGCCTTCTCAAAACGGATTGTCGAAGCCCTGCGCGAAGGTCGTGCGACGGTCGAGGGCGCGGCTACCTTCGAAGACGGCTATCGCACGCAAGTCGTTTTGGATGCGGCGCGGCGAGCGAACGAAAGTGGTTGCTGGGTGAAGATTGACTGAAGGCCGGGAATGACTGACCGCAAAGGTCGCAGAGGTATTCGCAAAGGAACGCAGAGGTGCTTCCCTGCGAACTCTGCGAAATCCTCCGCGTTCTCTGCGGTTAAGAGTGGGCAAGCTATTGCTTCGTGGCTTTCTCGGTCCCAGTTTTATCGCTGCCGTAACCGCCCCAGATTCCTTCCAGCCCGTCTGACTTGATTTCATAATCTACAAATCCGCAGCGCGCGCCGCCAATTCCTACGGCCACGTGGGTGCCCTGTTTGATGCCGACGCCGTCGCTGTTATTGCTCCAAACGAA
>Ga0137404_10001382_pt1 | contig 15970 bp, 8 predicted proteins | sample CZOMad2_1_16fung_FD_108285 | JGI IMG/M metagenome (GOLD analysis project Ga0137404, IMG submission 108285) | Vadose zone soil fungal communities from Angelo Coast Range Reserve, California, USA - CZOMad2_1_16fungal (Illumina Assembly) | ecosystem: Environmental > Terrestrial > Soil > Vadose zone...
GATTGGTGGGGCGGCGATGGGAGTAGTGGGAGAAATGACGGCGTCGAGACGGTGGTCTTCGAGCGTCTGGTGAAATTGCTGGATGAACAGCTCGCGGGTTTCAAGCGCCTGGAGATACACCGTGGCGGGCACTTTGACGCCTAGCTCGAGGCGATCGCGGACGTCCTCGCCGTATTGGGCGGTTTTTGCGGGGAACCATCCGGATTGCTGGTGGTGGTGGGTGGCTTCGGGCCAGGCAATTCGGTTTCCAGCGTCTTCGGTTTCGGGGAGCAGGGGAATGGACATATCGATCAGGCGGGCGCCCGCTCGTTCGAGACTGCGCGTGGCGTCGGCGAAAGCGGAGGCGATTTCCGGGGAAATATCGGAGGAAAGAAATTCACGGGGGACGCCCAGGCGAAACTTCTTCTTGGTGCCGCCGAGTCTGGTTGCACGGTGGGGAGGTGGTTCGCCATTTTTGCGCGTGAAAATTGGCGCGGCAAGCTGCGCAACATCGGCCGCGCTTCGCGCCAGAGGGCCAACGCAGTCCAGAGTGGGCGAAAGTGGAATCGTTCCCGCGACGCTGGCGCGGCCGAGGGTGGGCTTGAGTCCCACGACTCCGCAGAGCGCCGCGGGAATGCGGATGGAGCCGCCGGTATCGGTGCCGATGCTGCCATAGCAAAGTCCCGCGGCAAGAGCCGCGGCTGATCCGCCACTGGAGCCGCCGGGAATACGTTGGCGATCCCAAGGGTTGCGAGCCGGGCCGAAATGGGGATTGTTGGTGGTCACGCCGTAGGCGAATTCGTGCAAGTTTGTCTTACCGAGGAGCACGGCACCGGCATCGCGAAGTTGGGCGACGATTTTGGCATCGTGCTGCGGAACGAAATCGCGCAAGATTTGCGATCCCGCAGTAGTGCGCACACCGGCGGTCGAGATGTTGTCCTTCAGGGAGATGGGAATACCGTGGAGCGGTCCGCGGTCGCGCTGTTTGCCGGCACGCGCGAAGAGCTCGGCCTCCGCCTGTTTCGCTTGCTTCAGCGCCAGGTCCGCGCACACGGTGAGATAGGCGTTGAGCTGGGGATCGAGAGCGGAGATGCGCTGAAGCATGAAGCGAGTCAGCTCGACGGGAGACAGCTTGCGTTTGCGGAAGAGCGCGGCGATTTCGGCAATCGATGCAAAGGCGAGAGCGGAGTCAGGTGACATGGGATTGGTGACTAGAAAATTCTGTCCTGATGGCGCAGATTTCCGAAATTTCCGATGTTGGCGATGATGAAAGCAACGCGAAACTGATTTTCCGTGCGGACCTGACCGAGCGCGATGCGCCGGTATTCGACGGCGATTCCGCAGCAGCCGCCGTTGTAGCTGACTTGAACCAACTGATTTTGCAGGGCGCTGTTGGCGAGGTCATAGCTGATACCGGTGGTGAAGTTGAAGCCCTTGCGAGTTTCGCTGCCGTAGCCGACGAGAGCGCGAATCTGGTTGGAGAGCGGCTGGAGAATCGGGTCGGCTTGCAAACGGAAGTGGGCCACAGTGGCAAAAAATTCCTTGTAGGGCTTCACTTTGACGAGCGTACCGATGGTGGTGATTTTCTCGAGATTGGGGTCGTACTCGAGAATCTGCTCGAAATCGTAGGGGCCGCCGGGAGTGACCTTGAAATCGCTGATAATCGGCGACCAATGGACCGGGCCGAGCGCAAAGGCGAATGGGGTGATGGAGTTAAGAGCCTGGAAAACATTGCGCTGGCCGGCGACAGCGGCGCCACCGAAGGTTGGATCGAAGAAATGTTTTTGGACGATGCGCCAGGTGATCAGTTCCTGCGGCTGGTCGTCGCCTTCTTTCAAAAAGAGGCGCTGGGTGAAGCCGTATTCGATTTCGTTGGTGTCGGTGAGGGTGGCGTCGGAATCGAAGCGGATGAAGTCGGCAAAATTGTTGACTCCGGTGACGTAGCGATAAGTGACAACCGGCTCGATGGTGTGTTTGTAGCGGCGGCGGTTCTTGTCTCTTCTTAGCGAGGTACGGTCAAAAAACCGTTCGAGGGTCGGCGGCCGCAGATCGATGCTGAATTCTCCCGTGTTACGGGTGATGGCCACACTGCCGACTTGTCCGGCGTTGTTCAAAGAGTCGCCGTAGCGGGTGGTACGAAAAGCGGCGGTGCCGGTGATACCGAACCAATCGGCAATGTGCAGCGGGATGGTAACCCGAGGGGCAAACTCGGTGCGCGAAACCGTAAGAGGCGTATCGACCAGATTGTCGGAGCGGTGCACGCCGTCCGCGAAGCTATCGAATCCGAAGTAGATCGGGAGCTTGGCCCAGGGATTTTGCTCGACGGAGCCGAAGCGGGCTTCCGGAAGATTGCGCAAGATCACACTGGTCTGCGGATTGATGGTCAGAAAGTTCTTGTCGTTCAGGGCGGCGAAATTGAGGCTGAAGCCGTGAAAATTGTTGGTGGCAAAGACAGCGCTGCGGACCTCGGAGTTGATGGCTTCGCCAAAGGTGTCGGCGAAAGCGAGGCGGAAGGTCAGTGAAGAGAGCTGGTTGTAATCGGTTACGAAGCGCCAACCCCACGGGAGCTTGGAGTCGATTTCCAATCTTTGCTGCTCGCCGCCTTGCGGCTGGCGCACGCCAGTTGAGTCTTTCAGGCCGCGGTCGTCCACACCGAAGTAGGAATAACTGATGGAAGTATCTTCGAAAGGCTTAGCGCGGAGCTCGCCGCGTTCGCTGGCACCGCGGCGGCTGAGATATTGCGCGCCGACAGTGGTATCGAGCCACGAAGTGGGCGCCCAGTAGAAAGCATCGCCGAAGATAAAGCCCTTGCGGGAGCTTTGTCCGACATCGGGAATCAGAAAGCCGGACTCGCGGACTTTTCGTCCCGCCGGGGCAGTGGCATAGGGCAGCCAAAGGAGCGGCACGCGGAACAACCGGAAGTTGGCGTTGACCAGAGCGACGGTTTTATCCAGACGGATGCGAGCGGAGGCCGCGTAGAACTGCCATTGGGGATGATCGGGGTCGCAAATGGTGATCCAGGAATGCCGCACAAGATAAACGTCGCCGGGATAGCGCTCGACTTCCTGCGCTTCGAAGTACAAAGGATTGTCGGAGAGAAGGAGAGTGGGATTGGGACGGCGCTCGATCTTAATGGTGCCGTGAACGATGCGAAAGGAGCCGCGGCCGGTGCTGACGTTGTAATGGACTTCGTCGGCTTCGAGATGCTGATTTTCGTAATCGTAGAGGACGTGGCCGCGCGCGATGGTTTCGGAAGTTTTGTCGTTGTACTCGACGTGATCGGCTTGCAGGCGAGAGTCGCCATAATGCAGATCGACGTCGCCATCGGCAATGTAGAGATCGCCTTGGCGCCTTTGCTGCTTGGCGGAGAGGTCCGCGACGCCGCCTTTGGCGGAGGGCAAGCGAATCTGCTGAGCTTGGAGCGCAGATGGAGGAACGGCGAGCCAGGAAAGAAAAAGCAGCGTCAGATGGACGAACAACTGGCGCGAGAGAATAGAAGCGGCACGAAAGCGATTATTCAAACCGAGCATGCAGGTCGCGGAAATAGTTGGATAGCGTAGCATGGCGCCTTCGTTGCCCGGTAGGCGAGGGAAAGCCAGACCGTTCGTCCCTGATTTTCGCCTCTTCGCATCGGAAGCACCGCATTCCGCAAACAAGTGATGCGCGGCTCGTTCTGCCGGAGTATCATGCCGGGCCGCGTGTATTGGGGGAGGGTAGCTCATGGAGTGGAAGCTAGGTCTTGGTGTGTTGGGCATGGTGGCGCTCGCGGGTTTTGTTTGCGCCGCGGTTCCTTCGGCGGCGTCCGGCCAGACAAGTCCTACCGACAAATTCAAAAGCCTGGAATTTCGTGAAATTGGGCCCGCGGCAATGGGCGGGCGCATTGATGATGTAGCGGTGGTCGAGAGCAATCCGAGCATCGTGTATATCGCCGCGGCTTCGGGCGGAGTGTGGAAGACCACGAATAACGGTACGACGTTTGAGCCGGTATTTGACAAGGAGGGAGTTTCGACGATCGGGGACATTGCGATTGCTGCTTCGGATCCGTCGATCGTGTGGGTGGGTTCGGGAGAGCCGAACAACCGGCAGAGTTCGTCGTGGGGCGACGGCGTATACAAGTCGCTCGACGGCGGGAAGACCTGGAAGAACATGGGGCTGGGTGCGACGCATCACGTTGGGCGCATCGCGATTCATCCGCGGAATCCGGACGTGGTTTATGTTGCGGCGCTGGGACATTTGTGGGGAGCGAATGCGGAGCGCGGCGTGTACAAGACCGCGGATGGCGGGAAGACCTGGACGCTGGTGTTGAAGATTAACGACGATACCGGCGTTAGCGATATCGCCATGGACCCGGAGAGTCCGGACACTTTGTATGCCGCAGCTTACCAGCGGCGGCGCACGCCCTTCGGGTTCAACGGAGGCGGGCCGAATGGCGCGATTTATAAGACGAATGATGGCGGCGCGACGTGGAGGAAACTGGCAAAAGGCCTGCCGTATGAAAACGGCGGTGAAGTCGGGCGGATCGGGTTGGATATTTATCGCAAGGATCCCAACATCGTTTACGCGTTGGTGCAGGCGGAAAAAGGCGGGATCTACCGCAGCGAAGATAAGGGCGAAACCTGGAAGAAGATGAGCGATACGGATCCGCGGCCGTCGTACTACAGCCAGGTGCGCATCGATCCTAACAACGATCTACGAATCTGGGTGCTTGGGGCGGCGATGTTTTTTTCCGAGGATGGCGGGAAGAATTTTGCGACGGAGCGGGTGCAGAAGATTCATGGCGACTTCCACGCATTATGGATCGATCCGGCTAATTCGAATCATGTCATCACCGGAAGCGACGGCGGAATTCATTGGAGCTACGACAACGGCAAGACCTGGGACTTCATCAACACGATCGCCATCGGGCAGTTCTACGAGATTGGGCTGGACAACGAGAAGCCGTATCACATCTGCGGCGGGCTGCAGGATAACGGAAGCTGGTGTGGGCCGAGCCGGGTGCTTACGCAAGACGGCATTTCGAACGAAGACTGGGTGGTGATTCACGGCAGCGACGGTTTTTATGCAGCGGTGGACAACACCGAGCCGTGGATTGTCTATGCCGAAGCACAAGACGGATTTCTGGCGCGGCGCGATCTGCGAACCGGACAGGAGCGCTCGATCAAGCCGGAAGCGAAAGCCGGCGATCCGCCTTATCGCTTTCAATGGAATTCTCCGGTCGCGGTTTCAGCGCACGAGCACACCACCATTTATTACGGTGGCAATCATTTGTTTAGGTCGGCGGACCGCGGGGATACCTGGGTGCGGCTGGGCGACGATCTGACAGGTGGAGCCGACCGCAACAAACTTTCGATTTTCGGCAAAGTTCCGGATAAGGCCACGCTTTCGCGGCACGATGGCGTGCAGGAATTTCCAACCATCACGACTTTGAGCGAGTCGCCGTTGACGTCAAATGTGCTGTGGGCGGGCACTGATGACGGTAATTTGCAGGTCACTCGCGACGGCGGCAAGACCTGGAAGAATGTCGCCGGGAAGGTTCCCGGAGTCGCGAAAGGGACTTACGTCAGCCGGGTGGTCGCTTCAAAATATGCAGAGGGGACCGCTTACGCCACGTTTGATGGCCACCGCGGCGACGATTACGGCGTTTACATTTTTCTGACCAGCGATTACGGCGAAACGTGGAAGGCGATTCGCAATGGCATTCCTGATTCCGCGGGAAGTGTTCATGTGGTGCGCGAGCATCCTCGCAGCCAGAATCTTCTTTTTGCCGGCACGGAATTCGGACTTTGGGTTTCCTGGGACCGCGGAGCGAATTGGACGGCATTCAAGAATAACTTCCCGACCGTGCCGGTCGACGACATCCAGATTCAGGCGCGGGAAAATGACTTGGTTTTGGCCACGCACGGCCGTTCGGTCTGGGTCTTTGATGATTTGACGCCGATCGAGAAATTCGACAGCGGGGTGGCGGCATCGGACTTCACTTTGTTTCCCCCGCGGGCATCCACCACGTTTCATCTGCGCCAACGCCGCTGGAGCGCCGGGCAGAAGATGTTCACCGCCAAGAATCCACCGTACGGAGCACTCCTGAACTACTACTTGAAGGACGCGATTCCACCGGAACCGCCAAAGAGCACAGACAAGGACAGCAAGGACAACAAAGAGGAGAAAGAGGACAAGGCAGCGGCTGAGCCCAAGAAAGACGGCAAAGCGAAGATCACCGTGCTGGACAGGGACGAGAAAGTGGTTCGCGAGTTTGACGGACCTGGGGCTGCCGGAGTCAATCGAATCAACTGGGACCTGCGATGGAACTCGCCCGCCGAGCCGACTCCTGAACAACTAGAGGCCATCGCGGCCGGCTTCGACTTCGGTCCGCGCGGACCGCTGGCCGAGCCCGGAGAGTACACGGTCAAAGTGAAAGCCGGAACCAAAGAGCAGTCGCAGAAGCTAATCGTTGAAGATGATCCACGTGTCACGCTCTCTGCCGGCGACCGAGTTGCCCGGCGCGAAGCCATCGAGGAGCTCTACGCCATGGCGAAAACCATGGACAAGGACCGGCGCACGATCGAGGGATTGCAAACCGCGCTAAAAAACATTCGCGAACAATGGAAGAAAGACGCCGATAAGCCGACGGCTCCCAAAATCCCGGAAGACGTTCAAAAGGCGGCGGAAGAATTGCAGAAAAAAGTAGATGCGCTGGCGCCCAAATTCTTTCGCGAGCGCGGAGGGCTGGGCAACGCAGGTCCGCCGTTCGAATGGAAGCCCGATCCTTTGCCGCAGCAGGTGCAGGAACTGTTGCGCGACCTGGACGGATTCGCGGCGGCTCCCGGCGGCCAGCAAAAGGAAAAACTTGCGGAGCTGAGGCCGCTGGTAGCGGATGCCTCGACGCAGGCCAAGAAAATCATGCAAGAGGATCTGCAGGCGCTGAACAAGAAAATGAACGACGCCGGGATTCCTCACATCGTCCCGGCTCAGGTTGAATCGCGCGGGCGCCGCGGGGGTGACGATGATGACGAAGGGTCCGGCCAATAGCATTTGAACGGTCGACGCCAGAATTTAGCAGGTGTTGGAATCCACGGAGGAGCAGGCATGAATCAAAAGTGGCTGGTTTTTTTTAGGCAGATGATCGGTTGGATGATGTTTTTGGGGATAGCGGGCGGGTCGGCGCTCATCCCTTCTCAGCGCGTCAGTGCTGCCGGGAGGCCGCAGGGTTCCGCGGCGCAGGAAGATAAGGATAAGAAGGACGAAAAGAAAGGGCTGCCGCTCAAGTCCGACCGCAAACTGGCTTTCACCACGGATGAAGGGACCTGGCTTTCACTCGACGTGTCCCCGGATGGCAAGACTATCGCCTTCGAGTTGCTCGGCGACATCTACACGCTGCCGATCGATGGCGGCGAAGCCAAGTTGATCGACGGCGGCATGGCGTTTGACAGCCAGCCGAGATTTTCGCCGGATGGCAAGTGGATTGCGTTTCTCTCTGACCGCGAGGGCACCGAAAACGTTTACATCATGCATCCCGACGGCAGCGATCAGAAGCAAGTGTCGAAGGATCCCAACAACGAATTCGCCTCACCGAGCTGGGCTCCAGACGGCAAGTATATTTTCGTTTCCAAGACCAGCTTCGGCATCGGCCCGCGGGAGATTTGGATGTACCACATCAATGGCGGCTCGGGCATTCAAGTCACGAAGTCAAAGCCGACGCCGACAATTCGCCGGCAGGATCGCCCGAACGCGATGGGCGTGATGGCTTCCGCTGACGGCAAGTATCTGTATTTCGCCGAGCGGCATGGCGACTTCTCGTACAACGCGATGTTTCCGCAATGGGTGATCAAGCGCAAAGACCGCAAGACCGGCGACGAAGATGTAATCATCCAGCAGCCGGAAAGCGCTTTTCGTCCGCAGGTATCGCCCGACGGGAAAATCATTCTGTATGTGAGCCGCTATGAAACGGAATCGGGTCTGCGAATGCGCAACCTGGAAACCGGTGAAGACCGCTGGGTCCGCTATCCAATTACACGGGACGATCAAGAAGCGCTGTTTACGCGCGATCTTTTTCCCTCGTACGCGTTTCTGCCGGGCGGCAAGGAAATCGTCTACAACCAGGACGGCAAGATTCGGCGGCTCAATCTCGAGAGCGGCGCTGAGAAAATCATCCCGTTCACCGCGCAAGTCACGCAGGATCTCGGTCCGAAGCTGGATTTTCCGCAGAAGGAACCGACTGGGCCGGTAAAAGTGCGCATCATCCAGACTCCGGTGCAATCACCCGACGGAAAGAAATTGATCTTTTCCGCGATGACGCACCTCTATACCCTCGATTTGCCCGGCGGCAACCCAGCACGCCTCACCAAGGGTGATACCCGCGAGTTTCAGCCCACTTGGTCGCCCGATGGCAAGTGGATCGCTTACGTCACCTGGAATAGCGACGGCGGCCAGCTCTGGAAGATTTCATCCGGCGGCGGCTCTCCGCAGCAGCTTTCCAAGTCTCTCGCGGTTTACAGCGATCCCGTGTTTTCTCCGGACGGTTCCCGCATCGTATTTTTGCGCGGCAATGCCTATGACCGCGAAAACAACGGCTTCGACGGCGGCCAAACGTTCAACGCTGACCTGGTCTGGATCTCCTCTGACGGTGGCGAGCCGCACCTGATTATTCCCGCGCGCGGAGCCGGCAGCCCGCACTTCACCAACGACCAGGATCGCATCTACCTGTACACCCCTGCGGGCCTCGTTTCCGTGCGCTATGACGGCACGGATCGCCGCACTCATCTTGTGGTCAAGGGTACCGGCTTGTATTTCGCCGAAGAGCCCGTCTCCGCCGATGACATTCAGCCGAGCCCAGATGGGCAGTGGGCTCTCGCTCACATCATGAATCAACTGTACTTGCTGCCCATGCCCGCGGCGGCCGGGGAAGCGCCCACCGTCAACGTCCTGACAGGTTCGGTGCCGGTGAAAAAACTCACGGACGTCGGAGCGGACTATTTTGGGTGGGCGGACGACGGCAACACGATCACCTGGGCGGTCGGTTCGAGTTTCTTCCGCCAGCCGCTGAGTTCGATCTCTCTTGAGACGCCCAAGGACGAGAAAAAAGACGCCGACAAGAAAGATTCTGACAAGAAAGACGGCGACGCCAAAGACGCCGAGAAAAAAGACGAAAAGAAAGACGATAAAAAATTCAAGGAAAAAGAGAAGGACGTTCAGGAAATCGCCGTCGCTCTGGAAATGCCGCGCAAGACGCCGAAGGGAACAATCGTGCTTCGCGGCGCCACGGTCGTGACCATGAGAACTCCGGACGAGAAGCTAACGGATGCCGACATCGTAATCGAGAACAACCGCATCAAGAGCGTTGGCCCCAAGGGCGCTATTCCGGCGGGAGCCAAGGTATTCGACGTCAAAGGCAAGACCATCACGCCGGGGTTTGTTGACACTCACGCGCACTGGTTCGAAATCCGCCGCGGCATTCTCGATACGCAGAATTACGCGTTCCTTGCCAACCTGGCCTTCGGTGTGACCGCTGGCCTGGACGTGCAAACCGGCAGCAACGACATGTTCGCCTATCAAGATCTCGTCGATACCGGAGACATCATCGGCTTGCGCGCTTACTCGACGGGCCCGGGCGTTTTCTCCGACAATAATTTCCAATCCGTGCAGGAAGTAAAGGGCGTGCTCACGAAATACCGCGATTACTACGGCACGCACAACATCAAGAGCTACATCGTGGGCAACCGCAAGCAGCGTCAGTACATGGTGCAAGCCTCTAAAGAGCTGGAGATGATGCCGACCACCGAGGGGGCGCTGGACCTCAAGCTGGACATGACACACGTGATCGACGGCTTCCACGGCAACGAGCACACGCTGCCGATCACTCCGCTCTACAAAGACGTTATCCAGTTGTTCGCGCAGTCCGGCATCGCCGAGACTCCGACGCTAATCGTCAACTATGGTTCGCCTTTCGGCGAGAACTACTGGTACGAGTACAGCGAGGTTCACGACAACGCGAGGCTCAATCGCTTCACTCCGCATCGCATCCTGGACGGGAAAACCAAACGGCGTCCGGAGTGGTTCCGCAAAGATGAGTACGCCTTCCCAAAGCTTGCCGCGCAGGTGGCCAAGATTTCCCGGGCAGGCGGCCTGGTCGGCGTCGGCAGCCACGGCCAGTTGCAGGGACTTGGCTATCATTGGGAGATGTGGATGCTGGCCAGCGGAGGCATGACGCCGCTCGAAGTGATTCACGCCGCGACCATCAACGGAGCCCACATTGTCGGCCGGCCCAATGAAATCGGCTCCATCGAAGCCGGCAAGCTCGCCGATCTCAACATCTTTGATAAGAGCCCGCTTGACGACATCCACAATATCAGCGCACTGCACTGGGTGATGAAGAACGGAGAACTCTTCGAAGGCGAAACGCTGGATGAAGTCTGGCCCGAGCAGAAAAAACTCGCGCCTCTTTTCTTCTGGAATAATTACGACGTTCCGAAGGCTGGCGACCCGCTTAGCTACGGCAAAACAACGCAGCCCTAACCGCGACCCGCAAAGCGAAAGGCGGTGGCTAATTCAGCCATCGCCTTTTTTCTTTCTGTGTAACTCGCCCCTTCAGCAGCCGTTATCGTTCGGCGGCCACTTTCTTGGGCAAGCTCCGATACCAATCAAACGTTTTCTGCAATCCTTCTTCGAACATGACCTGCGGATCGTAGCCCAGATACTCGCGCGCTTCCGAGATGTCCGCCTGCGAATCGCGAATGTCCCCGTCGCGCGGCGGTTCGTACTTGGCTTCCAACCGATTCCCGGAAATCTGGCCCAATGCTTTCAGCACTTGATTGAGAGAGGTGCGCCCGCCGGTTCCGACGTTGAAGACTTTCCCGCTGACGTTGGGCGCTTCGCAGGCCAAAATATTCGCCTGCACTGCATTTTCCACGTAGGTAAAGTCGCGCGTCTGCTCGCCGTCGCCGAAGACCACCGGCTGGGTCTCTTCCAGAAACGAGGTGCAATATTTGGCCAGCACGCCGGAATACGGGGAGCTGGGATCCTGCCGCGGCCCGAAGATATTGAAATAGCGCAGCGCAACGTTTTCCAGCCCGTAGCACCGGCCGAACGTTTGCAAGTACAGCTCGCCCACGAATTTGGTCACGCCATAGGGCGAAATCGGCTGCGGTTGCATGGTTTCGACTTTTGGGAGCGTCGCGGTCTCGCCATAAGCCGAAGAAGACGCGGCGAACATGACGCGTTTCACTTTGGCGTCACGCGCGGCCACCAGTACGTTCAGCGTGCCGTCGATATTGATTTTGTTGGTCTCGATCGGATCTTTCACCGACCGCGGCACGGAGGTCCGCGCCGCAAGATGCATTACGTAGTCCGCTTCGTGCATGGCCTTGCGTACTACTTCGATGTCCGTGATGCTGCCTTTCATGAAGGTGATCTTGGTGCGGAGTTCGGCAAGGTTGTCTTCCTTGCCGGAAGACAGATCGTCCAGCACGACGACGCTGTGTCCCCGGCGGACCAATTCATCCACCGTATTCGAGCCGATAAATCCGGCGCCGCCTGTAACGAGGTAGCGCATTTTGGGAGAATCCTCCTCGAATCGATGTGTCGGCGAAACCGCGCCGCTTGACTATAGCCAGGGCTTTCGCGCCCATACGGTTCTTTTGACTGGTACTCTCGAGGCGGACGAAGACGTTTGCCCGCTCTCGCCAATCGTCCGCGCGAAGTTGTATTCTACGATGGAAGGAGAAAGCGCCAAACAATGTTTGTGAGCTGCGTCACCCATCAGGCATGAGCCGTCGCGTCATCACCGGTGTACTGTTTGCCGGCGTGCTCGCTTGCGGCGCCTGGGCCGTCTATACGGTTGAGAAAGACCGCGCCTCCCTGCGCTCGGCGATGGCCGCTGATGTCCCACCGGAAGTGACGCAACCCGCCCGGGCTTCGGCTTCGGCCGGGGCTGGTGGTTCTTCTTTTCCGGATCACCACGGTGCTACACCCCGATCTTCTGGTAGCGTCGATTCGAAGAGTGCCGATCCCGTTCCGGCGGAGAGCGGTCCCATCAAACCAGGCGAGATTCTTGATTATTCCGCGAACGTCTCCAAGCTCAATAGCGTCGCCACCCTGCGCCTACAGGTCGCCGCTCGCAGCGACTTCCTGGGCAAGCCGGCCTGGCATATCCAGGCCTTTGCGCATACGCAGAATCCTCTGCGCATGGTCTTCGAGCTGGACGATCGCTTCGATTCCTATAGCGACGTGGACGCCCTCACCAGCTTCCAGTACGAGATGCATCTCAGTGAGCGCGGGCAGAAAGTCGATTCCGTCCAGCGCATGACCGTCACCGGCAAGGAGCCGGCCTCAGCCGGTGCTTCGCAGACCCACGTTCTTCCCGGCACACGCGACCCGCTCGGCATGATGCAGTTCCTTCGCACGGTTGATTGGTCGAAAACCCCCGAAATCCACGGTCCTGTTTACGACGGCCACAAACTGTACGAAGTACGCGCCAGTCTAGCCGGCTCGGAGTCGGTGACCGTTGCTGCAGGCAGCTTCAACACTTCCAAGGTAAATCTTCGGGTCTTCGACAACGGCGCCGAAATGAAGGACGCCAAATTCTCCCTGTACCTCAGCAAAGACGCTGCCCGCACTCCAGTCCTGCTCGAGGCGGTGCTACCCTTCGCCGATGCCCGGGTCGAACTGACCAAATTCCGCTAGCTGGTGAATCGCCATTGTCGTGCTGGCTCTCGCTCAGAGCTATCCGATGGTGACCGCGGCACAATTGCGTTCGTGGTCGCCGCAGCATAGGCAGGAGTGCCCTTCGAGGCTTAGGGCGAGCCTGTGCTACTGGGCGAGTTGTTTGATACATTGCGTGCGACTTTTGCGGCAGAGGAGGCATCGATGATTCGGTCATGCGGCGCGATCGCAGCGGCGGTGTTGGTTGGACTTGGCATGGCGGTGACCGCAGGTGTGGGACGGCCTGAGCGTGACGCGCAGACCGAGATTGCCGCGTTTAATAGACGATATTTGGAGCTGCATCAGAACACGGACACGGCGGGAATTTTGGCTTTGTGGGCCGAGGATGGGGTGGACCTGATGCCCGGAGAAGCTCCGGTGATTGGAAAGAAAAAGATCGTAGCCTGGCTCGAAAGCGTGATGGCGACGATTCCGGGATACAAAGTGACTAAGCAGGAGATGGAGTTCCACGACATTCACACTTGCGGGGATTGGGCTTCGGAGTGGGCGATGGAGCATCAAATCGTGCAGCCGCCGGAGGGCAAGGACCCAATTGAAGTGTTTGGGAGAGCTGCGCTGGTGCTGCATCGCGAAGCCAGCGGCGAGTGGAAGGTACAACAGGAAATGTGGAGCGCTGCGCCGAAACGGTAGATCGGGCGATCTTGCTGGCGGCGTGCTAGAAGCGCCAGCGGGTCACGGATTCCGTAAAATTTTCGGCGTGCTCGTCCTGGCCGAAGGCTCGCTGAGGCGCCACTCGATAGACACTGCCTCCGCAGGAATCGAGAAGCGGGTACAGGTCTCCGCCGTATTTGCGATTATAGATTTCGGCGAGACTTTTCCAGATGGCCCGCTCGCGAATTTCTTTCGCTGCGCCTTCGAGGATCACGGCTTCGTCGGCTTTCTCGGTGCCAATCACACAATCCGGGTGGGCTGCAAGGTTCTTGGCTTTGCGGGTGCGCGGACCTGTCGTGAACCAAAATGCGTCTTCCCACCAAATTCCCCAGACGATCATGAGGTGCGCTACACCCGCTGAGCTGCTGGTGGCGATCCAGTAATTGTGCGACTTCTCGAGCCGTTCAAGCGCCCAAGACCAGGGCTTCAGATGCGAGGTGACGTCGGCAGGTTTATCGAGGGCATCGGGCCAGTACGGACGGCTCGCGACGGGGTCAGACATGGCGGCTCCTTGCGACGGGATTGCGGAATTGTAGCAGCGCGAGTGAATCGGTCGAGGGAAGATTGAGCTAGGAAACGAACGAGCAACCTACGCGGTAAGCGCCTTGGGCGGTTTTTTGCGACCAGACTGGCTTTAGGCTTACCCGGACAGGTGGGAGGATGGGAACATGGAGAACGGCGATGACGTTATCGGGGAGTCCGTCGACGGATTCCAACTCGATGGCGACGCCGCCGAAGCCTAAGTCGAGAACGCGGGCGCGGCGGTCGCCTTGTTCGCCGAGAACCGCATAGGCGTTGGTGCCGGTCATTGAGACGCGCTCGGCTCTGCGTTGGACTGCATAGACATTCTGCGCCGCATCGGGCAAAGGCGCAGAGATGCTCGCCAATTCGGCGCTACTTGCAGAGGTCGCAGCGCCTAGATTTGTTTCTGTTTTCTCGGGAGTACGGCGGGATTCGATGGAAATGGGCCGGGCAGCGGGCGCCTCGGGCTTCGGCGAAGGGACGGCTTCGCGAGTAGGACCGGCGGCGTGCTTGACTGACTCCGGCGTTGGCGCGGAGGTGGCAGGGCGTGACGCAGGTTCGGCGCCGCGAACATGATTCGTGTGCTTGAGACGATAGAGGCGATCATCGGCTACGTGAATTAGTTGATCGGTTTGCTCGCCATCTTGCGGGTAGGTGGCTACGCCGTGGTCCATGCTCACGGAGACGCTGAGCTGCAAGGGGAGCAACATTTCGGCGAAGACGGTTTCAACGCGGCGGCTGAGGGCAAGGGCCTGGGCGGCGTCGGTTTGCGGAAGAAGCAGAGCGAATTCATCGCCACCAATGCGAAAAGCGGAATCGGAAGTACGCAACGCTTTGCGCAGAGTGGCGGCCGCAGCGCGCAAGACGTCATCACCGCGGGGATGACCGTGCTTGTCGTTCACTTCCTTGAAGCGATGAAGGTCCAGGATTACGAGACCGAGAGGACTGCCATAGCGATGCGCGCGATTGAGTTCCTTCTCGAAGGTTTCGCTGAAGAGGCGACGATTGTAGAGGCCTGTGAGGGGATCAGTAACAGCGTTGAGCTGTAGTTTTTTCAATTCGTCGTATTCGATGATGACCGGAACACGGAAAAGACCGGCGGACGCGAGGACGTCCATCAGCGCGGTTTTTAGAGCGACGGGGCGGCCGAGAAATTCGGCTAGCTCGCGGCGGCGGGTGAGCATTTCGTCCCAAAGCTGGACGCACTGAGTCTCGCGCAGATCGAGGTGAGTGGTCGCGCGAAAGTAGCGCTGGAGAAATTGACCGCGCGCAGGGACGTCTAGACTTTCGAGCGTGTCCGACAACAGCTCGAGATAAGAATCCTCAATGGGCAAACGCGGAGGCGCAGGAGCGCCGGAACTGGGCATATCCGGGGTCTACCTGAATTCTGCCTATCCCCGCGGGGTTGGGGGGAAGCGTATAAAGCCGTTAGAAACTGTCCACTTACTCCACAAGGTGCAAGTGCGGGTCCAATCCACTCGACAGCGGAGGAGTTAAGGAAAATATCTTGTATTTGCTAATCTATTTGTAAGGCTTTGAAACAAAATAGCTTAGGTACCCCTCCAATCAAATCAGTGCCTGACGGCGCTAGCCAAGGCCGCAACGAAAACTCTCCGCCCGGCACTAGGTGGTTGGAAAGTGAATACTTCTACTCCAAAGCGCGCAAAAACTCCAGACCAAAAAGGCGAATTTCGCCGGCGGAGTCTTGGCGCAGGACTTTGGCAGCAATGGGAGGAGTTTCCGAAGGTACCATGCTGGAGGGGGAGGGGGAGGGTGCGGGGATCGTTAGGTATACGACCTGATCGGGTCGCAAAATGTGGGCGGACGCGATACAAGCGCCAGTCGAGCTGATATTGAGCGTTTTAGTGAGCTCGATGAATTCGGCTCCTGAGGAGTCGGCGCCGCGGACAAATACCGGCACCTGGAGCTTGATACGCGGCGAGCGCCGAGGAGTCGAGTAGTCCAATCGCTGGCCTACCTTAGGAGAGAATTGGATTTCCAAGTTGAGTGGTCCTTAGTACTGGAGAACTAGTACGTTAGGGAGCATCTGGAGTGCCAATCTCTCGGGCCATGTCCATAATGTAAGCCATTTATTATGAGTAGC
>Ga0137404_10001384_pt1 | contig 15961 bp, 14 predicted proteins | sample CZOMad2_1_16fung_FD_108285 | JGI IMG/M metagenome (GOLD analysis project Ga0137404, IMG submission 108285) | Vadose zone soil fungal communities from Angelo Coast Range Reserve, California, USA - CZOMad2_1_16fungal (Illumina Assembly) | ecosystem: Environmental > Terrestrial > Soil > Vadose...
CGCGCGCACGGTGCAGGGCACGCCGGCACGGCGTCCGGACCCTGGTGGGCTCTCCCGTCTTCCCCGGGGCCGGCTCCCTTCCCGCCACGTCCTTCGCCATCGCCGTCCTCCGTGGCTGTGGTGCGGACGCTTCGCTGGTACTCGGGAGCGGTCCGACTCCCTGCCCCCGTGCATCACGGCCGTGCCCCCTGAGAGGTGCGCCGTGCGGACCTGGGTGCGATGGACCAGGCCAGGTGCAGGGCCTCCCGGGTCCCGCACCCAATGTTTCTGGGCATGCCAGGGGTCTTCGACCCCGCCAGGTCCGCAGCCGCCTCGCCCTGACGGCGTCCACGAGGTTACCTTCCGCGTGTGAGGAGCGCCGCGGCACCCAGGAGTAGCCCGATTTCGGGGCTCTCTACCCTGCCTGCACATGCCCCTGTCAACGCTTCACGGGCTCCGTTCCCGACGATCGCGCCTGACTCGGGGCCAGGGTGGGTGGCTAGACCTTCCCTGTCGGAGACTTGCACTCCTTCACATCGTGCCGGTTTGTCCCGGCACACCCGCACGACCGGCATGAGCCGCGCGCGGCTATTGTCGCGTCGGCTTCCGGGTAGGCCCAGCGGTTTCCCAGCCAGGCCCCCCACCGACCCGGACGTGGGCCATGAACGCCTCCCGTACCGCGCAGGAGCCAGAGCGTCGGCACGGCTCTAGCGCAGAGCGTTGCTGCCCCGCCGATGCGAGCAGATGGTGTGGACGAGTGGGGGGGTGGGAAGCGGCTAGCGCATGCGCCGTTGGTCACACGTCGCCCACGGGATGGCGCTCCGCCGGCGGCGACGACTCAGCCAGTAGCGCCAGGCGTGCCCCGCATACTCGTAGAGCCGTTCGAGCGACGGGTCGTGGCCCCGGATGCCATCGTACTGGTAATGCCCGCGTCGTTTCGGGTATACAGGCCGGTACTGCGCTTGTAGCGGGGGATGCCGCTGGTCGCGGCACCACGGCCACAGCGCTCGCCTCGTCCGCCGGAGGCGTGTGCTCGCCGTTCTCCGCTTGATCACCCCATAGCCCCGGCGCGACGTCGTCCAGTCATGGGTGAATCCGAGCAACGCGAAGGTGCCGTGCCCCGTGTTGGCCTCCGCCTGGGAGACCGGCTTCCTGAACGACACCCGCACCGTCTTCGTGGGATGAATAGTCAATCCACAGCAGGCAACGCGTTTCGGCAGCACGGCCATGATTCTGAAGGCCGGCAAGCTGTGTGATATGTCACCGCCTGGTTGGCAAAAATCAGCCCGGCTCGGACCTCCACATCAGCATCGTTCAAAGTGGGATTGATTGTTACATGCAGGGCGTCTTAGAAGGCGTAGTCCGCCTCTTCCGAGCAGACCCAGTCACTGGTGACCTTATCCCGCCTGCAGGTAATGTCTAGATGCTTGACCATCACCGGCTGGTCGACGAGGTTGAAGATGCCCAGGAGCTGTTGGTACAGCGGCCGTGCGTTGTCGTGGGGCTCGGACAGCGGCGCACCCGGCATGCGGAGGCTCATCGTGTGCAGGAAATTCTCGGTGGTCAAGGTGCCGGATAGCTTCACCCCACCCTTGAACGTCATTGGAATCACCTGAGTGGGCTTGCCGCCGAGCAAGGCTGGCACGAACCCGGCCGCGGCCGAGAGGTAAGGCACCGCGTCCGCGAACGGCGAGTCGAAAATCGGCCCCAAATACTCCTCAAAAAAGCCTCCCTTCTGTACTCCAAGCGCCTTCTCAAGGTCGGCGAGGGCAGTCTCGCCGGACTTGTACTTCTTGTGTGCCGTGCCAAACGCGCCCTTAATATCCCGTTGCAGTTGCCCGGTGATGTGGGCCTTGTTCGTCACCTGCGTGAGATTGATCTCGCCGCTGACCTTCAGCTCGGAGACGTCCACCCCGGTGAACCACGGAGCCAGGGTCGCGTCGGTCGGCGGCTGGGGGTCGTAGCCCAGGATCACGAAGTCCGCGTAATACCACTGCAAGTGGCCCTACTGGATGGCCGCTTCCTGGGTCAAGTTGGCGTCAAAGGCGTTCACGAAATACTTGAGTTCGCCAAATGTAAACAGGGCCGCGGCTTGACTCGGATGCGGTTGCTCCAGCTTGACCAGCCCGTAGGTAAACATTTCCTGGATGAGGGTGTTGTAGAAAAAAAGGGGTAAGAGCCCGCGATACTTGACGTTGTAGAGGAGGAAGTAGGGAACGGCCACCTCGTCGGTCTCGGTGCCGAAGTCCCGGACCACCAGCACCCATCCGTCCACAGGGTAAATATCCAGAGTGGCCCCGCCAGCATTGAGATCATGGAAGGCGGGACCCTCGGTATCGAAGTACGGCAGCGGCACGGCCACGTCATCCAAGCTCATGATGTACAGCCGATACAGCACGTCCTCAGTCCAATCCCAGGAGGGATCGCGGTTGGGGTCTTGAGGCGGCGGCTCCCACGAGGGCGGAGGCTAGGGGGGTGGATCATAGATCAGCTCGGGCGACCCCGCCCATGTGGCGGCGTGCCAGACCAGGAACGCGGCCCAAATAATTGCCATTTGTGCTTTCCCGTGGTTGGTGAGTGGCATGAGCGATCCTCCTTCTTGTGGTTGATCACACGAATGGGCTGCGCCGGCCCGACGCGGTGAGCCGCCTCCCCTGTCGGCTCGTCGAGCGGCGTGTGCGTCGCGTCCATTGGATACACGAACGCGCCAAACACGGTTGCTTCGGTGGCAATCCGCATCAGGCCCTCCACACCGGGGAGCGGCGGGGCGGTGGGCGGAAACAGCGGCTCCCCGTCAATCGTCAATGCGAACTGGGGTTTGCCAGCGACAGACGCGGTTGCATACTACAGCTTCACGGTGCCGCGGTCGTTTCGACAGGAAATAAGGTTCGGTGGTCCAAGATTGGATGGTCGTTTCGCAAATCCGGTGGATGCGATGAAGAGTACTGCACCAACGAAAAGTGCCATGGTCTTCATGGGTGTTTCTCCTTATGCCTGTTTTGTCCTCCCCGAGAAGAGCCAACCCCGGAGCCAAGGCACGCCCCCTGCGTCGCCTATCCTCGGCATCCTAAGCGACACCAACCACTCCTCGTGCATGGGATCCTGCCGTACAGGCTCGAGGACTCCCCCCGCTCCTTTTGTTTGCGCTGGAGGACCGCTCAGGGGTCTCTGCCTGCCGCTCGACGTGAGGAACGATGACCATTTGAGTTCGACCATCTCAGTCCGCTCTCGGTCATCAGGACCCCACGGACGCGCGCGGACCCTGCTGGCGTCCTGTCGTTCGGTGCATGTGCCTGGCTACGAAACCCACGAGCCCCATGAGCAGGGCCATACATGCCGCCACGAACAGTAACGCCGCTACTGCACCTCACCTCCTTTCTCTGGCCCCATTGGATGAGGGCATCCGAACAGTGCCCCCGCTTATCCTATCCGGACCGTAGCCCCCTCCCATGTGGAGGCCCGGGACACCGGTGACGCAGATGCTACGGCCAAGGTCGGCTATCAATAAGCCATAGCAGGTAGTCTGCTTCCGTCATGCCAACGGCCGGCGTCGAGCCCCACGAGGGTGCGCGATGGCTGCGGGCCTCAGACGTGATTGCCGGGTGCTCCCGCCACCGTGCTGTGAGCCAGTGCCAGAGAGCCTGCATGGTCGTCTACCCCTCTGATGCGACAGTGCTCCTACGGCCGTGGGGGCACAGAAGCTGCACCTGAGGGATGTGTCTGGGCCACCACAGGTTGCTGCCGGCTCGGGATTCTCACATCTGCTCTGGGTGCTTGACTAGTTCCCCATCGCCGAAGCTTCCATCGTTCATTTGTGCTTACGCATGTGTCCTGCATCAGATCATCCCAACGGTGATAATGGCGCAAGGGCCGTGCCTGAGGGCTGAATCTGAGCCCCCTCCGGGGGAGGTACCGGTTTGTGGTCCCCCCGATGCTCGGTGTACTTGATTAGTTCCCAGCGCCGAGGCGCGCGTCACCTCCCCCTGTGCTGAAAATCTTTTTGCCTTGGAAAAACCGCGTGTTCTATAATAGCCCCGGCGTGTGGGTGACGGACTAGGCGATGTCGGGGAACTATGGATTGCGCGGGTGTCTGTCATGGAGTGGAGCGCCTCCCAGGCCGGTGATGACCAAGTGCAGCGCCTGATCGCGCAGAGGGCCTACCGCAGCATAGTTAAGGTCGCGCCTCCTGGGCGGGGCCAGAGGAGCTTATGGGAGCACGCTTGCCGAGACGAGCGGCACGGCGCCCCGAGAGTGTGGGCACGGTGACTTATACGCTGGCACGCCTATTCACGGCCGCCAACCCAGGAGCCACTGCGCCACGCACAGCCCGTGGATAGTACGCCTAGACAGGTATGGCGGGATGGCCGGGGACAGCGGCGCTCGTCCGTCGGCGAGAACGCCCTGGGGGCGGCGTAATCGAGGAGTATAAATGGACTGAGGACCGATCCCAGGTTGGGGTAGGTAATGAGCGTCTGCACGTGGAATCCATTGCCGACCCAGTGACGATCTACGCTGCGCTGGATGCCGCGGAGCTTCTTCATCGCCTTCGCTTCGGTCGTTGGTTGCATCGGTTACCCCCTCGTTGGCTTCAGCTTCGGCTCGCCCGGCAGCGAGGCGACGACACGCGTCAAGCCCAACTCACCACGCGAGCACGGCTTGGTCGGCTGGATGGGTTCCCTGGAGAACCCCAGCCCTCTTGCCGCCGGCCTCACGACCGTTTCACCGGAACGGTCTCCGCCTGCAATACCTTTCGTGGGAGACTGTGCTTCATCCCCTGCGACGCATTGTATCAGGAACCTTTTTCGGCATCATGGCCCTCCAGGAGCAAGCGCCGGAAAATTTACAGTAAGCGCTCCTTTCGCTCGTCGTAACCGTAAATGGGGGTCGAGAACTAAAAGCGTACAATTCCAGAGGGGACCTCCAAGAGGGCCGTAACTCGTCGATAGGGATGATTTCTTGCACGTTGATTTTCGCAGTGGTTTTTGCACAGGTTTTCAAGGGATTAAGAGGGATATCGCTCTCTCTGGGGAACGATGGGAAGGCCGTGCACAAAGTAGACATTGGGTACTCACGCCAAAAGCTGGGCCTAGAATAGACCATCACACTTCATGCCTATGAGTGCCTGCCTATCAACGCGTTAGAAGCCCTATCTGGAATTTTGCACAATAGTTCTCGATCCCCAAGGTAAGCCGCAGGCGATGTTTGTGTGTTGTTCTCACCTGAGTCTGAGCCCATTCTCAGCGAGTGTGCACAGGACGGCCACAATATTCTCAGGGAATCCGAGCAGAGACAAGGCGATGTTTGTGAGTAGACGCCAATAGGTTCTTGAGTCGCTACAGCTAGGGGACGTGCGCAATTAAACAAGAGAAGGCGCCGAAGAGTCGCAATGGTCTGAAAACTCAGCAGATTTGGTATCTGGTTAGAATTGCATACTAGGGCATTAATATCGGAAGCGCCGGTGATCATGGATATTCCGATGTGGGTTGCGCTTAAAAGGACTCACAGGAGGAAAACTGCACTAAGGGGTTTGTGACGTCTGATCGCAGCTTCCGTGCCGTGGGTCCTGCTAGGATTTTACACAGTTCTCTGCCAACCCCCATCCACATGTTCCGCAAAGGTTAGATCGAGGGAATCGCGAAGGGGAATGTCCTCGCCCAGAACCAATGCATCAACCGACTGTTCGTGGTGGCGGCATAAAGAGCGCTCACCAATCTCTCCTCACGCACTCATCAGTTTTTGCAACACAACCCTCGGTCCTCGGTCCACCTGCGGGGAACTCAGCTCCCTTCAAAGAACCGACGCGGGTTCTCCACCGTGATCTGGTGGAGGTCGTGGTCCGAGGCGCCCAGGTCCTTGAGACGGGGCAGCACCCGCCGGCAGATGAACGCATAGCCATCGGGGTTCGCCCGGCGGCGCGCCTCCTGGACCTCCGCTCCATGGCGGGCTTTGGGGACCGAGTAATCGTGGGACAGCATGAGGCGATGGCTGTAGCCCGCGTCCATAAGTTGCTTGACGATGGCTGTCCGTTGCTCCCAGTCAGGGGTGCCGGGGATACGTCCGCCGGGGTAGCGGTCCATCCCCAACCACACGCCCTTCTTCAGCAGTCCCAGCAAGTAGCCCAGATCGGCGTCGTCGTTGCTGTGGCCGATGTAGACACGGTGCAAGTCCACGCCTTCTTCCTCGAGAATCCGGACTTGCTGGTCCCCCACCCGGTCGGGCGACCAGGTATGGGTGGAAATCGGGACGCCCGTGCGCTGGTGCGTCCGTGCCGCCGCGCGCAGGATCACCTCCTGCGGCGGCGTGATCCCTCCCCGGTCGCTGGCGACCTTGATGATGCCGGCTTTGATCCCGGTCCCCTCGATCCCTTCCTCGATTTCCCTGCTGTACAGGCGCGCGATGACATCCGGTGAAACCTCCCCGAAGGGACGCGGCACGGCCAGATGGTTGCCGGTGGCGGCAATGAGCTGGACCCCGCTCCTCCTGGAGACTTCCTGGATCAGGCCGATATCCCGGCCGAGGTCAAACGTGGTCACCTCGACCATCGTCCGCACGCCTTCCTGGTACGCCTCGCGCATGGCCACCACTGCCTGCTCCAGCAGGCCCGCGGGGTCGAGGAATTCCGGGTACGTGTGGCGCAGGCCGGCGGCGTTGGTGCCCACATGCTCGTGACTCAGGGTAAAGCCCAGATCAGCCGGCTCCACTGGCCCCAACACGGTATTCACGGTTGGCATGACACACCCTCCTGATACGGTTTCGACTCGTTTATGTGGGGTGGGCAACACCCCCTACTGGCCCTATGGGCCCCCGCGACCATGCCCCTGTCACCAGCCTGCGGGGCATGAGTGACGCGCTCCGCGCTGGCTTCCGCGCCCGCTGCTGCGGCCGCTTCCGACACCAACGGCCTGATCGCCGGCGCCGCCTGACCCATGGCAAGGCGGGCAGCGCGCCGTTGGCCGCGCTGACGTCGCTCACGCGCGTGGTCCCCAGCGGGTGGGCGCTCGCGTCCAGGGACGATACCACTCGGCCGCTCGCGTGCGCACCCCACCCCCCTTACACGTGACGGTGAGCGTACACGCCGCCTGCATGGCGTTCTCCAGCGGCACTCTGGCACATGTCCCGTGGGGCGGTCCATCGCACCGACACGCATGGTCCAGAACATCCGCGTGTTCGTGACCCACGCCGGTGTCGATCATGCACGAGGGATTCTCGAGCGCGTGCAGCGGTTTCAGGCGCTGCGCGCCGGCACAACCGTCGGGGGCGGTTGGCAGGCGCGGGCGCGTCTCGCTAGCTTCCCGGCTCCGCGACGAAGAGCGGGATCCGCCGTGCGGTCCGCGTCTGGTAGTCCGCGTACGGCGGATACGCCGCGACGGCGAGCGCCCAGAACCGCGCCCGCTCGGCCTCGTCCTCGACCTCGCGGACCCGCATCGCCTGCACCACGGCGTGGTCGCGGATCTCGACGGCCGGGTTGGAGCGCAGGTTGTACACCCAGACGGGGTGGGTCGGCGCCCCGCCCTGCGACCCGACAAGGACGTAGTTGGCGCCGTCCTTGACGCGCATCAGCGGGGTCTTGCGGATCGCGCCGGTCTTCTTGCCGGTGTGGGTTACGATGATCACGGGCAGCCCGGTGTCGCGAAGCGTGGTGCCGTCAGTTCCGCCACTGCGCTCGTAGAGTTCGACCTGGTCACGCACCCACTCCCTTGGGCTGGGAACGTACTCCGCCATAGATCTCTCCTCTATACGGGGAGGTGGGCCTCCCCTCCCGCAAAGGTCTCTGTCAAAGATGACGCGCGTGGCGGGCCCACAGGAGCGCCATGGGCTGGCCACGGTGCCTGACGCGTCTTGCCCGGCACGTGCGGGCGGTGCTGTTGCGTGGACCGAGGCCGGCGTTGCCCTCTTGCAGCACATGGGGAGAGGGCGCTGGTGGGGGGCGAGACGTCGGAGGTCTGGCGTGCGCGGCATACTGCATACGCATTGAAAGTGATCATGTCAGACCCGCATACCATGATCATCCTCAGTCGCCGCCCTCATTGTCTTACAGACAGCGCCGCAACACAAGCCAGAAACTCCGGGGGAAGTCCACACAGGGGTTCCGCGTGTCCTCGGGAGTATTGAAGGGAGGGCACAGCACACCGTGCATGGCCTGCAGCGAGCGCATGGGGCATAGTGGCCAAGGCACATGGCAACCGCCTGCGTGCGTGGCCTACGCTCCTGCGGGGGGCCGGTGCGAAGCCGTAGGTGCAGATATCCCAATTGGACTGGATGATCAGGGGGATGGCATAGGGCCTCCATCTGGGATTCTCCCTGCCAGCGTGCGCGGGTTGCACAAAAAGCACTCAGGCTGGGGTTTCAGGCGTTGTTGCCGTCATGCCGTGCTCGGCATGACTGTGATCGCGGCTGAAGAGCCGGCCTGGACATGCGCCGCAGCATGGGGTAGTATGCGACGCAGACATCCGCCACGTGGGCCAACAGAGGCGTCACATGCCAGTCGGATAGACGCGCCCAGAGGGTGCAACGGCCTAGGCAGGACCCTGGCGCTGGGTGTTGCGGTACGCCGAAGAGGCGCTGCGGCGCGAGACAGCGTCGCCAAGGTCGTCACTCCAGTCCTGTCGGACATCGAGGTAGAGACGGCATGCATCGCCCGCGCGTCGAAGACCCACCGACCGATGTGAGAGCCTCACGCCCCCACGTGCAGGGACGGGTCACAGGACAGGCTAACCGGAAGGAGGAACGCGATGCAGATCGTCGATTCACAAATACACCTCTGGGAAAATGCCAGAATGGCGGCGCAACACCGGCAGATCCCCACCTACTCGATGGACGACGCCTTGCAGGAGATGGCGGAGGCCGGGGTCGACGCGGCGGTGATCCATCCGCCCAGCACGCTTGGCGAGGCGGTCAACGTGCTGGCGGTCGAAGCAGTGCACCAACACCCAGACAAATTCTGCATCCTGGGGAATTTCGACCTGCAGCGCCCAGACCGGCTCGACATCGTCAAAAACTGGCGGCAACGGCCGGGCATGCTCGGCTTCCGCTTCACCTTCAACCAGCCGCACCAGCAGAGCTGGTGGACCGACGGCTCGCTCGACTGGTTCTGGTCGGCGTGCGAGCAGGAAGGGCTGCCGATCGGCCTGCTGGCCGGCGGACATATGGCCGACCTCGGCACGATCGCCGCGCGCCATCCCGGGCTAAAGCTGCATATCGACCACCATGGCCGTGGCGGTGGCGGCGGTGCCGGGACCGATGATGCCGCCTTTGCCAATCTGGGCGAGATGCTGGCCCTGGCCAAATACCCCAATGTCGCGGTGAAGCTCTCCGGCGCGCCGAGCTATTCGAGCCACCCCTATCCCTACCGCAACATCCACCAATATATCCAGCAGATCTTTGAAGCGTTCGGTCCGCAGCGCTGCTTCTGGGGCACCGATATTACCCGTATGCCGTGCTCGTACCGGCAATGCGTGACGATGTTCACGGAAGAGCTGCCCTGGCTCCAGGGGCGCGACAAGGAGCTGGTGATGGGGGATGCCATCTGCGACTGGCTCGGCTGGAAACGGCCCAGATAGGCCATGCCGGAGCGGTATGCCGGCGATCATGAGACAGACTGGTGCCTATCGCCGGCCGTGCCGTAACCTTGTGACTCGGCGCCAGAGGGGGAGACGATGCAATTCGGCCTGTTTGGCAGTGCGGCGGCGCGGCGGTCCCGAGTTCGACAGCAGTGAGGGGTTCCGCGATTTCATCGAATACAACATCGAGGCCGAGGCGCTCGGCTTCCATAGCACGTTCGTCGTCGAGCACCACTTCACCGGCTATGGCCAGGTCTCGGCTACGCTCAACCTGTTGACCTGGCTCGGCGCGCGCACGCGCCGGCTGCGACTGGGCACCGCGGTGCTCGTGCTGCCCTGGCACAATCCCGTGTTATTGGCGGAACAGGTGGCGACCCTCGACTTGCTTTCCGGGGGTCGGCTCGATTTCGGCATCGGCAAGGGGTACCGGTATAACGAGTTCGCCGGTTTCTGCGTGCCGATGGAGGCAGCGGACGCGCGCTTCGACGAGTGCCTCGAGGTGCTCCTCAAGGCGTGGACAGCCGACCAGCCTTTCTCACATCGGGGGAAAATACTGGGCATTCGATAGGATCATCGTCGAGCCGCCGACGGCGCAGACGCCGCACCCGCCGATCTGGATGGGCGCCGGCGGTGAGCGCTCGATCCGCCAGGTGGCCCAGAGGGGCTACAATTTGCTGCTCGGCCAATATGCCTCGCCAGAGGATGTCGGTCGCTCCATCGCGCTGTTCAAAGCAACGGTCGAGGCGAACGGGCGCCGCTTTGATCCGATGCAGGTGGGTGTGACCCGGGCCTTCTTTGTCGTTGACAACAAGGCCGACAAGGAGGCCGCGATGGAGCGCCGGCTGCAGAACCGGGTGCGTCAGCTGCAACTGGCGACCCGACCGGACGGCACGGTCCATGGCGGGCCGGACCAGGCCACCGGTGACCCGCGGGGGGTCAATGAAATCAGCGCGATGTACGGCAGTCCCGACGAGATCGCGCAACGGCTCGAGGCGCTGCGCGACGCCGGGGTCGGGTATCTGCTGCTCAACGGTGGCGGCTCGGGCGGCGGCGCACGCGGCCGCGAAAGTCTTCGACGCTTCGCACGCGACATCATGCCGCTCTTCGCCGAGGCGGCGCCGAAGCGGGTTGCTGTCTGATCGGGTGCCCACGTCACGGCTTCAGCACCGGCGTGCCGATCGCCTCAGCCGAGCGCCCCACTGGCCACGCAGTGGGCTGATTCGACAGATCGGGGGGGAGCGTGGGATAGCCATCCGTTGAGCATCGTCGAGCGCACGCATGAACGTTCATGCCGGCAGACGACCTGCGGCGGCCCTCAGCCCGGGCTTGCCCCGCTCCTGCCGTCCATCGACTTTCTGAGATCATACAGTGGCGATCGCGTTCCGATGCCGATCACGCCCACCATGCGCGTCCTCTCCCCTCATCCGACGCATGTTCTCCCCCTCTCGATCACGACACCGACCCGCGCATCACCGAGAACACGCAGAGGGGAATTGTCAACTGAGTGAGCGGCTTGTCCAGCGCCCGCGTCGTGTGCCATATTGGCCCAGTGAGAGCGAAGCTACCATAGACGGTAAAGTGATAATACACTATACGTAAAAACAACAATTTATGATCTGCACATTCAAAAACTCCGCATACGCTCTTTGGAGAACCAATCGACCAGCAGCTTGGTGCGCCGCTCCAGAAGCTCCCACTGAATCCCGACATCAAACCCACTGGCTGCTTCATCAAAGCGCACCACTACGCCCGTGATTCCCTTGGGGACGGCGGAGAACGCGACCAGGGTTTCCACCGACGTGCCGACCTTTGCGGCAGCCTCCTCCAGGCTGAAATACTGCCGCGCTGCCACCACAGTGCCCCAAACCTCGCCATGATTTCCTGGATCTTGCTCACTTTTGATACTGCTGGCGAAGTCCCAAACAGGCGCGATTCACACGCGACAGGCACTTGAACACCTGGTTTGTGAACATGCTGGTCCTCACGAACATGACTTCGCCAGCAGTATCACTTTTGGTGAACGCCAGATGGTGGCCTAACTGATAGGGAGAAGATTGCTCGTTTCTCCGTTGATTAAGGCCCAAACCCAACAAGCATGTCACCATGGGCAATAAGGGATTGATGGGCTCTAAGGCCAGAGAAATGAAATGGTTCTCTGGCCATCCCTTTCATCCTCTGGGATTCCAGAGGCATCAGGGGCAAATCATTTGCTGCCTCTGCACAAGGCTGTCGCGCTCAAAAATGAAAGAGAATGCGGAACGCGCCAAGAACAATACCTTCAAAAATGTTGGAAGAAGCCCTACAGGTAAGCGCGACATCGCCACTTGCATCGCTCCTCACAGGGTAGGGGTGCCAAACCTGGCCACTCAAGGAAGGCCGCTTCTTTATGCACCCTTCGCAGGGCGCTATCATCTGAACCGCTATCACATTCCATGACGGTTTTCCATACGCAATTGCAGGCTTGGCATGATGGTGTGCGATGAACGGTGACGCTCAGGCGACGATTTTAACTGCCTTACTGATTCCCAGCTATGATACAATGCGCATGACCAATCAGACCACAAGCAGCATCAGCGAGACATCTCAAGAATTGTGCACAGAGGGGAGGGGGTTATGATGCGAACACTCGTACTCTCGACAGTTGTGATGGCACTGGCGCTGCTGGGCGCGGCACCTGTGGTGGCGCAATCCGGCGACGAGGCGGCCGTGGCGCAGGCCGTGGAAGCGTTCCGCAACGCTACGTTAAAGGCCGATCGGGGCCAATTCGAGGCCCTCACTGCGGATCAGCTCAGCTATGGCCATTCGGCGGGACGGGTCGAGAATAAAGCCCAGTTTATCGACGGCGCGACGAGCGGACGCTCGACGTGGAAGTTCATCACCCTGTCGGACCAGACCATCCAAATCGTCGGCAACACCGCGATCGTGCGGCACACGTTCGCGGGCGAAAGCGAACGTGACGGCAAGACCAACCCGGTGAAGCTCGGCGTCTTGACGGTCTGGCAAAAGCAAGACGGGAATTGGAAGCTTCTGGCCAGGCAAGCTGTGAGGCTCGAAGAGCCACGAACAAATTGAGTGAGGGAACCCTTCATTCTATGACTGCCGGCCGCTCTGGGGGGAGTGGCGCCTGGGCCACGCGCGTCGACCGGGCTGGGGCCTTCTTCACCGCCACCCGCGGGGGCACGCGGCGCGTCGAAGACGCGCGTGATGACGAGCCCCCGCCCCGTCGGCTCCCTGGCGTCGATTAGGATGAACCCACCCAGCTGTTCCTTGGTCTCGGCGAAGGGACCGTTGGTGATGGACACCTTGCCGTTCCGGACCCGCACCGTCGTGGCCGTCTGCACGGATTGGAGGGCCTCCGAGACCAGGTAGTGAGCGCTCTTCCGGAGCGCCTCGTCGTAGGCTAACGCCTCGTCAATGAGGGCGTCTAATTCGCGCGTGGACAAGGTGTTCAGCTTCTGCTCCTCATAGTAGATCAGGCACAGGTATTTCATCGCTCCCTCCGTGATCGTGGTGGCATGGCTGTGGACACCAGAGAGTCGTTCGGGGGAGCCAAAAATCGACAACGGGCCTCACGGCGCGACAGGACCGGCGCAAAGGAGGCCTTACCCGGTTGATAATTGGAGGCCGGAGCGCTCTCTTATACGCAATGATTGTGAGCCCAACGCTCAATACCAGCGCATCTGATAGAGCGCCGCTTCCACCTCCCGGCGGCACTCCAACCCCTTGAGGACTTTACCCCCAGCTCGGTTCCAGCGCTTCATCTGCCCCGGCCCTTCTTCGCGCCGCGCGGCATCGATCTTCTTCAGCATGGTGGAGCTTTTCAGGGCCTGTCCGTCCTGAAAAATCCAAAATTGAACGCGCGGAGGATGAGCTTCTCGTATTGCTTCGCCATGCGCTCTCCCTCCCGCATACTTCCGCCAACAGTCCAGCTCGTGCCACATGTCGCCGCCTGGCCAGCCTTCATCATCGCCTTTTGCTTTTCCCGGGTTCCCTGGATTGCGGCCTTATATACTTCTGTATTGCTGTGCCGTTTTCAACCCAGATTCCGGGTCTTACGCACTTTTGGTGCGAGGGAGCGGAGGTGAGGAGGCTGACGGGATCAGGTCAGGTCATGAGCCATCAACAAGCACTTCACCCATTTCTGACGCACCTGCTCTCACCCATCCGTGCGGGGCGCCTCACCGAGGTGAGCGTTGGGCCGGCAGAGGCGTGTCGCGAGCTGACGACCACGGCGGCGGCGTGCTGCCCGCGCGGTGCCGTGCGGTCCTCTTCGGTGCAGAGCCGCGACCAGCGCCACCTGACCGATCTCCCTGGGGGCACGCGCCCGGTCCGCATCCAGCTCACCGTGCGCAAATTGGTGTGTCGGCATCCGAGCTGCCCGCGCCGCCTCTTCACGGAGCGAGTGCCCGAGCTCGTCGCCGCCTATGCGCGCAAGCCCCAGCGGCTGATCACTGCGCTGCAGGCCACGCCGGTGGCCGACCGTTTCCATTCAGGACACGGGCGCGCTACGATCACCACGTTGCAGAGGATGAGGGCACCGGTCAACCCATGAGGCAAGACCACCTAACGGGAGCCCAGGCCACGCCCGGCTTTGAACGCGGCCAGGCTGCTCCCCAGCTGGGGGGGTGGCAGACTTTTGTCGGCAGCCTCCACGGCGATCGTTTCCGACCGCAGGACGGTCAAGAGCGCGTAGGCCCACATCGCGAGAGTGATATGGCGGTACCAGCCCGTCCAACTGCGCACTTCATAGTCATCAAGGCCGACCTCCCTCTTGGCAGCTTCGACGCTGCCCTCAATGGCCCACCGGGCGCTTGCGACCCGCACTACCTCCTCCAGCGGGGTCTCATGGGGCGCAAAGACCACGTAGGTCGTCACCTCCTGTGGGTCGCTGACACGCCGCCGCACCAGCAGCCAGCGGCGCCATTGGGGGTCCCTGGGATCCGCCAGAGGCAGCCAGCGCCAATCATCGCAACGGGGCACCTTCGCCTCATCCCCTGCACGCAGCCGGGTCCACCCCTCCTCTGGCAAGGCGGCCACGAGCGTGTTGACCTGCCGTGGCTGCCCGCCGAGCCGAACGTATGCTTTACCAGAGACGGCCAGCACATAGGCTAGAGGCTGGGCTTCTAACCACGCGCGCAGCCGCCAATCATCCCCATAGACGCTGTCATTGGTGACCCATGGGGCGGGCACGCCGGACGTCAGCGCCCGCTGCAGCATCTGCTGGGCCAGTTGCGGCTTAGTCGCAAATCGACGCTCCTCAGGGATCCCGGCCTGCCGACAGCGGGAGGGGTCATCGGTCCAAGTCTTGGGCAAGTAGAGCTCCCGATCGAGTAAGACATGGCCCAGTCGACCGGCATACCCCAGAAAGACGCCGATCTGGCAGTTCTCAATCCGCCCGGCCGTGGCACTATATTGCCGGGCGACGCCGGCCGAGTGCTGCCCTTTTTTCAGAAAGCTGGTCTCGTCAATGGCCAATACGCCGTTCGGGTCTCCCAGGTGCTGGATCACATAGGTGCGCAGCTCATCGCGGACTGCATCGGGGTCCCACAGCGCCCGGCGCAGCAGGTGCTGAAAGCCGTAGGGTGTGGCGTCGCCGCTGACTTCAGCCAATCGCCAGCTGTTCTTGCGCTCGGCAGAGCTGAGCAAGCCTCGCAGGTACGCCATCGCCCGCTGTCGGGGCTCGGCACGCTCGAAGTAGGGCGCCAGACGGCGCTCGATATCGGTCAAGTAGGCCGCTCCCCTCTGGACCGCTGTTATGTCCTGGTCCACGGAGGGCGCGAATGGTTCCATCTTCGACATGACGCTTCCTCCTTTCAGCAAGATACTTAAATACATGATACCAAGGCAGCTAGTCAATTACAACTGTAGCATTAGTTTCGTTCGCAGTCCGAGGACTCGTGATGGGAGTCCAGCGTGCGCAGGATGGATGTCACCAGAAGCCTCCTATGGTCCCCTTTCAGGTGCTCTATCGATCCTTCCGGCTTGACATTGGTTGCCCATGTAAAGTATCTGAAGTAGTATACTTCAGCCCGATTCAGGGGCCAGGCATGGCGATGCATGCGTGCTACTGACTGACAGGGGGACAGATTGATGGAAGACGTCTCGCTGAGGTTGGAGGCCAACCTTGCGACTGTTGAGCTTTGGCAAAGACATCGAGCCCTCTGCTCCGGAGTGATAGCGTTGCTGACGCTTTTGGCGATTGCCGCAACCGTGATGGTGGGCGCCGCACTGGCGGCTGCTGGGACGTCGGAACCAGCCACCAGCGCCGCCAAACCTTCTGGCGAACTACGCCTCGCCATGGCGGGCATCGGTGTCATGCGGCCGATTCCATGGCAGGAAACACCGTTTAGCAAGGGCTATTTCACGTTACTCTATGATTTCCTGGTCGGTGCCAACGCTGATGGCTCGATGTCCACGTCCAA
>Ga0137404_10001385_pt1 | contig 15957 bp, 17 predicted proteins | sample CZOMad2_1_16fung_FD_108285 | JGI IMG/M metagenome (GOLD analysis project Ga0137404, IMG submission 108285) | Vadose zone soil fungal communities from Angelo Coast Range Reserve, California, USA - CZOMad2_1_16fungal (Illumina Assembly) | ecosystem: Environmental > Terrestrial > Soil > Vadose...
ACCTCGGCGCCGTGTCGCTCGAGCGTGTGCTCACCGACCTCGCCCGCGAGATCGGCTCGCGCGACGTCAGCCTCGCCGTGGGCCGCTCGTGATCGACCGGCCCGCCGAACCCATCGGCAATTCAGAGTCGCGCCTCGGCCGGCGGGGCCCCCGCCCCGCGACGGCCTGCAGCGCGGACCATTCAGAGTCGCGCCTCGGCCGGCGGGGCCCCCGCCCCGCGACAGCCTGCAGCGCGCACATCGACGCCGCGCCGCGCGGCTAACGAGGAGCCACGCCTATCAGTCAAGCCAAGGACATCCGTATCAACGAGGGAATCCGCGTCCGGGAAGTCCGCGTCGTCAGCGCCGCCGGCGAGCAGCTGGGCGTCATGCCGATCGCCCAGGCGCTCGAGACGGCTCGCCAGCAGGAGTTCGACCTCGTCGAAGTCGCGCCCGACGCCCAGCCGCCGGTGTGCCGTATCATGGACTTCGGCAAGTACAAGTACACGCAGGCGCGGCGGCTGAAGGAAGCGCGCAAGAAGCAGACGACCATCCTGGTCAAGGAAGTCAAGATGGGACCCAAGACCGAGAAGCACGACTTCGACTTCAAGTTGAAGCACGTGCGGCGCTTCCTGGAAGAAGGCCACAAGGCCAAGGTCACGGTGCGCTTCAAAGGACGCGAGATGGCCCACACGGAGCTCGGCTGGAAGATGCTCAACAAGATGGTCGAGGCGACGCAGGACATCGCCAACACCGAGAACAATCCCCGGCTCGAGGGACGGATGCTGCACATCATCCTCAGCCCCAAGGCCCATAACTAGCAGTGCGAGCCGCAGGACGTCGCGGGGCTGGGGCCCCGCCGCCCGAGGCGAGACCATGAAGAGGAGCGCCTGATGCCGAAGATGAAGACCAAGCGCGGAGCCAGGAAGCGGCTCAAGCGGACCGCCTCGGGGAAGCTCAAGCGCGCGGGTGGCTGGAAGCAGCACAAGCTCGAAAAGAAAGGTCCCCGGCGCCGCCGGAAGCTCCGCGCGGGGAAACTGATCGACAAAGCGGACGAGGCCCGGCTGCGGGTGCTCGTGCCCTATCTGTGATCGAGGAGGAGTCGGAGCATGCCACGGGCAAAGGGTGGACCCAAGACGCGCCGACGGCGCAAGAAGATCCTCAAAAAGGCGAAGGGCTACTTCGGCGGGCGCCGGAAGCTCTACAAGACCGCCGCCGAGACCGTCCTGCGCGCGGGAGCGTTCGCCTACAGCGGTCGCAAGCAGAAGAAACGCCTGGCCCGGTCCCTCTGGATCGTGCGGATCAACGCTGCGTGCCGCCAGGTCGGACTCTCGTACTCGGTATTCATGGCCGCGCTCAAGAAGGCCGGGATCAACCTCGATCGCAAGGTGCTGGCGGAGCTGGCGGTCACCGATCCGCCGGCGTTCGCGAAGCTCACCGAGACCGCTAGAGCCCAGAGCCGGTAGTTCGTGGGGCACCCGCGGGTCGACGCCATCGTGCAGCAGGCGCGGGAGGCCGTCGCCGCGGCGCAGACGTCCAGCGAGCTCGAAGGGGTTCGCGTCGGGTTTCTCGGCCGCCAGGGCGCCCTGACCCAGCTGCTGCGATCGCTCGGGACGCTGGCCCCGGAGGAGCGCCCGCTCGTCGGGGCGGCCGCCAACGAGGCCAAGCGCGAGCTCGAGCTCCTGCTGGAGGCGCGGCTCCCGGCCACGCTCGAGGCCGAGCGGCAGGCCGAGCGCCGGCGGCGCCGGCTCGACCTCACGCTCCCGGGCCGCCGCCCGCCCAAGGGATCGCTCCACCCGCTGACGCGCGTCCACGACGAGATCGTCACGATCTTCACCGGGCTCGGCTTCTCGGTCGCCGAAGGGCCCGAGATCGAGACCGACTACCACAACTTCGAGGCGCTCAACATCCCGCGCGACCACCCGGCGCGGGACATGCAGGATACGCTCTACGTGTCGGAGAGCACGCTCCTGCGTACCCACACCTCGCCGGTGCAGATCCGGGCGATGCTGGCGCAGAAGCCGCCGGTGCGGATCATCGTGCCGGGGAAGGTCTACCGCCGCGACGTCGCCGACATGACGCACTCGCCGATGTTCCACCAGGTCGAAGGGCTCGCGGTGGACCGCGGCATCACGATGGCGGATCTCAAAGGCACCCTCGAGCTGTTCGCCCGCGAGATGTTCGGGCCGCGCTCGCGCATTCGCTTCCGGCCGTCCTTCTTCCCGTTCACGGAGCCGTCGGCCGAGGTCGACGTGCTGTGCTTCGTCTGTCACGGCGACGGCTGCCGGCTCTGCAAGCAGGGCGGCTGGCTGGAGATCCTCGGCTCGGGCATGGTGCACCCTCAGGTGTTGCGCAACGTCGGCTACGACCCCGAGGAGGTCACCGGCTGGGCGTTCGGCATGGGCATCGAGCGCATCGCGATGCTCAAGTACGGCATCGACGACCTCCGGCTGTTCTTCGAGAACGATCTGCGCTTCCTCAAGCAGTTCGCTTGACAGCATGAAGGTCCCCTACGAGTGGGTCCGAGAGTTCGTCGACCTGCGGTTGACGGCCGCGCAGGCCGCCGACCGCCTCGTCAACGCAGGCGTCGAGGTCGCGTCCGTCACGCCGCTGGCTCCCGATCTCAAGGGCGTGGTCGTCGGCGAGATCGAGGCCGTCGAGCGCGAGCTCGCCGAGGGGCACGGCGGCGACAAGCTGTTCCTGTGCCGCGTGAGCACCGGGCGCGAGCGCTACTCGGTCGTGTGCGGCGCGCCGAATACGAGAGTCGGCGCCCGCGCCGCCTTCGCGCCGCCCGGGGCCGTTCTGCCGGGCGGTCGCCGGATCGCCACGGCGAAGATCCACGGCGTGGAGTCGCAGGGCATGCTCTGCTCCGAGCGTGAGCTCGGGATCGGCGAGGAGCACGAGGCGGGAATCCTCCTGGTGGACGGCGCCCGTCCCGGCGTCGACCTGATCGCGGCGCTCGGCCTCGACGACCACGTGCTCGAGGTCGAGATCACGCCGAATCGGCCCGACTGTCTCTCGGTCGTGGGCATCGCGCGCGAGCTGGCGGCGCTGACCGGGGCCCGTTTCCGTCCGCCCCGGGTCGCGCCGAAGGAATCGGGAGAAGCCGCGCGAAGCCTCGCCCGCGTGCGCATCGAGGCGCCGGATCTCTGCCACCGGTTCACGGCGCGCGTCATCAGCGGCGTCACCGTCGGTCCCGCACCCGCGAGGCTTCGGGCCCGGCTGCGCGCGGTCGGGCTGCGCCCCATCAGCAACGTCGTCGACGCCACGAACTACGTCCTCTGGGAGCTCGGCCAGCCGCTGCACGCGTACGACGCGGAGACGGTGGCCGAGGGCACGATCGTCGTGCGGCGCGCCCGGGCCGGCGAGCGCTTCACGACCCTGGACGGGCAGGAACGGACGCTGGACGCCTCGATGCTGCTCATCGCCGACCCGCGGCGGGCCATCGGGCTCGCCGGGGTGATGGGCGGCGCCAACACCGAGGTGACCGAGCGGACGACGCGCGTGCTGCTGGAGAGCGCCTGGTTCGCCCCGGCCTCGATCCGACGCACGTCGCGCGCGCTCGGCCTCAGGACCGACGCCGCGTACCGGTTCGAGCGCGGCGCCGACATCGAGGCGCTGGTGACGGCGTCCGCCCGCGCGGCAGCGCTCATCGCCGAGCTCGCCGGCGGCACGATCGCGCGGGGCGTCGTCGACGCGTATCCCCGGAAGCGGAAGCCCCTGCGTGTGCGCTTGAGAATGTCGCGGGTCAAGCGCGTGCTCGGCGTGGCGCCGCCGCCGGCCCAGGCCAGAAAGATTCTCACCGGCCTCGGCCTCCCCGTGAAGGCTCGCGGTGCCGACCTCGAGGTGACCGTGCCGAGCTTCCGGCGCGACATCGCCATGGAGGACGATCTCGTCGAGGAGATCATCCGCGTCTGGGGCTACCACCGGATTCCGTCCACGCTGCCCGGCGGCGCCATCGCGCTCGTCACGCAGCCGGCGAATCTGCGCCAGAGCCAGACCGTGCGACAGGCGCTCGTGGGCGCCGGGCTCGCGGAAGTGATCACGCACGCCTTCAGCGACCCCGCGCGCGCCGCGCTCTTCCGTCGCCCGACCGATCCGGCGCCCGTCGCGCTGCTGAACCCGCTGGCCCAGGACGCATCGTGGCTGCGCACGCATCCTCTCGAAGGTGTCCTGGGCGCGGTGGCGACCAACGTCAGGCGCCAGCAGCCCGACGTCCGCGTGTTCGAGATCTGCAAAACCTACTCGCACGCCACGTCGGGCGCTGGCGCCACGGACAAAGCGGGCGTGTCGGAGCCGGCTCGCACCGCCGCCCCGGGCAATTCGGGCGTGTCGGAGCCGGCTCGCGCCGCTCTCAGGCCACCCTCGAAGCAAGCCGGCCTCACGGCCCCCGCTACAACAGAACCCCGCTGGCTCGCGATCGCGCTCACGGGCGCCCGGGGCGAGCCGGGCTGGTCCGGGGGGCAGGAGCGAGCCGACGTGTACGACGCGAAAGGGCTCGCCGAGCACGCGCTCGAGGCGCTCGGCGTGCGCGCGACCACGGGGGACGCCGGGGCGCTCGGCGGATTCGAGCCCGACTGCCACGGGAGTCTTGTGACCGAGGGCGGCGCGACCATCGGCGAGTTCGGCGAGGTCGCGGCGGCTCTACGCGAGAGCCTCGGCATCCCGAGTCCCGTCTTCGCGGCGGTCGTCTCGCTCGACGCCGCCGGCGCGGTGGTCCCCGCGCCGATTGGCTATCAGGCGCTCCCGCGATTCCCCGCGGTCGAGCGCGATCTCGCCTTCGTCGTCGGCAGCGACCAGACGCTGACGGCGGCCCGGATCGAGTCGGCGCTTCGAGAGGCAGCCGGACCTCTCCTGCGCCGGCTCGAGCTCTTCGACGTCTTCCGTTTCCCGGACGGCCGGTCGAGCCTCGCGTGGCGGCTCCTCTTCCAGGCCGAGGACCGGACGCTGACCGACGACGAGGTGAACACGATCCAGGAGCGTGTCATCCGGCGGATCACCGAGACCTTTCACATCACCCTGCGGAGCGGATGATGGCCGATAACATCGTCGAACGACTGACCGAGCTCGAAGAGGCGGTGAAGCGTGCCGCCGAGGCGATCGGACGGCTGCGCGAGGAGAACGCGCAGCTCAAGCGTGAGGCGAGGCGCCTGGGCGACGAGCGCCGCCAGGTCCTCTCTCAGGTGGACACGATCTTGAAAGACATCGGCAAGCTCGACCTCGACAGGCCGCAAGAATGAGCGAGGCGCGGCGGATCGAGCTGAACTTGCTCGGGCAGACGCTGACGATCCGGTCCGAAGCGTCGCCCGACTACCTGCGCAGGCTCGCGAAGTATCTCGAGGAGCGGGTGGCGGCGCTCAAGCGCTCGGGCGTCCAGGATCCGATGACGGCGCTGGCGCTCGCGGCGCTCGACATCACCGACGAGCTGTTCCGCGGGCGCGAGGACAAGTCCCGCAACGAGGGGGACGTCGGGGCTCGTCTCGGGGCTCTCGTGGCGCTTCTCGAGAAGGTCGCGCCGCGGGAACCCGGCGCGGAACGCTAGCCAAACCAGGCGCTGAAAACGACTCCTCAGCTCGTCGGCGCGCCGGCCGTTCGAGCGCGCGGGGAGCTTAGAATTTTCCGTGACGGCCGGCGCCGGCGGCGAAGCGCCGGGCGCCAGCGACGGCCTCGCCCTGGTTGAAGGACGCCACGCCGAGCGCATGCTCGCGCTGGAGCGCGACCGCCAGACGCGCGCCGAGCGACTCGTAGGCCGATCGCCGGTCGCTCCGAACGGCACTGGGTGGGAAGGCCGCGATGCTCGCGGCGAGCGCTTCGGCCTCTGAGCGCGCGCGGCCGCGCGGCACCACGCGGCTGGCAAGGCCGATGAGCGAAGCCTCCCGCGCGTCCACCGGCCGGCCGGTCAGGATGAGATCGAGCGCGCGCTCGAGCCCGACGAGCGCCGGCAGGCGCACCGTCCCGCCGTCGATCAGCGGGATGCCCCAGCGCCGGTTGAAGACACCCATTACCGCGTCTTCCTCCAGCACGCGGAGGTCGCACCAGAGCGCGAGCTCGAAGCCGCCAGCGACCGCGTAGCCCGATACCGCTGCGATCACGGGCTTCGAGAGACGCATGCGCGTGGGCCCCATCGGCCCGTCGCCGTAGACGAGCCGGCGCTTCGCCGGTCCGGCCGCGACTGACTTCAGATCGGCGCCGGCGCAGAAGGTGCCGTTCGCGCCCCACAGGACCGCGACCCGCGCTGCGCGGTCGCGTTCGAACGCGCGGAACGCCGCGGCCAGCGCCCTGCCGGTGTGGCGGTCGATCGCGTTTCGGCGATCGGGCCGGTCGAGGACGATCGTGGTCACGAGGCCGTTCGACTCGCTTCTGACGCTCGGTCGCTCTTCCATGGCCGGCGGTCTCCCTGGGTGCGCGGCGCGCAACAATCAACTTGACCGGAGGTCGCGCCGTAGGGTACCAAGAATTGTCCCTGCGCTGTTTGTGATGCCGGGGGGAAGTTTCAACCTCGTTTACAAAACGGGAGCTGTGGACGAGGGCGGTGTGCAAGCCCCTCTCGAAGGGGAAGCCTAAAGCCCTCAATTAACGGCGCCCACCTGGTAATACCAGGTTCGAAACACCGTCGGCACACGGCAGAGGCGGGGATTTGACTCCCTCGCTCGGTGCCCCCTATACTGCGGCAATGCAAGGCATTTGGCTCGTTCTCGACTCGCTCATCGCGGTGCTTGCCCTCGTGCTCGGGTTCATCCTTCACAAGTGGATCAGCGACCGTAAGGTCGGCGACGCGTCGAGCCGTGCCGAGCGCCTCATCCAGGATGCCGAGCGCGAGGCCGCCAACCGTCTGAAGACCGCCGACCTCGAGGCCAAGGAAGGCGCGCTGAAAGCGCGCACGGCTTTCGACCAGGAGTCGCGGCAGCGCGAGAGCAAGATCCAGCAGATCGAGCAGCGCGTCATCTCGAAGGAGGAAGAGCTCGCGCGCAAGCTCGACCAGCTCGAGCGGCGACTCAACGAGTCGGGTGCGAAGGACCGCGAGCTCACGGGCCGCGAGAAGACCGTCGGCGAGAAGGAGGCGCGGCTCGGGGTCGCGCTCGACGAGCAGCGGCGCAAGCTCGAATCGATCGCCAGCCTCACGGCGGACGAGGCCAAGCGCCAGCTCCTCGCGCAGATGGAAACCGAGTCGCGCCGGGAAGCGCAGCTGATCGGGATGCGGCTCGAGGAGGAGGCGCGTGAGACCGCGCTGGTGAAGGCCAGGGAAGTGCTGGCGACGACCATCCAGCGCCTCGCGCCGGACTACACGGTGGAGACCGCGGTCTCCGTCGTGGACCTGCCCTCCGACGACATGAAGGGGCGCATCATCGGCCGCGAGGGGCGCAACATCCGGGCGCTGGAGCAGCACACCGGGGTCGACCTCATCGTGGACGACACGCCCGAGGCGGTGCTGATCTCGGCGTACGATCCGTATCGTCGCGAGATCGCGCGCCGGGCTCTCCAAGTCCTGATCGCCGACGGCCGGATCCATCCGGCCCGCATCGAGGAAGTCGTCGAGAAGATCAAGAAGGAGATGGACCAGCACCTCAAGGAGGAAGGCGACAAGGCCTGCTTCGAGGTGGGCGTGCACGGCCTGCACCCCGAGCTGGTGAAGCTGGTCGGGCGGATGAAGTTCCGGACCTCCTACGGCCAGAACTGTCTGCAGCATTCCAAAGAGGTGGCCTGGCTCGCCGGCATGATGGCCGCCGAGGTGAAGGCCGACGTCAAGCTCGCCAAGCGCATGGGGCTCCTGCACGACATCGGCAAGGCGCTCACCCACGAGCAAGAGGGGAGCCATCCCGAGCTCTCGCTGCAGGTGCTGACGAAGTACAATGAGTCGGCCAAGGTCATCAACGCGGCGCTGTGCGGCCACGAGAACGTCGAGCCCGAGACGGTCGAGGCCGTGCTGGTCGAGGCCGCCGACGGCATCTCGGCGGCGCGCCCCGGCGCGCGCCGCGACGTGCTCGAGTCGTACATCAAGCGCCTCGCGAAGCTCGAGGAGATCGCGCTCTCCTACAAGGGTGTCGAGATGTGCTACGCGATCCAGGCGGGGCGCGAGCTGCGCGTGATGACGAAGGCCGACATCGTCTCCGACCTCGACGCCCACCAGCTCGCGAAGGACATCAGCAAGCGCATCGAGGCCGAGATGCAGTACCCCGGTCACATCAAAGTGATCGTCATCCGCGAGACGCGCGCCGTCGAAGTGGCGAAGTAAGCCGTCATGAACATCCTGATGGTCGGCGACGTCTACGGCGAGCCCGGCCGGCAGGCGGTCGCCAAGCTCTTGCCGCGCCTGCGCCAGGAACACGCGATCGACTTCGCCGTCGTCAATGTCGAGAACGCCGCGGGCGGCTTTGGCGTGACCGCGACGATCGCCCGGCAGGTCCTCGAGGCCGGCGCCGACGTCATGACCTCGGGCAACCACATCTGGGACAAGCGCGAGATCGTCGAGTACATCACCAAGGAGAACCTGCTCCTGCGTCCCGCGAACTTTCCGGCCGGGACACCGGGCGTTGGCCACGTCACCGTGAAGACCGGCCCGCACAAGGTCGCGGTGCTGAATCTGATGGGGCGCGTCTTCATGCTGCCGATCGACTGCCCGTTCCGGAAGGCCGACGAGATTCTCCCCGAGGTGCGCAAGGAGACGCCGATCATCCTCGTGGACATGCACTGTGAGGCGACGTCCGAGTCGCTGGCGATGGGCTGGTACCTCGACGGGCGGGCGAGCGCGGTCGTCGGGACGCACCGCCACGTGCAGACGGCGGACGAGCGCGTGCTCCCGGGCGGCACGGCCTACATCACCGACCTCGGCCTCACCGGGCCGACCGACGGCGTGATCGGCGTGGACCGCGACCAGATCATCCAGCGCTTTCTCAACCAGATGCCGACCCGCTTCGAGACCGCCAGGGGCCCCGCGGCCCTCCAGGGTGTGGTGATCGTGGTCGAGCCCGAGACCGGGCGCGCATCGTCAATCCGCCGACTACGCGTCCCGGCTTGATCCTCGACGGCAAGGTCGTCGCCCAAAAAGTTTTGGACGAGGTCCGTGCGGGCGTGACGCGCCTGCGGGACCGGTCCGGCGTGGTCCCGACGCTCGCCGTCGTCCTCGTGGGCGACTTCGCGCCGTCCCGGGTCTACGTCGCGAACAAGAAGCGCGCCGCCGACACCGTCGGGATCGCCTCCCAGGACCACCTCCATCCGGAGGGACTCGACCGCGCGGCGCTGCTCGCGCTGCTGGGGCGGCTCAACGCCGATCCCCGCGTCCACGCCATCCTGCTGCAGCTCCCGCTGCCGGCTGGGCTCGACGAGGACGAGGCGATCGCCGCGATCGCCCCCGAGAAGGACGCCGACGGCCTGCACCCGACCAACCTCGGGCGGCTGCTCGCCGGGTCGCCGACCGTCGTGCCCTGCACGCCGGCCGGCTGCGTGGAGATCCTCGATCACTACGGGTGCGACCTCAGGGGCGCCGAGGCGGTCGTGGTCGGCCGCTCGCGCCTCGTCGGCAAGCCGCTCGCTCAGCTTCTCCTCGCGCGGCACGCCACGGTCACGATGTGCCATACCCGCACCCGCGATCTCGCGGCCCACACGCGGCGCGCCGACGTCCTCTGCGTCGCGGCCGGGCGCCCGGGCACCGTGACGGGCGACATGGTGAAGGAGGGCGCCTGGGTGGTCGACGTCGGGATCAATCGTCTCGACTCCGGCAAGCTCGTCGGCGACGTCGACTTCGCGAGCGTCGCGACGCGGGCCCGCGCGATCACGCCCGTGCCCGGCGGGGTGGGCCCGATGACCATCGCGATGCTCCTGCGCAACACGCTGCGCGCGGCCGAGCGCCAGCTGGGCGTGGCATGAGCACGGGCCGCGCGGTGCTGACCGTGACCGAGCTGACCACGCGACTGCGCGAGGTGCTGGAAGAACGCTTCCCGGCGGTGTGGGTCGAGGGCGAGATCTCGAACTATCGCTTCTACGGCTCCGGCCACGCGTACTTCACGCTCAAGGACGCCGACGCCCAGCTTCGCGCGGTGCTGTTCAGAAATCGCGGTCGTCGGGTCCGGTTCGAGCCGGCCGACGGCCTGCACGTCATGGCCTTCGGCAGCATCGAAGTCTACCCGCAACGCGGTGAGTACCAGCTGGTCGTGGAGCTGCTCGAGCCGAAGGGGCTCGGCGCGCTGCAGCTCGCGTTCGAGCAGCTGAAGGCTCGCCTGCACGCGGAGGGCTTGTTCGACCCCGCCCGGAAGCGCGAGCTTCCACGATTTCCGCGGAAGATCGGCATCGTGACCTCGACCAGCGGCGCCGCGATCCAGGACATGCTCCGCGTGATCGGCCGGCGCTTCGGCGAGCTGCACATCGTGATCGCGCCCTGTCGGGTCCAGGGCGAAGGCGCGGCCGAGGAGATCGTCCAGGGGCTCCGCGACCTCAACGGGCTGGGCGACGTCGACGTCATCATCGTGGGCCGCGGCGGCGGCTCGCTCGAGGACCTCTGGGCCTTCAACGAAGAGATCGTCGCGCGGGCCATCGCCGCCTCGAAGGTTCCCGTGGTATCGGCCATCGGCCACGAGGTGGATTTCACGATCGCCGACTTCGTCGCCGACCTGCGCGCGCCCACACCCTCGGCCGCCGCGGAGCTCGTCGTGCGCGAGAAGCAGGCGGTGGTGGACACCCTCGCCCAGCTGCGCGCGCGGCTCGAGCGCGTCGCCGCCCGGCCGCTTCGCGACCTCGAGCGGCGGGTGGACGAGCTGACCGTCCGACTGCGCCGGGGGATGCGCGGCGAGCTGGGCCACGCCCGCCATCGCGTCGAGCTGGCGACCCGGGCCCTTCGCGCGTCGGATCCGGTCGCGCGGGTCACCAACGACCGGCATCGCCTCGATGGGCTGCAAGCCAGACTGGTCGCGGCGTTCACCCGCCGGTGTGATCGCGCGCGCTACGGCCTGCGGACTGCGGTCGGGCGACTCGATTCGCTCTCGCCGCTGGCGGTGCTCGGGCGCGGCTACAGCCTGACGCGCACGCCGGCGGGCGAGGTCGTGCGGAACGCCCGACAGGTGAGCGCCGGTGACGAGGTTCGCGTGCTCCTGCATCAGGGCAGTCTCGACGCGCGCGTGACCGCGGCCAGGGAGCAAGATGACCGACCTCAAGTTTGAGGACTGTCTGGCGCGGCTCGAGCAGATCGTGAGCCGGCTGGAGTCGGGCAACCTCCCGCTCGAGGAGTCGCTGACGATCTTCGAGGAGGGGATCGGCCTGGCTCGGAGCTGCGCCCGCTACCTCGAGGACGCCGAGAAGCGCATCGAGGTGCTCGCCAAGGACGACACGGGCGCGCTCGGCGCCCGACCGTTCACCTGGGAGCCCGAGAGGGAGCCGTGAGCGTGTTCGATCTCGAGGCCTACTTGAAGGAGCGACGCGCGCTGGTCGACGCGGCACTCGAGCGGTTCCTGCCGGGCGAGGACACCCCACCGCCGACGGTGCATCGCGCCATGCGCTACAGCGTGCTGGCCGGGGGCAAGCGGTTGCGGCCGATCCTCGTGATCGCGGGCGCCGAGGCGGTGGGCGCCACCGCGGCCGCCGTGATGCCGACCGCGTGCGCGCTTGAGCTGATCCACACCTACTCGCTGATCCACGACGATCTGCCGGCGATGGACGACGACGACTACCGCCGCGGACGGTTGACGAACCACAAGGTCTTCGGCGACGCCATGGCGATCCTCGCGGGCGACGCGCTCCTCACGTTCGCCTTCCAGCTGGTCGCCGACAACGCGTCGCTCGTCCCGGATGCGCGGGTCATCTGCGACGTCGTCGCCGAGATCGCGGCGGCGGCCGGCACCGCCGGCATGGTCGGCGGTCAGGTCGTGGACATCGAGTCGGAGGGCAAGACGACCACGGCTGAGACGCTCGAGCTCATCCACACCAGGAAGACGGCCGCGCTCATCCGCGCCTCGCTCTCGGTGGGCGCGCGCCTGGGCGGCGGCGACGCCGCGGCGCTCGACGCCATCGGCGACGCCGGGCAAAGCCTGGGCCTCGCCTTCCAGATCGTCGACGACATTCTCGACGTCGAGGGGAGCCTGGAGACGCTGGGCAAGACGGCCGGCAGCGACGAGCGCAAGCAGAAGGTGACCTATCCGGCGCTCCACGGCATCGAGGCCTCGCGCCGCGAGGCACGCCGACTGATCGAACGGACGAAGAGCCGGCTCGGCGTGTTCGGCGCCCGTTCGGCGCCGCTCTGTGCCCTCGCCGACTTCGTCGTGGAGAGGAAAAGCTAGTGTCGTCGATCACGGGGCTCTACGCGCGCGAGATCCTGGATTCGCGCGGCAATCCGACGATCGAGGTGGAAGTGCAGCTCGAGTCCGGCGCCTGGGGCCGCGCGGCGGTTCCCTCGGGCGCCTCGACCGGCAAGCGCGAGGCCATCGAGCTGCGCGACGGCGACGGCCAGCGCTACCGCGGCAAGGGCGTGCGCCAGGCGGTGCGCAACGTCGAGGAGACGATCGCGCCCGAGGTCGAGGGCATGGACGCCTCCGAGCAGGCCGCCCTCCATCAGGCCCTGCTCGAGCTGGACGGCACCCCGAACAAGTCGGCCCTCGGCGCCAACGCGATTCTCGGCGTGTCGCTGGCCGTCGCCCGCGCCGCGGCCGACGACGCCGGGCTGCCGCTCTACGCCTATCTCGGCGGGGTCGGTGCCCGGCTCATGCCGGTGCCCATGCTGAACGTGCTCAACGGGGGCGCGCACGCCGACAACGGGATCGACTTCCAGGAGTTCATGCTGGTGCCGGCGGGCGCCGAGAACTTCTCGGGCGCGCTCCGCATGGGCGCCGAGGTCTTCCACACCCTGAAGGAGCTGCTGCACGAAAAGGGCCTCGCGACGGGCGTGGGCGACGAGGGCGGCTTCGCACCGAACCTGGCCAGCAACACGGCCGCGCTCGATCTCTTCCTGCAGGCGATCGAGAAGGCCGGCTACCGGCCCGGCGAGGACATGCTCATGGCGCTCGACGTGGCGGCGAGCGAGTTCGCCGAGTCGGGCGGCCGCTACCGGCTCCGGCGCGAGAACCTCGTCCTCTCCAGCGAGGAGATGATCCACCGGTACGAGCAGCTCCTGGACCGCTATCCGATCGTCTCCATCGAGGACGGCCTGGGCGAGGACGACGTCGCCGGGTGGGGGGCGATGACGCGCAAGCTCGGCGGCCGGGTCCAGCTGGTGGGCGACGACGTCTTCGTGACGAACCCCGCGATCATCCAGCAGGCGATCAAGAACCACCTGGCCAACGCCGTGCTCATCAAGGTGAACCAGGTCGGCACCCTCACCGAGACGCTCGAGGCGGTCGAGCTGGCCAAGCGCGCCGGCTACGGCACCGTCATCTCCCACCGCTCGGGCGAGACCGAGGACACCTTCGTGGCCGACCTGGCCGTCGCCGTCAACGCCGGCCAGATCAAGACGGGTTCGGTCGCGCGCGGCGAGCGGACGGCGAAGTACAACCAGCTCTTGCGGATCGAGGAAGAGCTGGGCCACGCCGCGTCGTGGCCGGGGCGCTCCCTCTACACCCGCGTCGCGCGGTGAGAGCCCGCCGGGCCGACGATCGAGCCCTGAGCCCGCAGCGCCTGGGCACCGTCGCCATGGTGGTGCTCGCGGTGGGGCTGGCCGTGTTCGGCGTGAAGGAATCGGTCCGCGCCTGGCAGCTGCGGCACGACATGCAAACAGTCGAGCGCGAGCTGACGACGCTGCGCACGCGGCAAGAGCAGCTCACGCGCACGGTGGACCGGCTGCGGAACGACCCGCTCTACATCGAGAAGCTCGCCCGCGAGGAGATGGGCATGGTCCGCGAGGGCGAGACCGTGCTGAAGTTCCCGTCGCAGCCCTCGCCCACCCCGCGCTGAGCCCGCTCGTGGACGCGTTCTGGGCCTGGTTCTGGGGCGCCGGGTGGTTCTGGTTTGCGATGTTCTGGGTGGCCCTTGTCGTCAATGGCCGCGCCGCCTTCAAGCTCCTGCTCGACTGGAAGGGCATGCTCACGACCTGCCGCTTCGTCGACCACGCGTACGCGACCCTCGACACGCTGCCCGACGAGGCCGCCCTCGAGCACGACGCAGCGGCGCCCGTGTTCGTGCACCTGGTGCCCGCGTGGCAGGAGCCCGGCATCGCGGCGACGCTGCGCGCGCTGCTCGACTCGCGCTATCCGCACGCCAAGCTCCACGTCGTCGTGGCCACCCGCGAGGAAGAGGAGCGCACGCCCCATCCGACGATGGCGGCGTCCACCGCGGAGCTGGTGCGCCGCTTCCGCGAGGCGTTGCCGCCCTGGCAGCAGAAGATGCTCTCGATCGTCTCGATGCCGGGCGAGGGACGGAAGGCCCACCAGCTCAACTGGGCCCTCCGGCCCGAGGTCCTCAAACCATTGCTCGACCTGCGGTACGATCCGGCGCGCGTCTGGATCGGGCTGAGCGACGCCGACTCCATCCCCGACCCGAACGTCTACCGGTGGATCGCCGCCGATCTCTCGCGTAACCGCGGACGCCTCGCCTACCAGGGCGTGACGCTCTCGCTGGGCAACTTCGATCGGCTCGACGTACGGGGCCGGGTGTGCGCCGTCCAGCAGTCGTCGATCTTCATCCGCGTCTCGATCGCACGGCTGATCAACGAGCGCCGACGCGTCGAGGCCTTCGCGCGGCTCGCAGCGCGCGCTCCGCGCGTGGGTCGTCTGCTCCGGCCCGTTTTCGAGCTCTGCTTCCGCCGGTCGCAGATCTGTCTGGGTCACAACCAGTTCGTGCGCCTGGACACGCTGCAGGGTCTGGGCGGGTTTCCGACGTCGGGCGCGACGGAAGACTCGACGCTCGGCTACGCGCTGGGCGCCCGGGGCATGCTGATGGCGGCGATGCCCATGCTCGAGCTGGTGGACATGCCCGAGACGACCGCCGGCATGGTCCGCCAGAACGCGCGCTGGTACAAGGGCGTCCTCGACGACGTGGCGTTCCTCCGGGGCGTCTGGCGCGCCCGGCCCTCGGCCTACAACCTGGCCCAGCTCAGCCGGCACGTCGGCAACAAGGTCGTCGAGTGGCCGATCGCCGCCGTGGTCTATCCGGTGCTCGGTTTCCTCGGCTGGCACCTCGCCTACCGATTCTCGGGTCACCCGGTGTGGTTTCTCCTGGGGGTCGCCTTTCCGTCGATCTCGCTGGGCCTCACGGTGTGGGTGGGCGGCATCGTCACGCAGGACCTGATCGAGAGCCTCACGCCGCACTTTCCGCGCCGCGTGGACGTCGCCCGCACGACCCTGAAGGCAAAGTTCTGGGGGACGTTCCGGTGCCAGACCTACTGGCTGCTGGCGACGCGCGGCGCCTGGCGCGTGCTGTGGGCGCTCGCCCGCACCGGGCGCTTCGAGCCGACGAAGACCGACCGCGTTCTCCGAGGTTGACCGAGTCAGCGCCGGTCGACCGTATCTGATTCGGAGGCATTGATCTGTCTGGCGTTGGGATGAACGCTGTGCCGCGTGACACGCTTGTTCGAGATACGCACCCCGCTGGGCCTAGAGTGGTGCGCTGGAGTCGTGCCCATTGGGAGTTCGTTGTCACACAAAAGCATCCGGATCTCGCCGGCCGTGAAAGCCATGTGACCCAAACGCTCGTCGACCCCGACGAAGAGTGCGCATGAGCCGGATCGACCCAGGCGGTTCTGTGTCGTGGTTCGCCGCGAAGCCGGGGAATCATTATGGAAGGACGTTACGGGCCGAGTCATCGGCTTCGAGCTGCTTCACTATCGTCCTTCGAGTGGGGATCCGAACCTCACCGTGGAAACCGTCGTCCCGACCGGGCCCTAGAGGACCGGGCGCCGCGCGGTTCAAGTTGACACGTCTCGAGCGCTAAGGTACGGTTACTCGGTCACCGCGGGGTGGAGCAGCCCGGTAGCTCGTTGGGCTCATAACCCAAAGGTCGCTGGTTCAAATCCAGCCCCCGCAACCATTGACGACGAGGGGTTAGCGGACGCAGCAGCCGCTAACCC
>Ga0137404_10001387_pt1 | contig 15947 bp, 12 predicted proteins | sample CZOMad2_1_16fung_FD_108285 | JGI IMG/M metagenome (GOLD analysis project Ga0137404, IMG submission 108285) | Vadose zone soil fungal communities from Angelo Coast Range Reserve, California, USA - CZOMad2_1_16fungal (Illumina Assembly) | ecosystem: Environmental > Terrestrial > Soil > Vadose...
CGCGAGTGCTTCAACGACGCGCTGGACGCGACGCGGCTTCGCCGTCTGCTCGAGCGGTTGCACGATGGCGAGATGTGGCGCCGCCACGTGGACACGCCGCTGCCCTCGCCCTTCGTCTATCCGCTCCTGCTCGCGTGGGACTGGGCCTACCTGGGCGCCGGCCACGCCGAGGAGCGGCGCAGCGACGCGGTCACGATGCGGAAGGCCTGGTCCGTCGCACCCGGTCCGCTGAAGCCCGAGATCGTCGAGGCCGTCGAGGCGGAGCTGCAGAAGACGGCGCCGGATCGGCGCGCCCGGGACGCGAACGAGCTGGCGGGGATCCTCGACGATCTCGGCGATCTCACCGACGCGGAGATCGCCGCGCGTGTGGTGGCCGACGCCCCGGCGCTGATCGGCGCCCTTACCGAGGAGCGGCGAATCGGCCTGCTCGAGTTCGCGAGCGGGCGCCGGGCCTGGATCGGAGCGACCGACGCCGCGCTCTATCGATCGCTCGACACCGACGACGGGCTCGAGCGCCTCGCGCTGCGTCTTCTGCGCACGCGTGGGCCGGTGACGGCCGCGTGGCTCGCCGAGCGCTACGGCCTGGCCCTCGATGCCGCGACGCGAGCGCTCGAGCGGCTGGCGGCGCGAGGGCTCGTCCGCCAGGGCCCGCATCTCGCGGACGTGCCGGCTCCGCAGTTCGTGCACATCGCGGTGCTCGACGAGATCCAGCGGCGCCAGGTGCATGCGCGCCGCGTTCCCCGGCCGGTGGCATCAGCCGAGCAGTTCTCGGCCTTCCTGCTGCGCCGCCATCATCTCCATCCCGACCATCGACTGATCGGGCCGCCGGGCGTCCTCGCGGCCGTCGAGCTCCTGCAGGGCGAAGACCTGCCGGTACGGGTCTGGGAGCAGGATCTCCTGCCCGCGCGCGTGGAGAGCTACGAGCGCGAGTGGCTGGATCGCCTTGGGCTCGCCGGCGAGATGGTCTGGACCGTGTTCGATCGCGCCGCGAGCGACCGCGGCCGAACGACGCGAGTGGGCGCGGCGCTCCGCGAGAACGTCGGCTGGCTCCGCGACGGGGCGCCGGCGCCACCCGAGATGGACGCGCGCATCAAGAACGTCTTCCTGCATCTCCAGCTGCGCGGCGCCTCGTTCGCCCAGGACCTCGCGCGCGCGACCGGGCTCGCCATTCCCGAGGTGCTCTCGGCATTGTGGGAGCTCTTCTGGGCCGGGCTCGTGACGCCCGACACGTTCAGCGCGATCGTGGCCGGCATGACGCCGCCGCGTCGCGCCCCGGAGAGCGGCGCCCAAGGTCGGCGGCGGCGCGGGCAGGCCCGCGGCGTCCTCGCCCGCCTGCCCGTGATCGGACGCTGGAGCGCGCTCGGCGACGACGAGCGGCTCTCGCCCGAGGAGCGCGAGGAAGCGCGCGCTCAGCTCCTGCTCGCGCGCTACGGCGTCGTCGCCCGCGAGCTGGCCCAGGGCGACTGGACCACGCTGCGTCACACCTTGCTCCGCATGGAGTACGGCGGGGAGGTCGTGCGCGGCTACTTCGTGGCCGGGCTGTCGGGTGAGCAGTACGCGCTGGCCGACGCGCTCCGCGACCTCGATGCTCCGTCGCGCCGCGCCGAGCCCCACGTGCTGGTCAACATGATCGACCCCGCGAACCTCTGGGGCCGCGTGTTCGCCCTTTCGCGGCGGGACGGCGCCCGGGTGGCGGCCCCGCGTCTGCCCCAGAACTGGCTCGTGTTCCGTCAGGGCCGGCCGCGACTCCTGGCCGAGGGTTACGGCCGCGACCTCACGCCCCTCGCCGGCTGGGAGGACGTGGACCTGCCCGGCGTGATCGCCGCCCTCCAGTCGCTCATGGAGCGGCCGCTCTTGCAGAGGCCGGTGCGCCGCCTGGAGATCTCGAGCTGGGACGGAGGCCCCGTGCGGGGCAGCGCGATCTTCGAGCCGCTCGTCGCCGCCGGCTTCAGCGCCGATGGAGCGCGCCTTTCGTGGGACGGCTATCCCGGTCCGCGCTCGGTCCGATGAGCGCCCGATGAGCGGACGACTCGACGGCAAGGTCGCGATCATCACCGGCGCCGGCTCGCGCGGCCCGGGCCTCGGCAACGGCAAGGCGACCGCCATCCTCTTCGCGCGCGAAGGCGCGAAGGTCTTCTGCGTCGATCAGGTGAAGGATCGCGCCGAGGAGACCGTCGCCTCGATCCGCGCCGAGGGCGGCGAGGCCGCCGCTCATGCCGCCGACGTCACGCGCCCCGCCGAGTGCGCCGCGGTGGTCCAGGCCACGGTCGATCGCTGGGGCGGCGTCGACATCCTGCACAACAACGTCGGCATCGAGTCCCGCAAGGGGCTGCTGGATACCACCGAAGAAGAATGGGACCGCGTGATCGCGGTCGACCTCAAGTCGATGTTCCTCGCGACGCAGGCGGCCGTGCCCGCGATGGTGCGGCGCGGCGGCGGCGCGGTCATCTGCGTCTCGTCGATCGCGGCGCTGCGCGGCTACGGCCGCACCGCGTATGCGACGGCCAAGGCGGGTGTGATCGGGTTCGTCCGCTCGGTGGCGGTCCAGCTCGGCCCGAAGGGAATTCGCGTCAACGCGATCGCGCCGGGGCCGGTGTGGACGCCGATGGTTCAAGATCTCGGCGAGGCCGCGCGTGAGCGGCGAAGGCGCGCGAGCCCGCTCGGGACCGAGGGGACCGGGTGGGACGTGGGTTGGGGCGCCGTCTACCTGGCCAGCGACGAGGCACGCTGGGTCACGGGACAAACGCTCGTCATCGACGCCGGCCTGACCGCGACGACGCCCGAGGGGACGCTTGGCGACGAAGCTCGGTAAGGGCCGGCTCTCGATCCTTGCCGCTCTCATCGCGGCGCTTCTCATCGGAGGGTGTGCGAAAGGGGCCAAGATCGACTGGGAAAGCCCGGCCGAGCGGGCGCATCCGCTGGTGGGGCGGATCTGGGACGTGAAGGCCGGGACGTTCATCGGCGAGGACGCGCTGGTCGCGCGGCTCGTCGCGAGCCGGTTCGTGCTGCTGGGCGAGCGGCACGACAACCCGGATCATCACGCGCTGCAGGCGAAGCTGGTTCGCGCCATGGTCGAGGCCGGGCGGCGCCCCGCGGTGGGCTTCGAGATGCTCGCGACCGACGACGCGCCCGCGGTCGTACGCTACCTGGCGCGCAGCCCCAAGGACGCCGCCGGGCTCGGCGACGCGGTGAACTGGTCACGCTCGGGCTGGCCCGAGTGGCGCTTCTACCAGCCGATCGCACAGGCCGCCCTCGACGCGAACATGCCGATCGTGGCCACGAACCTCTCGCGCGCCGCCACCGACGCCGTCCGGCGCAACGGTCTCCCCGGGCTCGGCCCCACGCTCATGAACCAGCTGCGCCTGGCCGAACCGACGCCTGACACGCGACTCGCGATGACGCGCGAGCTTCGCGAATCCCACTGCGGCCAGATCCCCGAGGACGTGATCGATCGGATGGCGGATATCCAGTGGGCGCGCGACGCGCGCATCGCCGCGAGCCTGGCGCGCGGCGGGCAGCGCGACGGTGCCGTGCTCATCGCGGGCGCCGGCCACGTCCGGAGCGACCGCGGGGTTCCGGTGCACCTGGCGCGGCAGAGCCCGGGCGTCTCGATCACGAGCGTCGCGTTCGTCGAGGTCGACGCCGCGGCGGAGAAACCCGGCGACTACGCCAAGCGCTTCGGAAGCGACGTGCTCCCCTTCGACTACGTCTGGTTCACGCCGAAGGTCGACGAGGCCGATCCGTGCGAGAAGCTCAAGAAGTCGACCGACACGGAGACGATCGGGAAGTGATCGCGGCCAAGCGCATCTACGATCCGCCCGGTGACTCGGACGGCACGCGCGTTCTGATCATGCGCCTCTGGCCGCGCGGCATCCGCAAGAGCCGCGTCGACGTCTGGCTGAAGGAGCTGGGGCCGGTCCTTCCGCTGCTCCGCGCGTTCCGCGGCGGAGAGCTCGACTGGGCCCAGTACACGCAGCGCTATCTGGCGGGGCTCGAGCGTCCGGAGGCGCAGGCGCAGCTGGCGCAGGTCCGCGCCGCCGCCAAGGACGGCACGGTCACGTTGTTCTGCGGCTGCCCCGACGAGACCCGCTGTCACCGGTCGCTGCTCCGCGCCTATCTGCTAGACTCACCCGCGTCACGTCGGAACCAGCCCCATGCCACGCCGACGGGCGCGCTCAGGAGGTGCGAGATGACGAAGGGTGGATCGAAGAAGATGCGCGCGTACGTGCTGATCGAGACCGCGCCGGGGAAGACGAAGGCCGTCAAGAAGGAGCTGGCGGCGATCCATGGGAGCGACTCGACGGTCGCCAACCTCGACGCGGTCACGGGCCCGTTCGACTTCATCGCCGTGGTCGAGGGCCCGACGCTCGACGCCGTCGGCCGGCTCGTCACCGACGAGATCGGCTCGATCGACGGGGTGACTCGCACGACCACGTGTCTCGCGGTGGCCATCGGCTAGATGCAGGTCCTGGTCATCGGCGGCACCGAGTTCATCAGCCTGCACCTGGTGCGGGCGCTGCTTCGCGACGGCCACCGGGTCGCCGTCCTCAACCGCGGCCGGAATCCGGCGCGGCTGCCCGCCGGCGTGCGGACGATCGCGTGCGACCGCACCGACCACGCGGCCCTCCGTCGGACGCTCGTGACCGAGCGCTGCGACGCGCTGGTCGACATCACCTATGCGCCGACGACCGGCGCCGACGTCGAGGCGCTGCTGGACGCCCTCGACGGGCGCGTGGGCCATGCGGTGTTCGTCTCGACCGGACGCGTGCACGACCACGCGCTGCCGATCCCCTACCACGAGGACACGCCGCGCAACCTCTACTGGGGCGACTACGCCAAGAACAAGATCGCGGGCGAGGACGTGCTGATGCGGCGCTGGCGCGAGCGGCAGCTGCCGGTGACGATCGTGCGCCCGACGCACGTGTACGGCCCGCTCAACACGCGGAACAACGAGACGTTCTTCTTCGACCGGCTCGTCCGCAACCGGCCGATCCTCGTTCCCGACGCGGGGGGCTGGCTGCGCCAGTTCGGTCACGTCGAAGACCTGGCCGACGCGATGGCGGCGCTGCTCGGCGCGCCGGCCTCGTTCGGTCAGGCGTACAACGTGACGGGCGAGGAGGCGGTGACGCAGGTCGGCTTCGTCGAGCTGATCGGCGAAGTCCTCAAGCGGCCCGTCACGTTCGTCCACGTCGCGACACCGCCGGGCGGCAAGCCGGTCGCTTTCGGCCAGAATCTGGTCTACGACTGCCACGCGGTCTACACGACCACGAAGATTCGCGCCGAGCTCGGCATCCGGGCGCGCTACTCACTGGCGGCCGGGCTCGCGCAGACCTACGAGTGGTACCTGCGCGAGGGGCTCGATCGTCGCGACGTCGACTTCTCGGCGGAGGACGCGCGGCTCCGGTGACCCGCCCGACCGTTCTCGTCTACCACGCCGATCCGCGCTACGTCGAGCTCATGCGTGTGCCCAAGCGCGGCGCGCTGGTCCGCACCGCGGCCACACCGCGCGAGGCCGCCGAGCCGATCTCGGAGGCCGAGATCCTCTACGCGTGGAAGTTCCCGCCGCAGCTCTACGCGAAGGCCGGGCGACTCAAGTGGCTCCAGGTGATGGGCGCGGGCGTCGACTGGGCGCTGGTGCCGGAGCTGCCGGCCCGGGTGCAGGTCACGCGCGTCCCGGGTGTCTTCGGGCCGTGGATGGCCGAGTACGTCATCGGCTGGTGCTCGTGGGTGACGCAGCGGATGCGCGTGTACCGGGACGCGCAGCGCCAGCGTCGCTGGCTCGATCACGTGCTGCCCGACCGCCTGCTCGGCAAGACGCTGACCATCGTCGGCCTCGGCGACATCGGGCGCGACATCGCGCGCGTCGCGCGCGGTCTGGGGATGCGCGTCCTCGGCGTGACCCGCCGCGGGCGACCCGTCCGCGAGGCCGCGCGAGTGTATCCGGTCAGCGCGCTGGCCCGCGCCCTGGGCGAGGCCGACTTCGTCGCGGTGCTGCTGCCGTTGACCGACGAGACGCGCGGGATCATCGGCGCCGCGGCGCTCGACGCCATGAAACCCACGGCGTGGCTCATCAACATCGCCCGCGGCGCCGTGGTCGACGAGGTGGCGCTGCTGGCGGCGCTCGAGCAGCGGCGGATCGCCGGCGCGGTCCTCGACGTCTTCGACCGCGAGCCGTTGCCGCCGAGCCATCCGCTGTGGAAGCTCGACAACGTCGTGGTGACGCCGCACATCTCCGGGCCGAGCACGCCCGACGAGATCGCGCCCGTCTTCAACGACAACCTCGCCCGCTATCTCGCCGGCCGCCCGCTGCGCCACGTGGTCGACCGCTCCCTGGGGTACTGACATGCCGTCTCGACGCAGCGCCATCACCATGTCCGAGCCGGAGCTGATGCGCTTTCTCGACGAGGAGCGCGTGCTCACGTGCGCGACCGTCGGGCCGAGCGGGCGCCCGCACCTGATGCCGCTGTGGTACGTCCGTGACGGCGGCGCGCTGCTGGCCTGGACGTACGGCAAGTCCCAGAAGGTCCGCAACCTCGAGCGCGACGGGCGCGCCACCGTGCAGCTCGAGGCGGGCCGCGACGCGTACGGCCAGCTGCGCGGCGCGATGCTCGAGTGCGACGTCGCGCTCGAGCGCGACCCCGGGCGCGTGGGCGAGTTCGGGCTCAAGCTGATGGCCCGCTACACCGGCGCCGAGCTCTCGCCGGAGGCGCGCGCCGGCGTGCTGCAGCAGGCGCCCAAGCGTGTCGTGCTCCGCTTCACGCCGACCCGCATCGTCTCCTGGGATCACCGAAAGCTCGGCGGCACGTACTGAGCCGGGTCGCCTCCGAGCCTCGCGCCGCCAGGTGAGCGCCCCGATCTCGCTCGTGATCTTCGATTGCGACGGCGTGCTGGTCGACACCGAGCGCATCGCCGTGCGGATCGACGTCGCCGTGCTCGCAAAGCTCGGCTGGCCGATGACCGAGGCGGAAGTGATCGAGCGATTCATGGGCAGGAGCGACGCAGAGATGACCGCGCAGATCGAGGCGCATCTGGGCCGTCCGCTCGGGGCCAGCTGGGAAGAGCCGTTTCGACATCTGTATCGAGAGGCCTTCGCCGCCGAGCTCAAGCCGGTGCCCGGGATTCTCGAGGCGCTCGACGCCATCGCCATCCCGACGTGTGTCGCGTCGAGCGGGACCCACGAGAAAATCCGCTACACGCTGGGGCTCACCGGGCTCTACGACCGGTTCGCGAGCCGGATCTTCAGCGCCAGCGAGGTCCCTCGCGGCAAGCCGGCCCCCGACCTGTTTCTGCACGCGGCGGGCCGCATGGGGGTCCCGCCCGCGAGCTGCGCGGTCGTCGAGGACAGCCCGTATGGCGTGCAAGCCGCCCGGGCCGCCGGGATGCGCGCGTTCGGCTACGCCGGAGGCCTGGCCTCGCGGCGCTCGCTCGAGGGCCCGCAAACCGTTGTTTTCGACGACATGCGGGAGCTTCCGGGGCTCTTGTCGAGCGTCGGCTCCTGACGCGTGTTCCCCTCGGACCCTTTATTGGATAAACTATTAATCTAGTCAAAAGATCACCGGCGGACGGTATGGGCACAAAGACCAAGCGATCGATGACCGGCGAAGCGCACCAGATGCTCGAGCTGCTGAACTCGCTCGGCGGCTCGATCTTCCGGCAGCTGCTCTGGCAGAAGGCCTCGGACCTCGACCTCACTTATGCCCAGTCGCAGGTGCTGTTCCGGCTCGCCGAGCATCCGGGCTCACACATGGGTGACGTCGCCAAAGCCTTCGGAGTGACCCTGCCCGCCGTCACGCACATCGTGGATCGCCTCGAAGAGAAGGGGCTCGTGACCCGAGGCGACCATCCCGCCGACCGGCGCGTCTACGTGCTGGACTTGACGCGCGCGGGCAAGGGCCTCGTGGAGGAGCTCGAAGCGATCCGCCTGCGCGGCATGGAGCGCGTGCTCGCGCGGATGTCGGCCGACGACCGACGACGGGTGCTGATCGGGCTGGAAGCGCTCGTCGACGCGGCGGACAGCGCACCGGAAGAGGAGACGCGTCCGGCCCGCGGGCGGAGGACCGGCGTATGACGGCTCGCCGCCTGACTACTTCCGCCTGGGCGATCGGCGCTCTCCTGTTCCTCGCCGCATGCTCGGACAACGCCGCCGGCAAGGCGCGGGTCCAGCTACCTCCGGTACCCGTCACTTTGGGGGACGTCGTCGAGAAGACCATCCCGGTCCAGCTCACGGCCGTCGGCAACGCGCAGCCCTATACCTCGGTGGGCATCAAGTCGCAGATCAACGGACAGCTCGTCGAGGTGCGTTTCAAGGAAGGACAGGACGTCCAGAAGGACGATCTGCTCTTCGTCATCGATCCCCGTCCCTTCGAGGCCGCGCTGCGCCAGACCGAGGCGGCGCTGAACCAGCGCCAGGCCGAGGTGCGCCAGGCGCAGGCCACCGTCGAGCGCGACACCGCCCAGCTCGCGAACGCGCGCGTGCAGGAGCGGCGCTATCGCGAGCTGGTCGCCAAGGAGCTGATCGCGCGCGAGCAATACGACCAGCTCAACACGAACATGGCGGCCATGGAAGCGACGGTCGAGGCCGACAAGGCGGCGGTCGAGAACGCCCGCGCGGCGCTCCAGGCCGCGCAGGCCAACGTCGACAACGCTCGGCTCCAGCTCGGCTACACGACGATCCGCGCGCCGATCGATGGCCGCACGGGCAACCTGCTCGTCCAGAACGGCAACATCTTGAAGGCCAACGACGACAATCCGATCGTCGTGATCAACCAGATCCACCCGATCTACGTGTCGTTCTCGGTGCCCGAGCAGCACCTGACCGACATCAAGAAGTATCGCGCGGCGGGCCCGCTCAAGGTCGTTACGCGACTGCCCCGGCAGCAGGAGACGCTCGCGACCGGCGAGCTCACCTTCGTGAACAACAGCGTGGATCAGACGACCGCGATGATCCAGCTGAAGGCGACGTTCGCCAACGCTGACAACGCGCTGTGGCCTGGGCAGTTCCTCGACGTCTCGCTGCTCGTCACGAGCCGTACGGCGATCGTCGTGCCCTCTCAGGCGATCCAGCCGGGCCAGCAGGGCCCCTACGTCTTCGTCGTCAAGCCGGACCAGACGGTCGAGTCGCGCCTGGTCACGCCGGGCGTGCGGCTCGGCGCCGAGACCATCGTGGAGCAAGGGCTGCGGCCCGCCGAGCGAGTCGTGACCGACGGCCAGCTCCGGCTCGTGCCGGGCGCCAGGATCGAGGTCCGCCCGGCCAAGGCGTCATGAACACCGAGATCTTCATCCGGCGGCCGGTTCTGACGACGCTCCTGATGGGGGCGATCCTCCTGTTCGGGATCATGGGCTTCCGGCTCCTGCCCGTGAGCGACCTGCCCAACATCGACTTCCCGACGATCCAGGTCGCCGCCGCGTTGCCGGGCGCGAGCCCCGAGACCATGGCGTCGGCGGTGGCAACGCCCCTCGAGAAGAACTTTACGACGATCGCCGGCATCGACTCGATGACGTCGTCGAGCGCGCTCGGGCTCACGCAGATCACGATCCAGTTCAGTCTCGACCGGAACATCGACGCGGCCGCCCAGGACGTGCAGGCGATGATCGCGAAGTCCGCCCCGCTCCTGCCGCCCGGTATGCCGACGCCGCCGACCTACCAGAAGGTGAACCCGGCCGACCAGCCGGTGCTCTACCTGGCCTTGAGCTCGCCGACGTTGCCGCTCTACATGGTCGACGAATACGCGCAGACGAACCTCGCCCAGCGCATCTCCACGATCACCGGCGTCGCCCAGGTGCAGGTGTTCGGCTCGCAGAAGTACGCGGTCCGGGTGCAGCTCGATCCCCGCGCCCTGACCACGCGCGGCATCGGCATCGACGAGGTGCAGCAGGCCCTCGGCCGCGGCAACGTCAATCTACCGACCGGCACGCTCTACGGCGCCCACCAGATGTTCAACGTCATGGCGACTGGCCAGCTCCAGAACGCCGAGGCGTTCCGCCCGCTGATCGTGGCCTACCGCAACGGCTCGCCGGTCCGGCTCGAGGAGCTCGGGCGCGTGATCGACGGCGTGCAGACCGACAAGGTCGCCAGCTGGTACAACGACGAGCGCGCGGTGATCCTCGCGATCCAGCGTCAGCCGGGAACCAACAGCGTGGAGGTCGTCGACTCGATCCGGGCGCTGCTGCCCCGCTTCCGTCAGGAGCTGCCGGCCGCGGTGAACCTGAACGTCCTCTATGACCGCTCCGTCGCGATCCGCGAGTCGGTTCACGACGTCGAGTTCACTCTGGGGCTGGCCATCGCCCTGGTCGTGCTCGTCATCTTCCTGTTCTTGAGAAACGTGTCGGCGACGATCATCCCGAGCCTCGCCGTCCCGCTCTCGATCGTCGGGACCTTCGCCGTCATGTACCTGCTCGGCTACACGATCGACATCATCTCCTTGATGGCGCTCACCCTCTGCGTCGGGTTCGTCGTCGACGACGCGGTGGTCATGCTCGAGAACATCGTGCGCCACATGGAAGCGGGCAAGAGCCGCCTGGAGGCCGCGCTGATCGGCTCCAAGGAGATCGGGTTCACGATCCTGTCGATGACCCTCTCGCTGGCGGCCGTCTTCATCCCGGTGCTGTTCATGGGCGGGGTCATGGGACGGCTCCTCCACGAGTTCGCCGTGGTCATCACCGCCGCGGTGCTCGTCTCGGGCTTCGTCTCGCTGACCTTGACGCCGATGGCCTGCAGTCGCTTCCTCAAGCCGCCGGGCCAGTCGCACGGGCGGCTCTACACCGCGTCCGAGCGCTTCTTCGACGGTATGCTGCGCACGTACGACCTCTCGCTTCAGTGGACCCTGCGCCACCGGCGCCTGACGATGGCCGTGATGCTGGCGACGTTCGTGCTGACCGCGTGGCTCTTCGTGATCATTCCCAAAGGCTTCATCCCCACCGAGGACACCGGCCAGATCTTCGCGTTCACCGAGGCCTCGCAGGACATCTCGTTCGACGCCATGACCGAAAAGCAGCGGGCGGCGGCGGCGATCGTCATGAAGCAGCCCTACATCGACCAGATCATGTCCTCGATCGGCGCCTCCTCGATCAATGTCGTCCCCAACACCGGGCGCATCTTCATGCGGCTCAAGCCGCGCGACGAGCGCCCACCGGCCGACAAGATCATCGAGGACCTCCGGCCCAAGCTCGCGGCGATCCCCGGCTTCCGCGTCTACCCGCAGAACCTGCCGACCATCCGCATCGGCGGCAACCTCACCAAGGCGCTCTACCAGTACACGCTCCAGGCGCCCGATCTGCAGGAGCTCTATCGCTGGGCGCCGATCGTCTTCGAGAAGATGCGGACGCTTCCGGGCTTCCAGGACGTCAACACGGATCTGCAGATCACGAGCCCGCAGATCACCGTCGACATCGATCGCGACAAGGCCTCGGCGCTCGGCGTCACGGTCGAGCAGGTCGAGAACGCGCTCTACAGCGGTTATGGCGCGCGCCAGGTCTCGACGATCTATACGCCGACGAACCAGTACTGGGTCATCATGGAGCTCGACCCCCGCTACCAGCGCGATCCGACCGAGCTGTCGCTGCTGTACATCCGCGCCCAGTCGGGCAAGCTCGTCCCGTTGAACTCGGTGGCGCGACTGACGCCGACCATCGGGCCGCTGACCATCACCCATCTCGGCCAGCTCCCGGCGGTGACGATCTCGTTCAACCTGGCCCCGGGCGTGTCGCTCAGCGAGGCGGTGGCCGAGGTGAGCCGAGCCCAGCGCGATCTCGTGATGCCGGCCACGATCATCGGAAGCTTCCAGGGCACCGCGCAAGCGTTCCAGTCTTCGCTGAAGGGTCAGGGCGTCCTGCTGCTCGTCACGATCCTCGTCATCTACCTGGTGCTGGGCATCCTTTACGAGAGCTTCATCCACCCGCTGACGATCCTGTCGGGGCTCCCGTCGGCCGGCGTCGGCGCGCTCCTCACCCTGCTGCTCTTCCGCACCGAGCTGAACATCTATGGCTTCGTCGGGATCATCATGCTGGTCGGCATCGTCAAGAAGAACGCGATCATGATGATCGACTTCGCGCTGGAGGCCGAGCGCGCGGGCGCGACGCCGCGAGACGCCATCTACCAGGGCTGCCTCCTGCGTTTCCGGCCGATCATGATGACGACCATGGCTGCGCTCCTCGGCACCTTGCCGATCGCGCTCGGCATCGGCGCCGGCGCGGACGCCCGGCGCGCGCTCGGCCTGGCCGTGGTGGGCGGCCTGCTCGTGTCCCAGCTGCTGACCCTCTACATCACGCCGGTGCTTTACACGTATATGGAAGGCGCGCAGAAGTCGCTCAGCGCGTTCCGCGCCCGCCTGGCCGGCGCCGCCGCCGCGCGCGCCCGCCGGGCTCCCGCCGCCTAGCCTTCCGACCTCACGCGCACACTGCTACAATTCGCCGCGATGGCGAACGGGCAGTGACGTCGACGCGCATGCTGATCCAGGGCGGTACCGTCCTCGACCCGGCGCAGAACCTTCATGCCGTCCGCGACGTCGCGCTCGCCAGCGGCCGCGTCACGGCGGTCGCCGAGCATCTGACGCCCGCGCCGGGCGACGAGGTCATCGACGCGCGCGGACTCTACGTCACGCCCGGTCTCATCGACCTGCACGTGCACGTCTTCTACGGCGCCTCGCACTATGGGATCGAGCCCGACCCACACTGCCTGGCGACCGGGACGACGACGGTCGTCGACGCCGGCTCGGCCGGCGCGCTGACTTTCCCCGCCTTTCGCAAGTACGTCATCGAGGTGTCCGAGACCCGCATCCTCCCCTTCCTCAACATCGGCGCGACCGGCATGCTGAGCGCGGAGGTCGGCGAGCTGGACGACGTACGCTTCATCGACCGCGGTCGGGCGCTCGCGATGATCGAGGCGCATCGCGACCTGATTCGGGGCGTCAAGGTACGACTCTCGCGCGAGCTGGTCGGCGCCAACGTGCGCGTCGCGCTCAGCACCGCGCTCGAGGCCGCCGAGGCGGCCGGGCTGCCGATCATGGTGCACCCGGGCGACACGCCGATCCCGCTCGACGACATCCTGCGCGAGCTGCGGCGGGGCGACATCCTGACCCACTGCTACCACGGCCGCGAGCAGGGCGTGCTCGACGACCGCGGCCGCGTGCGCGCCGAGGCGCGGCGCGCCGTCGAGCGTGGGGTCAACTTCGACGTCGGTCACGGGGTCGGGAGCTTCGCCTTCGCCGTGGCCCGAGAGGCGCTCGCGCAGGATCTGCGGCCGGGCACGATCTCGAGCGATCTTCACGTCTACAACGTCAACGGACCGGTCTTCGACCTCGCCACGACCATGTCGAAGTTCTTGGCCCTCGGCCTGAGCCTCGAGGACGTGGTGCGGGCGACGACCGAGATGCCGGCCCGAGCCATTGGCGCGCTCGGCGAGCTCGGCACCCTCGCCCCCGGTGCCGTGGCGGACGCCACCATGCTGCGGCTCGAAGCGGGAGAAGTCGCATTCGCCGATGCGCGCGGCGAGAAGGTCAAGGCCGCGGCGCGTCTTGTGCCCGTCCGTGTGGTGCGGAACGGCGTGGCCCGGCCCGCCGGGCTGCAGCGGCCGCACGTGCCGCCGGCGACCGTCAGCCGTCGGCTCAGATGACCCGCCGGCACGCTCGGAGCGTGCCGGCTCGCGTGTGATAGATTGGCTCACCACGATCGGGAGGTGGACATGTCATCGAGACTGAGTCGCAAATACTTGCTGCTCGCTCTGGCGGCACTCACGCTGGTCACGCTGGTCACCGGGAGCGCCCTCACCGTCGAGGCCCAGAAGAAGGGTGGCATCCTCCGCGTCGGTAACCTCGGGGAGCCGCCGGCGCTCGACGCGCACTGGACGACCGCGAGCATCACCGAGACCTTGACCAACCACGTCTACGAAGGGCTCTACAGCCTCGACAGCAGCAACCGTCCGATCCCCATGCTGGCCGAGAGCCATACGGTGAGCAAGGACGGCCTCACTTACACCTTCAAGCTCCGCCAGGGCGTCAAGTTCCACAACGGCAAGGAGATGACGTCCGAGGACGTCGTCGCCTCGCTCGCCCGCTGGGGCAAGCAGTCGATCTACGGCAAGGCGCTCTTCGCCCAGGTCGCCGAGTGGAAAGCGCTCGACAAGTACACCGCCGAGATGAAGCTGAAGGAGAAGTCGGCGATCGTCCTGATCTCGCTGGCGGTGCCCAACAACTTCGGCGCGATCTATCCCAAGGAGATCGCCGAGAAGTTCGCGCCCGAGGTCAAGGCGACCGAGTACATCGGGACGGGCCCCTTCAAGCTCGCCGAGTGGAAAGCCGACCAGTACATCCGCATGGTCCGGTTCGACGAGTACAAGTCGCGCAACGAGGCGCCGAACGGCTACGGCGGAGGCAAGACCGCCTATCTGGACGAGGTCCGCTGGCAGCCGGTGCCGGAAGTGGCCACACGCGTGGCCCAGGTCGAGACGGGTGAGCTGGATTTCGCCGATGATCTGAACCTCGATGCCTACGACCGGCTGAAGAAGAACTCGAATCTGCGCCCGCTCGTCTCGAAGCCCTACTACTGGCTCGTCGCGGTCCTCAACAAGAAGGAGGGCCTGATGACGAACCAGAAGCTCCGCCAGGCGTGGCAGGCGGCGATCGACATCGAGCCGATCATGAAGAACGTGGCGGGCGGTCACTCCGAATTCTACCGGATGGACTCGAGCCTGGCCATGGTCGAGATCACCGCGTGGCACACGAAGCTCTCAGGTCTGCCGTGGAATGAGCGGAACAAGACCAAAGCCAAGAAGCTCCTGCAGGAGGCCGGCTACAAGAACGAGCCGATCCGCTTCATGACGACGCAGGAGTACAAGTGGATGTACGACTTCGCGCTGCTGAGCAAGCAGCAGCTCGAGGACGTCGGGTTCAACATAGATTTACAGGTGGTCGACTGGGCCACCCTGGTGAAGCGGCGGAACAACTCGAAGGAGTACGACGCCTTCACCACCGGCATCGGCGCCTTCTACGACCCGACCCACCCAGTCTTTCTCACACCGAGCTGGCCGGGCTGGACCACCGACGAGGACATCCTGAAGCTCCAGGCCGAGCTGGCGCGCGAGACCGACCCCAAGAAGCGCATGGCGCTGTGGGAGCAGCAGACCCGGCAGTTCTACGAGAAGGTGCCGGTGATCCGCTACGGCGATCTCTTCGGACTTCGCGCCATCCGCAACACGACCAAGGGCTTCAACGAGAAGACCGAGCGCATCCGCTTCTACAACGTGTGGGTCGAGAAGTAGCGCGGTGGGGTCCACGAGTCGGAGGTCGCGCATGTCGCTCAAGCCGTATCGCCGGGCGGTGCTGCTCGCTTTGGCGTCGCTGGCGCTGCTGGCCCTGAATACCCTCACCGCCGAGGGGCAGAAGAAGGGTGGCGCGCTCCGGGTGGGGATCCTCGGCGAGCCCCCGTCCCTCGACGTCCATTGGACGACCGCGACGATCACCGAAACGCTGGGCAATCACATCTACGAAGGGCTCTACACCCTCGACGCGACCAACCGCCCGATCCCGATGCTGGCGGAGAGTCACTCGGTGACCAAGGACAGCCTCACTTACACCTTCAAGCTCCGGCAGGGCGTCAAGTTTCATAACGGCAAGGAGATGATCTCGGAAGACGTCGTCGCCTCGCTGGCGCGCTGGGGCAAGCAGTCAGTCTACGGCAAGGCCCTGTTCGCCCAGGTCGCCGAGTGGAAGGCCCTCGACAAATACACGGTCGAGATGAAGCTGAAGGAGAAGTCGGCGATCGTGCTGATCTCGCTGGCGGTGCCGAACAACTTCGGCGCCATCTACCCGAAGGAGATCGCCGAGAAGTTCGCGCCCGAGGTGAAAGCGACCGAATTCGTGGGAACGGGCCCGTTCAAGCTCGCCGAATGGAAGCCCGACCAGTACATCCGCATGGTGCGGTTCGACGAGTACAAGTCGCGCAGCGAGGCGCCC
>Ga0137404_10001392_pt1 | contig 15925 bp, 15 predicted proteins | sample CZOMad2_1_16fung_FD_108285 | JGI IMG/M metagenome (GOLD analysis project Ga0137404, IMG submission 108285) | Vadose zone soil fungal communities from Angelo Coast Range Reserve, California, USA - CZOMad2_1_16fungal (Illumina Assembly) | ecosystem: Environmental > Terrestrial > Soil > Vadose...
CGAGCTTCACGAAATCGGGCAGCGCGTCCATGTACGACTCGGAGTAGCGGTTGCCGTGGAAAAACTGCTGCCACTGCCGCACCATCCCCATGTACTTGTTGTTGAGGTTGATGATCTTGATCGGCAGGCGATACTGCTTGCAGGTGGAAAGCTCCTGGATGCACATCTGTATGCTCGCCTCGCCGGTGACGCACGCGACCGTCGCGCCCTGATTCGCGAACTGCACGCCCATCGCCGCCGGCAACCCGAAGCCCATGGTTCCCAGGCCACCCGAGTTGATCCAGCGGCGCGGCTTGTCGAACTTGTAGAATTGCGCCGCCCACATCTGGTGCTGGCCGACGTCGGAGGTGACGAAGGCCTCGCCCTTGGTGACCTCGTAGAGCCTCTCGAGCACGAATTGCGGCTTGATGATCTTGCTCTTCTTGTCGTATTTGAGGCAATCTTTCGATTTCCACATGCCGATCTGGGACCACCAGGCGCTCAGCGCCTTCTGGTCCGGCTTGTAGCCGGCCGCCTCGAGCTGCCTGATCAATTCGTCGATCACGTCGGTTACGTTGCCCACGATGGGAACGTCCACCTTCACGCGCTTGGAGATCGATGACGGGTCGATGTCGATGTGAATGATCTTGCGCTGCACCTGCGCGAAGTCGGCAGGATTGCCTATCACCCGGTCGTCGAAGCGCGCGCCGACGGCGAGCAGCACGTCGCAGTTCTGCATCGCCATGTTGGCTTCGTACGTTCCGTGCATGCCCAGCATGCCCAGGAACAGGGGATCGGTCGCGGGGTAGCCGCCCAGCCCCATGAGCGTGTTGGTGCACGGGAAGCCGAGCATCTTCACCAGCTTCGTGAGCTGCTTCGAGGCCTCCGAAAGGATCACCCCGCCCCCGGTGTAGACCATCGGGCGTTTGGCCTCGGTGAGCAGCTGCACCGCCTTCTTGATCTGACCCGGGTGTCCCTTCACAACCGGGTTGTAGGAGCGCATCGTCACCGTTTCCGGGTATTCGAAGGCGTGCTTCGCCGAGGTCACATCCTTGGGAATGTCGACGAGGACCGGGCCGGGTCTTCCGGTCTTTGCGAGGTAGAAAGCCTTCTTGATGGTGACGGCAAGATCCTTGACGTCCTTCACCAGGAAATTGTGCTTGACGCAGGGCCGCGTGATCCCCACCGTATCGCATTCCTGAAACGCATCCAGTCCGATGGCGTGCGTCGGCACCTGTCCCGTGATGATCACCATCGGGATCGAGTCCATGTACGCCGTGGCAATACCCGTCACCGCGTTGGTGACGCCGGGTCCCGAGGTAACGAGGGCCACGCCGACCTTGTTGCTCGAGCGCGAATAGCCGTCGGCGGCGTGGGTCGCGCCCTGCTCGTGGCGCACCAGGATATGCTTGACCTTGTCCTGCTTGAACAGCTCGTCGTAGATGAATAGGACGGCCCCGCCGGGGTAGCCGAAGACGTACTCAACCCCCTCTTCCTGGAGGGATCGGACGACGATCTCTGCACCCGTCAATTCCATGCGATTTCCGAGTAAATTCGTTGAATCTTCAGAGCCTAATTGGTGACACCTGATTGGTCAAGTTTTCCCTGATTTAACCGGGCTTTTGATACCATCGGACAGCCAAGGCCCGTGCATCCGGACCGACAAAAAGGAAGCTCCCTGGCCTCCCCAAACGAACTAGCCGAATTTCTCGCGAGCGTGGAGCGCCGCGCGTACAAGCAGGCGCTTTTCGCGGTCCGGAATTCGGAGAACGCTCTGGACATCGTGCAGGACGCGATGCTCAAGCTCGCGGAAAAATACGGGGCGAAGCCCGTCGGGGAGCTCCCCATGCTGTTTCAGCGCATCCTGCAAAACACGATTCGCGACTTCTACCGCAGGCAGAAAGTCCGGTCTTTGTGGGTCACGTTGTTCTCCTCTCTTTCCTCGGGCAAGGAAGACGAGGATACCGACCCGCTCGAAACGCTCGCGAGCGCCGACGATTCCAAGCCGCGCGATGGCCCTGCCGATCGCCTGGAGCAGTCCCAAATGATTGAAATCATTGAAATTGAGTTACGGGAGCTGCCGGCGCGTCAACGGCAGGCGTTTTTGCTGCGTTACTGGGAGGAGTTGGACGTCGCCGAGACGGCAGCCGTCATGGGCTGCTCCGAAGGCAGCGTCAAAACCCATTGCTCCCGCGCATCGCATGCACTGGCGACAGCCCTTAGAGCAAGGGGAATCGAGCTATGAACGAACAACAGACCGCGCACAGGATCAGGCAGCTTCTCAACCGGGGGCTCGATCTGGACGCCGGCACGCTCGCGCGCCTGGAGACGGCACGCAAGCAGGCCTTGGCGCGCCAGCGCATCGAGGCGCCCTCTTTCGTGCTAGGCTGGGTCGACAACGTATTCGGTCGGTTCGGTGGTCCCACGTCCGTCATTCCGCGAATGCTGTTGCCGATGGCGGTGCTGATCCTCGGTTTGATCGCGATCAACCAGTGGCGGGATTCGCAGACCGCCGCGGAAATCGAGGAAATCGACGCCGCGGTGCTGACCGGGGACCTGCCTTTGGACGCCTACCTCGACAATGGATTCGATGCATGGCTAAAGCGCTCCTCGCACTAGCACTTTGGCTTTGCATCTCCCTTCCCGTCCTAGCTGCCGCACCCAAAAAGGCCCCGAGCTGGGCTGAGTTGAAGCCGGAGCAGCAGCAGGTCCTCGCGCCGCTTGCCGCGGACTGGGACAAGCTCGAGCCCGAGGGGAAGCGCAAATGGGTCGGCATCGCGAATCGCTATCCGAAGATGAAGCCGGACGAGCAGGCGCGGGTACAGCGTCGGATGCAAGCGTGGGCAAAGCTCACACCCAAGGAGCGACAGGCCGCCCGCGAAAGCTACAAGAAGATGGAAAAGTTGCCGCCGGACAAGAAGCAGGGGCTGACGAAGCAGTGGGAGGAGTACAACCGCCTGCCCGAGCAGGAGCGACGCAAGCTGGGCAGCAAACCGCCCAAGCCCCCCGCGGCTCCGGCTGCTTCCAAATCGCCGACTGGGCCCTCGCCCTCGGCAGATGCGCCTTCCGCGATCGCCCCCGCTCCGGCAGCAAGCTCGGCAAATCCGTAGACCCGCCTCGATGTCCCCGGGGGCTGCTCCCCACGCAGGTCCCGCGGTTCCCAGCATCGCCAGGCGATTGTTGTCGATGCTGTACGAGGCCCTGCTCGCGTTTGCGATCGTATTTCTGGCCGGCATCGCCTTCTACGGCGCAGCCGAAGGCGGCCTTGCGGGGGAAATGCGTTTGCTCTTCCAGATATACCTTTTTCTCGTGCTCGGGATCTATTTCATCGCGTGCTGGAGCCGCGGCGGCCGGACTCTGGCGATGCAAACCTGGAGGATGCGGGTGGTGCGACGTGACGGTGCTTCGATCGGTGTCGGCCGCGCCGCGTTGCGCTACGCGCTCGCCTGGGTTTCGCTCGCCTCGTTCGGCGCCGGCTTCCTGTGGGCGTGCGTCGACAGCGACAGGCAGTTCCTGCATGACCGGCTGGCGGGAACTCGCATTGTGATGCTCGATGCGGGCATGCGCGGCTAGACCCGGATCAGATGCCCCCGGGACCGGGTAGCTATCGGCGCTCGGCCCACCACATCATCAGCATCGCGGCTCCGAGAAACATCATGCTGGGCAGAACCGCGGCAAGGATGGGCTGCCAGTTCTGGAGCAGCCCGAGATGGGAGAACAGGCTGTTCAGGAAGTGAAAAAAGACACCCAGCATGATCCCGGAGAACACCTTCACACCCACACCTCCGGCTCGAACGTGGACGTAAGCGAAGGGCAGCGCGAGGGCCATCATCACCAGCGAGACGAACGGATAGACGAGCTTTTTCCACATTGCTATCTCATAGCGCTCGGATTTCTGCCTGTTCTCGTTTAGATGACGGGAATATTGGTACAGGTTCCACGCCGACATCCGGTCGGGCACGATGAACAAGACAGCCAGAATGTCCGGCGTGAGAACCGAATTCCAATCCATCTCGGCAAGGCGCTGAACGCTGCTCCCGTTGGAAGTGAAGACCGTGTTGACGATCTCGCGCAGGCGCCACACGTTCTTTCCGAGGTACTGCCCGTGCTTTGCAAAGCTTATCGACTTGAGACGGTATTGGTCGTCGAACTCGAATACCCTGATATCGGCCAAGGTCGTGTCCGGTTGGACCTCGCGTACGTTGACGAAGCGCCGGTCGTCTTTCACCCAAAGGCCCGTGTGGAATTCGCTCGCCACGATCGTGCTGGTGGTCGAAAGCTTGAGCTGCTTTGCCGCACGCTCCGAAACCGGGGCGATCAACTCTCCGAATATGAGCGTGGCGACGGCAAAGACGACGCCGATGCGAAACAGAGTGGTCATCGCGCGCCACGGCGCGAGGCCGGAGCTTCGCATCACGGTGTACTCGGAGTTGGCCGCGAGATGCGAGAGCGCATAGAGCGTCCCGATCAGAACTGCCAGAGGAAACAGCTCGTAGACGTGGCTCGGGACCGTGAGCGCCACGTAGCCAAGGGCGTGCTGCAGTCGATACCCACCCTTTCCGAGATCGGTCAACTCGTTGATCAGGTCGAAAAACGCAAACAACGCGAGGAACGCAGCGAAGACGAACAAAGTCGCCCCGTAGATTTCCCGCGCAAGATATGTCCGCAGGGTATCCACTTCAGCGCCTTCTTCCGAGCAGCGAACCGACCCGAATCCGCCGGTAGAACAGGACACCGAGAACACCCAGCATTCCGGCATGGACTACCCACCATCCGATGTTGAATCCGATCCGGCCCTGGGACACCCAGGCTTGAACAATGCTGAGAACGTTCGCGTAGACCATATAGGTGAAGAGCGCGAAGATCAGGTTCACCGAACGGCTGGCTCTCGGGTTCACGAAGGAGAGGGGGATCGCGAGCAAGGCGAGCACGAAGGCGGCAATCGGCAGGCCGATGCGCCAGAGCAGCTCCGCCAGGTGGGAATTGGTCGGCGCCTGAATCAGCCCGAAAGTCGACATCGCTTTGGTCGAGGTCCCTTCCGCCTGCGTTTCGCGTGACTCGACCTTCATGGCGTAGCGTTCGAAGTTCATGACTTTGAAATCGAGGTTGCCGGGAACTCCTTCGTAGCGGCGCCCGTCCAGAAGAACGACGAGGCGGTCGCCATTCTCCGCCGACTCCCGGTATCCACGCCTGCTGACGGTGATACCGAGCCTGCCTTCTTTCATCTGTGCGATGAAAACGTTCTGCACGTTGGTCTGGTCACCCGCGATCTCCTCCACGAAGAAGACCCGATCGGCCGACGACGCTTCGAGGAAAACTCCGGGTGAAACGCGCGAGACTTCGTCCCTCACCTGCATCTGATGTCTGTACTCCTCGGCCTTGCTGATCGCCCAGGGCGATAGGAACAGCGATAGCGCGGCGACGAGCGCGACCAGCGGGGCCGCAAACAGGAGCACCGGGCGAATCCACGCAAAAAGCGAGAGGCCCGAGCTGAACCAGATCACCATTTCCGATTCCCGGTAGCTGCGAGAGAGAGTCATCAGAACCGTGATGAACAACGTCAAGGAAAGCAGCACTGGCAGGTAGTTGAGGGCGGAGAACGCGAGCAGGGCGACCACGCCTTCGGAGAGGACTTTTCCGATTGCCGCCTGGCCGAGCAGCCGGATGAGCTGCGTCGTAAGCGTGATGGCGAACAACGCCGAGAATACCGCCAGCGCGAGATTCCCAAACTCACGCAGCAGGGCGCGCTGAAAGATCACTTTGTGACCGAGCCCATTTCAGCAAGACGGCTCGAACGTGAGCCGTTGGACTTCGCATCGTTTTGACTTCGGCGAAGCAAACCGGAGATAATCCTCACACTTTTGCCTGAGTCAGGGTCGAGTGGAATTTAGCACAAAAATCGCCGCACCGGAGAGACAAACAACCGCGTGCGTCGTTGTGGGCGTGTTCGAATCGCGCAAGCCTTCTCGCGCGGCGAGTGCGCTCGACAAGGCCGCGCGCGGCCAGTTGCGCGAGCTTCTCCGCTCCGGGGACATGGACGGCAGAGCGGGCAGCACGCGGATCCTGTATCGCGTGCGCGGCGTCGCCGCGGAGCGCGTCCTTCTCCTCGGGCTCGGAAAGGAGCAGGAATTCGGCGACAGGCAATATCGGGACTGCGCGCGCGCCGCGCTGTCGGCGATTCGGGAAACCGGAGCCCGCGACGCCTGCTTGTATCTCGCCGAGCTCCAAGTTCCCAACCGCGATGCCGCATGGAAAGCGCGCCAGCTCGTTCTGGCCGCGGTCGAAGTCAACTATCGTTTCGACCAGATGAAGAGCAAGAAGGCGAACGCGGGCTCGCTCGGCAGCGTCGCGGTTTCATCGACTTCGAGGCACGAGGCGTCCTCTCTGGAGCGCGGCGTGCGCGAAGGGCGCGCGATCGCCGCAGGAATGTCGCTCGCCCGTGATCTCGGAAATCTTCCGGCGAACGTGTGCACGCCCACCTACCTGGCGGAGCGCGCCGTGAAGCTTGCGCGCGAATGGAAGCTCGCGGTGGAAGTGCTCGAGCAAAAAGACATGGAAAAGCTCGGCATGGGCACTCTGCTTTCGGTGACCCGGGGATCGCGTGAACCGCCCAAGTTCGTGATTCTGCGCTACTCGGGAGCCGGCAAGAGGGAGCGGCCCGTCGTGCTCGTGGGAAAAGGCATCACGTTCGACACCGGCGGCATTTCCCTCAAGCCCGCGGCCGAGATGGACGAGATGAAGTTCGACATGTGCGGCGCGGCGAGCGTCCTGGGGACGCTGCGCGCCGCGGCTGAGCTCAAGCTCAAGCTCAACGTCATCGGCTTGGTGCCGACCTGCGAGAACATGCCCGGGGGTGCGGCCACCAAGCCTGGGGATATCGTCACCAGCCTGTCGGGCCAGACCGTCGAGATCCTCAACACCGACGCCGAGGGACGCCTCATCCTCGCCGACGCGCTGAGCTACGCCGAGCGCTTCGAACCCCAGGCCGTGGTGGACATCGCCACGCTGACCGGTGCCTGCGTCATCGCGCTGGGCCACGTGTGCTCGGGCATGTTCGCGAACAAGGACGGCCTCGCCCAAGAGCTGCAGTCGGCCGGAGCGGAGTCCTGGGACCGCGTCTGGCCGCTGCCGCTGTGGGACGACTATCAGGAGGCGCTCAAGAGCAACTTCGCCGACTTCGCGAATATCGGGGGACGGCCCGCAGGTGCAGTCACCGCGGCCTGCTTTCTTTCGAAATTCACGCGCAAGTACGACTGGGCTCACCTGGACATCGCCGGGACGGCGTGGAAGTCGGGCAGGGAAAAGGGCGCAACAGGCCGGCCCGTTCCTCTGCTGACGACGTTTCTGATGAAGCGCGCAAGAGGATAGGGATGGGGCCCGAGGGAACCGAAGCTCTCCCGCGCCGCTCCGTGGCGCCCGCGGCCGCACGCTACTATTGCTCATGACCCGCATCGACTTCTATTCCAACGCCGAATCCAAGCTCCAGGTCGCCTGCCAGCTTGTCGCGAAAGCCGTGCGGGAGCAGTTGCAAGTCGTGGTCTACGCGCCGGACCAGAACACCGCTCGCGGCTTCGACAAGTTGCTGTGGACCTATCAGGCGATCGGGTTCGTCCCGCATTGCCTGTCGAGCGATGCGCTCTCGTCCGAGACCCCCGTGGTCATCGCTCTCGACGACTCCGAGATGGCTCACCATCGTGTCCTCCTCAATCTGCACGCGGAATCGCCACCGCCCTTCAGTCGTTTCGAAAGGCTGATCGAGATCGTCGGAACGGACGAGGACGACCGGCAAAGCGCCAGAAACCGTTTTCGCTTCTATCGCGATCGCGGCTACGAGATCCGTCACCACGACCTCGCGAAATCGACCCCATGAGCGAGCCAGAAGACCTGCTGGGAAAGGCGGATGCGTTCCTGAAGCGCTACCACCCTTCGAGCGCGGCCGCGCAGCACGATGTTCCGGTTCTCACCGAGGTCATCGAAACTCGCGAAGCTCCCGCGCAGCCGGCGACGACGCCGGCGCCGAGCAGCGTTCCCAGCGAGACCGATTTGGCCGCGCTGGAACAGAGGCTGAAGCAAAGCATTCTCGAAGCGGTCGCCTCGCACGTCGTGAAAACCGTCGAGGATCCGCTCAAAGAGCGTCTCGACACCCACCTGCAGCGCGTGCTCATCGCCTTGAGCAACCAGGTCAAGATCGACCTGGAGGTGCTTGTCCGCGAGGCCGTCGCCCGTGCCATCGCCACCGAAATCGCGCGCATGCGGGAGCCTTCGCGGGGCGGCTGAAGCTATAATCCCAACCGAGCGCGCCGACCGGGCTCTCGTGAGCACCGCTCGGCGCGCTTTCCCATTCTGACTGCAAATGGAACTCGAAAAGAGCTTTGACCCGCACGAGGTCGAACGGCGCTGGTATCCCGTCTGGGAATCGCGCGGCTACTTCGCGCATTCCGAAAGCCCCGGGAAGCAGCCTTACTGCATCCAGCTGCCGCCGCCGAACGTCACCGGCACCCTGCACATGGGACACGCGTTCCAGCAGACCCTGATGGACGCGCTGATCCGCTATCACCGCATGCGCGGCTTCAGCACGAACTGGGTGGTCGGCACCGATCACGCCGGCATCGCCACCCAGATCGTGGTCGAGCGGCAGCTCGAGTCCGAAGGCAAGACCCGCCGCGACCTCGGCCGCGAAGCCTTCGTCAAGCGCGTATGGGACTGGAAACACCAGTCGGGATCGACCATCACGCGCCAGATGCGCCGCCTCGGAGCATCGGCCAACTGGAACTTCGCGGATTCCGACGGGCAGAACGCGGGCTACTTCACCATGGACGAGCGCATGTCGCGCGCCGTCGTCGAAGTATTCGTACGGCTGCACGAGCAGGGACTGATCTACCGCGGCAAGCGCCTGGTCAACTGGGACCCGGTGCTGGGCACCGCCGTGTCGGACCTGGAAGTGGACAGCGAGGAAGAGGACGGCAAGATCTGGGAGATCCGCTATCCGATCGAGGACGGCAGCGGCGCGCTCGTCGTCGCCACGACACGGCCGGAAACCATGCTGGGCGACGTGGCGGTCGCCGTGAATCCGAAGGACGAGCGCTATACGGCATTCGTCGGGAAGCGGCTAAAACTACCTCTCACTGGCCGATCGATCCCGGTGATTGCCGACGATTACGTCGACAAGGAATTCGGCACCGGCTGCCTGAAGATCACCCCGGCGCACGACTTCAACGACTACGCGGTCGGCCAGCGCCACAAGCTGCCGCAGATCGCCGTGATGGCGCTCGACGCGAAGATGAACGAAAACGCACCGCGGGCCTACCGCGGCCTGGACCGGTTCGAAGCACGCAAGCGGATCATCGCGGACCTCAAATCCCAGAACCTGCTGGCGTCCGAAAAACCCTACAGGCTGCGCGTGCCGCGGTCCGGCCGAACCGGCGTGATCGTCGAGCCCATGCTGACCGATCAGTGGTTCGTGAGCATGGAAGGCCTCGCGAAGCGCGGGCTCGACGCGGTCGCCAAGGGCGACGTGAGGTTCTACCCCGAACATTGGGCGACCACCTACAACCAGTGGCTGGAAAAGATCCAGGACTGGTGCATATCGCGCCAGCTGTGGTGGGGCCACCAGATTCCGGCGTGGTACGACGAGGGCGGGAACATCTACGTCGGCCGGACCGAAGAAGACGCGAAGAAACAGGCTGCAGCGAAGGGCCATCGCGGCGCGCTGAAACGCGAGGAGGACGTTCTCGACACCTGGTTTTCCTCCGCGCTTGTCCCGTTCACCTCCCTCGGCTGGCCGGAGAAGAACCCCGACCTCGAGCGCTTCCTGCCCTCGTCGGTGCTCGTCACCGGTAACGACATCATCTTCTTCTGGGTCGCCCGGATGATCATGATGACGCTGCACTTCACCGACAAGGTGCCGTTCCGCCACGTCTACATCAACGCCATCGTGCGCGACGCCGAGGGCGAAAAGATGTCGAAATCCAAGGGCAATACCATCGACCCGCTCGACCTGATCGACGGCATCTCCTTCGATGGACTCCTGCAGAAATCGACCGTCGGCCTGCTGAAGGGTGAGCACAAGGAGCGGATCGAAAAGTACGTCAGGAGCCACTACCCGGAGGGCATCCCGGCCTTCGGCGCCGACGCGGTGCGCTTCACCTTCGCCTCGCTCGCTAGCTTCGCGGTCACCCTCAATTTCGACCTCAATCGCTGCGAGGGTTATCGCAATTTCTGCAACAAGCTGTGGAATGCGACGCGGTTCGTGCTGATGAACTGCGAGGGCAAGGACACCGGACTCGACGAGTCCCTGCCGCTGGAGTATTCCTTCGTCGAGCAGTGGATCATCGCCACGCTGCAGGACGCCGAAGACGAGGTCGGGCGCAGTTTCGAAGAATATCGCTTCGACAACGCGGCACGGGCCATTTATGAATTTGTTTGGAACGAGTACTGCGATTGGTTCGTCGAGCTCGCGAAGACGCGGCTCGCGGCCAGCAATCAAGCCGAACAACGCGCCACCCGCCGCACGCTGGTGCGCGTCCTCGAAACCGCCCTGCGACTGGCGCATCCGATCATTCCCTTCATAACTGAAGAACTCTGGCAAAAGATCGCCCCCCTTTCCGGAAAGGGTGGACCCACCATCATGCTGGAACCTTTTCCCAAGGCGGATATGGGAAAGCGTGCACCCGCGGCCGCAACGCAGGTTGCTACGCTGAAAAGTTTGGTGGAGGCATGTCGCTCACTTCGCAGCGCGATGGGATTGTCGCCGGGAGAAAAGGTGGCGGCGCTGGTCGAAGGTGACGTTACCAGCGTGGGCGCGGAAGTGCTGCGTCCGTATCTGATATCGCTGGCAAGGCTATCGGACGTAAAATTTCTAGGCGTATTGCCCTCGTCACCCGCACCGGTCGCCGATGCTTATCCCTTCCGAATAATGCTGGAGGTCAAGATTGATATTGCAAGCGAGCGAGCCCGCTTGCTGAAGGAGATCTCGCGCATCGAAGGCGAAATTGCCAAGTCGAAGGCCAAGCTCGACAACCCGAACTTCGTTGAGCGTGCCAAGCCCGCCGTAGTCGCCCAGGAAAGGGAGCGCCTCGCCGCATTCGAGGCGACCCTAAAGAGGCTGAGGGATCAGCTCGACAAGCTCGGGCCCTGAGCCTCCTGCCGTGATACCGGCGTTACGAGCCTTTCGCTCCAAGAGCTTCCGGATCTTCTACGCCGGCCAGGGCCTCGCGCTGCTGGGGAACTGGATGCAGAGCGTGGCGATGAGCTGGCTCGTGTATCGCGTGACCGGCTCTGCCCTGCTCCTCGGAATAACCGCCGGCGCGCAGCAGTTGCCGGTGCTGTTTCTTTCCCCGATTGCGGGCGTGTGGGCCGACCGCGTCAACCGCCAGCGCTTGCTGTTGATGATCCAGTCGCTCGCGTTCGTGCAGGCCTTGACGCTCGCCGCGCTTACTTTCGCCGATGCCGTCCGCGTTCCGTACCTGATCGGCCTCGCTCTGCTTCTCGGGATCATCACCGCGTTCGAGACGCCCACGCGCCAGGCCTTTCTCCTGGAACTCATCGAGCACCGCGAGGACCTGCCCAATGCGATAGCGCTGCAATCGATGCTGTTTCAGTGCACGCGGTTCGTCGGACCCTCTGCGGCCGGCCTCTTGCTCGCTCTGTATGGCGAGGCGTGGTGCTTCCTCGCCAACGCTCTGTGCTACCTCGCGATCATTGCGACCTACGCGGCGGTGCGCGTGAAACCCCGGGGTATTCCCGAGACCGGCGTCAAGTGGTGGCGCCAGCTCGCTTCGGGTTTCGCCTACGCGTTCGGATTCACGGGGACCCGGCGGCTGCTGCTCCTGCTCATGATGGTGGGATTCTTCGCCGCGCCATGGCAATCCCTGATGCCCATATTCGCGGCTGAGACCTTCAGCGGCGACTCGAAGACCTTCGGTTTCCTCATCGGAGCCGTGGGCCTCGGGGCGGTTGCGGGCACGTTCGTGCTCGCGATGCGGTCCACCGTTCGTGGCCTGGGCCGGGTCGTCTCCTCGACCACCATCATCGCAGGTGCTGCGCTGGCGGGATTCTCCCTTTCGGGAACGCTGTGGCTGTCGCTCCTCTGTCTCGCCGTCTTCGGAGCCGGGCTGGTCGTTACCGCGGCGTCGATCAACACGATCTTGCAAACCGTCGCGGACGAGGACAAGCGCGCGAGAATCATCAGCATGTACGTCATGTGCTTCATCGGATTTGCGCCCCTCGGCAACTTCACCGCAGGAGCGCTCGCGGAATCGATCGGGGTCCACTGGACCCTGTTTTCATGCGGCGTGGTCGTCGCCTTGGCCGGGGCGGTCTTCGCGCTTCGCCTGAAGAGCTGGGCGCAAGCCGTGAGGCCGGTCTACCTCAAGCAGGGAATCATCCGCGATCGATAGGCGCCAGCTTGGGCGTCGACTTTCATTTCTTCTTCATGAAGAAGGTGAAGACCTTGTCGGCCTCGGCGTGGGAAAGCAACTGATTGCCGGTTTGCCTGGCAAAGGCCTGAAAATCCTTCACCGCCCCCGGGTCCGTGGCCAGGACGCGTAGCACCTGCCCGCTGCCGAGCTCGGCCAGCGCTTTCTTGGCGCGCAGAATCGGGAGCGGACAATTGAGTCCGCGCACGTCCAGATCCTTGTCGAAGGTGCTCATCGTCGTCCGGTAGCTCGAGGGGCGGAGAACTATATACCACACCGCGCACCGGTTGGAAGCGGGATGGACGTCGGCGGCAAGGTTGCCTTATCAGTGAGCGGTACTTAAACTGGCACGCCGACAGCGCGTTGCTGTCATGGAGCGCCCTTGGCCAAGGAACCGCCACCAACCCTTTCGCAATGGCTGGTCTACGTCGCCAGTCTTCCGATGGACGACCCTGCATCGAGGATGCGCGTGCTGCGCACGCTCGAAGCGATGGGCTGCGCGCTGCTGCGCGAGGGCGTCTATCTGCTCCCCGACAACCCGGTGAACCGGCAGGGACTGCAGCGCCTGTCCGAACACACGATCCGGATCAGCGGTTCGGCTCATGTGCTGCAGGTGGCGAGCGCCGACGCCGAACAGGAGCGCTCGTTCAGGTCGATGTTCGACCGCGCCGGAAAGTACGAGGAACTGATCAAGGCAATCGAAGGGCTGCACGCCGGGTTCGGCATTTCCGAACCGAGCGCGATTGCCCGGGTTCTCAACAAGCAGCGCCGCGAGTTCGAAGCGATCAGCGCCCTGGACTTCTTCGATTCGCCGCTGAAGGAGCGGGCGGCACGTGTTTTGCGCGAGACCGAGGCCGAAGTGCGCAAGCGGATGTTCCCGGACGGCCCCAGGTCCGGCGGCCGCCTGACCCAAACCGGGCGCTACTACTTCAAGCGCGTCTGGGCGTCCCGCAAGCCTCTGCTGGCCGACCGGCTGGCCTCGGGTTGGCTGATCCGGCGCTTCATCGACGCCGAAGCCACCCTGATGTGGCTGGAGAAGACCCAGGCGTGCCCCTCGACCGCCGTCGGGTTCGGTTTCGAGGGCGCGACTTTTTCAAACAGCAGGGACAGGGTCACGTTCGAGGAGTTGCTCGCGCGGTTCAGCCTGGACGGCAACGAAACGCTCGCCAGAATCGGCGCGCTGGTGCACTACCTCGACACCGGCGGAGCGCCCGTCGCCGAAGGGGCGGGCGTCGAAACCCTGCTGCAAGGCGCGCGCCGGCGCTGCACCAGCGATGAGGAACTGTTCACCGAGAGCGAGAAGACGTTCGACCTACTGTACGAGGCCTACTTCGAAGGGCCGGGGAAAGACGTGCCTTCGAGCTAGTAGCGATTCTTTCTCTCTTCGGCCTGCAGCGTGCGCAGATCCCGCAAGCGGGCCTCAACGGCCGACAACTGATAGAAGTCGCCGTCGCCGCTCTTCTGTGCGAGCTGGAGCTGCTCTATCGCGGCCGGCAAGGTCCCCTGCAACACGTACGTCTCGGCGAGGGCCTGGTGGTGCAGCAGGCGTTTCCCGGAGGCCGCATAGGACTTGGCCTGAAGGTTGTACAGCTTGCCGTCACGCGGATAGCTCTTCACCAGGTCGGCGAGCCAGGACAGCGCCGCCTGGTGCTGCCCCATCCCCTGCAGCACCTCGATGTAGGCGTAGTGAAGCGGACGATAGTTGGGGTATCGCGACAGAGCCGAACGAAGGACGTCTCTTGCCGCCGCCGCGTCACCCTGGCCGAGGCGAATGCGCGCTACGAGCGACTCCACCATGGGATGCGGTCCCAGCAGCTTTCGCACGGATTCGGCTTGGGAAGCTGCACGGGGAAAATCCCTCGCCCGCGCCAGGGCGCTGGCCAAGCCGTAGCGTGCGCCTGCCTCGTCGGCGTAGCGGTGCTCGCGCACAAGGGCATCGAAGTTTGCTAGCGCATCTCGCGGCGTACCCAGTTCGGCGAGAAGCTTGGCCCGCGCGAGATGGTACTCGACGCTGTCCGGTGATTGCTTGTATACGGCATCCTGGGCCCGGTTTTGCATATCGGCGATGCGCTCGCTCGTAAGCGGGTGCGTTCGCAGATAGGCCGGAGCATTGTTTTCGTAAAGCCGCGTCGCCTTTTGCATGCGGCCGAAGAACGTCCCCATGGCGGTGACGTCGAAGCCGGCTTGCTGAAGATATTGAAACCCGATTCGGTCCGCCTCTCGCTCGAAATCGCGCGTGTAGTTGAGCTGCGATTGGACGCTGGCGGCGCTGGCCCCCGCGATGACCGCCTGCGTGACGTCCGGGCGGGACCTCGCCGCAAGCACGCCGAGGATCACCGCCGCGAGCGTGGGAATCGACATCTGGTCCTGCTTTCCCAGCAGCCGGGCGAGGTGGTGCTGGGTGACGTGGGCCACCTCGTGCGACAGCACGCCCGCGAGCTCCGACTCGGTCTGCGCGGCAAGGATCAGGCCGGTGTGCACCCCTACGAAACCTCCGGGCATGGCGAAGGCGTTTATCGTGTTGTCCCGCACCAGGAAAAACTCGAAATCCTGCTGCGCGTCCGAAGTCGCGGCGACTATGCGCCGGCCGACCTCGTTCACGTATTCGGTGAGCTCCGGATCATCGAGGTAGCTCGGTTCCCTGAGGCGAATTTCCCGCATCGCCTGCTCGCCGATCTTGCGCTCGAGGGACGGGGACAGCAATGCCCCCGACGTATCCCCCAGCTCCGGCAGCGACTGAGCCGGGGCTTGAGGGACGAGCAAGGCAACACTCAGGCAAGCCGCCGCTATTCTCATGGATAATATGATACCGCCGTGCGGAAGCGGTTCCCTTGGGTTGACCGTTCGGTGCTTATATCGAGAAAAGGCGGGAGAATGAGCCGTTCGAGAAAATTCAGCCATTTCGACGCTTCCGGCCAGGCTCACATGGTCAACGTAGGAGAAAAACCGGAGACGCGGCGCATCGCGCGAGCCGGAGGCACCATCCGCATGAAGGCCGCCACGCTCAAGCTCGTTCTCGCGGGGGGCGCCAAGAAAGGCGACGTCCTCGGGGTCGCCCGGATCGCCGCGATTCAGGGTGCCAAGCGGACGGGTGATTTGATCCCTTTGTGCCATCCGCTGGACCTCACTCGGATCGCCGCCGAATTCGCCGTCGACAAACGCCGCTCGGCCGTACGGTTGGACGTTACGGTCGAGACGATAGGCCGGACAGGGGTCGAAATGGAGGCGTTGACCGCCGTCAGCGTCGGCCTGCTGACGATCTACGACATGTGTAAGTCGGTCGACCGCGGCATGACTATCGAGGACGTCAAGTTGTTGGAAAAATCCGGAGGGAAATCCGGGCATTTCCGCAGGACGAGTGGATGAACATCGTCGCACCCCATCCCGCATAGCGCGTGAATCGTCGCTCAGCGCGCGAGGGACCTTTTTTTCGGCGGCAGGAGCCCGCTCCCGGGCGACTCCAATCGGCTCATCTCGTGGTCGGCGCCCTTGAATCCCAGAGCCGATGCGCTGCGATAGTACGCCTTGGC
>Ga0137404_10001393_pt1 | contig 15911 bp, 20 predicted proteins | sample CZOMad2_1_16fung_FD_108285 | JGI IMG/M metagenome (GOLD analysis project Ga0137404, IMG submission 108285) | Vadose zone soil fungal communities from Angelo Coast Range Reserve, California, USA - CZOMad2_1_16fungal (Illumina Assembly) | ecosystem: Environmental > Terrestrial > Soil > Vadose...
CTTGCCGCGCGCCGCACCATCCTTCTCAAGGGCCTGCAGCGCACGCGGCGGAGCGTCCCGCCACGCTTCGCCCGCACGGCTGATCGGCTCCCTGGGAGGGCCGATAGGGATGCCCTCCCATGCTATTCGTGCGCCGCGTCGCGCACCGCGCCGCACCGGTACCGTGCAGGGGCCTGCGGCTCACGCGGCATCGCGTCAGGCAACGCTTCGCCCCAACGGCTCATCGGCTCCCTGAGAGCGCCCATGGGGATTTCCTCCCATGCCATCCATGAGCTTCATGGCGCACTCCAGCGGGTGGTTAGCTTGCTGTTTACTTGCTTTGAGCAGTTTGATATGAAAGGGGAGCATCTATCGTCTGGTGTCATTACTCTATCCCCTCCTCACGCATCCATGTTCCAAGCCCTGCCTCTAAATCCTGAAAGGCTTCATCCAGTGTCTTGTAGGTATCCTTGCCTTCCCACACCATACCACCTGGATCTATTGCCTGAATGAAGGAAGTGAGAGGGCTATCATCATCATGCCCAATGGTAATGTAGCCAATGGCATCGACAAAATGTGCGATGTTGGGGTAAGCCTCTTCGAAAGAGGTAGCCATTTTTCGTTTTGCTTTCATCGTGAGTTTTGCCCTTAAGGATACGCGACTAGGCTACATGCAGAAGGCTAACGCTAGGCATTAGGCGCGGCGGGAAGCCGGAGCGACGCAGGAGCGGACGCTGTACGCCGTCGCCTGCACGCGCCAGTTAGACACCGCCGCACTACAAGGCTTTATTCATAAGATCTGGAGCTACGGCGGGAAACTCGTGGAAGCGGACGATAAGACCGTGGCCCTCAACTCGCCGGGCACAGTCCAGGCCGTGAAGGTGATCACGGACATGTACCGGAAGCACAAGATCATCCCCAAGGGGGCGATCTCCTGGGATAATCAGGGGAACAACAAGGTCTATCAGTCGCGCCAGGTGATCTTCGTTCTGAACGCCAGTAGCATCTTCGCCCATCTAGCGGAGTCCGACAAAGAGCTGTACGAGGTGACCGGGATGCTCCCCGCTCCAGCCGGCCCGGCCGGGCCGCTGGATCAAGTCAGCACGGGGGAGTGGATGGTCTTCAAGCACAGCCCCTACCCCGAGCTGGCCAAAGGGTTTGTCCAGTATTCCATGGAGCCGGAGCAGCTACGGATGGTGATGGAGGAAGGGGGCGGGCGCTGGGGACCGCCCTATAAGGGCATGTACAGCAGTGACTTCTGGCAGCGGCCCGCGTTCCAGCATTGGCGGTCGATGCTCGACCGGGGGCGTCAGTTTGGCTTCTCCGGCACCATGACGGCTGCCGCGGGTGAGGTGCTGGCGACCAGTGTGCTGTCCCGGATGATGCACCAGGTGCTGGTGGAGAACATCGAGGCCGAGAAGGCCGTCGAGGACGCGCACAAAAAGGTGGTCGAGACCTACGCGCGGTATCCCGAGGGATAAACACCTTTGCTGAGGACTGAGGAAACCCGCGGGTGCCGTCCCTGGGGCGCTCCCGCCGTTCCTGGCCAGGGGTGAGGGCTTCGGGCGGTCTATCGCCGCTTGCCTCCCCAAGGGCCACATAGACGCGAGAAACTGGCCCAAACTGATCATCACCACGCCACGGGGGTCATCGGGGCTCAGCGCTCACCATTCATTCGCACGGAAGGTAGGCTCTTGGCCACTTTTGGTGAAGTCGAGACCACGGGAACCTCAACGAGGGGAATGGAGGGACTTTCCTTCAGTAACAGCGCGGTCTTCCCTATCCTCCTGTGGACAGAAAAACGTTGCGAGACCTCCAAACGACGCCGTTTCACCAAAAGTGGCCAAGAGCCCAGATTTAAGTAGAAACGCTCCGTGTGAGGTCGGAAGTCAGATTTGGACCCACACGGAGTCATTCGGTCCCAATCCTCTCGAGATGTGGGTGCCAAGACTTGATTAATAAGGAGTCATAAATGGGGAAGCTGGAAGGAAAGATTGCAGTCGTCACAGGTGGCACAAGCGGGATCGGACTCGCTACCGCTAAGAGATTCATTGCGGAAGGGGCCTATGTCCTCATTACGGGCAGAAGACGGTCGGAGCTGGATAAGGCATTCGACCTCTTGGGTGAGCAGGCGCGCGGAGTGCAGGGTGATGTCGCGAAGCTCGCCGATTTGGATCGACTCTACGAAGCCGTGAAAGCTGAGAAAGGACACATCGATGTGGTGTTCGCCAACGCGGGAGGTGGCGAATTCGCGCCGCTCGGTGCGATTAGCGAGGAACACTTCGACAAGACCTTCGACACTAACGTAAAGGGTTGACTGTTCACCGTCCAGAAGGCGCTCCCACTCGTGGTCGATGGAGGTTCGGTAATTTTGAACGCCTCTTCGACGGCCTCGACTGGAACTCCTGCGTTCAGCGTCTATAGCGCGTCGAAAGCGGCGGTGCAATCTTTTGCGCGTACCTGGATTCTCGACCTAAGAGATCGGGGCATCCGTGTAAACGCAGTGAGTCCTGGCGCGACATGGACCCCGGCCTTAGCGCACTCGGGCGGAGCGAAGAGGAAAAGGCCAAGATCAAAGCTGGTCTCCTCGCCGCTACCCTGTTGGGGCGTCTCGGCGACCCGGACGAGACGGCAAAAGCAATCATCTTCCTGGCTTCGGATGACAACAGCTACGTCACCGGCATCAAGCTGTTCGTCGATGATGGTTCTGCGCAAATCTGAACGAATTCGCGGGAATCAGCCGGCGGGCGATCATGAGCCATTTCGCAAAACAGATGCACCAAATTGGGGACGTGCGGGTCTCGCACGTCATCGAGCAGCTCACGCTACTGTTCTCTCCAACCTTTCTTTTTCCAGCTTGGGATGCGTCCCTGCTCGAAAAGCATCGGCGATGGATGATCCCGGAACACTACAACGAAGCCGAAGCGAAAATCGTCATCAGCATTCACACCTGGGTCGTGCGGACCAAACGGCATACGATCTTGATTGATAGCTGTGCAGGCAATCACAAGCATCGCCCGCTCTCTCCGCAATTCGACCAGCTGAATCTGCCATTTCTTGACCGCCCTCAGGACGCCGGTGTCGCGCCGGAGGCGGTCGATTATGTGCTCTGTACCCATCGCCACCTCGACCACGTCGGCTGGAATACTCTTCTGCAAGACGGTCGCTGGGTCCCGACCTTTCCCAATGCAAAGTCTGTCTTTTCCAAGGCTGGCCTGTATGGCCGCCACCACTCCAGGCACGGCGTGCTGGTCACGATAACGTCTGGCCCCGGTTCGACCAACGCTGCGGCGGCACGCCCCTGCACAGGGTTGCTGCCCCCCGGGCTCGGAGCCCCACCGAGTCTTCCAGGAGCGCACTTCTGGACACGTGCGGGTGAGATTCCTATACTGCTCCCCGGTGGCCACTCCAGCCCAGCTGTCTGAGGACAACATGCCTGCGCCGATAACGACCTTGTATGATGAAGTCCGCTATCCTAGTGGGCTCTCTTCACAGACACACCCCGACCAGTTGGCGACGATGGCAACGTTGTTCGGCATGCGGCCAGCGCGCGTGGACCGCTGCCGAGTGCTCGCGCTTGGATGTAGCGATGGCAGCAATCTGATTGCCATAGCATATGGCCTGCTGCAGAGTCAGTTTGTCGGCATTGATCTCGCCGCACGCGCCATTGTGTACGGCAAGGCCACTATCGAGGCCTTGGGGCTGAAGAGCATCACGTCGCATCGACTCGACCTGAGGGACACGCCCTCCGATCTGAGCCGTTTCGATTTCATTATTGCCCTCGGGCGGTATTCCTGGGTGCCAGCGGAAGTACGCGACAAAGTGCTAGCCGTGTGTGGTGAGCACCTGACGGCACGCGGGGAGGCCTATGTCAGTTACCACGCCTATCCTGGCAATCACTTCCGGGACATGGCCCGCGGTATGATGCGGTATCATATGGCGCATTTTACTGACCGCGATCAGCAAATCCGCCAGGCCCGCGCGCTGCTGAAATTCCTCGCCGAGTCGAAAGATAAGCCCGATGTGTACCATTTCTGAACGATCGCCGGGCTGCGGTGTGCGGTGTATGATCGACCACTATTGCGCTGTAAAACACGAGTAGGAGCGGATATCGTCATGAGCGGTGAGGCGAATGTGCGCGTCGTGGATAAGTCCTATACCCTGTTAGAGGGAAAAAGAGTCACTATTGGCCAGGGAGATGTCACCGTCAAGGCGGTCTTGGCCAGGAGTGGTAGGGTAATCGTGGCAGCGAACGCCACACAACGCAAGCCATTTGATACCACGGGTCAGAGCGCTCTGCAGCTGGCGGCCGCATCGGCAGCGGGAAAATTGCTTGAAGGGATTGAGCAGTTCTTGAATCGCGATACGACGAATTACCGTTGGTGACAGAAACTTAGTCCAGCACTGCTTTCAGAACTGCCCACCTATTAAAAATAAAAATTGGCCTTCACTTCAATGGGGGAGGATGGCTCTTGAGTGGCCTCATGCAACCGCCGCAACACAAATTGGCGCAGCTCAAGCAGCGCGGCTCGTCCCTGGGGACTGGTCCAGAGAGCTAGCCGCGAGAGGTGATTGTCCAGAATGGAGGCCGCCTGTGGTGTCCCGATTCCCAGACGCAGACAGGTCCATAGCATCACGCTACCGTTAGTCTCGGGCCGAGCGAAAGCGCCATGGCCTGAGAAATCCGGCTCCTGAGTCAGACGCGTGATCTCTCCAACAAGAGATCCCGCCATCACTCCTTCGACGAATGGCACGGCCTCGACGCCGTAGCGATAAATCTCAGGGCCTACCCAGGGTAGGCGCTCCCATGTGCGCTCGACCATCAGCTCGCAGACCTTGCGGGAATAGACCTTATAGCCACTGTGGAGATCGGGATAGTCACCCGACAGCGAGAAATACCGCGTGTTCAGCACCTGTTGGCGCTGTGCGAGGGCGAAGCGCACCGCGTCGACCAGCACCTGATTCAGGAGCATTTCAAACTCTCCACGAATCCATCCCAAGGCCCGATGGGGATGGTTCCTGCGGCCAACGATGATGACCCTATCCGTGCCCCCGTCGGCTCGCAGAGCCACAGCCAAGCGCATGAGATTGACCAGATCGTTCAACGCGTGATCGCCATCAGCATCGCGGGTGGTCAGATACTCCAGAGCATCCCTTTCTAGGAACCACTGCGTGCCACGTAAGACCGCAGCCCCCTTCCCTCCATTCTCAGCGCTGCAGAGCACATCGAACGCCTGTCCGTGGCGCTGCCGACAGGCTGTCTGCAAGTCTTGCACAACCGCATAGCTGCGGGCATCGCCATCGACCACCAGGACCACGTGCTCCCACGGTAGGTAATGTTCACAATCGTGCAGAGTGTCAAGCAGGGTGTCCCGGACTTGGTCGTCGGATAGGGTGGGTGGAAACCATACTGGGATGAGCATTCCTAAAGAGCGCCGCATGACGTCCATAAACTGCAGATTTGTCTGCACGATCTTTGGCTGCACCGATTGTGGGTATCCTCTGACTCAGCCCCTTGGAGGGCGCGCCCATCCAGGTGAAGGGAAGTTTTACTCAGGCTGATGGTCAAGGGGCTAGGGGGCGGTCATCGCCTCTTGTGGGGCCATGATTGCACGGTTACGACCACATGTTGTGAACTGTCAAGCCCCGTTATCGGATGGATATAGCTGCCGGTTCTGTTGATACGAATCCAGTTCATCCCCCCACTGCATCCATCCGTCCATCCGGTCTCGCGCAAACAATTCAAGATATGGGCCGGGACTACACCGGGCAATGAGGTCATACACGGCCACCGGTTTACGCGAATGTTCACCCTTCCGACTCATGAATAGATTCACTTGCGTCCTGCCCGGCTCGAGCGTTCGCAAGTTGCCTTTCACGCCAAACAATAACAGCTCGGTCACATTTCTGAAGTAGAAGCCGACCCCCCGGCCATCAGGGCCGCCGTCTTTGCGTATCTTGTACCAGACGATGTTCGTCTTGTAGGTAAACCCCCAGGTCTTCATGATGGTCAGCGCCTCAAGGAGCAGCGCGTTAGGACACCACAGATACAGGTGACTCCTGGGCAGGGCGGACATCTCAACCGGTAGTGCGGCGATCTCCTCAAAACTCAGAGTCTGATAACGGTGCAGCCGTCTATGTTCTGGGCCCACCTTCCCCGTGCGGTTGGCGAATCGCCATGGCGGATCGATCAGAATGGCCCCGAATTGCCCTGATATACCATTGAACGAGGAGGCTTTCATTCCCGTCTCTGCCTGAACGGTAACCTCGTCTGCCGTCCGAGCCATTATTGCGCCCTCTCAATGCCAGACTGCCATATACCGGACGGCTCGTCGCGAAGCGTGAGCGTGCTCCTATCGTCGCAGCCCTCTTGAGAATATGGCCTTCATGCCACGATGGGGTGAGTTCAACGACCTCAGCATAAATCATCTGTCCTTTGACTGTCAACTGACTATCAACCGCCGCTAGATGCGATCACTGTCGATCTGGCGCACAGCTTATCGCCAACGGTGAGATTGACATGGCGTTGGTTTCTGATACGATCAAGTGCTCACTTGTGGTATAGTCGGCGCAGCGTCGTGCAGGCGATCTCCTATGGCCATGGCAGCACCTGCCATGAGCGGGTGCTATCGTCCCAGCGATACGGTTGGGGAAGCATGAATAGGAAACAGCATGCGGCAGGAAGCTCCATGCCTGTACTGGCGATAGCCATCGTCCACTGTCTGTTGCTCTTCTGGCCTGAGGCGATTTGGGCCCAGAGCCGCGGACACCTGGGAGTGTTTATTCAGAATGTTTCACGAGCGCCCGAGGGGAGCGTGAAGCCGTCGGGTGAAGGGGTATTGATCCTCGGCCTCATGCGCAATAGCCCGGCTGAGCAAAGTGGGCTGAAGCGTGGTGATATCATTGTCAAGTTCAGTGGGGCGCCGGTTCGCCAGGTGGAAGACCTGCAACGTTTGTTGGGCGAAGCCCAACTCGGCGAAACCGCCGAGATCGAGGTCCTTCGGCGCGATGAGACGCTCGTCATCCGGGTGAAGATCGAACCCGCCCCGGCGTCGCTGCCTCCCAGTCCACCTCCCGACGCCCTTCCGATTTTGCTGCAGCGGGGTGAGCTGTTCTGGGTTGTGGTCGCCGCCGCGGGGTTCTCGCTGATCCTCGTCTATTTGGCGTCGGCCCAACCATGGCGGCGTTGGCGACCGATGCGAGCGGCATCGCTCATAGCGCAGGCAAGTCGTATGCGAGTGTCGAATCATCATGTCTTCTTCGCAGTGGCCGGACTCCTCCTGGCTATCCTCTGCACGTCGAGTCTGACCACGATCGAGCCGGGGTACCACGGGGTCGTGTTTCATCTCTTTGAGGGTGTGCAAAGCGAGACGTTGACGGAGGGCGTGCACTTCCTGCTGACCGGCCTGAATCGCGTCACCGTCTACGACACGCGCTCCCGTGTGTATCATGTCCGTGATCTCACTTCGTCTCCACCGCCTTCGCCCCCATCGCGCTCGGCGAGCCAACCGCAAGATCACCTGCTGTGGACGCCGACGGCGGATGGTCTCAAGGTCGGTCTTGACTTCACTGTACGATACCGCCTGGATCCCCGTCACCTACCCGACTTGCATCGCAGCGTCGGCCCAGAGTTCGAGGCCAAGCTCGTCCACCCCATCGTGTGGAACGTCACACGCTTGGTGGCGTCGGAATACAGCCTGCTCGACATCTATGGCAAGCGCCGCCACGAGATGCAACAGCAAGCGTTCAGGCGAGTGCAGGCACTCTTCGCCCGCGATGGCCTGATCAGCGAGGATCTATTGCTGCGTGACGTGGTCTATACCCCGGAGTTCGAAAAAACCCTGATCGATAAAATGGTGGCGGAGCAGAAGGTACAGGAGTCTGCCTACGAGGTGGAACAGGCCGAGTTACGCGCCCAGGTGGAAGTCATCGAGGCCAAGGGTGAGGCGCAAGCCCTAGAGCTGGTGAATCGGGCCATCCAGGACCAACCCTTATTACTGCACTATTTCTGGATCAAAAGCTTGCCGGAGCGGGTGAGGGTGGTGGTCGTTCCGAACCGGTCGGAGAAGCCAGCGCCCAGGACGAAAGCTGCCCCCCCGGAATTACAGCGCATCCCTACAGGGCGTGATGACGGCGGTTGAGGTGAAGCCATGCGGCATCGACGTGGTCCGGAAATTTCTCGCGTCATAGGTGTTGATCAAGGAGTCTAGCATGCCAGAGTTTGGAAACCCGCCCGTGTTGGCAGTCGGCACGGAGGTCCCCGTGTATTTCCCGGGGCCGGATCAAAACTGGGAACGCAGGCCTCCCGAGGATGTCGGCATCGATCCATTTCTCTTGCAGGAGGCCATAGCCTTTGCCAACGACCCCGCTCATGCCGGAATGCCTGCCGATGTCGACGCCCATCTGGCCACCGTCTATAGCGGCAAGCGGTATGATGACGGCGTTATCCTTGGTCCGACCAAGGTCCATGGGCCGGTGACGGGCGTCGTGCTCCGGCACGGCTATCTAGTAGCCGAGTGGGGAGAGCCCGAACGGGTCGACATGACCTTCAGCGTTAGCAAGAGCTTTCTGTCGACCGTGGCCGGCCTGGCGTGGGACCGTGGCCTGATCCGTGATGTGCAGGATCGGGTGAAGGACTATGTCGACGATGGCGGCTTCGATTCACCGCACAATGCGCAGATTACCTGGGACCACTTCTTGCGGCAGACCAATGAGTGGGAGGGTACCCTTTGGGATAAGCACTATGCCGCTCGCCACACGGACGACGAACTGCGCCGGCCTTTCCAGCCCGGCACATACTATGAGTATAACGACATCCGGGTCAACCGGTTCTCGTTGTCGCTGTTGCATGTCTGGCGACGTCCGCTTCCCGAGGTCCTGAAAGCACTGGTCATGGACCCCGTCAACGCCTCCAATACCTGGCAATGGCATGGCTACCGCAACTCCTGGGTGACGATTGACGGACTCCGTATGCAATCGGTGAGCGGCGGGGGATACTGGGGCGGCGGCATGTGGATCACCGCGCGTGACCTCGCCCGCTTGGGCTATCTCACGTTGCGGCGAGGGCGCTGGCAGGATCAGCAAATTCTCTCCGAGCGCTGGATTGAGATGGCCACTACACCGACGGCCGTGCATCCAACCTACGGTTTCATGAACTATTTTCTCAACACCCATCGGGAGCTCTTCCCCAGTGCACCGGCAACCCACTATTATCACTCTGGGATGGGTGCCAATCGCGTCTGGGTGGCACCCGAACTTGATCTGGTCGTCGTGCTGCGTTGGGTCGCTCCAGAGCATTTCGACAGCTTTGTAAAGCGCGTGTTGAGGGCGATCAAACCGTAAAAGGAATGCCGAGTATGGACGCTCAAGCGGTTTCACAGGATCTTTTGAAGCTAGCGCCACGCGATCCGACGCGCGATGACGAGGTAGTCATCAGCGGTCAGGATCCGATGCTATCGACGAACTACCTGCTCGGGACCGCGGGAGCGGCGGTGATCGCCGCAGTTGGGGTCGCGGCTTCCGCTCTGTGGTATCTGCGCACCGGCCGCCGTCAGGAAGTTGCAGTGGAGATGCGCGCCGCCGCCTTATGCAGCGATCGGTACTTGTTCATCGACAGCAAGGCGCCCCCTAGGTGTGGCGCCAGCGGTGCGGTTATCTGAAACATGCCCCCACTGGACGCGGCCGAGGGCTCCCTATGGGCAGCACCAGCCGGAGTGGCCAGCCTAAAGAGTGTGTATGACTTTCCCTCCGAGGCGAGCGTGGAGGGTTGGGGTAGGTACTTCCGGAAGGCGCCTACTCTTGTAGCCCCCTCTCCAGCTGGGAGAGGGGTAGGGTGAGGGAAGTAGACAGAAGTATACAGGAGAGAGGATCCTATGACAGGCAATGGCTCATTTCCGCTATCACGTTTCAAGGTGCTGGACCTGACACGGGCTCGGGCGGGACCGACCGCTGTGCGCCAATTGGTGGATTGGGGAGCAGAGGCGATCAAAGTCGAAATGCCAGGAGGTCGCGCCGGCGACGGGATGGGCGGTAATCGTCACGGCTTCGATTTTCAAAATCTGCACCGCAACAAGAAATCCATCACGCTGAATCTCAAGCATCCTGAGGCTGTGGAGATCTTCTATCGGCTGGCGAAAGATGCGGATGTGGTGGTGGAGAACTACCGGCCGGACGTGAAGAAGCGCCTGGGGATCGACTACGACAAGCTGCGTGAGATCAACCCACGGATCATCTATGGGAGCATTTCTGGGTTCGGTCAGGAAGGGCCTTACCGCGACCGGCCGGGTGTGGATCAGATCGCCCAGGGTTTGGGCGGACTGATGTCCGTCACCGGCATACCTGGCCAGGGGCCGGTGCGTGTGGGTATTCCCATCGCCGACCTGTGCTCTGGCATTTTTCTGGCGCAGGGCATTCTCGTGGCCTTGTTGGAGCGCGAATGGACCGGCCAGGGGAAGTGGGTGGCCACATCGCTCCTGGAAGCGATGCTCTCCATGCTCGACTTCCAGGCCTCGCGCTGGTTGATGGCTGGCGAGGTGCCGCCACAGGCGGGCAATAATCATCCCACCGGCATTCCGACCGGCGTCTTCGAAACCAAGGATGGCCATATCAACATCGCCGCCAGCGGAGACGATATCTACAGGCGCCTCTGCAAGGCGATCGAGCGTGAGGATCTGATCACCGATCCGCGCTTCTCCACCTCCAGAGCGCGTTCCACGAATCGCGACGAGATTATGGAGGTGCTGATGCCGGTGACGCAGCAGAAGACCAGCGCGGAATGGATTACAATCCTGAACGCAGCTGGCATTCCCTGCGGGCCGATCTACACCATCAACAAAACGTTTGCCGACCCCCAGGTGAAATTCCTGGAGATGGCGCAACCAGTGCACTCGAATGCCCTGGGAGACCTAACTATTCTGGGCCATCCGGTGGGCTGGAATGGTCAGCGCAATCCGCTCCGCTCAGCCGCGCCGGAGTTGGGCGAGCACAACGAAGAGGTCTTCACCGGCCTGGGCTTTACCAAGGCGGAGATCGAAGACCTCGCGAAGCGCGAGATCATCTAGCGCGTGCACACTTGACACTCCCTGCCTCGGGCTGGCCTAACAACACTAGGTTAGTCGTCCCCTCTCCTCCTGGGAGAGGGGCGGGGTGTAGGGAGCAACAGAGTCGTGGAGACCGCATGAATCCCTTTAAGATTTATACACTCTATTACGGCAAGCGCGATGCGACGACTGCCGACTACTTCCTCGATGATACCTCGAACATCCCGATCGGCATGGGCTACTATTTGTGGGTGGCAACCAATGGTGAACATACCGTCGTGATCGACCTCGGCTATCATGAAGACGCCGGCGAGCGACGTGGTCGGACCTTGGTGCGGCATCCAGCGGAATTGTTGGACAAAATCCAGGTGGATCCGAGAACCGTGGAACATGCCATCGTCACCCACCTGCACTGGGATCACGTCGGCGGCTACGCGCTCTTTCCGAATGCCCGGTTCTACTTGCAAGAGCGGGAGTTGCACTTCTGGACCAGCTCCCACCTGCCAGAGTGGCAATCATCCCTGGAAGAGGAAGAGCTGGTGGCCGTGGTGCGCCTGCACTTCCATGGACGAGTGGGGTTGTGCGATGGCTCGCGAGAAATCGTGCCGGGGATCACCGTCCATCATGTCGGCGGCCATACCATGGGCAGTCAGATCGTTCAGGTCGAAACGGCGCGGGGCACGGCCGTGGTCACCTCAGATGCCGCCAAGCTGTACCGTAACTTTATGGAAGAAATCCCCCAGCCGCGGAGCCATAGCCTGGCTGAGCAGATCAGTGGCTATGCGCTGATCAAACGCCTTGCCAGCTCAGAAGAGTTGATCATCCCCGGGCACGACCCCGAGGCCATGCGCAGGCTCCCCGTCTATGCTGAGGGCATTGCCTTGTTGGAGTAGTGGGGGCAGACCTAACCCTCTGCCTTCGACCTTCCGATGTCCGGTCCTTGCGGATGCCGCAGAGAACATACTACAGACGCAGTGCGAACATGGATCAAGACCCTCTCAATTCGAGAGGTGGGCAGGCTTTCGCCGATTATTATATAAAATATGATAGGTAAAGGTCATATATGATATATTATGCGCAGATCACTATCAAAATGAGAGGTACAACTGTGCTGTGCTCTTATTCTGAGAGAGAAGGCTGCGGGACGGCACACCGCACAACAGAGCGGTGATTTGGCAGCAAGCTCACGTGAGCCCTCGCGCTGACTGCTGCTCGGGACGCGCTTCGCCCGCCTCCGCAATTCACATGCCAGCGCCATGGCGCTGGCATGTGAATTGCTCTTCAACAGGCTCGCTGGATTGAGGATGGGCAAGCTCGCCAAGCCGCTCTGCGCGTGCATCGCTATACGGGTGGTGCGCTGCACACTCGCAAAGGAAAGGAGGGTAAGTATAGGGAGGCGATTGTATGCTCTTCCACAGCGCGTCCGAGTCGGAAGTATCCTTCTGAACTCTCGCGGTCCTCGCTTGAAAAACACCTCTGATGGCTTCTTCCTCCCCTTCACCTGAGATTGTTGTGTATTTCTAGTTTGCGACCTGATCTCTTGAGATCAGGCCACTAGGCACAAGTCTGCGCAAATCCCACCACACGAAAGGAGTCACCATGAACGGACATTCACAAATACGTCTATTGCTGTCCGCCGTGGCCATGGTTGGTGTATTAATGGTGCTCGGCCAGACGAGTGCGTTCGCTCAATCCGCTGATCCACAAGGTAACGGGGCGACACCAGCGCAACTCCGCTCTTTCCTGCTTTTTGGCGGAGCTTATCAGCAGATAGATGCAGCTAGTGGACTTTGTGCCGGTCAGTGCGGTGTCATTAATCAATGGACCGGCGGCTGCACATGCCCGAATGGGTATGTTGCCCTTCCCTCGGCAAGAGTCCTGGTCGATGTGAGCTCGGGCCAAGAGGGAGCCACCTGTGGTGCCTTCTTGTATATATGCGCCAAGTAATGGCACGAAGACTCTGCAGATCTGACCGTTGAACCTAGCTGCCAGACCGGGTGTGGAGACGATAGCCGTCTTTCTCAGCGCTCTCTAGTGGCGACCACAGGACGGCGCAGGTGTGGGCATGTGAGAATAGGCATCATGCCGCTTTCTACGCCGTCCATACTTCTCCACCGCCATGCTCCCAGGGTGTCCGTCAAAGTTTTGCATGGTCATGTCAGGGCCCACCTTTCGCTCCCTCTCCCAGGGTGTTTTACATGCTAAATCCAATTAAGCTATGATGGCGCGTAGTAATTCTGTGGTCCATGGTCATACGGTGCTGCAGTCAAGTGTCCCTGCCGACCTCCAACGTGTCGGAGCATCCTGCAAACGCTGTTTTTGCGAAGGAGAATGGCATGCCTCGCTTAGAAACACCGAGCGAAATCAATCGCCAGGCCATGCTGTCTTTTCCCTGCCTGGAACCTTATATGACACCCTGGTCGCCGCTCCACAAGCCGCTGTCACAGGCGAAAATCTCCCTCGTGACCAGCGCTGGCTTGCATCTGCGTGATGACAAGCCCTTCATCGGTGACCCCAAGGCCAGAACTGCACCGCTGGTTCTGGGGCGAGACCGCCATAGCGCAACTGATCCGCGCCGTTTCACAGCGCATGAGCGCCAGCGACGATCCTGCGCTCACATATTTTGCCTACGGCCTTACGCGCTGATCGCCTACTGGGCGGTCGAGCCGCCATCGATGACCAGCTCGCTTCCGGTGACATACGAGGATTCATCGGAAGCGAGATACAGCACGCCGTATGCGACATCCTCTACTTTGCCGATGCGCCCCAGGGGGATGCGCCGTAGTCGTTCCTGCAGGAACGCCTGATCCTCCAGAGTGTCCTGGATCATTGGCGTCTCGATTGGACCAGGATGGATGGAATTGCAGCGGATGTGATCCTTGGCGTGCTGGATAGCGGTCGCTTTGGTAAACAGCCTGACCGCGCCTTTACTCGCGATGTACGCCGCCGACCCGTATGTGCTACCCACCAGTCCGGCGATGGAGGAAATGTTGATAATGGAACCCCCACCGGCCTGGCGCATCGCCGGAATGGCGTATTTCGTACCCAGAAAAACCCCTTTGACGTTGATGCCCTGGGTTCGATCCCAGTCCTCAACGCTGGTCTCCTCGATGCTTTTACGAATGATGATGCCGGCGTTATTCACCAGCACGTGCAATTGACCGTATTGCCGCACCGCCATTTCCACCGCCGCATGCCAGTCTCGCTCGCTGGTCACATCCAGGTGGACATAGGTGGCCTCACCGCCGGCAGCGCGCAGCTCGGCTTCGACTTCCTGACCCTCCGCGTCCAGAATATCCCCAAAGACAACTTTCGCGCCTTCGCGCACGAACAGTCGAGTTTCCGTCGCACCCTGTCCACGCGCACCGCCGCTAATCAACGCAACTTTTCCATCGAGCCTTCCCATGGCTTTCTCCTTACGATTTGAACCGCGCCGCGATCACTTCATTCGTGGAATGGACGCGCGAGGAATCTTCATCTTACCAAGCCCAGCCTAACTGGTCAAACCGGGACAACACATCCTTCACGCTGGTGGCGAATTAAGCCGGCTCACCCGAGGCATGGAGAAGGTAACGCAAGGCGAGCGTGGGACACTGAACCTCCGTTAGGCTCGTTGATCCAACTGAGTGGAGTAGGATGTGTCGGGGTTAGGGGCGATCGACGGACACCGAGGCCGCCTGCGGAAGGCACAGGGGTACAGGAGGCGCGTGGTGAGCTGCCTTGACACGCGCCTCCTGGCGGGACACTCGAGGCGTACGGGCACCGGAGTGGGAACTGAGGGGCGGCGCTCGGCACGTTCCCTGATCGTGGGGGACAATGAGGGTTGCTGTGATGCTTGCGCGATTCCCCGCAAGATCACTCGCCGTGGCCGTCAACGTGGAGGCCCACCCGGTGCCGGGGGGGGAGAGGTAGCCGGGCGAAAATGAAAGTCCAGGTGACGAGGGTCGGCGGTTGTCACTTGCCAGGTTTCGAGCACCGTGAGCGTACAGCCCTGAACACGAATCGTATAGCGGGGCGGCTCACTCACATAGCTAGCGGCTTCGGCAGTAACCACATACTCTTGCACGTCTTCGGGCACGGGCACCTGTCCCCCAACCACCCCCCAGTAGCCATTTCCCACGCGAGAGGGATACTGGAAACGGAGCTCGCCTGACAGGCGACGTACCTGAATGATCACCTCCATGTCCTCGGCCACTCCGGTGATCTGGCCATTGAGGGACGGACAACGGGGAGGAGCAACCTGTGGCGGCGGCGAGGGTGGTAGCTCCGCTCCTTCGCCAGCGGGAACACCCGCGTACATCACCAGCAAGAGCCAGGGCGTCAAGAAGAGTACCCATCGCGCGGCGCGGAATGCCCTCAGGCTTCGCGCCGCCATACTCGCCTTCATCCACATCCCACACCCCTCCCCAACGGCCTCACCGCTCGTGTGCACGCCAGGCATGCCTCCCCTGGCGGTCGTCCTGGACATACAGCCACGCGCGCGAAGGGCCAAGACGTCCGAAAGTCTATGGGTGCCATCATAGGACAGTCTCTTATCCCTCTCAGAAGCAGGTGTCGACCCGCCAGTCGGAGTATGGACTCGGGAACGCGCTACAGTAACACGGCCCGATCTCATTTATGACGAGGTCGGTCGGCACCGTCGTGTCCCACTGCTGCCAGATCTCAAATGGCTGTTCAAGCCATGCAGTATCAGAATTCGCTAACAAAGGTACGTTTGGAAGAGCAGCAGGCGGGTTCTGAGTGGATCCCTGCGCCACCGTCACCTCGAGGGCTTCGATCGCGCGTCCTGCATGCCACCCGAGCACAGCAGACTCGAGCAAGTTCCACTCATCGTTCCACCAGAGAAAGCTGTCCCACTGGTCCGGGTCTGTCGGTGCCGACTCTTGCAGGATC
>Ga0137404_10001395_pt1 | contig 15908 bp, 16 predicted proteins | sample CZOMad2_1_16fung_FD_108285 | JGI IMG/M metagenome (GOLD analysis project Ga0137404, IMG submission 108285) | Vadose zone soil fungal communities from Angelo Coast Range Reserve, California, USA - CZOMad2_1_16fungal (Illumina Assembly) | ecosystem: Environmental > Terrestrial > Soil > Vadose...
GCGGCTACGCCGACATCTCGAAGAACTGCCTCTACTACATCGGCGGCATCCTCAAGCACGCGCCGGCGCTGCTCGCCCTGATCGCGCCCTCGACCAACTCCTACAAGCGCCTGGTGCCCGGCTATGAAGCGCCGATCAACCTGGTCTACAGCCAGCGCAACCGTTCGGCGGCGATTCGTATCCCGGTGTATTCGAAGTCGGAGGGCGCCAAGCGCATCGAGTTCCGCACGCCGGACCCGACCTGCAACCCCTACCTTTCGTTCGCGGCGTGCCTCATGGCGGGCCTCGACGGAATCGCCAACAAGATCGATCCCGGAAAGCCGGTGGACAAGGACCTGTACGAGCTACCGCCGGCCGAGCAGAAGAAGATCAAGCAGCTGCCGGGTGACCTCTCGATCGTGCTCGACAATCTCGAGAAGTCCCACGACTGGCTCCTCAAGGGCGACGTGTTCACACCGGACGTCATCGAGACGTGGATCGAGTACAAGCGCAAGAACGAGGTGGACCCCGTGCGGCTCCGTCCGCATCCCTGGGAGTTCGCGCTGTATTTCGATATTTAGTTCCATGGGGGCCTCGGACGCCGTTCCCGTGGATCTCCTTCCGGTCGTTGTGCTCTGGAAAGCGGCACGATCGCCGAACGTGCCGTGTCGCTGAGCACATTGTTTCGAGGCGCCCTTCTAAGCGGTTGATTTCCTGAACGGGGACCTGGCACCGTGCTTGCGAGGAGTTGCGGTCATGGCGAGCGAGGGGCTGAAGACCGACGCACGCTGGCGGGTCGCGATTCTCGACGATCACGAGCGCTCGCGCGGGGCGCTTCGCGCCGCCATCTGGGCGGCGGGAGGCGAGGTGGTCGGCGAGGCCTTGCGCTGTGCCGACGCGCTCCCGCTGGTGCGGCGCGGGACGCCCGACGTCGCGGTCTTCGCGGTCGGTCTGCCGGACGGCGACGGCGTCGAGGTGGCGCGGCAGGTGATCGACGCGGGTTGTCCCGTGGTGCTCTTCACGAGCCACACGAGCCTGGAGCTGGTCGATCGAGCGCGCGCTGCCGGCGTGATGTCCTATCTCCTGAAGCCGCTCCGCTCGGCGGAGCTGGCCCCCGTGCTCGACCTGGCCGTCGCGCGGTTCCGCGAGACGCTCGCCCTGCGTCGCTCGCTCGAGGAGCGGAAGATCGTCGAGCGGGCGAAGGGGCGGCTCATGGCTCGGTACCAGTTGAGCGAGGACGAGGCGTTCCGCCGGCTGCGCCGCGCCGCGATGGACAGCCGCCGGCCGATGGTGGACATCGCCAAGGCTCTGCTCGTGTCGGAGTCAGTCGCCTCTGACGTGCCTGCAGATTGAGCAACAGCTCCCGCCTACCGAATCCCAACATCCCGAAAACAAATAGATAGCAGTTCCGGTACGCCCTTTGCTCGTACGTCGGCCTGCCCGCGGCCAGGGATGTCCGCGGGGGACGCGCCAATGACGTCGCGGTCGAGACCACCTACACGAAAGGAGACGGAGATGGCGGAGTTCTCACGTCGCGATTTCATCAAGGGGGGGCTGGTCGCGTCCACGGCGCTCGGCGCCGGCCTCGGGTTCCCAAACGTCCTGAGGGCGCAGGAGACGGTCAAGATCGGCGTCTTGCACTCGCTCTCGGGCACGATGGCCATCAGCGAGGTCTCGCTGCGGGACGTCGTGCTGATGGCGGTCGACGAGATCAACGCCAAGGGCGGTGTAATGGGCAAGAAGATCTCGCCCGTCGTCGTCGACCCGGCGTCCAACTGGGATCTCTTCGCGGAGAAGGCCAAGCAGCTTCTGCTTCAAGACAAGGTGGCCGTGGTCTTCGGCTGCTGGACTTCGGTCAGCCGCAAGTCGGTCCTGCCCGTGTTCGAGAACAACAACGGCCTGCTCTTCTATCCGGTGCAGTACGAAGGCGAGGAGTGCTCGAAGAACGTCTTCTACACCGGCGCCACGCCCAACCAGCAGCTGATCCCCGGCGCCGAATACCTGATGTCGAAGGAAGGCGGCAGCTACAAGAAGTTCTACCTCCTGGGGACGGATTACGTCTTCCCGCGCACCGCCAACAAGATCCTCCGCGCCTTCCTGCTCGCCAAGGGCGTGCCGGCGGACAGCATCGCCGAGGAGTACACGCCGTTCAACCACCAGGACTACCAGACGATCGTCGCCAAGATCAAACGCTTCTCGTCGGGCGGCAACGCCTGCGTGCTGTCGACGATCAACGGTGACTCGAACGTGCCGTTCTACAAAGAGTTCGCCAACCAGGGCCTGCGCTCGGAGAACGCGCCCATCATGGCCTACAGCGTCGCGGAGGACGAGCTGCGCGGCATGGACACCTCGGCCCTCGTCGGCCACCTCGCGGCGTGGAACTACTTCCAGTCGGTCGAGACCGAGAACAACAAGAAGTTCGTCCAGGCGTTCAAGGCCTACGCCAAGAAGGCCAATCTTCCCGGCGGCGACAAGCGCGTCACCGATGACCCGATGGAGGCCGCCTACTTCGGCGTCTACGTGTGGAAGCAGGCCGTCGAGAAGGCCAAGAGCTTCGACGTCGATCCGGTCCGCAAGGCCGTCTACGGCCAGACGTTCGCGGCGCCGAGCGGCACGATCAAGATGCACGAGGTCAACCACCACACCTATCGGCCGGTGCTCATCGGCGAGATCCTGAAGGACGGCCAGTTCAAGATCATCACGCGCACCAAAGGCCTCGTCGAGCCGGAGCCGTGGAGCAAGTACACGAGTCCGGACAAGGGCTGCGACTGGGTCAAGCATCAGGGCACGTATCAGAAGAAGGCGTGAGCTACCGTTCCCCCGTACTCCTTTCGCTGGTCGTGTGGCTCGCCGCGGGAGCGGCGGGCCACGCGGCCGCCGCCTCCGCACCGTCCCCCGAGGTCGCCGGGGCCCTCGCGGATCTCACCGGCGACGACGCCGACAGGCGGGAAGCGGCCGTTACCGTCCTGGGGCAGACGCAGGACCCGAAGTGGCGCCAGTTCCTCGGCGCGCTCCGCGACGGCAGCGTCTACGCGCGCACGCGCGCCGGCAAGACCGAGCTCGTGCTCGGGGGCACCAAGGCCACCCGCGGCGATCAGGACGTGATCGAGATCACCGGCGCCTACGATCGCCGGCCGCTCGGCACGGTGCCGCTGACCGAGCTGAAGGAAGTCGCCGCCGACCGGCGGCTCAGGCTCGCCATCAAGCCGTTCCTCGACGCCGACGAGACGCAGGCGCAGCTCGCCGACCCGGACCCTGCGGTGCGGCGCGGCGCCGCCGTCAAGCTCGGGAATCAGGCCGCCGCCGGCGCCGCGCCGGTCGTGGAAGAAGCGCTCAAGAAGGAGGGCGATCGCTGGGTCCGCCACGCGCTCGCGGAGGCGCTGGCGCTCATCCATCTGGCCCACGGCACCGCGGCGCCGCGCGCCGCCGCGGCGGAGGCGCTCGGCACCCTGCACTCGGAGAGCGCGGTCCCGGCGCTCCAGCGGCTGGCGGCGGACACCGGCGCCTCGCCGGCGGAGCGCGAGGCGGCGGTGCACGCGATCCGGAGAATCGAGCGCTGGGGACTCCTGACCCGGACCGTCGAGACGGTGTTCCAGGGCGCTTCGCTCGGCTCGATCCTGCTCCTCATGGCCCTGGGCCTCGCGGTGGTCTTCGGCCTCATGGGCGTGATCAACATGGCCCACGGCGAGCTGATGGCGCTCGGCGCCTACGCGACGTTCGTCGTGCAGAACTGGTTCCGCGCCGCGTGGCCGGCGCACTTCGACGCCTACTTCCTCGTGGCGCTCCCCGTCTCGTTCCTGGTGGCGGCCGCGGTAGGGCTCGTCCTCGAGCGGGGCGTCATCCGATTCCTCTACGGACGGCCGCTCGAGACGCTGCTGCTGACGTGGGGCGCGTCGCTGATCATCCAGCAGGGGCTGCGCCTCTGGTTCGGCGCCGCGAACGTGGACGTGAGCTCGCCGTCGTGGCTTTCCGGCGGCGTGCCGGTGATGGTGGGGCTCACGCTGCCCTACAACCGCGTGTTCATCATCGGGCTCGCGACGGTGTCGGTCGCCGCGATGTACTGGCTCCTCTTCCGCACCAGCGCAGGCCTGCGCATCCGTGCGGTGACCCAGAACCGCGCGATGAGCTCGTGTCTCGGCGTGCGGGCCGGGGTGGTGGACGCGACGACGTTCGCGTTCGGCGCCGGGCTCGCGGGGCTCGCGGGGTGTGCGCTCACCCAGATCGGCAACGTCGGCCCGTCGCTCGGCCAGAACTACATCGTGGACTCGTTCATGGTCGTCGTCACCGGCGGCGTCGGCAAGCTCGCGGGGACGATCCTCGCCTCGGCGGGGCTCGGCGGCCTCACCAAGGGGATCGAGCCGGCGCTTGGCGCGGTCTTTGGAAAGGTCGCGATCCTCGTCGGCGTCATCCTGTTCCTCCAGCGGCGGCCGGCCGGTCTCTTCGCGACGCGGGGACGGAATGCCGAGGCGTGAGGCGGTCTTGCTCGGGATGGCGGCGGTCGTTTTCACGGTCGTGCTGCCGGTCTGCAACACCTTGCCGGCTGGCTCGCCTCTCGCGATCTCGAACTTCACGCTGAACCTCTTCGGCAAGTTCCTCACCTACGCGATCCTGGCCCTGGGGCTCGACCTCCTGTGGGGCTACGCCGGCGTGCTCTCGCTCGGCCACGGCGTGTTCTTCGGCCTCGGCGCCTACGCGATGGGCATGCACCTCATGCTGGAGATCGGCTCGAAGAGCGTCTACCAGAGCGTCTTGCCCGACTTCATGGTGTGGAACCAGGTCACCGCGCTGCCGCTCTTCTGGAAGCCGTTCCAGAGCACCGCGTTCACGCTGGCGGCGGTCGTGCTCGTCCCGGGGCTCTTCGGCCTCGCCTTCGGCTACCTCGCGTTCCGCAGCCGGATCCGCGGCGTGTACTTCTCGATCATCACGCAGGCGCTGGCGCTCAGCGCCTGGCTCGTGTTCAACCGCAACGAGATGAACCTCGGCGGCACGAACGGGCTCGCCGACTTCAAGACGGTCTTCGGCTTCCCGTTGAACCGGCCAGGGACCCAGCGCGGCCTCTACGTGGTCACCGCGCTCACCCTCGTGGCCGCGTACCTGCTGTGCCGCTGGATCACGCTCACCCGCGCCGGCAAGGTCATCGTCGCCATCCGCGACAGCGAGACGCGTGTGCTCTTCTCGGGCTACTCCCCGGCGGCCTACAAGCTCTTCGTGTTCGTGGTCTCGGCCGTGCTCGCCGGGCTCGCCGGCGCGCTCTACGCGCCGCAGGTGGGCATCATCACGCCGGCCAAGATCGGTGTCCTGCCGTCGATCGAGATGGTGGTGTGGGTCGCCGCCGGCGGGCGCGGCACGCTCTACGGCGCGGTCCTCGGCGCGTTCGGTGTGAACTGGATCCAGAGCTGGCTCACGACCAGCTATCCCGACTTCTGGCTCCTCTTTCTGGGCGGGCTCTTCATGGGCGCGGTGCTGTTCTTCCCCGACGGGATCGTGGGCGCCCTGGGCCGGCTGAGCGGGCGCGCCCGCCGGATGATGACACGGCGCGGAGATCGGGCGAGCCGCGACACCGCGCGCCTTTCTCGGGCCACCCACGTCATGGGCCGGCCTCAAGGCTCCGACAAATAACCAATGACCACCGGGAGCATCGTCTACCTCGAAGACGTCACCGTGAACTTCGACGGGTTCAAGGCGCTCAGCCGCCTCAACTTCTTCATGGACCGGCGGGAGCTGCGGGTGGTGATCGGCCCCAACGGCGCCGGCAAGACGACGCTGCTCGACGTCGTCTCCGGGCGCGTCAAGCCCGAGAGCGGCCGCGTGATCTTCGGCGACCACACCGACCTCCTGCCCCTCCGCGAGAACGAGATCGCCCAGCTCGGGATCGGCCGGAAATTCCAGACGCCATCCGTGTTCGTGAATCTGACCGTCTGGGACAACGTCGAGCTCTCACTCCGGCGGGCCTCGAAGGGCGTCTTCGCCGCGCTCCGCCAGCCGGACGCCGTCGAGGAGCGCGAGCGGATCTCCCGGACGCTGGAGACCGTGCAGCTCGCCGGCAAGGCGGACGGAAAGGCGGGAGCGCTGTCGCACGGCGAGAAGCAGTGGCTCGAGATCGGGATGGTGATCGCGCAGGATCCCGAGCTATTGCTGGTGGACGAGCCGGTCGCCGGCATGACCGACGAGGAGACCGCGCGAACGGGTGAGCTGCTCGAGATGATCGCCGCGGACCGGTCGGTCCTCGTGATCGAGCACGACATGGAGTTCGTGCGGCAGATCGCACGCAAGGTCACCGTCCTCCACCAGGGCACCGTGCTCTGCGAGGGGCCGGTGGAGCAGGTGCAGAGCGATCCGCGCGTCCTCGAGGTCTACCTCGGCCGGCGGCGCGAGGCGAGCGATGCTGTCCATTAGCGGGCTCGACGTCGCGTACGGCGAGTCCCAGGTGCTGTGGGGCGTGGACCTCGAGGTCGGCTCGGGCCAGCTCGTCTGCCTCATGGGGCGCAACGGCGTCGGCAAGACGACGCTGCTCAAGACCGCGATCGGGCTCCTGCCGGCGCGGGGCGGGCGGGTGACCTTCGATGGTTGCGACATCACCGGCTGGTCCCCCGACCGGCGGGCGCGGGCCGGCATCGGCTACGTGCCGCAGGGGCGCGAGATCTTCCCGCATCTCTCGGTGGAGGAGAACCTCCGGATGGCCCTGCTCGGCTGCGGGCGCGCCGCCTCGCTGGACGAGCCGCTCGCGCTCTTTCCGGCGCTCAAGCCGCTGCTCGCGCGCCAGGGAGGCGTGCTCTCGGGCGGCGAGCAGCAGATGCTCGCGATCGGACGCGCGCTCCTCACCAAGCCGAAGCTGCTCATGCTCGACGAGCCGACCGAGGGCATCCAGCCGTCGATCATCCTCGAGATCGAGGAGGCGCTCCGGCGGATCAAGCGGGAGCTCGGACTGGCCATTCTGCTCGTCGAGCAGTACCTTGACTTCGCGGAGCGCCTCGCCGACAAGTACGTGATCATGGCCAAGGGCGCGGTCGTCGCCTCGGGCGCGACCCGCGATCTGCGGCCCGAGATGGTCAAGCAGCACCTGGCGGTCTGACACCGTTCTCGTTATAGTCGCGCCTCGGCCGGCGGGGCCCCAGCCCCGCGACGGCCTGCGGCGCGCACCTCGAGGAGGCCCGACGATGCACCTCACCCCGCGGGAGCAGGAGAAGCTGCTGGTCTTCACCGCGGCCGAAGTCGCGCGCCGGCGGCGCGGCCGCGGCCTCAAGCTCAACCACCCCGAGGCGCTGGCCCTCATCACCGCCGAGATCCTCGAGGGCATCCGTGACGGGCGCAGCGTCTCCGAGCTGATGGAGGCGGGGCTCGGCATCCTCGGACGCGACGACGTGATGGAGGGCGTGCCCGAGATGCTCGACGAGGTGCAGGTCGAGGGGACCTTCCCCGACGGCACCAAGCTCGTCACTATCCATCACCCGATCCGCTAGCCCGGATAATTCATGAATAATGTCCGCTAGACGTGGGGTCGGCGGCGACGGGCGCGGGCGGGGTGGGCGCGAGGGGTCGACTGGACCACGCGGCACGCGTGCGCTGCTCCGCGGCGGCTGGGCTCCATCTGGGCGCGCAGCGGCCGCCGGCACTTGGCTGGAACGGGTCCATTCGACCCCTCGCGCCCACCCCGCCCGCGCCCGCCGCCTCCCTCTGCGTCCGGGGGAGCCTTGACATGAATTCGGGGCCGGAACGATTGGAGGCGAGGGTGTCGTGATCGAAGCGCTTGGCGCCGAAAGGTGTGACGAGGCATCGGGCGGCGCTGATCAGGCTGCTCGTAGGGCGCGGTCGACAGCCGGGGCGAGCGCCGAGGGCGCACTCGATCCGAGCGCGTTCTACGACCGGCTGCTGACCGAAGGAGGCCAACCGTGATTCCGGGTGAGTACGTACTCGGTGAGGGTGACATCATCGCCAACCAGGGTCGCCGGACGATGGAGCTGACGGTGACCAACACGGCCGACCGGCCCATACAAATCGGCTCGCACTTCCACTTCTTCGAAGTCAATCGGGCACTGCGGTTCGATCGCGCTCAGGCCTTCGGAATGCGGTTGAACGTGCCGGCCGGCACCGCGGTCCGCTTCGAGCCGGGCGACGAAAAGCGCGTGACGCTCGTCGAGCTGGCCGGCGCGCGCCGGGTCTTCGGCCTCAACGCGCTGACCGAGGGCGGTGGCCGCGACCAGGCCCTGGCGAAGCTCGCCGCGTGGGAGGGTCGGCCGTGACCCTCCGGCTGACCCGCCGCCAGTACGCCGATCTCTACGGCCCCACGACCGGCGATCGGGTGCGCCTGGCCGACACGGAGCTGTTCATCCGGGTCGAGCGTGACCTCACGACGCCGGGCGAAGAGGCCAAGTTCGGCGGCGGCAAGGTCATCCGCGACGGGATGGGCCAGTCCGTCCGCGCCACGCGGGCGGCGGGCGCGCTCGACCTCGTCGTCACCAACGCCGTCCTCGTCGACCACTGGGGCATCGTGAAGGCCGACATCGGGATCCGTGACGGTCGGATCGTCGGCGTCGGTAAAGCCGGGAACCCGGACCTGATGGCGGGTGTCACCGAGGGCATGGTCGTCGGCGCCTCCACCGAGGTGATCGCGGGCGAGGGAAGGATCGTCACCGCCGGCGGGCTCGACTCGCACATCCACTTCATCTGCCCCCAGCTCGTCGACGAGGCGATCAGCGCCGGGCTCACGACCCTGGTCGGCGGCGGTACCGGCCCCGCGACGGGGACCAACGCGACGACGTGCACCGCGGGGGCCTGGAACATCCATCGGATGCTCGAGGCGGCCGAGGCGTTTCCGCTCAACCTCGGCTTCCTCGGCAAGGGCAACGCCTCCGCGCCCGAGCCGCTGCGCGAGCAGATCGCCGCCGGCGCCATCGGGCTCAAGCTCCACGAGGACTGGGGCACGACGCCGGCGGCGATCGACTGCGCGCTCGGCGTCGCCGAAGAGCTCGACGTCCAGGTCGCGATCCACACCGACACGCTCAACGAGAGTGGGTTCGTCGAGGATTCGATCCGCGCGTTCAAGGGGCGGACGATCCACACCTATCACACCGAGGGCGCCGGCGGCGGTCACGCGCCCGACATCATCCGGGTGTGCGGCGAGCCGAATTGCCTGCCCTCGTCGACGAACCCGACGATGCCGTTCACGGTGAACACCATGGACGAGCACCTCGACATGCTGATGGTCTGCCACCACCTCAACGCGCGCATTCCCGAGGACCTCGCCTTCGCCGAGTCGCGCATCCGCGCCGAGACGATCGCGGCCGAGGACGTGCTGCACGACCTCGGCGCGATCAGCATGATGTCCTCCGACTCCCAGGCGATGGGCCGGATCGGCGAGGTGATCATCCGCACCTGGCAGACCGCCGACAAGATGAAGCGCCAGCGCGGCCCGCTCCCGGGCGAGACGCCGGGCGATGACAACGCGCGCGTGAAGCGGTACGTCGCGAAGTACACGATCAACCCGGCCATCGCCCACGGCCTGGCCGGTCACGTGGGCTCGGTCGAGGCGGGCAAGCTGGCCGACCTCGTGCTCTGGAAGCCAGCGTTCTTCGGCGTCAAGCCCGAGCTGGTGGTCAAGGGCGGCCTCATCGCCTGGGCGGCGATGGGCGACCCGAACGCGTCGATCCCGACGCCCCAGCCGGTGCTCTACCGGCCGATGTTCGGGGCGTTCGGCCGGGCCGTCGGCTCCACGGCGCTGACGTTCGTCTCGGCGGCAGCGCTCGCCGACGGCGTGCCGCAGCGGCTGGGCCTTACCCGGCGCGCCGTCGCGGTCGGTCGCTGTCGCGGGCTCGGCAAGCGGGACATGATCCACAACGACGCGCTGCCGCGGATCGAGGTCGATCCCGAGACCTATCAGGTACGCGCGGACGGCGCGCTGCTCACGTGCGAGCCCGCGCGCGTGTTGCCGATGGCGCAACGGTATTTTTTGTTTTGATCGGGGAGGCTGATGGGATGGCTGAGGTTGTTGTTGTCACTCGGCAGGGCGGCGGCGGGCGCGAGGCGGAGCTGGCCGGGCGGGAGCGTGACACGCTCGTGCTCACGGCTGAGGAGCGGCGCTGGGGGCGCCGTCGCGTGACGACGAGCGGCGGGCGCACGCTGGCACTGGCGCTGCCCACGGGCAGCGTGCTGGCACCCGGGGAGATTCTGCACGTCGGTCCGGATTGGTACGTCGTCGTGGAGTGCGCGCCGGAACCGTGCCTGGCGGTCACGGCGGCTTCGCGCGCGGAGGAGCTCCGCATTGCGTTCGAGGTGGGCAACCGCCACTTCACGCTGGCGCTCGATGGCGAGCGGCTCCTCGTGCCGGACGATCCGGCGATGGAGCAGCTTCTCACACGGCTGGGCGTGCGCTTCGCGCGCGTGCAGGCGGTGTTCGCGCCGGTCGGAATGGGGCACCGCCATGACCCGTGATCCGGCGCTGCTGACGCTTCTCCAGTTCGCCGACGGACTCTTCCCGGCCGGCGGCTTCGCCCACTCGTTCGGGCTCGAGACGTACGTGCAAGACGGACGGGTTCGGGATCGCCAGGGTCTGGAGGCGTTCATCGCGGCTCACCTCGAGGGCTCCGCCGGCCCCGCCGACGCGGCGGCGGCCGCGCTCGCGGTCGGTCTGGCGCGCCGCGCTGACAGCGAGGACTGGATCGCGCTCGACGCACGACTCGACGCGATGAAGAGCGTCCCGGAATTCAGGGCCGCGAGCCGCCAGATGGGCCGGCAGGCGCTCCGGATCGCCGCGGGTCTCGGCGACGACCCGTTCCTCGCCCGCCTGGCCCGCGCCGTGGACGACGAGCTGGCGGCCGGTCATCACGCGACGGTGTTCGGCGCGGTGGTCGGGCGTGGCGGCGTCGAGCCCGAGCGCGCCGCGGCGGCCTACCTCTACACCACCGCGGCGCTGCTGGTCGGTGCGGGGCTTCGGCTGATCGCGCTCGGACAGCTCGACGGCCAGCGCGTGCTGGCCGCGATGCGGGCCCGGATCGAGCGGCTGGCCGCCGCGGCGGCGACGGCGACCGCGGACGACCTGTGGAGCTTCAATCCCGCGCTCGAGATCGCGGGCATCCACCACGCGCGGCTCGACATGAGGTTGTTCAGGTCATGAGCACGATCCCCCGACCGTTGAAGATCGGAATCGGTGGGCCCGTGGGCTCGGGGAAGACCGCGCTGGCCGAGGCGCTCTGCCGGCGCCTCTCTGCTGAGCTCGACATGGCGGTCATCACCAACGACATCTACACGAAGGAGGACGCCGAGTTCCTCGTCCGGCGGCATGCCCTGCCGGCCGAGCGGGTCGTCGGCGTCGAGACGGGCGGATGCCCGCACACCGCGATTCGAGAAGATGCGTCGGTCAACCTCGAGGCGGTGAAAGAGCTCCAGAAGCGATTTCCGAAGCTCGAGCTTCTTCTCATCGAGAGCGGCGGAGACAACCTGGCGGCGACGTTCAGCCCCGAGCTGGTGGACGCGGCGATTTACGTGATCGACGTCGCCGAGGGCGAGAAGATCCCGCGCAAGGGCGGTCCCGGAATCACGCGGTCCAACCTGCTGGTGATCAACAAGATCGACCTGGCGCCCCACGTGGGCGCGGACCTCTCCGTGATGGAGCGCGATGCCCGCCGGATGCGCGGCGCCCGGCCCTTCGTCTTCACGAACCTCCGGACGGGCGAGGGCGTGGACGCGATCCTCGCCTGGATCCGGCGCGAGCTGTCGCTCGACGCGGCCACGGCGTGACGGCCGGAGCGGCACTCGACGCCTCGCGGGTCGGACGTGACGGCGCGCTGCGGCTGCGTTTCGAGCGGCGCGGTCCGGCCACCGTCGTCGTGGGATGCCGCTACACCCTGCCGCTCCAGGTCCTGGCACCCGTCGCGCTCGACGACCCGGCCGCGATCGTCTCGATCCTGAATCCGACGGGAGGCCTCGTGGGCGGCGACCGGCTCGCGATCGACGTCCACGCGGCGGCGGGAGCCCACGCGGTCCTCACGACGCCCTCGGCCACCCGGGTGTACCGCGCCGAGGCCGAGGGAGCCACCCAGGTCGTGCGGCTCTCGATCGGGCCGCAAGCCACCGTCGAATGGGTGCCCGACCACACCATCCCGTTCGCAGGCTCGGCCTTCCGTCAGACGATCGACGTCGATCTGGACGAGACCGCCGGGCTGATCCTCGTCGACGCCTTCTCCGCCGGCCGGATCGCGCGCGGAGAGGCGTGGCGGTTTGCCGTCCTCGACAGCGCCGTGTCCATCCGCGACCGGCACGGCTGGCTGCTCCACGACCGGTTCGTCCTGCGCGGTCCGGTCGCCAAAGACGACCCCGCCTGGGACGGGCTCGGCTTCGCGGAGTCCCATCCATACTTCGCCTCGATCGCGATCGTCGGAGCCTTTGACCGCGAACGGTTCGCGGCCGACGCTCGGCGCCTCGGTGCCAACGGCGGCGCCGCGTGGGTCGGGGTGGCCGCGCTGGCCCGCCGCGGGGCGCTCGTCCGCTGCCTGGCGTCGACCGCGCCCGTGCTCGTCGATGCGCTCGCGGGCTGCTGGCGGCTGGCCCGCCGGGCCCTCCTCGGACTTCCCCCGCTCGCCCTGCGGAAGGGGTAGCGGGTTCAGGTGGCGGACGTGTGACGTTTCCGTTACACTCGGCGCGGGTCAATGTTCAACCTGATCCCGAAGGAAGTCCGGTTCTTCGACTACTTCGAGCAGCAGTCCCAGCACATCATCCGAGCCGGCGCCCTCCTGCACGAGATGGTCCACAACTTCGCCGATGCCCGCGCCAAGGCTCACGCGATCAAGGAAGTGGAGCATCAGGGCGACCACACGACGCACGAGATCATCAAGAAGCTGAACACGACCTTCATCACGCCGATCGACCGCGAGGACATCCACGACCTGGCCTCGCGCCTCGACGACGTGCTCGACTACATCGAGGCGGCCGCCGAGCGTCTGGTCGTCTACCGCATCAAGGAGCCGACCTCGGCGTGCCGGGCGATGGCCGAGGTCATCGTGCACACCACGCACGCGATGGATCGCACCATCAAGTGCCTGCGGACGATGGATCCCGGCTTCCACGAGCACACCGTCGAGGTGAACCGCCTGGAGAACACCGCCGACGTGCTGCTGCGCGACAGCCTCGCCGCGATGTTCGACGAGGCGAGCGACCCCATCGAGGTCATCAAGTGGAAAGAGATCTACGAGACGATGGAGATCGTGACCGATCGGTGCGAGGACGTCGCCAACGTGATCGAGGGAATCATCCTCAAGATGGCATGATCACCGCGGCCTGAGCGGTGCTCACGCTCGTCGTCTTCATCGTTCTCGTCGCGCTCGTCTTCGACTTCATCAACGGCTTCCACGACGCCGCGAACTCGATCGCCACGGTCGTGTCGACGCGCGTGCTGACGCCGTTCCAGGCGGTCATCTGGGCGGCGTTCTTCAACTTCGTCGCCGCGTTCGGCTTCGGCGTGAGCGTGGCGCGGACGGTGGGCAAGGGTGTCGTCGAGACGGCGCTCGTGGATCAGTGGGTGATCCTGGCGGGGCTGATCGGCGCGATCGTCTGGGACCTGATCACGTGGGCGTGGGGGCTGCCGACGAGCTCCTCGCACGCGCTGATCGGCGGCTTCGCCGGCGCCGCCGTGGTCAAGGCCGGGTTCGGCTCGCTGGTCCCGGCCGGCCTGATCAAGATCGGCGTATTCATGATCCTGGCGCCGCTGATCGGCATGGTGGTCGGATTCACGCTGATGGTGCTGGTGATCAACATCTTCAAGAACCAAACGCCTGGGCGGGTGGACAAGATCTTCCGTCGCGGCCAGCTCCTGTCGGCGGCCGCGTACAGCCTGGGGCACGGCACCAACGACGCGCAGAAGACGATGGGGATCATCGCCGTCCTGCTCTTCAGCACGGGCCACCTCGGGCCGGAGTTCTACGTGCCCTTCTGGGTCGTGCTCGCGGCGCACGCGGCGCTGGGCCTGGGCACGATGGCCGGCGGGTGGCGGATCGTGAAGACCATGGGGATGCGGATCACCAAGCTCCGGCCGGTCGGTGGCTTCTGCGCGGAGACCGCCGGCGCCATGATCCTGATCGGCACCGCGGTCGGCGGCATTCCCGTCAGCACCACCCATACGATCAGCGGCTCGATCATGGGCGTCGGCGCCATTCAGCGCTTCTCGGCGGTGCGCTGGGGCGTGGCAGGGAAGATTCTCTGGGCGTGGATTTTCACGATCCCGGCCTCGGCGCTCGTCGCCGCGCTCACCTGGACGCTGCTGCGCCTCGTCGGCGCGTGACGCTCGGCGGCTCAGCTTCGCGCGAGGCCTCGAGCGGCCGCTCCGACGCTACTGGTCGAGGGCGCCCTTGATCGCGTCGAACACCGGGTTCTGCCCCCCGCGCGCCGTGGGGGCGGCTCCCGCGGGCGCCGCTTTGCCCAGATACTTCCGGACGCAGTCGTATTGCTCCCAGCCCCGGAGCGGGTAGTTGAAGTCGACCGCCTTCCACTTCGCGTGGCCGGTCTTCTGCAGCGAGTCGAGTCCCCGCGACATGAGCTGCGCGAAACGGCCGACGTTGTCGCAGTCCCGGCGGCGGAAATCGAATGACACGAGGACCGCCTTGACCGCCGCCGTGTTGATCGCGGTCGGCTGCCAGGGATAGACGCCGGCCGGAATCTCGGCCTGCGGGTAGAACTCGAGGATGCTCTTGTTGGTGATCGGGATCAGCACGAGCTGGTCTTTGTCGGTGACGTCTTCCTTGAGGAGCTTCACCGGAAAGCCGGCCACGTAGAACATCGCGTCGACGCGGCCCGCCTTGAGCTCGGCGAGCGCCTCGCTCGTGTCGATCGGCACCATCTCGGCGGGCGCCACCTCGGACAGCTTGAAGAGGAGGCGCGCGGTCAGATACGTGCCGCTGCCGTCTCGGCCGATGGCGACCCTCCGGCCGGCGAGGTCGTCGAAGTCGGCGATGCCCTTCTTGCCGAGCAGATGGATCTCCTCGTTGTAGAGGGGGAAGACCATCTTGGTCTTCCGCGCGATCCGCTGGAGCACCGGGTCCGTCTGCACACGCGAGACGAACGCCAGGACGTCGGATTGCACGATGCCCATCGGGACGCCGGGGCGCTGGTACACGGCGTACACGTTCTCGATCGAGCCTTTCGAGGGATACACGGCCAGATTGATCCCGGCGGGCTTGACGAGCTTCTGCAGGTCGAGGCCGAACTGGTAGTAGGTGCCCTTCTCGCCTCCGGTGATCAACCCCATGTCCTCGGCGGCCAAGCCGGCGCTCGCCCACGCGAGAACCACCAGAAGGGTCACGGACCAGGCGGTGATGGCAATCTTCACGGCATGTCCTCCTCTTGGGGCGCGACCGGCGGCGCGATACCGTCTCCCAACGCTCCGATGATGGCACGGCCTCGGCGAAAATGGCCTGCAATTATGCCGGCGTACGGGGCCCGACCCGCGCCGGCGAGGCGGCGGCGCGAAGAGAGCTTCGCGTAGGCCCGGGCAGTCAGTGGACGATCAACGGAAATCCCGCGCGTTGACCTCGTACCGTGCGATCAATCCGTGCAGCGTGGGACGGCTCACCCCGAGCAGCCGCGCGCCCCGGGTGATGTTCCCACGGGTCTTGACGAGGGCGTCGACGAGCGCGCTCCGCTCGGCCCGGTCCCGGGCCTCTCGAAGCGACCCCAGGGGGCGGTCCTTGACCTCGATGCCGAGGTCCCGCGCCTCGATGACCCTTCCCCGGGCCATGAGGACCGCGCGCTCCACTGCGTTCTCCAGCTCGCGAACGTTGCCGGGCCAGGCATAGTGGGCGATGGCCTCGAGGGCCGAGCTCCCGTAGCGGAGCTTCCGCCGGTGCGCCTTGCCGCTCCGCTGGAGGAGCGCGTTGGCGATGAGCACGACGTCCTCGCCCCGCTCGCGCAGGGGTGGGAGCGTCAGGTTCACGACCGACAGACGA
>Ga0137404_10001398_pt1 | contig 15898 bp, 15 predicted proteins | sample CZOMad2_1_16fung_FD_108285 | JGI IMG/M metagenome (GOLD analysis project Ga0137404, IMG submission 108285) | Vadose zone soil fungal communities from Angelo Coast Range Reserve, California, USA - CZOMad2_1_16fungal (Illumina Assembly) | ecosystem: Environmental > Terrestrial > Soil > Vadose...
CACTGGTAAGCGTTAGACACTGGCGCTCCCCATACGGTTACCCTGCGCGTAGGCTATGGGATCACCTCATCCGTGTCCTGTCTAGTAACTTGGAAAATGATGACGGCGCCGATCGGCGACAGATCCTCCTGGGTCATCGTCACTTGCGATACAGATGGCGAAGTCTGAAATACGCGCGATTCAGGTTCGGCGGACCATTGAAAACCTGATGTGTCAGCGTGCTGGCCGCCGCGAAAATGACTTCGCTATTAGTAATCTCTTGCGGTGATCTCACCCCCGCCCGGCGTCAGATACACCAATCCCGGCTCTGTGACAGGGCACCTGTCAAGGTCTACTCTCAGTGAGCGACCGTCGGCATTGACCCAGTAGTCTAGCCTGTTCCAGTCGTGCCGTGTCATAGTCGATGAGGAGATTGGCAAAGGAACCATACGGTCTGGAGGCCTCTCACGTTCCTGAGGCTGGTTGTCCATCTGATCGAGGAGACGAACCTTGGCATCGGTCAGAATCGGCCGCACCGATGCTTTTAGCGCGGTCGAGGGGAGCCGTGAGGATCTCGTCCGTCGTGGCCTGACCCTAAAAGGCCTCGGGGTCGACGCAGCTAAGCATGGCTTTGTCCTGTTGCCGCGCCGCTGGGTGGTCGAGCGCAGCTTCGCTCGGGCGGCGCGCTTTCGCCGCTTGGCCCGTGACGACGCACGACCGCCAATCACCCTGGCGGGCTGTCATTGTTTGATCCTCGTGATCATGATGCTCAGGCGTGTTGCTGAGCTGATGACTCAGATTGCATAACGAGCTCTAGACCAGAGGGGGAGAGACATGACTGCAGTTTCCACTGAGCTCACCACCTATCAGATGTTCATCAACGGGGAGTGGGTCGACGCGGCGTCAGGCCAGTCCTTCGAGTCACTGAATCCGTATACCGGCCAGGCCTGGGCCATGATCCCCGATGGGCAAGAGCAGGACGTCGACCGTGCTGTCGATGCCGCCCGCCAGGCTCTGGACCACCCCGACTGGAAGCGGATGCCCCCCATGCAGCGGGGTCACTTACTGAGACGCTTCGCCGACCTCTTGCAGGAGCATGCCGAACATCTGGGCCATGTGGAGACCCGGGACAACGGCAAGCTCATTCGTGAGATGCTGGGGCAGGCCAGAGCCCTTCCGAGCTACTATTACTACTACGCGGGCCTAGCCGACAAGATCTTGGGGGACACCATTCCCTTGGAAAACACGTCCGTGTTCAACTACACCCTGCGGGAGCCCGTCGGTGTGGTGGGCATCATCACCCCCTGGAACTCCCCGTTGCTCATTCTGAGTTTCAGTCTGGCCGCGGCGTTAGCAACCGGCAATACCGTGGTGGTGAAGCCTTCCGAGCACACGTCCGCATCGACCTTGGAGTTCGCCAAACTGGTGCAGGAAGCGGGGTTCCCGCCGGGTGTGTTCAATGTGGTGACCGGGTTCGGGAAGATGGCGGGAGGCGCATTGGTGCGCCATCCTGGCGTCAACAAAATTGTCTTCACTGGAGGGGCTGAGACGGGCAAGGTGATCGCGCAACTGGCGGCAAGCCACATCACACCGGTTCTCCTGGAGCTGGGGGGGAAGTCCCCCAACATCATCTTCGACGATGCCACCATGCCGAATGCGGTCAACGGTTGTATTGCGGGGATCTTTGCTGCCAGTGGCCAGACCTGTATCGCAGGCTCTCGGCTGTTTCTGCATGCGAAGGTCCACGATGCCTTCGTGGAGCGGTTGGTGGAGCGCACGAAGCGGATCAAGCTGGGGGACCCATCCAGCATGGCATCAGAGATGGGGCCGATGGCAACCACGGACCAGCTACACAAGGTTCAAGGTTTCGTGGACGGCGCGATCAACGATGGAGCAGAACTGGTGTATGGTGGGAAGCGCCCCGACGCTCCTGAACTACGTCAGGGCTGGTTTTTCATGCCCACCATCTTCGATGGCGTGCGTAATGACATGGACCTCGCTCAAGAGGAGGTTTTTGGTCCGGTGCTGGGGGTGCTGAAGTTTCACGACGAGGAGGAGCTGATTGCCCTGGCGAACCAGACACGCTATGGCTTGGCCGCGGGCATCTGGACCAATGACATTAAGCGAGCCCATCGCGTCGCCAGGGACCTGAAGGCTGGCACCGTCTGGATCAATACCTACCGTGCGGTCTCGTATGCGTCGCCTTTCGGTGGCTACAAACAAAGCGGCTACGGCAGGGAGATGGGCTTGGAGGCCATCAGGGAATTCACCCAAGTGAAAAGTGTGTGGGTGGATCTGGCCGACACCGTGCCTGACCCCTTCGCCCTCCGATGATCGGGGCCAAGAAGGAAAAGGCCATGCGAGGTATGGTTGTCGAGAAGGCGATGTCGATCAATCGGCTGCGACCTGACCTGCTCCAGAGACTCGGAATCGATGAGCCGACGATACCAGCCGATTCCGGGTCAAGTCCGGGTGCAGTTTATCTCTCATCCTTTGAGGCATCCATCTGGCAAATATTTGCCTGAACAAGGAAGACGCTATGCCAGCAGACCTTGGCGAGTGTCCCCAAGGGCGTGGATCTCAAGGTGGTGCTGGAGAACATATGATCCGGGATCAGACCAAGCTCGGAAGCAGGCTTTGAGGTAAGTACAGGAGGTGCGATGAACATCGCTAGTTTCCTCACGAAAGCGGCCAGGACGTTTGCGGTACGACCCGCCGTGTCACTGGGGACAGCACCCAGCCTTACGTATGAGGCCCTAGCCAGTCGGGTGGCACAGCTCGCTGGGACGCTGATACATCGCTTCGGTCTCCAGCCAGGGGACCGCGTAGCGTTCGCCATGAGCAACAGTCCAGAGTACGTCGAGATGCTGTACGCCGTGTGGTATGCTGGCCTAACCGCGGTGCCAATGAATGCTAAGCTGCACCCACGTGAGTTCGCCTACATCCTTGACAACTCCGGAACCCGTCTGTGCTTCGCGACGCCAGACCTCGTCGAGACCGTGGCCCCTCTCACCCAAGAGGTCGCGAGCCTCGACGCCGTGATCGCCACCGGTGACGACGACTACCAGGCGCTCTGTACGGGCGAAGGCATTCCCATGTGTGACGTAGCACCTGAGGCCGTCGCCTGGCTCTTCTATACGAGCGGCACGACGGGACGGCCTAAGGGAGCGATGCTGACGCACCGGAACCTGCTGGTCATGACCCTAAGCTATTTTGCCGACATCGACACGATCACGCCGTACGACTGCATGATCCACGCGGCACCCATGTCACACGGCTCGGGCGTGTACGGCTTGCCGCACGTGGCTAAGGCGGCAAATCAAGTCATCCCCGTCAGTGGTGGCTTTGACATCGGCGAACTGGTGGAGCTGATCGCAGCCTACAAGGGCGTGACATGCTTCTTTGCCCCGACAATGGTAACCCGTCTGGTCAATCATCCGGCGGCGATCGGCGTCGACACCAACCACCTGAAGACGCTGATCTACGGTGGTGGCCCCATGTATGTCGAGGATCTCAGGCGTGCGTTGGACCTCTTCGGCCCGAGGCTCGTGCAGATCTATGGCCAGGGTGAGGCTCCCATGACGATCACCGCTGTGTCCAAAGCCGTGCATGCGGACACCAACCACCCCCGGTATCTCGAGCGGCTTGGCTCAGCCGGGATCGCACGGAGTGATGTCGACGTGCGCGTGGTCGGTGCGGGCGACCGCACCCTCCCTTCTGGGGAGGTCGGCGAAGTGCTGGTGCGTGGCGATGTGGTCATGTACGGTTATTGGAATAATCCACAGGCGAGTGCCGAGACCTTGCGTGGGGGTTGGTTGCATACCGGCGACCTTGGCGCCTTCGACGATGACGGTTTTTTAACGCTTAAGGACCGTTCCAAAGACATGATCATTAGTGGCGGCAGCAATATCTACCCGCGCGAGATCGAGGAAGTGTTGCTGCGGCATCCTGGTGTCCTGGAAGTCTCGGTCGTTGGCCGGCCACACCGGGACTGGGGAGAGGAGGTGGTCGCCTGCATCGTACTCCGTCCTCAGGCAACGGTGACGGCTGAGGAACTCGACCGCCTGTGCCTCGACACTATCGCGCGTTACAAACGGCCCCGAGCATACTTCTTTGTCGACAGTCTCCCCAAGAACAACTACGGCAAGGTGCTCAAGACTACGTTGCGCCAACAGTGCGCGGCAGCGGAGGCTCCTATACGCTGACAGGCACATCGGCGTGAGATTCGCAAGCACTCTCCGACCTGTGTGGTGGGATTGGTGGGTGATCTTCGCAGTCGGGACAAGAGCCCACGCCTGATCCCTCTGTGCAGCCGATAGGTCCGTATGGGCTATTGGGCTGGTCTCACAAGCGCACCAGGTAGAGCTGAGAGAGGTTACTCGTCTGCCGTACTGGCCTTGCTCGTCTCGCGGGGGTCGTGCGTCACCACCGGAATCGCGCCGCCGCGGGTCGGGTCGGCCTGCGGGCTACCCTCGATGGCGCGGCCGAACGCCTCGACGGTCGGGATCTCGGCCTCGCCCGCTGGGGCGAGTCGTGTCTTCCGCTGCAACGCCGCCTCGATGTACGGCGCCAGTTCCGCGCGCTTCTGCCGCTCGTGGATCTCATCGCGACGCTTGAACTCCGGATGCAGTTCCTGGGCAAAGAGCTCCAGGCTTTCACAGATGTGTTCGTGTTGGTTATTGCCACACTGCTGCACGAAGATCACCTGGTCGAGGCCGGCGCGCTCGTAACGCTCCAGATGCTCACGCACCTGGGCCGGATTTCCAATACCGCCACGGCCGGCATTATCGGGAATCTTGTCCTTTGCCTCCAGAAAGTGCTGCCAGACGTCAGTGCGGCCCTGCCGATGCTGGCCGAAAATCGCCACGTGGCCGAGCGAATACCCGAAGAAGCGGAAGCCGTCGAGGCCGCGCCGGATCGCCTCCTCGCTGTCGTGATGCAGCGAGAAGCCGCTGACCACGGCGACATTGGGGTTGACGGCATGCCCGAGCGGTAGACACTGGCCCGACTTCAGGATCTCGTAGTACTCTTGCACCCAGGTTGCCGCCTGCTCCGCCCCCTCCTCCCACATCGCCTCCTTCTCCTTGGGGTCGATGCCGAAGCCGAGCATTTCCAGCACGGTGGCGGACTCGCCGGTCCCCCACTCCACGCGACCGCCGGACAGCAGGTCGAGCGTGGCGATGCGTTCGGCGACCGGCGCCGGATGGTTGTACTGCGGCGGCATCAGGGTAATGCAGTGGCCCAATCGGATGCGTGTGGTGCGCTGCCTGGCCGCGGCAGGGAACACCTCGGGCGCCGAGGAATGCGAGTACTCTTCCAGGAAATGGTGCTCGACCTCTCAGACATACTCGATGCCGAGCGTATCGGCCAGTTCCACCTGCTCCAGCGCCTCGAGCAACACCCGCCGCTCCGACTCTACATCCCATGGCCGCGGCACTTGATGCTCATAGAACAGGCCGAATTTCATCGCATGTCCTCCCGTGTCGGTTCGAGGTTTATATTCGCGTCCGTGTGTCGATCATATCTCTCGTGGGCGCCCCACGGTGGCCTCTCCACCCTCGGAGACGTCGGCGGGTGGCGATTATGGCACAACACTGGACGCCTCGCAAGGCTCGCGAGCGGGGTAGCCGGCCGCAGCTCCCCTCGGCAGCAACAGGGTAGTCGAGTGGGCGTTGAGGTCATGTCGAAGCCATGTCATGACTAGAACTCATCCCGAAACCGTTTGACAAACGCTTATAGTGCAATGACTTACCGAGCCAAGGAGGTCACCCATGGCTTGGCGAACTGTGTGCGATACACCATGGAATTTGATTGCAGCACACCTGGCCAAACGCCGCCGCAATCCGCGCGGGGGTCACCCCATGCTCAGCGATCGCCAGTGCTTTGAGGGCATTCTCTGACTCTTATAGCCTGCTCCCATGGAGCGCACTGCCGCCCAGGTATAGCTTGGAAAGCGCGGTCCACTGCTGCTGATGAGAGTGGACCGAGTCCGGGGTGTTGTTGAACCTCTGGCACATATTGCTTGACCAACTCGACGATGCCATGAAGATCCGCTGGAACGAGTGCTGCGTCGACGGCATGTTGGTGACGGCGAAATAAGGGACGACGGTGTGGGCAAGACCAATGGCGGCAAGGGGACGAAGGGTATGGTTGCAGATGGCTAGGGTCCTCCGATCGGATGATGCGGGGAGAAGGCTTCCCCGGCCGAGGTCAAACTCCTCGAAAGCACGCTCGACAACGTCCGGGTGAAGCGCCGCTACGGTCACCGTCGCCACCCACATCAGCTGCAACGGCTGACCGCAGACCGCGGCTATGACAGCAACCAAACACGGGCTCCGTTGGTCAAGCGTGAGATTGAGGCGATCATCCCGAAGCGAAGCAACAACACCGTAGCGGCACATCAAGACGGGTGGAAGCTGAGAAGCGATCGACGGCGTTGAATCGTTGAGCGGACCAATGCGTGCCTGCAAAATTTCCGGCGGCTGGCCGTGTGTGACGAGCATTCGGTCAAGAACTTCGAGGCGCTCGTGCATATGGCTTGTATGGTTAATCCCACTCAAAAAGGTTGCGGGATGACTTCGAAGCACCTATTCTCCGTTCTCCACGCCAGTACCGTATCGCACACCGCTTTCCAATCCTAGGGCAGTCCGCAGGTCATCATCCTCCAGTGACGCACTCTGCATCAGAATGTCTGACGGTGGGTACCCAGACAACATGGCACCCTCTGTATCACGCAAATAGACGATCAGCCATCCGCACGATGACCGATCTGGAGCGTGTCACATGACACGGGAACAGACGATTGAGGCCTCTTCGTATGGGAGCGGAGCAGACCATACCGCGGCTACCGGACGGGAAGATTCTCTGTATATGTGCAGAGTCCTCGATGGTAGTTTGAGCAGCTGAAGAAGGGGCGATGCTTCCCCTTTCTCTCCTGTAACGCACCTGTTCCGCACCCTGGACAGATGCGCTGGGTGTGCCCGCAGGCTGTGTTGACGCAGACATAGGCGTGCGTTTGGCGCACGAGCGACCTCGTGCGACACTGCTCGCACCGGATCGTGCGCTCCTCGCAGTACGGAAAGTTGCGACACCCATAGAATTCGCCGGACGACGAAGATTTCCGTTCGAACCATCCGCTGCAACTCGTGCATCGGACCACCGCAGCCTGTTCCACGATGCCACCCTCGGTCACGAGGTGATGGAACTCGTAGTCCGTGTCGCGCCCGTCCAGCATCTCCTTGACGAACACCGACGGTGCGCAGACGTCCGAGAGGACATAGGTGTGGTGCCGGGCGCGGGTCACCGCGACATAGAACAGCCGCCGCTCTTCGGTACAGGGGTAGGGCTCTTCGGCGGGCAGCACCAGCTGCACCAGTGGGTCGTCTTCGATTTGGGACGGCCAGCCCAACCGCCCATCATTGACATCGAGCACGATGACGTAGTCGGCCTCCTTGCCCTTGCTGCTGTGGGCTGTGTCATACCGGAACATCAAGGTGGGGAAGCGGCGCGCGTACTCGTGGAGATTGGCCGGACAGTTGTGGTGGTATCGGCCGATGAAGTAGACCAAAGCTCCCTCCGTGGCCCGGCGCTGGATGTCTTCGAGGCAGAGCTCGATGGCGGTGGCGTTGGCCTCTTCTTCGTGTTGCACGAGCCTGATGGCTAGCGAGTCGGTTGTGGTCACCGTACTCATTGTCTTCTTGAGCTGAGCGCCATTTTCCATGACGAAGGTCGAGGTGAAGTCGCAGAGCTTATTGTTGAAGCGGAAGGTGCGATCGAGCGCCACCACCCGTTCGGGAGCGAATTGTTCATGGAACCGACTCGTGAGCGTAATGTCCGAACCCGTAAAGCGGAAGATTGACTGACAGTCGTCGCCGACACAGAACAGGGTAGTGTCTGGGCGACTCCGAAGCAGTGCTCGGAGTAGAGTAGCACGTGCGACCGAGATGTCCTGGAACTCGTCGACCAAGATGAACCGGAAGGGTGATCGATACCGGCCGCTCTCCAGGTGGCGTACCGCCTCGTTGATCATATCGTTGAAGTCGATCTCGTGCTTCGCGCGTAGCTCCTGTGTGTAGCTCGCCAGCAGCGGCTCAAACACGTCAAGAAACGCCAGCGCGCGTCCACCATCCTTGGCCGCTCTGGCGTCGTAGCGAAGATCAGCCATCTCTTTGCCTGATGACTTGAACACCGTTAAGAACGTCGCGATGAGCGCGGTGAGGGGGTCTACGCTGGTATGATGACCAGCCTGAAGCGCCAGCACCTCCTCCAGTGAGCGCGGTTGCAGTGCCACCCCATGTGCCACCAGCTGCCGTTCCAGCTCGTCGAAGAGCCGGCCGTCACGAACGAGATAGGAATAGGTTTCGATAAGCGTTGTCTGATGTTCCTGGTACGTCATGCGCTTCCAGGCCATCCCCTCGCTGTAGGCGGTCTGGTCAATGAATGGCGGTGTCCGTCCTTTCTCATCTATTGCAAAGTGCTCGATGTAGAGATCGTACTCCGGCAGGTAGAAGTCCGGCGTGTACTGGGCTCGTGTGGGCGTGGCGGCATCGACTTGATAAGAGGCTTCGTATTCGTACTCAATGCCTCTGAGCGTCAGGAAATTGGCAATGGCCACTTCTTCCTGGCTCTTCACACGCTCACCTCGCAGTGTTCGGGTATCGACCGCGGTGAGGTGCCGAACGTACGCTGCCTGGCTGTCGAACGCATCCGGCGGCACGTACGGCTGGGAGTACGAGGCGAGGAAGTGAAGCACCTTGTCACCGTACCCCTGGTGCTGCTTTGACAGCTGGTGAACTGTTTTGCGCAGGTAGTGGCCAAAGGTAACTTCGTTGGTAGCCAGCAACGAGACACTGGGCATCCTGCCGGTGGCGTGGCCGATGATCCTCCGCCCGAGTGCGTGGAAGGTGTGCGCGGCCACCCCGTGCTTCCTCGGCAGGCGCTCGCCGATGCGCTCGTCGGTCTCTCAGCTGGCTTGGTTGCCGAACGCGAGGATCAGCACCTCTTCTGGGCGTGCGTGGCCGGATGCCACGAGGTAACCAGCCCGCCCCACGATCACCGATGTTTTACCACTACCCGCGCCGGCGAGGACCAGATTACAGTCTTGTGCGCTCGAGCCTAGCCTGCAAGGTGGAGATAAGCGGGGTGCCGTGTTTCTCCCGTAGCGCAGCCGCCGCACCGGCCAGCCGGAGGGCGCGCGGAGATTGGGCCTCGGCCATCGCCAACTCTGCGGAGCAAGCGAGCAAATAGGCAATACCCCCTCTGTTCCCGGACTCGCCCTAGATGGCCAGACTCTCCTCGAACCGCGTGCGAGCCGTGACGTAGTCCCCCTCGGCGAGTGCTAGAGACCCCAGACTGCTGACGGAGAGGGCGATATACCGCACGATGCCGGCTTCCCGCTGGATCGCCAGCCGCTCCTCGAAGGCCACACGTGCCATGGCATAGTCGCCCTGGTCGAGCGCCAGATACCCCAGGGCATTGAGCGACCGGCCCAAGCCTGCCCTGTCGTGTGACGTCCGCCAGACGGCCATGCTCTCCTCCAGATGGAGGCGCGCCGTCATGTAGTCCCCCTGGCGGTGGGCCGTCACGCCTCGCTGCATCAGCGAGTTGGCAATGATCTCCGCATCCCCCAGCGACCGCCCGATGGCCAGGCTCTGCGCTAAAAGCACCTCCGCCTGCTGATAGTCACCCTGAAGCTGCGTGACCATCCCCAGGTCATACAGCGAACTGGCGACGCCGTGCTCGTCCCCCAGGGCCCGCTTCAGCGCCAGACTCTCCTCCATGCACGCGCGTGCGGCGGCATGGTCCCGCTGGAAGAGCGCTAAACTTCCTGCGGCATCGAGCGCCTTAACCCGCACTACTGTGTGAGGTGAAGTTGACGCCGCGGCTCCTTGTATAGCTAGCAATCGTGTCAACCACTCCCGACCCTCGCTGAGATACCCGCCGAGGTAGAAGAAATGCGAGATCGCGGTCCCTAACTTGAGCCCCGTCTCTGCGTCCATCATTGTCGACCCCCACGCCAACGCCGCACGCAGGTTGCCCAGCTCCTGCTCCAGCCGGTAGACCCACGACGTCTGCTGCGACGCCCGCAACTTCAGCTGTGCCTCCTCCGCCAACGCCAGATAGTAGACGGCATGCTGCCGCCGGATGGCCGCCATCTCTCCGCTTTCCGCCAACTTCTCCAGCGCATACTCGCGGATAGTCTCCAACAGGGTGAAGCGGGACTCACCACCGGGTGCCTCTTGAGAACACACGAGACTCTTGCCCGCCAGCGACTCCAGCCCGTCCAACACCTCGACGGCTCGCGCCTGTGCCGCGCCTGTCGATGAGTCCCCGGGTGAATGGCACACCGCCTCTGCCGCCTCGAGGGTGCAGCCGCCAACAAACACGGCCAGCCGACGGAAGAGCGCCCGCTCGCCCTCATCCATGAGGTCATAGCTCCAGGAAATCGTGCCCTGGAGAGTCTGTTGGCGTGTGGGTAAGCCTCGCGCGCCTCCCGTGAGGAGCTTCAGTCGGTTCTCCAGGCGTTCCAGCATCGCCTGCGAGGTTAAGAGCCGAATCCGCGCCGCTGCCAGCTCGATGGCCAGCGGCAGGCCATCCAGACGGACACAGATCTCAGTCACGGCGGTGGCATTCTCATGGGTGACAGTGAAGTCGGACTTGACCGCTAGCGCGCACTGGATGAAGAGCTCCGCTGAGGCATATTGCGGCAAAGTTTCGATTGCAGGGAGGCGCGTGAGATCGGGTAGCGCCAGGGGCGGCACCGGAAACTCGTGCTCACCCCTGAGGCGCAAGACCTCCCGGCTGGTCACCAGGACTTTCACCTTGGGGCAGCTGACCAGCAGCTCAGCCACCACCGGCGCGGCGGCAACCACCTGCTCGAAGTTGTCAAGGAGGAGCAACATCTGCTTGTCCCGCAGGACGTCCTTCACGCTCTCCAGGGGCGGCCGACCGGTGGCTTCCCGCACCTCCAGCGTCTACGCAATGGTGGCAGCAACGAGGCTAGGATCACTGATGGGTGCTAAAGGGACCAAGAAGGCACCCTCAGCAAAATCGTCGACCAGGTCTGCCGCCACGTGCAGGCCCTGGCGGGTTTTGCCGGTCCCACCGGGGCCGGTGAGGGTGAGCAGGCGGACGTCGTCACGGCGCAGCATTGCACACGCGGCGGCCCCTGCATGTTCGCGCCCGATCAGCGGGGTCGGCTGTGAAGGCAGGTTGTGGGGCTGGCGGTCGAGGGTTCTGAGGGCAGGGAAGTCGACCCGCAAGTCCGGGATGACCAGTTGGAAGAGGTGCTCAGGGCGCTGTAAGTCCTTCAGGCGGTGCTCGCCCAGATCCCGCACGTTCACGCACTCCGGCAGCGGCTTTGCCTCAAAAGTCGGTTTTTCACGCGCTTTATTGACTTTTTTTACGTATAAAACAGTCAATTTTGAGCTCATTTTTGACTTTTGAGGCAAAGCCGCCCCGGCGTCTGGGGGATCGTGCCGCGCGGCAATGTCGCCGAGGAGACGCAGGGCATATGCCTGGTGGCCGCATTCCTGGTGCGCACGGGCGAGCGCTAGCGCCCGCTCAGCGAGGGCTTGCGCCACCTCCAGGTGGCCGGCAGGCAGATACGCTTCGCTCAGAGAGAGACTACAGAGCGTCTCGAAGTGCGTTCTTGTCATCGCAGTGCTCTGCTCTGATGCCTGCGTCAGCAGTGATATAGCGTCGGCAACGCGTCCGCCCAAGCTGTACGCTGCGCCCAAGCCCGCTGCCAGTCTGGGAAAATAGGCTGGGAAGTCTGCCTCGTGACAGATAGGCACCGCGTGTTCAAGCCAGGAGAGAGCCGGGTGCAGGTCGCCTCTGCACAGGGAGAGCTGACCAAGGCCGTAATACGCAAACATCAGGCTCCCAGGGTGAGCGACCACCCCAGCAATCTGGAGCCCTTCTGCTCCGAGCGCACTGCCCTCGGCGAATGTGCCAAGCTCCGCATCACACCACATGAGAAGGGCACGGGAGTGCACAGCAGGCACAATGACTTGACCGAACAGTTCGTAGCGTCGTGCACCATCGAGGGCTGCCACGGTCTGGCTAAAACAGTCTCGTCCGACGATAGTCACCCTGGGCCTGGGAGGCAATGCCGAGGCGCAAGTTCGCCAGCGCGTGTTGGACGACATCTCCGTTGGCGGTCGCAAGCTGAGGGTACGCTGGCCAGCGGCGATGGCTTCGTCATACGCGCCCATGAAGTAGAAATGGTTTGACAGAAAGACCGAGATCCGGCCGAGTCGAGGAGTATCGTCGAGGGCTTCCGCGAGGGTCTCGGCATCACGCAGACACACCAACATACGCTCAAAACCACCAAGCGGGCGGAGCGCCGTGCGCAGGGTGAGCCGGAGATCGATGGCCTGCTCGCGCGTGGCGCACTGTTCCGGCAGATGCGGGAGGGCACTGAGCGCCTGTTCGAAGTACGCCACGGCCTCGCGGTGGGCCGACCGCCCCAGGGCCTTCTCGCCCGCCTGTCGGAGGTACGCCAGGGCCTTGTCCCACACCTCCCCCCGCAGGGCATGATGGGCCAGGCGCTCGACCTGCTCGGCTAGCCGGTCTCCAACGAACGCCTCCAGGGCTTCGACGATGTGGGCATGGAGGGTGCGCCGGCGCTCTTGCAACAGGCTTCCGTAGGCCACCTCATGGGTGAGGGCGTGTTTGAAAGTGTACGTGTGCTCCGGAAAGACCTGTGTCTCGTAGAGGAACTCGGCGGCCTGCAGATGGGCCAGACTGCGGGACAGCGCCTCATCGGGCGTGTCGGCGATGGCTTGCAACAGAGGCAAATGTACCTCGGTGCCGATGACCGCAGCGGTCTGGAGCACCCGCTTGTCCTCGGGCGGCAGACGGTCAATGCGGGCCGCCAGCACGGTCTGCACCGTGGCCGGGACCTGGAGGTTGTCGAGGGGCTTGGCCAGACGATAGGCCCCACGTTCGCCCACCAGGCCTCCCGTCTCGACCAGCGCGCGCACGCTCTCTTCGAGAAAGAAGGGGTTCCCCTCGGTCTGCACAATAAGGCGCTCCTTGAGCGGCGCGAGGCTGCCATCGTCCCCCAGCAGGGCCCGGAGGAATGCGTCGGCGCTCGGCGGCGGCAGCGGGTCGAGCCGCAGCTGCGTATAGTAGGTCTTCGAGCCCCAGCCATGGTGGTACTCGGGGCGGTAGTTGACCAAGAGGAGGATCCGAGCGGTGGGCAGACTCTCGACCAACAGATCGAGCACGGCTTGCGTTTCTGAGTCAATCCAGTGCAGATCCTCGAAGACCACGAGCACGGGCTGCACCTGGCTTTCACGTACGAGCAGGCGCTTCACCGCCTCCAGGGTGCGTTGGCGGCGTTGCGGGGGATCGAGCGCCTGCCACGCCTGCTCTTCAACCGGCACGTCGAGCAGCGCCAGGAGGCCGGTCAGCGTCGGCTTGAGGGTCTTATCGAGGGTGAGGAGCTTGCCGGTGAGTTTCTCGCGGATGCGTCGAGCGTCGTCGTGGGCCTCAATCTGGCAGTAGGCCTTGAGCAGGTCGATGACCGGCAGGTAGGCCGTCGCCCATGACCTGGTTGACCGTGCCCTCATAGCGGTGCACGGCCGCCATCATGCGCTCGAGCACGGGGTCGAGGAGCTGGCGGGCTTCCTCAGGAGCGCGGTCGGCCAGCAACTCCAAGGAGCCTTTCAGATCAGCAAACAGCACGGTGACCTGCTTGCGCTCGCCTTCGAGGGCAGTCTTAGAGGTGAGGATTTTCTCGGCCAAATACCCAGGGGTATACCGCCGCGGTGATGGGGGAGGCGCAGCAGGCGGCGCTGGGCTCTGCGCCGTGAGCGGGGTGCCGCATGCGCCACAAAACTTAGCCCGTGGGAGCGTGTCCGCCCCACACTGAGGGCAGCGGGGCGTCAGGGGCGTGCCACACTCGATGCAGAGCTTGGCTCCGTCGGGAGTGTAAGCGTCGCAGTGTGGGCAGCGCATCGATGGGCTCTCCTGCACGGTCGTGCGGGCGGCCGGGGGTGCCTATGGGCAAACGCCCCGGCACCTATCTCTGATACATGCGAATGGGATGGTGTGTCAGTCCTGCAGACCTGCCCAGGTGTCAAGCGAAAAGCATGAGACGGCGGCATAGGCTGGAGCGGATGAGAAGGGCTGACCGATAAGGCGTGATGACGGTCACAGTCGTGGTGGCCAGCTACCGTCCTCCGTCCGAGCCCACTGAGGTCATGAGCCGTGCAGCTAAAGCTACGAAAGAATGAAGATTGAGGACGCCCGCGAGATTGTATGTATATGACGCTCCCTCGAGCGGTTGGCGCAAGACCTCGAGGACATGGCGGCGGAACTCGGGCCATTCATCGAAGAAGAGCACGCCATAGTGGGCCAGCGACACGTCGCCCGGCATCGGCACGTGGCCCCCACCGATCAGCCCGACATCCGAGATGGTATGATGAGGGCGCGACACGGGAGGGCCGTGACCAATGCGGTGCGGGCGCCGGTGAGGCCCGCGACGCGGTGGATGCGCGTCGTGTCGAGGGCTTCCGCCGGGCTTACGGGGGAATGGGCACAATTTTATGTTTCGGCCGATCGCCTGACCCATCCCAGCGACCGCCCCCTGTCGTGGATTCGATGCGCGTCCGATTCGCACACACCATGAGCGCGCCATCTGCAGGCATTAGCCGCCGGGAGGGCGGTATCCGGCGCCGGCGCCCTTCCTCATCGCCTCGATTCCGTCCTCGATAGTCAGCAGCGGGGTCGTCTTGATCGCCTTCACGGCTCCTCCAGCCGAGACCGCGAGGGAGAAGGCTGCGGCACTGACGTGGTCGGGCATCTCAATGATCAGGATGGCATCGTAGTCCCCGAAGGCATAGTAGGCACTCTCGATGTACCCGCCCAACCGTTCCACCACCTGGCTCACGGCCTCGCGCCGGTCCAGCGGGTTGTGCAATTGGACGGCCCACGCCTCGGGAGTATAGGCCACTTGCAAGAGGTAGAGCGCCATCGATGGCCTCCTTTCCTTCTTCGAAGTGGAATTGTTGCCTGGGTGCGATGCGAGACGAGCCTGTAAGGTCCACGGAAAAAGGCCCGGACAGGGAGACGCCCCTCAGGAGGGGGCTTAGAAGCGGGTCAGACGTCGGGGCCTCGCAAAGAACCGTAGCGGCACGGGTAGGCACGGCACCACAGCGGGCGTCTAGGACGGATCGGTACGTGCGTACGGCATCGACGCGCTCTCCTGGGGATGCCAGCAGCAGGAACAGATGGGATGAGTCGCGACGGGATAGAGAATATCGCGCGAGTCTACGAAGGCTGGACCGTGGTGTCAAGAGGAATGTGCCTGACCTGTAGCCAAAAACATCAGGGGCGCTCGTGTGTGAGGACGGGAGTGATCAGCCGCTGCGGGTAGGGGGTGCTCGTTTCGACAGCTCGCCCGGCAGGGGGAGGTGCCCGCCGCCGATCAATCCGACATCGGAGATCGTCTGAGGCGGAGCGCGAAAGGGCCGGCTCGTCACCAACGCCGTGCGGGCACCGGTGAGGCCAGCGACGCGGTGTATACGCCTGGTCTCAATCGCCTCGGCAAGGGTCATCGCCGGCAGGATGGTGGTCGGCCGCCGTACGAGCATCACGGTGACGATCTCACTCTAGCGGGATAGAGACCATCGCGCCTTTCATCTGGTGGCCTCGCGCCCTCTTCGAACGCTCCTTGCGATGGGAGGGGGCTACGCTGGCCGAAGAGAGGATGGAGCTATGGGTGGCCCCCTGCCCCTGGATCAGCCGGACTCGTGGCTTTTGGCGGCATGGCCACGAGCGTGAGGCGTCCTGCGGAGCGGTCGATCATAACCCTGAAATGATGCAGCACATCCGCCCCCAGCAAGCCTTCCATACCCTGCGCCGTGGGGAAGGCCTCGTAGACCCCAACATCCAGCTCTTCCACGGCGAG
>Ga0137404_10001401_pt1 | contig 15875 bp, 15 predicted proteins | sample CZOMad2_1_16fung_FD_108285 | JGI IMG/M metagenome (GOLD analysis project Ga0137404, IMG submission 108285) | Vadose zone soil fungal communities from Angelo Coast Range Reserve, California, USA - CZOMad2_1_16fungal (Illumina Assembly) | ecosystem: Environmental > Terrestrial > Soil > Vadose...
CACCTCGATCCCATTTTCAAGACACTCGCTCCCGGGCGGGGCACCGTGGATCGCACTCCGGGTCGCGAAAAATCCGGCGGCACTGCCGAAGAAGGCTATCTCCACTGCGGCCCATCCGGCGGTGGCCACTTCGTAAAGATGGTCCACAACGGCATCGAGTACGGCCTGATGGCCGCCTACGCCGAAGGCCTAAACATTTTGAAACACGCCAACGTTGGCAAGCTCACTCACGAAACCGACGCCGAAACCACGCCGCTCCGCTACCCCGAGCACTATCAATACGACTTCAATCTCGCCGACGTCACCGAAGTCTGGCGCCGCGGCAGCGTAGTCGCCTCGTGGCTGCTCGATCTCACCGCCATTTCCCTTCTCGAGCAACCCACCCTCGAGCGTTACTCCGGCCGCGTCTCCGATTCCGGCGAAGGCCGCTGGACGATCATTGCCGGAATCGAATCCGGCGCCCCGGCTCCGGTTCTGACCGAATCGCTGTACGAACGTTTCACTTCGCGGGGAGAGAATGATTTCGCGTCGAAGATCCTCTCTGCCATGCGTTTCCAATTCGGCGGCCACATCGAAAAGAAGCAGTAAGCACCCAGGCCCGATTGCAAGATCAGGAGCGCCACAAACCTCTCATGAACTCGAACCACCAAAATTCGAATCCCGCACCGTCACCCTGTGTCATGGTCATCTTCGGCGCCACCGGCGATCTCACCAAGCGCAAACTCATCCCCGCGCTCTGCAATCTCGCGAACGACAATCTGCTCTCCAAACAATTCGCCATCATTGGTTTCGCGTCCAACGATCTCAACACCGACAGCTTTCGGAAAACGCTAACGGAGGAAGTCCCAAAATACGCTCCCGCGCAGATTGATTTGAAAAGTTGGGATTGGTTCAAAGAGCGCATTTACTACGTAAAGGGCGATTTCCAGGACCCCGAAGCCTACAAGCGCCTGGCGCAACAAATCGATGACGTCAGCAAGGAGCACAATACCCAGGGCAACAAGTTTTTTTATCTTGCCGTCGCCCCGCGCTTTTTCTCTCCGATCGTCCAGCAATTGGGCCAGGCGGGGCTCACCAAGGAAGAAAGCAATCAGTGGGCCCGCGTGATCGTGGAAAAGCCCTTCGGCCACGATCTCAGTTCGGCGATTCAGCTCAACAAAGATTTGAAACAAGTGCTCTCTGAAAACCAGATCTATCGCATCGACCACTACCTCGGCAAAGAGACCGTGCAGAATCTGATGGTCTTTCGCTTCTCCAACAACATCATTGAGCCGCTTTGGAATCGCAACTACGTCGATCACGTGCAAATCACCGCCGCGGAAACCGTAGGCGTCGAGCATCGCGGCGGCTTTTACGAAACCGCCGGCGCCCTCCGCGACATGGTCCCCAACCACCTGTTTCAGCTCCTCACTATGACCTCCATGGAGCCGCCGATCTCGTTCGACGCCGACGAAGTACGCAACAAGCAAGCGGAAGTGCTCCACGCCATCCAGCCGCTCATGCCCGAAGATGTGCTGACCAACACGGTGCGCGGCCAATATGACGAGGGCGTCATCGAAGGCGAGCGCGTTCCCCGGTATCGCGCCGAACCCGATGTCGCGCCCGCATCCAACACCGAAACCTTCGTCGCCCTAAAACTCCAGATCGATAACTGGCGCTGGGCCGGCGTTCCGTTCTACCTCCGCACCGGAAAGTGCCTGGCCACCCGCGCCACCGAAATCGTCATCCAGTTCCGCCGCACTCCGTTCGTGCTTTTCCGCAACACCACCGTAAAAAATCTGGAAACGAACCGCCTGGTGATTCACATCCAACCCGAAGAGGGGATCTCGCTGAGTTTTGGCGCCAAAGTCCCCGGCTCGGTCATGAAGTTGGGTCTTGTAAACATGGATTTCGACTATTGCAACTATTTCGGCGTCGAGCACAGCACCGGCTACGAGCGCCTGCTGCGCGATTGCATGGCGGGAGACGCCACGCTGTTCCAGCGCGCCGACATGGTCGAAGCCGGTTGGAACGTCATTCAACCGATCATCGACGTCTGGCACGCGCTCCCTGCCCGCGGCTTCCCGAATTACGCCGCAGGCTCGTGGGGCCCAGCCGACGCCGAGGAATTGCTGGAGCGCGACGGCCGCGCCTGGCGCCGCATTGGCGAAGAAGACATCGACAAGCGCAGCAGCCACGTGGGCGTGCCAGAGCGCACCGTAGCCGCAAAGTAGGCTCACTGGGCTGGGGTCGGACCTTTAGGTCCGACTTAACGCCGCGCTTGTATTCGGCTTTTGCCGCTGAGGAATTGCTCTTTTGAACTCTCCAGGAGCCAAAGTGAACCGCGAAGTCCAAATCCTACCCGACGCCGCCGCCATCGCCCGCCGCGCCGCCGAGAAAATCATCGACGCCGCCGCCGTTGCCATCAAAGAGAGAGGCGGTTTCACAATCTCCTTGGCCGGCGGTTCCACCCCGAAAGCCCTTTACAGTCTGCTAGCCACCGACCCCGCCTTCAAATCCCAAATGCCCTGGGACAAAACCCAATTCTTCTTCGGCGACGAGCGCCACGTTCCGCCCGACAATTCCGACAGCAATTACCGCATGGCCCACGAGTCCATGCTCTCGAAAGTGCCGCTCAAGCCGGAACAAGTCATTCGCATCAAAGCCGAATACGAAAACTCCGAAAAGGCCGCCGAAGAATACCAGCAGGCCCTGCGCACCTGGTTTCAGCGTTCGAATCAGCAACTACCACGCTTCGACGTCCTGCTCCTCGGCATGGGCGACGAGGGCCACACACTTTCCCTCTTCCCCGGAACCAAGGCTCTGCACGATAATGGACGCTGGGTGATGTCCAACTGGATCGGCAAGCTTTTCACCGACCGCGTCACCATCACCGCGCCGGTCGCCAACAATTCGGCTCTGGCCATTTTCATGGTGACCAAAGCCGACAAGGCCCTCGCACTCAAGGGCGTGCTCGAAGGGCCCTACGAGCCGGAACAGTTGCCATCGCAATTGATCCAGCCGAAGAACGGAAAGCTTTTGTGGCTGGTGGACCCGACCGCCGCCAGCAAACTTGCTCCCGGCACCGCAAAATAGGAGAACACGCCTTACGGAGCAACACCGGTTTTCAGGAACAACGCGAGTTTCGGGAGCGAGCGGTTTTCGGGAGGGCACGGCTTCAGCCGTGCCGCAGAGTTCTGGCACGAACCGGCTTTAGCCGCTGAGGGACTGAAGCCACAAACAATTTGATTGCGCTAACCTAAAGCGCAACAAGGAGAACGGAAATGGCAACCATCGCAAGCGGAAGCAAAGTCGAAACCTACCTCGGCGCAAAAGCCGAATCCTTACTGGGCTTCAAAAACCCGAAAATCGCGAAAGAGCGACTGCACCTTCCCGGCCCCAAGTTTATCGACGAAATCTACGCCGCCTCCGACCGCAACGTCCGCGTGCTCACCAATCTCCAGCGCATGTTCGGCCACGGCCGCCTGCGCAACACCGGTTATCTCTCAATCCTCCCCGTCGATCAGGGCATCGAACATTCCGCCGGCGCCAGCTTCGCCAAGAATCCCGACTATTTCGACGGTGAAAATATCGTCAAACTGGCCATCGAGGGCCAGTGCAACGCGGTAGCCTCCACGTTCGGCGTGCTAGGATCGGTCGCCCGCAAGTACGCCCACAAAATTCCCTTCATCGTAAAACTCAACCACAACGAGCTCCTCACCTACCCCAACCAGTTCAACCAGGTTTTTTTCGGCACCGTGAAGGAAGCCTACGACATGGGCGCAGCCGCCGTCGGCGCCACCATCTATTTCGGCTCCGAACAAAGCGATCGCCAGATCATCGAAGTCAGCCAGGCTTTCGCCCAGGCCCACGACCTCGGCATGGCCACGGTTCTCTGGTGCTACCTCCGCAACAACGCCTTCAAAAAAGAAAAGGACTACCACCTCTCCTCTGACCTCACCGGCCAGGCCAACCACCTCGGCGTCACCATCAAAGCCGACATCATCAAGCAGAAGCTCGCAGAAAATAACGGCGGGTACACCGCGCTCAACATCGGCGATTCCAGCTACGGCAAGTTCGACAAGCGCATCTACACCGAGCTCAACAGCGACCACCCCATCGATCTCTGCCGCTACCAGCTGGCCAACTGCTTCATGGGCCGATCCGGTTTGATCAACAGCGGCGGCGCCTCCGGGGCCAACGACTTCGAAGAAGCCGTGACCACCGCTGTAATCAACAAGCGGGCCGGCGGCACCGGGCTGATCTCCGGCCGCAAAGCCTTCCAACGCCCCATGTCCGAGGGCGTGCAACTCCTAACCGCCATCCAAGATGTCTACCTAAGCCCCGACGTAACAGTAGCGTAGCGTAACGGTAGCGTACCGTCCTCCGCATCGGTCCATTGTACGGGCGCAGCACCGCTGTGCCCCAAACGCCCAGACGTAACGTCCCCGCGCATTTCGCCAACTGTAAGGGCCGGTCTTTAAGACCGGTTCCCGCAGACACTCAACTTCGATTCCCATTTTTGTACTCTTTTCCCTGTTCGAATGTACCATCCAATTAATTATATTGACGTAGTTAACATTCCATGCTACCATGAGTCGTGATACTGGACCTTCACGCTCCCATATCCCCGCCAAGGTCCCCTGCTCCTCGCTGCCTATCGGTTTCCCTATCCTTTGTTTTCAATAACTTCCAACATGCTTTTCCCGCAACTCCTTTCCTTTCACATTCATGCAAAAAACACCGGGGGTGGGGGTCCAAAAGTGAATCCATGGCGAAGTCCGCCCACTGCTGCATCGTCAAAAGCGCAACGGTTGCCGGCCATTTATTTCAGTCCCGTAACAACCCCACGAAACAGTGAAACATATCTCCCCACTGAGCATCTCATCTCTGACCAAACTTAAGGAGATGACCGTGGCCGATCGGCTCGAAGGCAAAGTTGTGGCGATCACCGGAGGCGACCAGGGTATCGGTCGCGCTATCGTCGAGCGCTTCGCGCAGGAAGGTGCGGACGTTGCCCTGTGTTACCGGTCAAACCAAAAGGGGGCGGACGAAGTCGTCGCCGAGGTGCAGAAAATGGGACGCAAGGCCACGGCGATCCAGGCCGACATCGGCAAGGTCGCCGACGGCCAGCGCTTCATCACCGAAGCCGTCTCGAAGCTCGGTCGCGTCGACATCCTGGTCAATAATGCCGGTCTCGAACGCCGCGCCGATTTCTGGGATGTCACCGAGCAGGACTACGACCTGGTCCTCGACGTAAACCTGAAAGGTCCTTTTTTCGTCACCCAGGCCTTCGTCAAGCACCGCATGCACGCTAAAGCCGGCGGCAAGGTCATCAACATCAGCTCGGTCCACGAGGAGCTTCCCTTCCCGCACTTCACCTCTTACTGCGCCAGCAAGGGCGGCATAAAGATGATGACCCGCAACCTTTCCATCGAGCTCGCCCCGCTGGGCATCACCATCAATTCCATCGCCCCCGGTGCCATCGAAACGCCCATCAACAAGAATCTCTTGAACGATCCAGCCAAACTCAAGCCGCTGCTTGAAAATATCCCGCTCAATCGCCTGGGCAAACCCGAAGATGTCGCCGGCGTAGCCGCATTCCTAGCCTCTTCCGATTCCGACTACATGACCGGTACCACCACCTTCATCGACGGCGGCCTCACCTGGAATTACGAGGAACAGTAAGAGATCGCGATCGAAAAAAGGAAATCCATGACGTCTGCGCCGCAAAACGAGAACAAGCCGATACGATTGGTGATCGCCGATGTTGATGGCACGCTGGTGACCCACGACAAAATTCTCACCCAGCGCGCCATCCAGGCCGTCTTCAAAATGCGCGAAGCCGGCATTCAATTCGCCGTCACCAGCGGCCGCCCGCCAAAGGGCATGGCCATGCTCGTCGATCCACTCAAACTCGACGAGCCGATAGCCGGCTTCAACGGTGGCGTGGTCACCAAGCCGGACCTTACCACCGTGCTGCGGCAGAACGTTTTGCCGCCGGACGCCGTGAAAAAAGTGGTACAGCAGATTCTCGCTCACAAACTCGACGTCTGGATCTATACGGACTTAACATGGTTCGTGCGCGACGTCAGCGCCCCGCACGTCGCCCGCGAACAATGGACCGTGAAGTTTGAGCCGGTGGTTACGGATAAGCTTGAAACATTAGTGGATAAAGTCGCCAAAGTGGTCGGCGTTGGGGACGATCTCGAAGCCGTAGCCCGCTGCGAAAAAGACGTTCAACAGGCCTGCGGCGCAAGTGTCTCCGCGGCCCGCTCGCAACCTTACTACCTCGACGTGACTCACCCGAATGCCAACAAAGGCGAAGTCGTGAAAATCATGTCCGAACTGCTGAAGATTCCTCCGCAGGAAATCGCCACCATCGGCGACATGCCCAACGACGTCCTCATGTTCGTAAAAAGCGGCGTAAGCATAGCCATGGGCAATGCAAGCCCGGAAGTCCAGAAATCCGCGACCTATGTGACCACTTCCAGCGAAGACGAAGGCTTCGCCCACGCCATGGAAAAATTCATCCTCCAACGCCACACTGCAACGCCGTAATCGCGAAGCGACTATGTGCGCGCCGCGCTTCAGGTCTGTGAACCATCCGGTTTTTCGAGGTTTCGTCAGGGCACGGCTTCAGCCGTGCCCTAACTGGAGCCGAATCAAGAAGGCTTTAGCCGCTGAGGGCTTTGGAGCCGGACCTAACACGAAGCCGACGACAAACGTCAGAGATCGGACGTAAGCGAGGGGTCATGCTCAAGCGCGCGCCATGGTGGCAGACCGGGCAGCCTGCAGGAGCTTGGCGGCATTCTCTCGTGGGTCGCCGTGACCGAAGACGGCATTGCCGGCAACCAGCAGGTCGGCGCCGGCGCGAACCACATCGCCAACCGTTTTGAGGTCGACTCCGCCGTCGACCTCGATGCGGAAAGCCAAGCCGCGCGATTCTCGAAGGCGCGTCAACGTTTCGATTTTTCGCAGCGAGTTTTCGATGAAGTGCTGTCCGCCGAATCCCGGATTCACGGACATCACCAGCACGTGATGCACGATGTCCAGCACTTCGTCGAGCATGTGAACTGGCGTCGCCGGGTTGATGACCACGGCAGGTTTGCATCCATGCGAGGCGATCAGGTGTAGCGTGCGGTCCAGGTGCACGCAAGCTTCCTGGTGCACGGAAATCCAGGTCGCGCCGGCTTCAGCGAAGGCGGGAATGAAGTCGTCCGGATCTTCAATCATCAAGTGACAGTCAAAAGGAACATCGCGAACCGCTTTGCGCAGCGACGCCACCACCGGTGGGCCAATGGTGATGTTCGGCACGAAGTGCCCGTCCATGATGTCTACATGCAGAACCGTGCCGCCGCCTTCGATCGCGGATTGCGCTTGAGCGCCGAGCCGCGCGAAATCGGCGGACAGAATCGATGGTGCGAGTTCAATCAACGCGGCGCTCCTTGCGACAGAATGCGAGTTCGATAGCTAGAAATGACCAGTCCGGCGTCTCCGATGCGATTATTTAATTATACGCGGAAGGCAGCGGCGGCTCCTGCAAATTTGCGAACTGGGCGAGGCAAAGGTGGTTGCGCGATAGGCCGTCCTCGTTTGGGGCGCAGGAGTCCTGCGCCCCTAGAAATGCTGCTCGCAGCTCGCTTCTGGTTTCACGAATCACCGGCGGGCCAAAGGACGGTGCAGTGTTTGGCGCTGCTTTCGCGGGCCAGTTCGAGCGCGCGCATTACGTCGAGGGCTTGCCGCAGAGTCACTGCCGGCTGCGCTTTGCCGAGCAGGACGTCGCGGACGTTGGCGTAGTAGTCGCGGTAATCACATCGCGCGGAAGGGATCGGTCGATGGGTGGTGGTGAACTCATCGGGAACCGATAGCGCCAGGATGCCCCAATTTTTCTCGGGCTCCGCGCCCCAGGGACTATCCTTCAGCAGTTTTCCGGCGCGCAAATTCATTTCCTGTGGGTCGAAGGTTTGCTTCAAAAACGCGCCTTTCGTTCCGAAGAGCAGAAAACGCGGGCGCTGCGTTGCGGCAAGGATGTTGGAACTGAGAACGGCACGCATGCTCTTCGGATAGTGGAACATGACATCGAATGCATCGTCGGCGAGGCCGCCTTCGCGTTCGGTGCGAATGTCTCCTGTGACGGCTTCGGGACAGCCGAAGAGTTGCATCGCGTGATCGATCAGATGCGGTCCGATGTCGAACAAAATCCCGGCGCCGGGAACCCGCTGCTCTCGCCAGGCATTAGGCTTCAGCATCGGACGAAAGCGATCGTAGTTGGTCTCGAAGCGAACGATGCGGCCGAGCGTGCCGGCGGCGACAAGCTGGCGGATGGCCTGGAAATCGCCATCATAGCGGCGATTTTGGTACACCGTGAGAAGACGACCTGATTTTTCTGCAAACCGGACGACGTCGGCCGCTTCTTCGTAGCTGGTGGCGAAGGGCTTGTCGACGACGACATCGCGACCGGCGGCGAGGCATTGGCGCGCGAACGGCACGTGCGTTTCATTGGGCGAAGCAATGACGATCAGTCGAATATCGGGAATCGCGAGAAGTTCTTCGAGGCTTCGCACGATCTTCGCGTCTGGATAGGCCTTTGCCGCTTCCGAGCCAGTGCGCTGCAGAATCGCAGCGAGACGCAGGCCCGGGACGGCGCTAATCACAGGGGCGTGAAAGGAACGCCCCGCCAAGCCGAACCCAATGAGTCCGACTTTAATCATGAGACGGAAAAGGCTTGAAAATTGGGAGTCATAGCGTCTTGGCAGTCACGAAAATGGAAGTTGTTTTCATCCAAAAAGCTTCACTGGAACGCATGAAAGCGTATCTGAATTTTGCGATGAGTGTAACTCCTTTAACCATCCATTCATGAATGGACATTGCCGCAGCGTGCGGGCTCCTTCAGAATAACTACAGTCCGTGGCTACCACCATTCCAGCCCCATCTCGCGCCAAAGATAGCAAGGGCCTGCTCGCTTTGCTGGCGGCGGGTTTTATCCTGACGGGAATTCCTACGGTCATTGTCGGACCGATCTTGCCGGTATTCATTTCACGATGGTCGCTGAGCGACACGCAGGCGGGACTTTTCTTTACGGTGCAGTTTACTGCCGCTCTGTGCGGCGTGTGGATTACCACGGCGCTCACGTCCCGGCACGGCTACCGGCCGAGTCTGGTCATCGGATACCTGCTTACCGGCGCGGGATTGGCGGCACTGAATGCGCCAACGCACCTTATCGCCTTAGTCGCTACGGCCACGTTTGGGGTGGGCTACGGAATGGTGGTGCCGCCGACGAATCTTGCGGCCGCCGAGGCTGGTGGCGCGAGCATGGTGAGCTTGCTCAATTTTGCGTGGGGCATCGGAGCAGTTGCGTGTTCGCCACTGATTCTGCTCGCGCTGCGGCATCACTTCTTGACGAGCTTTCTGTGGATGGTGGCGTCGGGAGCGCTGGTTTTGGCGGTGTGCTTTCTTTTTGTTGCGTTTCCGGTCGACGCGCACACTGGCTCGGCGGAGTCCGGCGACGCACGGGGAGCGGTACCGGCACTGGCGATAACCGTCGCGGTGTCCACGCTTTTTTTCACTTACGTTGGCACCGAGACGAGCATTGGCGGTTGGGCCGCGGAAAACACCAAACGTCTTGCAGGACACGCCACCAATCTGACCACCATGGCGCCTTTGTTTTTCTATGCGGGATTAATGCTGGGGCGCGGGGCTGCGCCACTGGCGTTGAAACGGTTGGGAGAAATTCGACTGGTACTGTCGGCCCTAGCGCTGGATGTGCTCGGAGTCGTGGTGATCATCGGGGCCAATTCGCCCCAGGTCGCTATTGTTGGTTTGGCGATCGCGGGTTTGGGTTGCGCCAGTATTTATCCGATCTATATTTCGTGGTTTTCGATGTGGTATGGAGCTGCAGCTCGAAGATTGGGAGGGGTTGTGTTTTCGACGGCGTCGCTGGGGGCTTCGGCGTTGCCTTGGCTGGTGGGATTTATTTCGACGCGGATCGGGAGTTTGCGAGTGGGTTTGTTGGTGCCGTTGGCTGGGTGTTTTGTGATGCTGGGTCTGCTGGCGTTCTTGCGGCGGCGGGGGTTGGAGTTTCGGTGATCGGTGGCGATCCGGGTTCTTTGTGCGCTGATAACCGGTGGCCGGTCTAAAGACCGGCCACTACGTCGCCCTGCTGAGGTATTCTTTGCGCGTGCAACGGACTTCTTCTGGGCAACGATCGCCTACTCGGGCGCTGCTGCTGGGGTTGATTATCACTTTAGCGGCGATTGTTGCGTATTCGGCTTACATTACGGTGCAAATCTCGGGGTTGCGGAAATTGCAGAGCGACATGGTTGACCGCAACCGGAAGGATTCCTTGCAGCTCTTGCGGCTGCAGAACGACTTGAATTCGGTGGCGCTGGCGATGCGGGACATGCTGGACACCGGCGAGCCATATCCGTTGAGCGCGTGGGAGGCGCAATTCGACCGTCTCAAAGGAGACCTGGACGCGGCGCTACGCCTGGAGGAGGAAAACGCGGAAGCGCGACGCACTCCGGAGCAACGGAATTATCTGCGGCAGCAGCTGACGCAATTCTGGGATGCGATGGACCGAATGTTTGTGTTGGCGCGCAACGGCAAAGAGAGCGAAGCACGCGAGCAGATCCGATTGTCGCTGCAAGCGCGGGAAGCGGCACTGAGCACGGCGGTGTCACGCTTGCTAGTGGAGAATAACGAGGGTGAGCAACTAGCCGCAGCACAAATTGAGGCCATCTACAACCGGGTGCAGCGGCAAGTGTTTTTGTTTTTGGCAGCCACGCTATTGGCCATTGTTTTTACCGGCTTGTATTTGATTCAAACCAACAGGGAAATCTTCGCGCGGCTGGCGACACTTTCCGAGCAGCGCAGCGAGTTGGCTCAGAAATTAATCTCTACACAAGAGTCCACGCTACGGCATATTTCGCGGGAATTGCACGACGAGTTCGGGCAAGTGTTGACCGCGATCGGCTCGTTGCTGGGGCGTCTGGGAAATCAGGCGCCGGAAGGCTCGCCGCTGCGGGAAGATTTGCAGGAAGTACGGGAAATCGCGCAATCGACGCTGAACAACATCCGCACGTTGTCGCAGGCATTGCATCCGGTGCTGCTGGAAGAACAGGGTCTGGAGAGCACACTGGATTGGTACATTCCGACGGTGTCGCACCAGATGGGCCTCGTGTTGCACTATGAAAAGGCTGGTACCACGTTTCCCGTGGAGACGGCGGCGGGCGTACACATCTATCGCGTTTTGCAGGAAGCTTTGAACAACGTGAGCCGCCATTCGGGAGAGCGAGAGGCTTGGGTGCGTCTGCGATTTTTGCGCAGCGGGCTGGAGATGGACGTGGAAGATCATGGCAAAGGGTTCGCGCCGCAGGCCGCTCACCAAGGGATCGGTTTAATGGGAATGCGTGAGAGAGCGGAATTGATCGGAGGCGTGTTGGAGCTGATTCCGTTGGAAACGGGAGGGACGCTGGTGCGCTTGCTGGTGCCGCGAGAGAAGGCGGAGGCTCATGGTGGATAAAATCACCGTTTTGCTGGTGGACGACCACGCGCTGGTACGCAAGGGATTCCGCCGGATGCTGGAAGACGAGCCATCAATTGTGGTCGCGGGAGAAGCCAGCGATGGGAATGACGCGGTGAAGCTGGCAATTCAGTTGAAGCCGAAGGTCACAGTGATGGACTGTGCGCTGCCGGGCATCAGCGGGATCGAGGCGACGCGCCAAATTCGCGCGAAGCATCCCGAAGCAAAGATCTTGATGCTGAGCATGCACTCGGAAGACACGCTGATCCGGCAAGCGCTGGAGGCCGGGGCGCGCGGATATATTTTAAAGAATGCGATGGACCTGGATTTGATTAATGCGGTGAAAGCGGTAGCCGAGGGAAAAACCTTTCTCGACCCGCAACTGGTGAAACCCGACGCGTTGAAGGGTGAGCGTGATTCTGGATTGACGGTTCGCGAACTGGAGATTCTGCAGCACATAGTGTCCGGAAAATCGAACAAAGAGATTGCGACGGAATTGAAGCTCAGCGCCAACACAGTGGCAGTACACCGGGCCAATATCATGGATGCGCTGGGAATTCATAAGACGGCGGAATTGGTGGTGTATGCGATCCGCAACGGCCTGGTCACTTTGCCGTGAGGCGGCGGGACTTTCTGGCGAGCGCCTGCGGAGTGGGGCTGGCGGCATGGGCGTCTCCTTTTGAGGCGATTGCCGGTCCGGCAGCGAATCCGGGGTTCCGCCTGGTGGATGTCACGTCTCAGGCGGGGATTCATTTTCAACATAACAGCGGCGCGTATGGAGGCAAATTGCTTCCGGAGACGCTCGGCTCCGGCTGCGCGTTTCTGGATTTCGACGGCGACGGTTGGCAGGACATTCTACTGATCAATGCCATGGATTGGCCGGGGCACAAGCGCCAGAGGTCTACGTTGCGTCTGTATCGAAATAATCGGAATGGAACGTTTGCGGATGTCACCAAAAGCGCGGGGTTGGACATCGAGGTGTACGGAATGGGTGTGGCCGTCGGAGATTACAACAACGACGGCTTCCCGGACATTTTGATTACTTGTGTGGGGCAGAATCGATTGTTTCGCAATACTGGCAAGGGAACGTTCGTGGATGCTACGCAGAAAAGCGGATTGCAGGGACGGCAGGCCTTTAGCACCTCGGCAATCTGGTTCGACTACGATCGCGACGGATTGCTGGATCTTTTTGTGTGCAATTATGTGCGCTGGTCGCCGGAGCACGATGTCTTTTGCAGCCTGGACGGCACCCATAAATCGTACTGTACGCCGGAAGCTTATCGCGGCGACACCAGCTGGCTGTTTCACAATCGCGGCGATGGAACGTTCGAAGATGTGACCGCGACGAGCGGTGTTTTCGACAGCAGTTCGAAATCGCTGGGCGTGGCGCTCATCGACTACAACCAGGACGGCTGGCCAGACCTGCTGGTAGCAAACGACACGCAGCCGAACAAGCTCTATCGGAATTTGGGAAATGGGAAATTCAAAGACGTGGCCGTGGAAGCCGGATTGGCATTCAGCGCGGACGGCAAGGCGCGCGCCGGCATGGGCGTGGACGTTGGCGACTTCGAGAATTCCGGTATGCCCGGTGTTGCGATCACGAATTTTGACAACGAGATGATCGGGTTATATCGAGCGACGCGGCCGGGCGTTTTCGATGATATTGCCACGGCATCCGGAGTAGGTCTCACTTCGCGGAATACCCTCGGGTTTGGCTGCTCTTTCCTAGATGTCGACCTGGACGGCTCGCTGGACCTTGCGGTGGCCAACGGCCACATCGATGAGACGGTGCGCAATATTCGCGGCAATACCGGCTACGCCCAGGCGCCGCAACTTTTCTTGAATCAGGTCTTGAATCAGGGCGGCTCGCGATTCCGCGATGTAGCGAGTGAAGTGGGCGGCGGATTCGATCAACCAAAAGTGGGACGCGGGCTGGCGTACGGCGATTTCGATCGCGACGGAGATCTGGACATTTTGCTGACCACGAACAATGGCTCAGCGTTTTTGTATCGCAACGATCAGACTCCGGGAAACCGCGGCATTCGTTTTCGATTGGTGGGAACGAAATCGAATCGTGACGCCGTGGGAGCGGTGGTTAAGATTTTCTACAACGGGCAGAGTCAGAGCCGGACAGTGCATGGTGGTTCAAGCTATCTCTCGCAGTCCGAACTACCGGTAACCTTCGGAGTGGGCGGCCGAGATAGCGTGGAGCGAGTGACCATCGATTGGCCCAGCGGACGCAATGAAGAGTTCAAGAACCTGGTAGCCGGGAGGAGCTATCAATGCATTGAGAATACAGGGCTTACGGTAGAACGACTATCGTAGTCCTTTCGCATTATTGCTATCGTTTTGCGCCGCGGCTATAAAGGGTGCAACTTACATCGCTTCCAGCGCGGCCAGGATCTTGACCCCCGGAGGCACCCCAAGCACTTGCGGCCGGATGCACACCCATCCGGCCGCTGACTTTTTGCGGCGAGATATTTTGCGGTGGCTATTCGCCGATAGCATGAGGTGCGTTGCACCTTGAGGTCCTTCGCTTTGCTAGGATGACAGTTTGAGCGGCGTTGGGATGAGAAACTTGGCGACGGGATGATCGTGGAGACGCAGCGAGGTTAGGATCATGAGGGCCGGGCGAGGAGAGACACGATGACTTGGATCAAGACAGTGAGCATGGAAGAAGACGAGCGGGTGAAGAAGGCCATGCTCGAGCAGCGCAAGCTCTATCCTGTCGAGTATGCGACGCCGGTACCGGCTGTCGATCATGGGATGTCGGCGGGAATTGTGGCGTCGCACTCGCTGTTTCCGGATGTCCTGTTCCATTCGTTCAGCGCGTTTGGCGCGATGATGTCGCCGGAATTGCCGCTGAACCGGCGGCAGCACGAAATGATCACGACGCTCGTGTCGGTCACCAACCGGTGTCATTATTGAATCGAATCACACGCAGAGTTTCTGCGTCGGGCGACGTTGGATGATGAGTTGGTGGAGGCGCTGAGGAAGGATTACCGGACGGCGCCGATTTCGGAGCAAGACCGGGTGATGCTGGATTTCGTGGTGAAAATCACCAAGGATGCGACGCGGTGTTCGCCGGCGGATCACGACGCGTTGCGGGCGGTGGGATTTGACGATCGCGGGATTCTGCAGATTACGTTGATTACGTCTTGGTTCAACTACATCAATCGCGTGGCAGATGCGTTGGGAGTCGGGCGGGAGTAGAGGTTGCGAGCGACCGGACCGCTTCATTCTTACTGCGAAATGATCATTTCGGAAGTGCTTCGCATCGCGTAAGTCGAATTGGGCAGAAATGGCAGAATGAATTTGAAGTTGTAGTTGACCTGAACCTGCACGGCACAGCCTGGATTGTTCAGAGCGCCCACGCACGAGGCGGGATTACCCGAAGCAGGCATCCAAGCCGCTGTCACCGAAAGCGAATGCGGGGTCGCGTCGATGCCCGGCGGGACAATGGTGGCAACATAGTTTTGTACGTCCGCAGGACCCGCGGGACACGCAGGAAGTCCCCGGTCACACCGATTGCCTCGCACGCTGGCCCAGCGCGAAGCTTCGCGCGCCGCATCGGATACGAAGTGATAGGTATAGAGCGCTCGGCCGAAATCGATTACCCCGAACATCACCATCACAATCAAAGGCAGCATGAATGCGAACTCGGTCAGCGTGCTGCCGCGAGCCAGTTTCTTTTTTGGTCGGCGATTCATTGCGCCACGCGCATGATGGCTTTGCCGTTCGCCGTGAAGGTCGCCGGGAGTCCTGGATAGTGAAACAAAGAAGGGACCTGCGCCGTCGTGCCAACTTCCAGAAACACAACGGCGTGCCCTGCGCCACAGTGCTTCGCAGGACAACCAACGTAGTGCGATGGATTCGTCGAGCAGGCGCACAGATTCCTTGCGGAAACATTCAAGGACGCTAGTTCCGGTGCGTCGTTCTGTGCCGCAGTCGTTATTCCCGCGAGATCCTTGGAGTCGATGAGATTTTGCGCTCCGTACTGCACGCCGGCACGAGCCGCATTGGTGGCCTCGATAGCGAAGTAGGCATAGCGGCCGATTTCGATGGTACCGACGAGCATCAGCAGCAGAACTGGTGCGAGCAGCGCGACTTCTAGCACGCTCTGCCCCGTTTGCGAGCGCCCATGGCTGGCGCAATTTCTCAGACGACGAGAGTTCGGATTGTGCCACCGCTTCATTGCACCAGCACCGCGGCCTTTACCGGCGATCCGGTGGGCAGCGAAGAAAAGTCGGAGCCTACGTTCACGTTTCCGTTGAATCGGATCACGTCACCGATGATGACTGCGTACCCGCTGTTCACCGTGCCGCCGAGCGTGAGCGTCGCGCCGGGAAAATAGAGAGCTCCGGTAAAATCA
>Ga0137404_10001408_pt1 | contig 15828 bp, 13 predicted proteins | sample CZOMad2_1_16fung_FD_108285 | JGI IMG/M metagenome (GOLD analysis project Ga0137404, IMG submission 108285) | Vadose zone soil fungal communities from Angelo Coast Range Reserve, California, USA - CZOMad2_1_16fungal (Illumina Assembly) | ecosystem: Environmental > Terrestrial > Soil > Vadose...
GGCGTGCGCGAATTCGCGGTTGGTCTTGAAGAAATAATGATCATCGAGGAACGCCGCGAGATCGTCGAGAACCAGGTCAAGCAGGAATTGTTCAACTGGCGCGACGATGTCCGCCCGCGCATCGTCGGCAAGATGGACGAGCATGACAAGCGCTTCCTGCCGTTCGCCGAGGAGTTGAGCGTCGCCTCGCTCGCAAGTTCGCTGACCGAGCGGTTGCTGCGGTTGAACCTCAACCCTGAAATCGCCGCCATGCTGCGGGCCAAAGCCGACTGGTTCAACGGCCGACAGGCCAGCCAGATGCAGGCGCTGGCGCCGATCACCCGCACGCCATATTTTTGCTCGGGCTGTCCGCACAACACCTCGACCAAGGTGCCGGAGGGAAGCCGCGCGTTCGCCGGCATCGGCTGCCACTTCATGGCGCTGTGGATGGATCGTAACACCGAGACCTTCACCCACATGGGCGGGGAGGGCGTGCCATGGGTCGGGGTCGCTCCCTTCACCAACGAGGAACACGTCTTTGCCAATATCGGCGATGGCACCTATTTCCACTCCGGCAGTCTGGCGATCCGCCAGGCGGTCTCCTCCGGGGCCAATATCACCTACAAAATCCTTTACAACGATGCGACCGCGATGACCGGCGGCCAGCATGTCGACGGCGAACTGTCGCCGCAGCAGATCACGTTCCAGCTTCACTCTGAAGGTATCCGCGAAATTTACCTCGTCTCGGAAAACCCCGATGCCTATCCGGCGTCGGACATCGCGCCGGGCACCAAAACCGCCCATCGCGATGAACTCGACGCGGTCATGAAAACGCTGCGCCAAGTCAAGGGTGCTTCGGCCATCGTCTTCGTGCAGACCTGTGCCGCGGAAAAACGCCGCCGCCGCAAACGGGGTACGCTGGAGGACCCGCCGCGCCGCGTGCTCATCAATCCCGCGGTCTGCGAGGGCTGCGGCGATTGCTCGGTGCAATCGAACTGCATCTCGGTGGAACCGCTGGAGACCGAACTGGGCCGCAAGCGCACCATCAATCAATCGACCTGCAATAAGGACTATTCCTGCCTGAAGGGCTTTTGCCCGTCCTTCGTCACCGTCGACGGCGGCAAGCCGCGCCGCCGTGCGCCGGCCGATCTCGGCAATATCTCTGATCTGCCGGAGCCCGCCTCACGTCCGTCCCTGGAGCGGCCCTATAACGTCGCGGTTGGCGGCGTCGGCGGCACCGGCGTCCTGACCATCGGCGCGCTGCTTGGCATGGCGGCCCACATCGAGGGCAAGGCCAGCATGATCCTCGACATGTCGGGCCTGGCGCAAAAGGGCGGCGCGGTGCTGAGCCACGTCAGGCTGTCGGAACATACCGCCGACGTCACCTGTTCGCGCATCGTCACCGGCACGGCCGATCTCGTGATCGCCGCCGATGAAGTCGTGGCGGCCGCCAAGGAGACCATAACGCTTTGCGAATCCGGCCGCACCGTTGGCGTCATCAATAGTCACATCATCCCGACCGCCGATTTCATTCTCAACCGCGATTTCGACTTCCAGGCCCGCAAGGTCAATCACGTGCTGGAAACGGCGCTGCGCAAGGAATCATCCTTCCTCGATTTCACCAAGCCCGCGGAAACCCTGCTCGGCGATTCCATCGCCACCAACATGATGATGATGGGCTATGCCTATCAGAAGGGATTGTTGCCGCTGTCGGCGAGTGCGATCGAGCAGGCGATCGAGGTCAACGGCGTTGCGATCAAGATGAACACGCAAGCCTTCCGGCTCGGTCGTCTCGCCGCCGTCGATCCGGTGCGGATTGCCGCGATGATGAAGGGGCAGGACGACACGGTTGCCCCGAAAACGCTCGATACGATGTCGCTCGACGAGATCATCGCCCACCGCAGCGCGTTGTTGACGGATTATCAGAACGCAAAGCTCGCCGGGCGTTATCGTAAGTTGGTGACACAGGTGCGTGACGCCGCGCTCAAGGGCGGTTTGGGTGACGAACTGCCGCGCGCGGTCGCGATCAACTACGCCAAGCTGCTTGCCTACAAGGACGAGTACGAAGTGGCGCGGCTTTATACCGACGGCAGGTTCGAAAAGCAGCTCCGCGACCAATTCGACGGCAACTTCAAGATCAGCTTCAATCTGGCACCGCCATTGCTGGGCGGCGGAAAGGATGCGCTGGGGCGGCCGCGGAAGCGCGCGTTCGGCGCCTGGATGATGCCGGTGTTCCGGTTGCTTGCGAAAATGCGCAGGCTTCGCGGCAGCGCATTCGATGTTTTCGGCTACAGCGCCGATCGCAGGCTCGAGCGCGACCTGATCGAGGGCTACGAGAAGGACGTCGCCCACATCTTGTCGGTGCTGTCGCCGCTGACGCTGGACACGGCAATCGAAATTCTCTCGCTGCCGGACCGCATCCGCGGCTACGGGCCCGTGAAGGAGAAGGCGGTGCGGGATGCCAAGGCGCGTTACGCGCAGTTGGCCGCCGATCTCGCAAGCCCGCCGTCAGCGCCACGCCAGATCGCCGCCGAGTAAGCTTCCTAGGCAATATCTGGCGGTCGCGATCGGTGCACCGCTTTTGCTGTTGATGATCGGGTGGGAATTTTTCGGCTTCCGGCGCCCTGCGGATAACTGAACGCAGCACGCCAGGTGGCTAATGCGATCGGCAGCTGTGTGGGAGAGTCCGATGAACCTGCAGCACGAGGCGACCCTCTGCAAGGGGTGCTGGCAAAATCTGCATCTGCCGGTGGTTTTGCGCGGCCCCTTGGCCATTCCCTTTCGAATCGTTGGTCTCCGGCCAAGCCGGATGAATCCAAATACCTGCACGTTCTGTGAGCTGGCGTTCACGCGTATCATGAGGGCCCGCAACATCACGATCGACGCAACGGTGCTTTTCGCTGATCTAAGGGGCTATACGGCCGCGTCCCAGTCCTTGGCTTCGAGCGAGATGACCTCGATGCTGGATGCCTTTTACGATGAATGCGCTGAGGCGATCTGGGAGCACGACGGATTACTGAATAAGACGATCGGCGACGCCGTCATGGCGGTTTTCAATTTTCCGATCCTGCAGGACGATCACGCCGCGCAGGCGATACATGCTGCGCGGCAGATTCAGCAACGCTGGCAGCTGCGGCGTCCGGCCCTCGTCGAAGGACTCGACATAGATGAAGCAAGCCTGTGCATCGGCATCGGCATCAACAGCGGCGATGTCAGTTTCGGTGAATTTGGCCGGTCGCATCGCGATCTCACCGCGATCGGCACCGTGGTGAACACCGCCGCCCGCGCACAATCGGTCGCGCGCCCGGGGCAAATTCTGGTTACGAGAACCGTTCGCGATCGGTGTGAGAACGACGTCCACGACAGCGGAAGCGCCTATGACTTGAAGGGGCTCGCAGAGCCAATCGAGCTATACGATGCCGGGCATGGGATCCGATAAATCGCTTCATGGAAACTACGCCCATCGCAGCAAGACCAACTGATTTGCCCGACGGGCGCTATTTGCCCGGCGAGAATGCGGAGGCGTGGCGGCATTTTGGTCTTGGTCCATCCTTCGAGACGTAGCCCATAGCGTTGCCCGGATGCGGCGCAGCGCGCCGCGCTTGCGGCGTGTTGCGTTGCTGATCCGGGGTCCATGGATTCGGTCCCGGTTCTGCGGAGCAGCGTTGCACGCTGCACCGCGCCCGGGACGCGCATTCGTCGTGTTGAGCATATCGTCTCGCCCGGCGGAATATTTCCCCGCTTGCCAAGGCGGCCCCGGCAGGCCAAGAAATTGGCCGGGACCAGGAAACGCCACGCGGAGCATGAATTGAGCATCAAGGGCAAGGCCTATATTGCCGGGATTTTTGAGCATCCGACCCGGCACGCCCCGGACAAATCCACCGCCCAGCTTCACGCCGAAGTCGCCAAAGGTGCTTTGGAGGATGCGGGCCTGACCAAGGCCGATATCGACGGCTATTTCTGTGCCGGCGACGCCCCGGGTGGCGTGATGGCGATGGCCGATTATCTCGGCCTAAAAGTCCGTCATTTCGATTCCACCGACACCGGCGGCTGTTCCTATCTGGTCCATCTCGGCCACGCCGCCGAAGCGATCGCCGCCGGCAAATGTTCGATTGCGCTGATCACGCTGGCGGGCAAGCCACGTACCGGGGTGATGCCGCCGCGCGCCAGTGGCGCCGAGGCCGATTTCGAGGCCGCCTACGGTGCCACCACGCACAACGTTTACGGCATGTGCGCCATGCGTCATATGCATGAGTTCGGCACCACCAGCGCGCAACTGGCCTGGATCAAGGTCGCTGCCTCCCATCACGCGCAACACAATCCACACGCGATGCTTCGCGACGTCGTCACTGTCGAGGACGTTCTCAACTCGCCGATGATATCCGATCCGCTGCACCGCCTCGATTGCTGCGTCGTCACCGATGGCGGCGGCGCGCTGATCGTGACCACGGAGGCAATCGCGCGCAGCCTGAAGAAGCCGCTGGTTCGCATGATCGGGCACGGCGAGGCGCTCAAGGGGCCGCGCGGCGGCAAGGACCTCGATCTGACTTATTCCGCCGGCGTCTGGTCGGGCCCCCGCGCGTTCGAAGAAGCCGGCGTGACGCCGAAGGATATCAAATACGCCTCGATCTACGACAGTTTTACCATCACGGTGCTGATGCAGCTCGAAGACCTCGGCTTTTGCAAGAAGGGCGAGGGCGGAAAATTCGTCGCGGATGGCAATTTGATTTCTGGCGTTGGAAAGTTGCCGTTCAACACCGACGGCGGTGGTCTGTGCAGCAATCATCCCGTCAACCGCGGCGGCATGACAAAAATCATCGAGGCGGTCCGGCAATTGCGCTGGCAGGCGCATCCCAAGGTGCAGGTGCCCAACTGCAACCTCGCCATCGCCCACGGCACTGGCGGCCTGCTCGGCATTCGTCACGCCGCCTCAACCTGTATTCTGGAGCGAGTGTGATGGACAGTGCCGTGAAATATCCGAAACCGCAGGGCAATCCGGAGACGACCCATTTCTGGGAGCAGACGGTCAAAGGCAAGCTTCTGATAAAACGCTGCACCGCCTGCGGGGAAGCGCATTATTTTCCGCGCTCGATCTGTCCATTCTGCTTCTCCGACAAGACAGTGTGGGAGGAAAGTTCGGGCGAGGGCGAGATCTATAGCTTCAGCCTGATGCGCAAGTCGGCATCGGGGCCTTACGCGATCGGCTACGTCACGCTGAAGGAGGGCCCGTCGCTGCTGACCAATTTCGTCGACTGCGATATGGCGAAGCTGAAGATCGGCCAGAAGGTCAAGGTGGTGTTCAAGACCACCGATGGCGCGCCGCTGCCGTTCTTTACGCCGGTGTAGTTTCCCTCTCCCCTTGTGGGAGAGGGTGCCTTCGCGAAGCGAAGGCGGGTGAGGGGTCTCTATCCGCGGGCGAGATTTCTATCGGCGGCGCCAACCCCTCACCCAAGCAGAGTTTGAGGCCGGCGTCGGCATAGCCCTCTCCCGCAAGGGGAGAGGGCGCGGCAACGGGCGCCGGCGAAAAGAGAATTTGGAGGAACGCAAAAAGATGCCGATCAAGTACGATGAGCTGATGGCGCTGAGGAATCTTGGCCAGAAATATGCCTACAGTGATCGCGAGGTGATGCTCTATGCCTACGGCATCGGCGTGGGCGCGGACCCCATGGATGAAAAGGAACTGGCCTTCGTCAATGAGGCCACGGCCACGCCGCGCGCCTTGAAGGTGGTCCCGACATTCGCCTCCGTGGCGGCGTGGGGAGCCGGGCCCGGGGAAATGAACCTCAATCGCGTGATGGTGGTCGATGGCGAGCGTGACATCACCTTTCACCGGCCGCTGGATGTGGCTGCGAATCTCGTCGTCGATTCCCGCGTGCTTGCCGTGTTCGACAAGGGCAAGGACAAGGGCGCGGTGATCCGGCACCAGACGGTGCTCAAGAACGACAAGGGCGAGGAATTGGCGACGCTGGTGGCTTCGCGCTTTGCGCGCGGCGATGGCGGTTTCGGCGGACCCTCCGCGGGCCAGCCCGAACCCCACAAGGTGCCGACCCGCACCCCCGACAAATCCATCGATATTTCGACCCGCCCCGATCAAGCCCTGATTTATCGGCTTTGCGGCGACCGCAACCCGTTGCACTCCGATCCTGAATTCGCGAAGGCCGCCGGTTTCCCGCAGCCGATCCTGCATGGCATGTGCACCTACGGCATCACCTGCCGCGGCATCCTGCAGACCTATGCCGACTACGATCCTTCCGCCTTCAGACAGCACGCCGCGCGGTTCTCTTCGCCGGTGTTTCCCGGCGAGACCGTGACCTTGGATTTGTGGAAGGACGGCAACGTGATTTCATTCGAGGCCAGGGTGAAGGCGCGCAACGTGGCCGTGATCAAGAGCGGCAAGGCTGTGTTGGGGTGAGGCCATCGTGCCCCGGATGCTGCGCAGCGCGCGAGCGGTGCGCTGCTGAGCCGGGGCCCATGAGTAGTTGGAGAAATAGGTCCCGGCTCTGCGGCGCAGCGTGAAGGACGCTGCACCGCGTCCGGGACACGAGAAGGGAGAACCAGCATGGGACTACTCGACGGCAAGGTGGCGCTGATCACCGGGGCGGGCGGCGGGCTCGGCGAGGCCTACGCAAAACTGTTCGCGCGCGAGGGTGCGGCGGTCGTGGTCAACGATCTCGGCGGACCTCGTGACGGCTCTGGCTCCGATGTCTCGATGGCGCAAAAGGTGGTCGATGCGATCAAGGCGGAGGGCGGCCGCGCGGTCGCCAATGGCGCCGACATTTCGACGATCGCGGGCGGCCAGTCGGTGTTCGACGATGCCATCAAGCATTTCGGCCGCGCCGATATTCTCGTCAACAATGCGGGCATCCTGCTCGACCAGACCTTCGCCAAGGCCACCGAAGCCGGTTGGGACAAGGTGCTGAAGGTGCATCTGAAGGGCACGTTCTGCGCCACCCAGCCGGTGTTCCGCTGGATGCGCGAGAACGGCGGCGGCGTCATTGTCAACACCTCATCGACGTCGGGCCTGATCGGCAATTTCGGTCAGTCCAATTACGGCGCCGCCAAAGGCGGGATTTGGGGCCTGTCGAACGTGCTGGCGATAGAAGGCCGCAAGTACAACATCCGGGTCTGGACGCTGGCGCCGGGCGCGCTAACCCGCATGACATCAGACCTGCCCCGCTATATCGAGAATCCGGGCATGGCGCTGGGGCCGGACGGCATCGCGCCCGCCGTGCTATACATGGTCAGCGATCTCTCCGGGGACCAGACCGGCAAGGTGCTCGGCGTTTCCGGCCCGCGTGGCGTGCGGGAAATGCGGATGATGGAAAAGCCGGGCTGGAAACCGCCGCATACGGGATGGAAGGCGAGGGACGTGGTTGAACATGCCAAGGAGATTTTCTTCTCCGAGGAAGAAATCAAGATGGGCGCGCGAAGGTTTTAATTTACTCGTTATTCCGGGATGGTCCGAAGGACCAGACCCGGAATCTCGAGATTCTCCGATGTGCAATTGCACATCGTAGTTCGCGCTTTGCGCGCCCGGAATGACGAAAATGGATAGAGGCACAAATGACAAAACTCACCCACAGGGCCGCAGGCACCTTCGCGATCGCGCCGACGCCGTTCCATGAAGATGGCCGGATCGATGACAAATCGATCGATCGGTTGACCGACTTCTATGCCGAAGTCGGCTGCGATGGCGTCACCGTGCTCGGCATCATGGGTGAGGCGCCCAAGCTCGACGGCTCGGAAGCCGAGGAGGTGGCAAAGCGCTTCGTGAAGCGCGCCAAAAACATGCAGGTCATCGTCGGTGTCTCCGCGCCGGGATTTGCCGCTATGCGCTCGCTGGCGCGTGCCTCCATGGATGCCGGCGCTGCGGGCGTGATGATCGCGCCGCCGCCGAGCCTGCGGACCGACGATCAGATCGTCGGCTATTTCAAGCAAGCGGTGGAGGCGATCGGAAACGATATCCCGTGGGTATTGCAGGATTATCCGCTGACCTTATCGGTGGTGTTCACGCCTGCGGTGATCCGCAAGATCGTGATGGACAATCCCTCCTGCGTGATGCTCAAGCACGAGGACTGGCCGGGGCTGGAGAAGATTTCAGCGCTTCGCGCCTTCCAGAAGGACGGCTCGCTGCGGCCGCTGTCGATCCTGACCGGCAATGGAGGTTTGTTTCTCGATTTCGAGATGGACCGCGGCGCCGACGGCGCGATGACCGGCTATGCGTTTCCGGAATTGCTGATCGATGTGGTGCGATTGTCCAAAGAAGGTCACCGCGACGCCGCGCACGATTTGTTCGATGCCCATCTGCCGCTGATCCGCTACGAGCAGCAGCCGGGGATAGGTCTGGCGGTGCGAAAATACGTGCTGCAGAAGCGCGGCGTGATTGCCTCAAGCGCGCAACGCAAACCGGGCTCGAGCATCACCGCGATCGCAAAGGCCGAAGTCGATTATCTGCTGTCACGCGTCGCGCGGGTCGACAAGCGCGCCAGCCTGCAGCCGCAATCCAGCGCCGCCGGCTAGCAAGACCCTCATGGTGAGGAGCGCATCTTCGCGCGTCTCGAACCATGGAGGCCGATACTCATCCTTCGAGACGCGGCACGTAGCCAGGTTTACGCAGGCTACGTATATTTGCCTGCGTGGCCGCTCCTCTGGATGAGGGAAAGAGTAAAAAACCATGCCTGCCGAAAATGTCCCGCCCCGCCCCGCGTCTACGATTCTGTTGCTGCGCGACACTATTGGCGGTCGTGGGCCCAACGACAAGAGTCGCGGCGAGATCGAAGTCTTCATGATGGTACGCCATTACGAGATCGATTTTAACTCCGGCGCGCTGGTGTTCCCCGGTGGCAGTGTCGACAAGGGCGATGAGGAGATTATTGCCAACCCTGCGCTTTACTCCGGCGGAGAGGGGCTTGATGCCGCCGCGTTGAGTTTCCGCATCGCTGCGATCCGCGAAACCTTCGAGGAGAGCGGCATCTTGCTCGCGCGCCCCCAAGGGTCGGAGGCCCTTGTCGATGCCAAGCGCGCCACCGAGATCGAAGCCGGAAGTCGCGCCGCGCTGTCCGAGGGCAAGACCACCTTCCTGGAGGTACTCACCGAGAACGGACTGCTGCTGGCGCTCGACGAACTGGTGCCCTATGCGCATTGGATCACGCCGGAAGGCATGCCCAAGCGCTTCGATACCTGGTTCTTTCTCGCCGCAGCCCCACCCGAACAGGTCGGCGCGCATGACGGCAAGGAATCCACCGATTCGATCTGGCTGTCGCCGCGCGAGGCGCTGGCAGGAGGGGAGAGCGGGCGGTTCAAACTGCCGTTTCCGACCACGCGTAACCTGATCAGGCTCGGCAAGCAGGCGAATGTGAAGGCGGCGCTCGACGACATCAGGGGCAAGCCGATCGTCACGGTGATGCCCGTCATGACCAGGCTGAACGGCGGCCGGCAGCTTCGTATCCCGCTCGAGGCCGGCTACGACGGCGAGCTGTTCGAAGTCGGCGCGGGGTGAGCCGCGAGAAGGAGCTACCGTTCCCCGGATGCTGCGCAGCGCCATAAGCGCGGTTACGCGCGTCTTCGACGCGCTGCGGCGGTGCGCTGCTGATCCGGGGGCCATCTTCGCCACGATGGGTCCCGGCTCTGCGGCGCAGCGTTGCACGCAGCACCGCGTCTGGCACAAGAACATTTCGACGGACAACGAAGCATTGATGTGACTTTCCATGTAGTGCTTTCGGCGCGAACGAAACCGCGGACAAGCACCATGGAGAAGACGCCCTCGCGAAATCCTGCGATCTCCGGCGAGCTGTTGCTGCTGCTTCTCTTGGCGACGCTGTGGGGCGGCTCATACACCTTCATCAAGCTCGGAGTCGCAACCATTCCTCCGATCACCCTGATTGCCGCGCGCACATCAATCGCAGGCGTGCTGCTGCTCCTCATCATGTGGGGCCGCGGCTTGCGGCTTCCCGGCGATGCCGCGACCTGGCGCCGTTTCCTGTTTCAGGCGGTCCTCAACAGCGTGATCCCATGGACGCTGATTGCCTGGGCCGAACGCTCGGTCGACGCCGGGCTTGCGACCATTCTCAATTCCACTTCACCGATCTTTACATTCTTCCTGACGCTCGCCATCGCCCACCAGAAAACCCCGGGTTTTCGAAAACTGTTCGGCGTTGCCGCCGGGATGGCCGGCATCTGTCTGATCGTGGGCGTCCAGGCCTTGCAGGGCCTGGGCGAGCAGCTTGTCGCGCAAGTCGCCATCGTTGTGGCGACGATCTGTTACGCCGGGGCTGCCGTTTTCGGCCGCGGGTTCAAAGGTCTCGATCCGATGGCGCCGGCCGCGGGTTCGCTCCTTTGTGGCGCGGCGATCCTTCTGCCTGTCTGTATCGCGGTCGAACGGCCCTGGACCCTGGCGCCATCCACCAGTTCGATGCTGGCGCTGCTCGCGCTCGCGGTATTTTCGACCGCGTTTGCCTTCGTGATCTATTTTCGGCTGATCCAGACGCTGGGTTCGGTGGGCACAACGGCCCAGGCTTACTTGCGTGTGCCGATTGGCGTCGCGCTTGGCGTACTTCTGCTCGGCGAGAGCTTGTCTGCAACCGCCTGGATCGGTCTCGCCTGCGTCGTGGTCGGTGTGGCCGCGATGACGATTCCCGCGCGAAGGCCGCGCGCGGTCGACGCTCGGCTACGAAGCTGAGAGCCGGCCTTGCCGCCCGCAGCGATTATCGGCATCCTGCCCGCCGACCGCGCGTTCAAGGCGGCGCAACAGCGATCAGGGCAGGGCACGTACCGTGAAGATTCGACGCTTTGGCGCGATGATCGGAGTGTGGCTGGTCACCCTCGTTGCATCCGATGCGGGATGGGGGCAGGACGGCTTCCCCAACCGGCCGGTACGCCTCGTCATTCCCTATTCGGCTGGAAGCGTTGCCGACGTGTTCGGGCGCATCGTCACCCAAAACATGGCGGCGCAATGGAACGGATCGATCATTCTCGAATCCAAATCCGGCGCCAATGGCTCGATTGCCGCCGAGGATGTCGCGCGCACGGCACCCGACGGGCATACATGGCTGTTGGTCACGACATTCTTCACCACCAGCCCGTCGCTCAACATCGTCTTGCGCTGGGATCCGGTGCGCGATTTCATCCCCGTCGGGCAGATTTGTGAGGCGCCCAATTTCTTCATCGTTCCGACGTCCTTGCCGGTGAAAAATGTGGCCGAGTATGTGACGCTCGCCAGGGCAAAACCCGGGACGCTGAATTACGGCCATCCCGGCAAGGGGTCGACAGGGCATCTGGGTTTCGAGCTGTTCAAGCGGTTGGCCGGGATCGACGTCATCCCGATCGGCTACCGCGGCTATCCGCAAATGGTGGCGGATATTTCGAGCGGCCTGATCACCTCGACCTTCCTCTCGGCCAACCAGGCGCTGGCGCAGGTACAGACCGGCGCCATCAGAATTATTGCTACGATCAACAACGTCCGCTCGAAATATTTTCCCGACGTGCCGACCATGGCAGAGCAGGGCTTTGCCGAGGCCCAGGTGACCCCGTGGTTCGGCATCGTGGTACCGGCGGGAACGCCGCAGCCGATTGTCGATCGCATCAGCAAGGCGCTGGAGGCCGCACTTGCCGCACCGGAGGTACGCGAGAAGCTCGACCTTGCCGGATGTGCGGTGAAAAGCGCGCCGCGGGCTCAGTTCGCCGATATCATCAAATCCGACATCGCGCTCTGGGCGAAGGTCGTCAAGGACGCTGGAATCCCGGCGGATTGACCCCCGGCCGGTTGACCGCCGCCCTGGTTAAAAGGCCTGGCCCGGCTGCCCGTCGGCGCTTGGGCAAGTTCCCCTGGGCGCGGATTCCGTAGTATAAACAGAGGATTATTCTGAGCTTGTCCCGGATGCCCATGGCCTTCGCGAAAATCGTCCAACGGATGCGGTCGTTCTCGCTTTCGATCGGCCAGCTGACCTTTGGCAGTTTCCTGCTCCTGCTGGCGATGATCGTGATGACGAGCGTCGCCAGCGTCGTGTCCATCCGCCACATCGATGCGACCTTTGCCGAGCTGCAGCATCTTCAAAGCCTTGGCGATGTGGTCGAGGAAATCGACCGCCGCACCAACGAGCTGCGGCTCGCCGCGCGCGATTTCGTGACCGATCCGGCGGTGCCTTCGAGCCGGGTCTGGGAGGCAGCCTCCTCGTTGAGCGCGCTGTTGAAGAAAACACGGTTGCAGCTGGCCCCACAGCAACAGGAGATGATCGACGGTGTCACGCAGCGGCTCGCCAACTACCGCAGCGGCATCGAGCGCGTCACCGCTTTGATTGCGCGCCGCGCGGAACTGCTCGCAGCCTTGCCCCCGATCCGCGAGCGGTTCGAGCAGGCCGTCTCCGAAGTGCCTGACCGTGTCAACGCGAGAGATTTGTTCCGGGCGCAAAATCAGATTGCCGCGGCCTTGCTGGCGCAAGATCCGGCATCCGCCGAGCAGTCCGCACAGGCGATGCGAGCCCTTTCGATCGATGATCCGGCGCTTCGCGCTGCGGCCAATGCCTACGCCGACGCGATCATCTCGATCTCGGGGACCGAAGGCCAGATTGCTCAGCTCGACAGGGACGTACTGGGCACTGAGGGGCAAATGATCAGTCGCGTGACTGATCTACTGCGCGACCTCGGTGACAGAAGGGGACGCGTGCTGGAAGGCGATTTCGCCGGAACGTTGGCCCACGATAAATGGCAGAGCATCCTCCTCGGACTATCCGGCGTGCTGATCGGGGTTGCCGCTGCGCTGTTCGTGGTGCGCAGGACGGTCCGTCCGCTCAAGGCGATCGCCGTAGCCATCCGCGCGCTCGCAGCCGGGGAAAAAAATGCGTCGATCCCTGCGACCGGTGTGAACAACGAGATCGGCGACATCGCACGCGCCGCCGAAGTGTTCCGCCGCTCGCTTGTCGATGCTGACGCTGCGCGCGAGGCGGCGATCCACGCTTTGGCCGAGCAACGCTTGGCCGAGGAAAGCTATCGCAAACTGTTCGAAGGATCCGTCGACGGAATCTACGTGACGACGCCGGCTGGTGCGCTCCTAAATGCCAATCCGGCGCTGGCGCGAATGCTGGGCTACGATACGCCGGAGGATCTCATTCGTGGCATTGGCGATATCACCCGCGGCACTTACGTTCATCCGGAGGCGCGTTCAGAATACCAGCGCTTGATGCAGCGCGACGGCGTGGTGCGCGAATTCGAATATCAGGTGTATAAGCGGGGAGGAGGGGCGATCCTCTGGCTCTCCAACAGCGGCACGGTCGTGCGCGACGAGAATGGCGAGATCGTCCGCTACGAGGGAACGGTGCGCGACATCACGGACCAGAAGCGCGCCGAAGAGGCGATCGCCGAGGCCCGGCGGCTGTTGCAACTCGTGATCGACACCGTTCCCGCCGTTATCAACGTCAAGGACAAACAGCTCCGCTATGTCCTGATGAATCGCTACATGGCCGGCATTTTCGGAATCGAGCCCGCTGATGCGATCGGCCATACCACGTCGGACCTGATGTCGCGTTATGGCGCGCAGAAGACCGACGAAAGGGACAGGCGTGTGTTGGCGGCGGGAAAAGAGCTCGGATTTTATGAGGAGGAGTATCGCGACTCCTCCGGGACCCTTCGGCATTGGCTGGTGAACAAACTTCCGCTGCTCGACGCCGCTGGCGAGGTCGAGAGTATCGTCACCGTTGCGCTCGACATCGGTGAGCGCAAGCGTGGCGAACAGGAGATGCGCAAAGCGAGGGACGCCGCCGAGGCGGCGTTACGCAATTTGCGGGAAACCCAGAACTCGTTGATAGAAGCGGAGAAGCTCGCCGCGCTTGGGCGCCTGGTGGCGGGCGTTGCCCACGAAGTCAACAATCCCGTCGGCATCAGCCTGACGGTTGCCTCCGCACTGGAGCGCAAGACCGCATTGTTCGCCAGTGAAGTGGCGCGGGGCGATCTCAGGCGATCAAGCCTCAATGAATACCTCGAAACCAGCCGGGACGCATCCTCGCAACTGGTGGCCAATCTTAATCGCGCGGCCGAATTGATCACGTCGTTCAAGCAGGTCGCCGCCGACCGTAATTACTCGGATCAGCGGACCTTCGACCTCGGCGATCTGACCGAGCAGGTGGTCATGAGCCTGCGGCCAGGCTTGCGAAAGCATCACTTGACGCTGAGTGTCGACTGCCAGCCGAACCTCATCATGAACTCCTATCCGGGGCCTTACGGGCAAGTGCTCACCAACCTGTTCCTCAACGCGGTGGCGCATGCCTTTCCGGACGGTAGGCCGGGCTCGGTCGATATCAAGGTAAGGGAGTCCGGCAAGGACAATGTCGAGATCATCTTTTCCGACGATGGTTGCGGGATGTCGCTCGATGTCCGGCGCCGCGCCTTCGATCCCTTTTTCACGACGCGGCGCGATCAGGGGGGCACCGGGCTTGGTCTGCACATCGTCTATAGTATCGTGACCAACCGACTGGGCGGCCGGCTCGAACTTGATTCCGAACCGGGCGGGGGTACCAGAATTCAGATCATTTTGCCGCGGGTTGCGCCGTTGGAGCAGGCCGCGGAATAGCTCGACGTCGCTCTAACCCGTCTCGGCGAGCTTGCGCAACGTCGCCTTGAAGATCTGGCTGGCCTTGCCGACAAGCGCCGTGCCGTTCATCTCCGCCGAGGTGTCGGTGAACGTGCCGGAGACGCCGATGCCGACGGGGCCCGGGCCGCCGAACAGCGGATTGGCGTCGGGACTGGAGGTATGGCGCTGCACCAGAACCTCGCCCTTGAAGGTGTTGCCCTTCACCGAATAGCTGCCGGTATAGAATAAATAGGCGTCGCCGCCGAGGATCTTGCCGTCGCGGAACATGACTACGCCGCTACCTTTGCCGGTGCGCCCATCCTGCAGGCTGACATGGATCGAGTACAGACCATTCTTCATGACGCGCCGATCAGGACGCCCGTCACCATGGAGCGGGAGTAACTTTCTTATGCCAAGCGCGGCACGCAGCGTCAACGCGACAGGTCGACCGCCGCCTCGAACCCACGCCGTCGCGCGACCCGGTTCAGCCTGCTTCGCAACCGCACGCCTCAAACGTATTTCTTGTCGCGCTCCAAGAGCTCAATCGAGATACCCTGCGGCCCGCGAATGAAGCAGATACGTACGCCCGGCCGGATCGTGATCGGCTCTTTGGTGAACTCGACGCCCTTGGCCTTGATCTCGGCGGCCACCGCGTCGATGTCTTTCACCGTCAGCCCGAAATGATCGAGCCCCTGATAGGGGGTCACCGGTGCCGTATTGACGCCGTCGCCTGCCGTGACCGGGGCGATGAACACATTGGCGCCGCCGAGCTTGACGTCGATGCGCCCAGGGCTGCGGATGACCTCTCCGCCGAGAATGTTTTCAAGCCAGGCAGCCGTCGCCTCCGGATCGGGGCTGCGCAGGTGGACGTGATCCCAGGTCACTAACGGCATCATGGGGTCTCCAGTTGGCGTCGCGTGTCGCAACGTTGATCGCGCCGGTCAATTTTAGCGGCCCGGTTCAAGCGTGGCTATCCCCCTTGATTCGCTGCGGGGCAGCTAATCCCGTCTTTGCTCCGATATTGTTGCAGGGGATTGCAACCTTTTCAGGCTTGGTGGATTGTGTATCAGCGGCGGAACCGCGCAGTCGGCAGTCGTGATTGGGGCCGTGCGGCGTAACGCCCGCGCGGCTCCATTGCCGTGCGGTGCAATACGCCAGGTTCGTTGCCGCCAAAGGTGATGGCACGATCATGATGGAAGGATTTTACGATATCGAACCGACAGGATCCGCCGGGCAGGCGAGCCTCGCCGGTCGACATCTTTCCAGTCACTCAGAGAGAGGCGTTGTCA
>Ga0137404_10001412_pt1 | contig 15809 bp, 13 predicted proteins | sample CZOMad2_1_16fung_FD_108285 | JGI IMG/M metagenome (GOLD analysis project Ga0137404, IMG submission 108285) | Vadose zone soil fungal communities from Angelo Coast Range Reserve, California, USA - CZOMad2_1_16fungal (Illumina Assembly) | ecosystem: Environmental > Terrestrial > Soil > Vadose...
AAGAACTTGAAAGACGAGGATGAAGCCGATGGAGCCTGACTCTCCGGGGCTTGCCGCAAGTGGTCCAAACAGGAACACCGAACCGCTCTTTGACGCGTTGAGTAAGACCAGCACCGCGTCGTTCAGCCAGAGTAAGATTCGATGCGAAACAGGTAAGCGAAAAATAATCAGACCAATCAAAAGCTGCAGAGCGACTCCCCACGCTATCGTTCTCCACGCAATCTTTCGTCGATTACTGGAAAGCAGCCAGGAGATTCCCGCGAAGATCATGAAGCCCACGACTGACACCGCGTGATGAATCATCTTGTTCCATCCTCTTATTGGTTTTTATTGCAAGGGCCGTAAGATACGAGATGAAAGAAGCGCGAGGCAAATCGGGCTGGACCAAATCGTCAACCCGGGCTTTGGGAAAATCGCTATCTGAGGCAGCGGGGCCACGCCAGGCATCGCAATTGAGTGTGTATTAAGGGCGCGCATTCGAAAGACGGCACATTGAATAGAAAGGCGTGTCTGCCCTAAACTGTCGCATAAGCCGGCCCTTTCGAGTAAGATGCCAAGGTGTTTGGCAGCGAGTGGTCATTAAACAGGATTGAGTGCGCCACGATAATTCAAGGCCGTAAGGATTAACGCCCGCTCTGCTCAGAGCAGTCGCTTCACACGCGAGGGGTCAGTAGTTCGAATCTACTAGCAGTACACCATTTCTTAATCCAGTCCCTGGCTGGACACTCTGTCACAGCATTCGTTCGCGAGTTTCCCAGAACAGACTCGATGATAGCTGAATCCATCGCGCACTATCGGATAATCAAAAAGCTAGGCGCAGGCGGGATGGGTGAAGTCTATCTGGCGCTGGATACCAAGCTCGATCGCAAGGTCGCAATCAAAGTCCTGCAACCGGACTCGCCTGCCGAAGAAAACCTCAAGAGACGACTACTCAGAGAAGCTCAAGCTGCCGCCAAGCTGGATCATCCCAACATCTGTGCCGTCTACGACGTCAACGAAGCAGACTCGCATACCTTCATCGTGATGCAATACCTGGAAGGAGAAACGCTCGCCGAACAGATGGAGCGCCAGCCGCTTGAACTCAGCACTGCGTTGGCTATAGCCGAACAGGCGGCGGAAGGATTGGCTGAAGCTCACGCGCATGGTGTTGTTCACCGCGACCTCAAACCGCAGAACATGATGATCACACCGCGTGGGCAGCTGAAAATCCTGGATTTCGGCCTGGCCAAGCAAATGCGCTCGAGCGATGCTGTGGACTTTGAGGCGCCGACAGCCACCCTCTTGAGTACGCCCGGCCATGTTATCGGGACGATGCCTTACATGTCGCCGGAGCAGTTGCAGGGTGAGCCATTAGATGCGCGCAGCGATATCTTTAGCCTCGGCGTGACCTTCTATGAAATGCTGGCCGGAAAGCACCCTTTCCAGGATAAGAGTGCTGCCGGCACCCTGTCCCGGATAATGCTGGCCGAGCCAATACCGACCGAGCAATTTCAAGCTCAAGTTTCGCCGGAGTTACAAACTCTTTTGAGCAAGATGCTCTCCAAAGACAAAGCGGCGCGGTATCAAAGCGCCGAGGACTTGCTAACGGATTTAAGACAACTGCCCGCCAAACGCCTGGCGAACGACGCGCGGGCAGACGCCACACCTACTAAACAGTTTTCAGCGCTCACACCGAAGGAGAGCCTGGCCAACCGCATTCTCACCAAAGCGCGGCGCCATAAATGGGCGGTTCTGGCGTCAGGGCTTGCCCTGATTCTGTTAGTGGTTGCAATTAACCGATTGGTATCAACTGAGCACCTGGACTCTTTAGCGATCTTGCCGTTTAGCTATGTTTCCAGCGACCCACAATTCATGGCTAACCCAGACCGGGAGTATTTAAGCGACGGCTTGACAGAGAGCATCATTAACAACCTATCTCAATTGGCGAACTTGAAAGTGATCGCACGTAGTTCGGTCTTTCGCTACAAAGGTAAGGACATCGACGTTCGGGCAATAGGGCGTGAACTGAATGTGCGCGCAGTGCTGACCGGGCAGATCATACAAGCGGGCGATGAATTAACGATCAATGTTGAGCTTATGGACGTACAAGGGAACCGCTCAATTTGGGGCGACAGGTATCAGCGAAAAACCGCCGACATCCAGACTGTCCAAAAAGAGATCGCCAGAAACGTTTCCGAAAAAATGCGCCTGAAATTGACCGGAGCGGATCAGACCCAACTGGCTAAGACCTACACCGAAAGCGGCGAGGCGTACGAGGCCTATTTGAAGGGACGCTATCACTGGAACAAGCGCACCAATGAAGGCTTCAAACAGGCGACTAATTTTTTTCAGGAAGCGATTGTTAAAGATCCAACCTATGCGTTGGCGTATACCGGACTAGCGGATTGCTACACTCTAAGAAGCGATTACGGCTTCCTGGCGCCTAAAGAAGGCTACGCTTTGGCGAAGGGTGCCGTAACGCTGGCACTCAAATATGACGAGAGTCTCGCAGAGGCGCACACTTCACTGGCGTCCATCAAAGCCGTTTCGGATTGGGATTGGCAGGGAGCGGAGAATGAGTATCGCAAGGCACTGGAGCTGAATCCAAAATATCCCACCGCCCACCATTGGTATGCAGCACAATTGTTAATAGAAGGCAGGCTGGATCAGGCACTTCAGGAAATCAAGGAAGCGCAACAACTGGATCCTCTTTCGCTTGGCATCAATAAAGATTTCGCTGTAATACTCCTTTATGCTCGCGATTACGATAAAGCGCTGGAACAGTGCCGCAAGACTCTGGAGATCGAGCCGCACTTTGGTGCAATGTTTACTTATATTGCCCAAATCTATGAACTGCAACAGAAATATCCGGAGGCGACCGCCGAACTCGAAAAGGCTCATGCATCAGCCCCCGATGATGTTGAGATCACGTACGCACTCGGCCAGGCATACGCGCTAATGGGGAAGAAAGATGAGGCGCTGAAGATATCAAACGAGTTGAACCAAATGGGGAAGCAAGATGTGTATCTGCCAAAAGAAGCTGCTTACCTTTATACGCTGCTTGGCGAAAAAGAGCAGGCGATTGCGATCTTACAAAAGGCTGCCGAGAACCATTACATGTCCGTCGCGGAACTCAAGATGGACCCTCGCCTCACTGAGCTGCGCAAAGATGCACGCATAGGTGAGCTTTTACAGAAAATCGGACTCTCGCTGTGAGGGTTAAGGCAAACCCGCAATGATACCTGCGGAGGGTGTCCGACATGCTTTATTAGCTCGTCGTTACTTGCATAGGAGACTTCTTTCAGAGATCACGACAAGCTAAAGCTTATCGGACATAAGAGCAAAATTGAAGACCGCGAAAATGAACTGTGGACTGTTCACCTTCGCGGTCTTGAATAAGAGAATAGTCTGAATTAAGGCTCCGCTATTACTTTTTCGCAGCCTTCTTCTTAGCGGTCTTTTTTGCAGCGGTTTTCTTCTTGGGCTTTTTCGTAGGCTCACCGCCTTTAATTGACCCCATTTTTAGTTTTTCCTTTCTGAGCGATGGGACCTGGTCCAAGGATCTGTAAACACTAGCCTCGACCAGTCTTGAACTGTGGGCACTCTATATAAGTTTTCTTTCGAGGTGTCAATAACTTTAACATTTTGGTAGTGGGCTGAGTCGTAACTGTTAGCTTGGGACGTGGCAATTAATAGTTGTAGCAGAGACAAATCGATCAAACGCGGGTTGGATTTCATCTACCGTATCGCCAGCAAACCGGAAGGCTTCGATAGCTATGGCGGATTGTTGATCTGCTGCTTCGTTCTCATGGGCGCTACTTCGCGTGATGCGAGCCTCCGGCAACTGGCAAGGTCACGGGCTCAAAAACTCGCCCAACGCTGGAGCCGTCTACATTCAGTTGTTCCACCCGATGCGTCCGCGGATCTCGTCCTCGATTTTATCCTAGTCCGCTATGCGGTAGGCCGCCTTGGCGTGCGGAATGTTGTACTCAACGAACAAATACGCGCTGCCGCCAAACGGTTTTCGGTTCAGGACTTGCTAGGCTTCAACCCTGTCAGCGAGCCACCTGCGAATGATCTGCCTTACCCGTGCGACTGTGGCTTGAAGAATCAGCGCGGGCGAACGTTCTGCAAGCAATGTAAGAAGCGTTTAGAAACTCAGAGCCGTTATAGGGTTTGGATGGAAGCATTGGCCAACACCTACGTTAGCGAGAAGTGCGGTCTACCCTTCGGAGCTCGCTATCTGGATGTCCTTAAGTGGCTACCTACGATGCGACCTTATCCGGCAAGCGCCGTCGAAGACGTCGAATCCTTGCGCGACGCCATTTACGCGGTCACACACATTGTCTATACGCTGAACGACTACGGCACTTATCGGCTATCCCCCGGTTGGCTGCCGCGGGAGTTTGCATTTTTGAAGGAGAATGTGGCCAGCGCCTGTGAGCGAAAAGACCCGGAGGTGCTTGGCGAATTGCTTGATTCCCTGAAAGCCTTCGGTTTCGGCGCCCGTCACCCGCTGATAATGCGCGGCACTGGATACCTGCTGGCGGAGCAAAACGAGGATGGAAGTTGGGGTGATCCTGATGAGGAAAATATTCGCACGCGCTGCCACACGACCTGGACAGCGATCGATGGGTTACGTACCTACGCCTGGCGCGGTGAGCGCTTGAGCCGCCCCGAAGTCAAATCGATGTTAAAAGGATGGGCGCGATGATTGTGAATAGTATAGGTCCAATACGTCCTATAGGTCCTATATCAATCACAATTGAATTTATTCATGATGTTGTCTTTTTCCCATTTGCCCAAATACAATTTGGATATCTCCTGGGCGATACGGCAGGTAGTGAACTGTTTGTCACCGAAGTCCGCATTACTTAGTACGATAATTCCCAGACTCTCCGCTCTCTTCGCGTCAATACTCTTCCCTGCCTCCGGAACAACCCATCTTGAGCCGCGGGCGATAAAGCTGCGCCAGCCTAACCATTCCCCACGATGGTATTCGGCACGATATTCGTGTTTTCTGGTAACCAGCTTACCCCTTACTTTGACTGGGTCTTCATACTTATCCCGAAGTAGACGCCACCCGGCGCCATAGTTCACTTGCTTGCGATTCTTGATCAGCACCGGCGACCACAACAGTTCCCGAGCCGGCAGGTTGTAATCTAACGAGTGTAGGAATCTCTCCCACTTTGCCAGGTCCCTAATTGTCGAGTGAACGTTGCCATCGCCAACGATGAAGTTCAGGGGCGTGTAACCAACCGGGACAAAGCGGCGGCCCACGCGGTTGTAGCACTTGGCGTGATTGGCTGTTTCCGGATCGTCAGGGGATAAACCGTAGACTTCATCAAACACATAGGTGTTTTTCATTTCCTCGTCAAAGCCGAAAACTACCGTTTCCATGACGTACTTTGCGAAGGACTCTTTGGCAACTCTTTCCACTAATTCGGCGAGAACGACATAACCTGAATTTGAGTATCCGTATTCAGTGTCTGGAGCGGGCAGTCGTTTCTTTGTAGCTAACCATTCCAGCACTTCCTTGTTTGTAATTTCCTTCTTTTTTCTATTCGGCATCGTCGGATACCAATCATCGGGCTTTTTCAGGGCCTTGTTGTACCAACCTTTTTCAGCGGGCCGTAACCTCTCATAGATGTCGACGTATTCCGGTAGCGCAGAAGTGTGGTGGAGCAAGTTTTCGACCGTTATGGCGTCAGCCCAACGTGGAAGTTCTTCGAAGAACTTCGAGAGAGGATCCTTTAGGTCGAGCTGATTGTGGATGATAAGGTTATAAGCTGCTGCGGCGGTAAACTGCTTGGACAACGAACCCAGATCAAAAACCGTATCCGGCGTTATTTTCGCTCCAGTTTCGAGATTCGCGTAGCCGTAGCAGTTCAAGTGTACGATTTTCTTGTTCCACCTAACGGCCACAGCTATGCCAGGGACCCTGTCGTCTTCTTTAGGGGGCGCGTCGTACAACTTAGCGAGATAGTTGTTTACGATTTGATCAATCTTGAGATTCCTTGGAAAAGCATTTCGTTTTTCTCTCGAAGCCACTGGCACCTCCATTACGCACGGCCTTGCACAAAAAAGTCTAAATCCCACCCACGGCAGTGGGTGGATGCTTCAGATCCTCTCTACTCTGAATGAACCGCAGTGAACTCGCTAAATCCCACCAACGGGAAGTTGGTGGATTGTTCAGATCCTCTCTAAAATGCATCCCTCAAAGAGCCTACGCGCTGCGCGCGCATACTTGAGATTCATTTCTACATAGAAAGGATCTGAACACATCCACACACTACCGTGTGTGGGATTCGTTCCCCCGACTTTTGACACAGTCTCTGCTCTTGGTGGGATTTGGCCTTTCTGCAAAGCCTTTACCCACAATTGAAGTTATTCATGATGTTGTCTTTTTTCCATTTGCCCCAATAAAACCGCGATATGTCCTGGGCGATGCGGCAGGTAGTGAATTGTTTGTCCCCGAAGTCCGCATTACTTAGCACGACGATCCCCAAACTCTCCATTGTCTCAGGGTCAACCCTCTTACCCGCGTCAGGAACAGGCCACCTTGAGCCGCGGGCGAAATAGCTGCGCCAGCCCAACCATTCGCCGCGATGGTATTCAGCACGACTTTCATATTTCTTAATAACGCGTCTGCCCTTTGCTTTGACTTCCTTATCATACTTGCCGCGAAGCAGATTCCAGCCAGCGCCATAGTTCACTTGCTTGCGCTGCTTGAGCTGTACCGGCGACCACAAAAGTTCACGAATGATGTTGCCCTGGCCGAAGTTTTTTGCCTGAGTGGGAAAACATAACCCCACTATATCGTTCACATGCAGGCTTAGCTCCCATCGTAACAAGTCCTTAATTGTCGAGTGAACATTGCCATCGCCAGTGATGAAGTTTAGCGGCGTATAACCAACCGGAACAAAGCGGCCGCCCACGCGGTTGTAGCACTTGGCGTGGTTGATTATTTCCCGAGCGTTCGGAGAGAAGCGGGAGGCTTCATCAAACACGTAAGTATCCTTCATCGCAAGATCGCTAAATAAGACTTGCTTCAGCAATTCTGCGAACCGCTTTCTGGTAAGCCTTGCCACCAACTCTGCGAGTACGACATAGCCTGAATTGCAATATTCATACTCAGTGTCAGGTTGGCGGGGCAATAATTTCTGTGTTGCTATCCATTCCAGCACGTCCCTGTTTGTAAGTTCCTTCCTTCTTCTACTCTCCATTTTTGGATACCAATGATCTGGCTTTGCCAGGGCCTGGTCGTACCAATCTTCAGTGGCAAGCCTTGAGGCTACATAAATGTCGGTGTAAGAAGGCAGCGCGGACGTGTGGTGGATCAGGTCCTCCACCGTAATGGAATCGGCGTAACGTGGGAATCCTTTGAAGAACTTCGAGAGATGATCGTTCATGTCGAGCTTCTTGTTGAAAACAAGCTCGAGAATTGCAAGGGCGGTAAACTGCTTAGACAACGAACCAAGATCAAAAATTGTATCGGGTGTTATTTTCGCTCTGGTTTCAAGATTCGCGTAGCCGTAACAGTTTAGGTGTACGAGGTGCTGGTTTTTCCTTACCGCCACGGCTACGCCAGGAAGGCGATCGCGGTGGTGGGGGTTGATCAGGTCGTTCACAATTTTGTCAATCTGCGGTTCGTGCGGCCAGGCATTCTGATTCACATGAAAGTAATCAAAGAGGTCATAGTGTTTTTGTCTGTGAACTTTTCTCGAAGCCATTGGTGCCTCCGGATGAGACTGAATGTTGCGAGAGGGCATACTAAAACAATCGCACGTGCAATCAAACAACAATTACGTAATACCGGCGCTCTTTGGTGGCGGACGATTCATGCGATCTCCAGCTCTCGAATTGCATGGTAAACTTGTTTCGACCTGAGGACCCCTTTGCTTCAAAAGCCAAAAAGAGGCACAAAAAGCACATAGGTCTTCTTGAAATCGTTTGAGCTTTTTGTGCTTTCTTGCGGCCCCTTGCAAGGCCTAAGCCGACTCTTGAGGCAAGGCTCCTCAGGACAAAGAACAAAGGAAAGCCAGAAGCGTGCTGGGGGGCGTATCATCTCTTAATTTAGAAATCAAGGTTTCGCGAATGAGTTTCCGCTACGCACCAAGGCTATCGATCATCATCCCGGCGCTCAATGAAGCACATTCGATTGGCGCGACACTTGACTCCCTCTCGCAATTATTAGACAGCGTCAAAGTCATAGTGGTGGATGGTGGGAGTGATGACGACACGCGCGAAATTGCGAGTGCGCACGGGGCGGTAGTTATGGCATCGGAACGCGGACGCGGCCTGCAAATGCACCGAGGTGCGTGCGGCGCGAAAGGTGACGTGTTCTGGTTTTTGCATGCGGACACGATTGTGCCCACAGACGCCGTAGATCTCATCCTTGAGAGTTTGCATGACCCACAGGTCGTTGCCGGCAACTTCGACGTTCGCTTCGATGGCCGAGCGCCGGCCGCACGGTTTATGACCTGGTTGTACCCGCAACTACGCCGGTTCGGACTTTGCTACGGCGACTCGGCGATCTTTGTGCGGCGTGAAGCGTACGAACAGGTTGGGGGCTTTAAGCCTTTTCCGATCTTCGAAGATTTAGACTTGTTGCGAGAGTTGAGAAAGCTGGGGCGGATCGTTCATTTGCGGGCTATGGTCATTACTTCGTCGCGCCGGTTTGAAGGGCGCAGTTTTGTATTTACGTTTGCGCGATGGATGGTTATGCAGGCGCTCTATTGCTTGGGAATGCAACCGCGCACGCTCGGCCGCTTTTATGCGCCAGTTCGCAGCAAACAGCAAATCAAAGCCGTTGAATGATCGGGATGTTACTGTGATGCAGCGTCGGCTCCTGGCAGCGGCGGCACCAGACGAGTCTTAACTTCGCCCGCGCGGGGTGCCTTGACCATTACAGCAACGATTGGTTGCGGCATAGAACCTGGAGTATCGCACAATGGCATATTACGAAGAAGAGGATCTACAACGTTTTTCAGATATCGCGAAGCATCGTCCTGATCTGTTTGAGAAGTTCATGGCCTGGTATCAGGCCTGTCAGGAAGAGGGCGCTCTGTCGAGGCGCGAGAAGGCGCTAATTGGTTTGGCCGTTGCGCATGCTTTGCAGTGCCCCTACTGCATTGACGCCTTCTCGCAATCGTGTCTGGAAGCAGGCTCGAATATGGAGCAGATGACGGAAGCGATTCACATGGCGTCGGCGATTCGCGGGGGCGCGGCACTCATTCACGGTTTACAAGCTCATCACTCGGTCGAGAAGGTATCAATGTAATGTCAACCGTTTTGCCGGTCATTCAACCTGGACCAAATGGGCAGCCGCGCACCGACGTTGATTTCGACCAGACGTTGAGCGCGCATGGAATAGATCTCCGGCAGCGACTGTCGATACCCTGCAAGTCAACGTGGGAAAACTCTGTAATCAGGCGTGCAAGCATTGCCACGTCGACGCTTCACCGTCGCGAACTGAGATCATGACGCGCGAAACCGCCGAGGCCGTTATCGACGCGGTGCGCCGATGGCGCATCCCGATAGTCGATATCACCGGCGGCGCGCCGGAGCTGAACCCGTCTTTTCGTCATCTGGTCCAAGAGGCGCGAGCTGCCGGCGCGCGCGTAATTGTGCGACATAACTTGACGGTGATGTTCGAGGCGGGTCAGGAGGATCTGCTTGAATTCTTTCGCGACCAGGCAGTCGAGCTTGCTTGTTCACTGCCTTACTTTCTGGAAGAGCGCACAGACGCTCAGCGTGGTCACGGAGTGTTTCAGAAATCAGTCATCGCGCTCCGGCGCTTGAACGCGGTCGGCTATGGAAAGGCAGAAAGCGGACTTACGCTGGACCTGATCTATAACCCCGTAGGCGCGTTCCTCCCGCCGTCGCAGGCTTCAATCGAGGCAGATTTCAAACGCGAGTTAATGAGTCGCTACGGCATCGTGTTCAACCGTCTCTATACGATCACGAACATGCCCATCAAACGCTTTCTCGATTACTTGCGTCGCTCGGGTAATGAAGAGCGCTATATGCGCAAGCTGGTGGAGGCGTTCAACCCTGCGACTGTCAATGGGCTGATGTGCCGAAATCTTGTAAGCGTGGATTGGACGGGGAGACTTTACGATTGCGACTTCAATCAGATGCTGGAGTCAGGGGTTGCGCCTGAGTCGCCGCAAACCATCACTGAGTTTGAGCCAGAAAAGTTCGCTCGAAGGCGCATCATGACCGGGTCGCACTGTTTTGGATGCACCGCTGGCGCAGGCTCAAGCTGCGGTGGAGCAGTGGCATCCTGAAATGGAAAACTTGGAGTCACGTGAACTAGGTAGCTCTATCGCCAAATCTTGAAGTAGTACGACAGCCACTTTTTGTAGGCTGAAAGGTTGTTGAGTATCGCATCTAGTCCTGCCTGCTGATTAACCTGCGTCAGTGTCGGATAGACGTGAATCATGCTGCCGAGCGCAGTGATCGAGAGTCTCTGCTTCATCGCCAACACGACCTCATGAATCAATTCGCCCGCGTGAGCGCCCACGATGTGAGCGCCGACGATCTCGTTCCTCCGCCCGCTGCAAATGATTTTTGCAAAGCCCTTGGTCTCCTCTTCGGCTTGCGCTCGATCATTGTCCGCGAAGGGAGTTCGGTAAACCTGAACATTCGTCACGCCGAACTTCGCGTTTGCTTCTTTTTCAGTCAAGCCGACACGTGCAACTTCGGGATCGGTGAACGTCGTCCAAGGCACGACACGAAAATCGGTCTTCTGCAATAGAGGCCAAAACAACAGGGCGTTGCGAATCACAACCGACCCTTCATAAGCTGCCAGGTGAGTGAAAGGAAAGTGGCCCGTCACGTCCCCGGCAGCGAAGATGTGACGAGTTGAAGTCCGCAGATATTCGTCGGTGATGATGCGGTGCTGGTCGTACTTCACACCGGCGGCTTCGAGGTTCACTCCTTCGATATTTGGGCGGCGTCCCGTAGCCACGAGTATCTCCTCAGCCTGCAGTTCTGCTTGCTTGCCATCATGCTCAACCGTCAATACCTTAAGCCCATTTGCGGTAGCTGCGCGTACGGCCTTGTGATCGAGCAGAATCTTCAGACCTTCGGCGCGCATGATCTGTTCGACGGTCGTCGAGACCTCTTCGTCCTCTTTCGGCAGCAGGCGCTTGTCCATCTCAACAACCAAAACCTCGCTCCCGAAGCGAGCAAAGGATTGCGCGAGTTCCAGCCCAATCGGACCGCCACCGAGAACTATCAGGGTTTCGGGTAGCTTCTTGAGATGGAAGACCTCTTCATTGGTGATGATGCCAGTCTCTTTTAGCCCCTCAATGTGGGGAACGGCAGGACGTGAGCCGGAGGAGATGCAAAAGCGCTTGGCGCTGACAGTTTTCTTCGCGCCGTCGTCGCTAGTCAGCTCCAGCTCATGTGGCGACAGAAAACGCGGAGTAGCAAAGATCACCTCAACGCCCCATGCTTCAAAGCGCTCCGGTTTGTCATGCTCCCCGACAGTTTCGATAACACGCGCCACCCGCTCGAGAATTGAAGTGAAGACACCATCTTTGAACTCGAGAGAAGCGGGCGCAAAGCCAAAATCCTTTGCCCGTCGAACATCCGCAGCGAAGCGAGCCGAACGAATGAAAGTTTTCGAGGGAACACAACCGGTGTAGAGGCAATCGCCCCCCAGTGCTTTCTTTTCAACCAGCGCCACGCGCGCGCCAAGCTGTGCCGCGCCGCCGGCAACGACCAGTCCGGCAGAGCCACCGCCAATCACGACGAGATCATATTTATTCACAACTCTTCTCTGCGTTCCTAAGCATCTTCCAAAATGCGTCAAGACTCGACGCTGCCCACACCTCGTTGCGACTCATGGTGCAGATAAGGCTGGAGTATAGACGCGCAAGCTTGCGCGCGCGACCTCGAGCCACCACCCAAGCAGGTTTCAATTCTGTCCCCACAGCAGCATTGCCGAGACTCGAGCAAAACTCAGTAACTCCTAGCAACTCCACGAAAGATTGATCGGTCCGCCGCCTTTTATCTTGGTTCTCGCGTTTCGGCTCGTCTGGCAATGGATTACAGCGGGGTACTCATCGGGCAAACAGGAGATTGACATGACGAACGGAGATACGCCGAAAGCCGTCTCGAGGCGAACTTTTATTAAGGGTGTGATCGCGGGCAGTGCGGCGGTCGCCTCTGCTAACTACCTCTTCCGAGCATCGACTTTCCTGGGCCAACAGCCACAACAGCCTGGGTCGTCGACTCGAGTTCATCACCAAAAACTGCAGGCGAAGGGCTAAGAAATGGAAATCGAAGAGCGCTGTAACACAATCGAAGAGGGCTATGAATTCATGCTGGCCTACGCGGCTCAGGGGCTTCCGAGTGACGAAGGTAGCCGGTCGGGCGGAGAGGTTCGCGAGTTCCTGAATCGGATGGTCAATGCGTTGAATGGCCTGGCGGAGAGTTATGAAACCGCGGTGTGGAACGAGGGCCTTGAACCCCCTGAAAAATACCAGGCCTTCTTGGACGTGCTCGACCGCGATGCCCGCGACTCACTTGCCGCGATTGAACTCGTCCTCGTTCAGCCTGCGATCAGCTCACAGTTGGTAGACAATTTAAATGCGTCGATTCACCTTCGTGCGCTGCTGACCGATCTCTTTCTGGTCGATGAGCTGCTGAAAACGCAATCTCAGGCAGCAGATCTGGTCGCCATTCCCTTTGGTTGCGAAAGACTTACGCACTCTGGAGGTCGAACGGCCTGACTTAGAGAGGCCATTACAGAGGCGGGAAGATCGCGACGGTAACCCGTCAGAATTCTTTGAAGTGATTTCATAATCTGTTAACCACTGGGGGCTTCACGCTTTTGGTGGAGGCGGGGCAGTGAACTGTGCGATGTCAGCAATGCCGAGACTGTTCTCAATTGCGCTGATTTGTTTGACAGCGTCCTCGAACCCATCCTCGCCGAACTGTTCGTGCTCGATGTCCTCAAACTTGTCGTTCATCTCGTCGAGTTGCTTGCCCGTCATCGTTTGTTTCCATGCAGGAAAGACAATCGTGTCTTCACGTGCGGCATGGTGGCGGTACATGAGCACGAAAGCCTCCAGAGCCTTTGCCAGTGGCTCAGCATTACTTGCGCCCAACTTCGCTCCCTGGGTCGCGCTGATAATGTAATCAGTGATCTCGCGCCCGCGGTTGTGCTGCAGGATCAGAATGTCTGGATAATTCGCAGCCTCGCCGCCGGCTTTTTTGACAGCCGGAAAGATGTACGCTTCCTCGAGTTTCTTCTCGTGGTACTCCTCGCCGAACGCTTTGAACAGCTTTGCTGTCTTTTGAAGCGCATCTGGAGCGATTGCGGAGGGAGCGCCACGAAGTTTGATTGCTGTCGCGCTATATACCAGCAAGGCACATCTGATTACCCCATGCTCGCGCATTAAATCCTCAGTGGCGGTAACCTCGCCGCCCATTTTGTTCTCGTCTGGTGCAGCCGAAGTCACTGCCTGCCCTGTAGTGTTAGTCTTGTTTCCCACGCAACTGCTAAGTATGAGGCCTGTTCCTACCACTGCCGATACGCGGAGAAAGTCGCGACGTGTTTTTGATGACTCCATATCTCAACTCCTTAGTCCCTCGATTCCATAAGCAGCAAAGTCGCCAGATGTGGTCTGGCGACTTTGTTGTTCATCAAGTTTGCTTGTCGCTGGCACTAATGCAGTATGCACAAGAAGCCGGTTTATTTTTGCATCCGTTTGCGCGGACTTTGCGTTGTTTGCGATTAAGAAATCACATCGGATTCGCAAGGCCGCAAAGTCCGCGCAAGAGCAGACTGCATCGGTATCTGCTCGTCTGTTTTTTAATAGCGGCGGGTGAACCAAGCGCTCCTACAACGCTCCCGATATCTCAATAATTCGACCAGCGAGTTCAGTTACATAAGTCAACCCAGTTTTTTCGTCCACCACCATCGAGGTTGGTCTCGTTAAGCAGCTGGAGACGACAGTTGGTGGACCGGCTGGTGTTTCAAAGTGCAGCAGAAGCCCCGGCGGCGGAAAGAACGGTCCTGTGGGAGAGGCATGCTGAAGCACGAGGTAATGAGTGTCGCTGCCTTCTCTTATGGGAGCAATGTCTATGGTTGTCTTCAGCCCGCTGATAAACGCTGCGTGACTTCCCGTCAGCGGATCAACTTGCTCCACTTTCGATCGACCCGGCGGAAACGGGACGCCTGTGAAGAGCGACACCAAAAGCTGGCCGTCGTTGAATGCGATGCCGGTCGCAACTGCGTCGGTCATCGCCGGGAACCCGGGAATCGGGTTGGCAATCTGGGGAAAAGTAACGAGTGTCGAGAACGTGCCCGTCGGAATATCAACTTGCCAAACCTTGTTCTGGCCTCCATCCGTGACATAAGCCTGATTCTCGATTACGACCAGGTCGAAAGGATTCACATTTCGAAAACCACTGGGCCTCGTTGGGTCAATCGTAAAATCCGGGAAATTAGCAATCAGCTCTACACTGAGCTTGTCGCCATCGGCATTGGATAGCGTCACCTTTTGGCCTGAGGCTAACGTCTGCTGCGCAGAGAGGGGAAGCGAGAAGCCTTGCAAGGTTTTCTTCTCGACGCTGGCACTGAAGTGGATAGCCAGAACCGAGCTGAAGATTGGCGACGACGGATTCGGATTAGGAAATTGATTTGGTAGGGTCGTATCGCCCACACCGATGGTGACGTACAGCGTGCGTCCACGCATAAAAACGCCGGCCGGACCAGAGGGGTCTCCGATATCGTTCGGTGCGGATGGCAGGCCGTCCAAGAGCGTGCGGCGAGTTCCGTCGGGCTCAACGATGGAGATGCGACCTGAGTGCAATACGCCCGACGTACCGCTCTCGGAAACGACGAGGTTGTTTTGATTTGACTGGGTGATGCCAAGCGGTGTCCGGAGGCCCGAAGTCAAAACGTTCGGCGGACACTGCGCTCTAGCGGACAAAACTGGCATTAAGATGGTTGCTGCCAGCAATGTTAGGAAGCTTCCTTTTGAGACGAAAAGACGAACAATGCGAATGATCATGGGAGTGATCCTTTCTGAGGCGAAATCAATTCCCCCTCCGCACAAGCGGACTCGAAGAATGATTCTTGTGTTCAAGAAGCCGCTTTCCTTCGCCACTGGAGATCTGGGACTGGCGTGGTGAAAGTGGCCTTAGCAGAAATGGTTTTATAGGCTCTGCTTTTATGCCAGGCAGAGACAGATGTCAATAGCGCTGTGGAACTTAGCTTTTGCGTTTTCCATTACGCCATTACCGAGTATGGACCATATACGAGAAATAGTGTCTATATGGGATATATTCTACAGTTGACATATAGCCGTAACTAGCATAACGTTGCTCCGAACCGAGTCCGGCTCACTCCCTTCTCAGCTCTTCTGGAATCCATCCAGACCACCTGAAGCCAACAGCTCAACTACTAAGGAGCTAAGAAATGTTTGCACGACATGTTACTATGAAACTCAAGGCCAATTCGGTCGTAGAGCTCCCGCGGATTATCGAGAGCGACGTTCTCCCGGTGCTTCGCAAGCAGAAGGGGTTCCGCGATGAGATTAGCTTTGTGAGTCCAGAGCGCTCGCTAGCCGTGGGTATCAGTCTCTGGGACACAAAAGAGGACGCGGAAGCTTACAACCGCGCGGGATATCCAGACGTATTGAAGACGCTGTCGAAAGTGTTGGAGGGAACACCGACGGTGGAAACGTTTGAGGTTGCTAATTCGACGCTCCACAAGATCGCGGCTAAAGCCGCTTGAAGCAGACAGATTGGTAACTGCGAAAGGGGCGGACCGGTGTCCGCCCCACACCTCCGCCTACTATCAACGT
>Ga0137404_10001422_pt1 | contig 15759 bp, 15 predicted proteins | sample CZOMad2_1_16fung_FD_108285 | JGI IMG/M metagenome (GOLD analysis project Ga0137404, IMG submission 108285) | Vadose zone soil fungal communities from Angelo Coast Range Reserve, California, USA - CZOMad2_1_16fungal (Illumina Assembly) | ecosystem: Environmental > Terrestrial > Soil > Vadose...
AGCGTGTGCCCCTAACCCATCAGACGATCGAGCGCCTGCCCGACCTCAAATTCATCAGCCAGACGGGGCGCAACACGAATCACCTCGATATCTCCGCCTGCACCCGGCAACGGCATCGTGGTCTCCGCAGGTGGCTCTAGCGGGGGTGGCAGGAACCCCTATTCCACCACCGCCGAGTGACGTGGGGCCTGATCCTCGCGTCGTTACGCCACCTTCCCTATGAAGTGGAGCGCTTGAAACAGGGCCATTGGCATGCAACGGTCGGCGAACGTCTGTTCGGGCGCACACTCGGCGTGTACGCCTTCGGCCATATCGGCGGCGCCGTGGCGCGCGTAGGGAAAGCCTTTGGCATGCACGTCGTGTGCTGGGGCCGCGAGGGCTCGACGGCACGTGCCAAGGCGGAGGGCTTCGAGCTCGCTGCAAGCCGCGAAGCGTTTTTCGACAGCGCCGACGTGCTCAGCCTGCACCTGCCTGGCAACCACGAGACCCGTGGCATCATCACGGCGGACGACCTAGCCCGCATGAAGCCGACCGCGCTGCTGGTCAATACGAGTCGCGCCCCGATTATTGCGGAGCGGGCCTTGGTCGCAGCGCTGCAGAAGGGTCGGCCTGGCTTTGCTGCCGTCGACGTGTTCGAAGAAGAGCCGGTCGTCGGCGCGAAGCATCCGTTGTTGCAGATGTCGAATGTCCTGTGCACCCTGCACCTGGGCTACGCCGAGCGAGACAGCTACGAAGCCCTCTACGCCCTGGCCGTCGACCAGTTGCTCGCCTTTGCCGACGGGAGACCCATCAACATGGTAAATCCGGAGGCCGTGGGGAAACGGTAGCCGCCCATACCCTTGTTGATCAACCATCGCGTCGAGTCACGTTCTGGTCGCCTGCGACTCAGGGGCAACCGTCCGGGACGCCATGTAACCACTTCAAGCTGACAGGTGATCGCCATGACTGACAACATATCCGTCGCACGTTCGGATCTCGCACCGACCGGCACGCTGCGCGTGGCCCTCAACATGAATAATGTCCTCGAGGAGGCCGTGGCCTGGTATGTGGACAAGTTTGATGGCGTGTACGTGGGCGGCGGGGCATCGCGGCGGGGCGGGCGGAACGCCTTTGTGAACTTCGGGCAGGTGCAGGTGGAGCTCATCGAGCCCCAAGACCCCAGCACCATGGGCGCACACCACGCTATGGACCACGTGGGCTATGTGACCCGGGACATTGGCGCGGGCATCACCGAGTGTCGTCGCCGCGGTTTCCAGTTCGGGGCGGACGCGCCCAATACCAACGCGATCGGCCAGCAGGTGCTCTACTTCGATCCCCACACCAGCATGGGGAGCCGCATGCACCTGACCCAGTTGCCGGCGTAAAGGGAAACCATCACAAAGTGGGGGCTACGCGGCCTCCTGGTCTTGGTGCACACCTCTCTGCATCCCGGGGTACTGGCGACCAAATGTCGTTTGTAGGTCGTCGTGTCAGGTCTGCGGACGCACCTGGAGTCAGAGATGCGAGCTTCGCTGCGTCCACCCAACACATGCTCGGCCTCCGGATGGAGAGACATCTGTAGCTCCCGGACGGTGTCGCCGCCATCGGAAAGAAATGTCACCTGCTGGTTCTCTGGCATTCCCTGGGACTTGAGTAGGAGGCTCCGTTTGGGTGTGGTGTCGTACATGTGGACACATCCAAAGCCTTTCGCGGCGCCTCCTGCGGGGATACTCTTACCTGCGATGACGTCAAACCACCCGGCTTTGCGGCTGCGCTGATCCCGCACCTGCACATAGCCGCCACCCAACCCACGGTGAGGGGCGCATCGGGTGCTGGCAAACCTTCCCCCTCCACTGGACACCCCTCGATGACCATCGCCTGCTCCTCGCCTCACTCCTGATCCACCCGCTCGGCTGTCCGGAGGAGATGCCGCTGTCCCGTGGTCGCATGGAGCGGGGCGCCAACGGGCAAGATGTCCCCCAGCACGTCAACCGTCCCGCCGTAGGACATCAAGGCGGCCAACGTCGTCTCCAGATAGAGCAGCTCAGATGCCGGGCGTTCTTGGAGAAGTTCTGCCAAGGGGCTCAAGCTCCGCCGTTCGGTCGTCTGGCACCTGCAGACGTACCACCGCAGACTTCGCAACGTCAGCTTCCCAAACACCGTGCGATCGATCAGCTGGTGAGGTCCCTTGCGCCGACGCGGTGCCCGACAGGCCGGACACGGGAGGTGTGGTTCCAGGTAGGCGGTGGTTTGCTCGGCGACCATCATCCGCTGAACGCCTTGAAACAGGGCTTTGGCTTCGGCAGACATCAACCCGAGTACTTCGGGCCGCAGCTCACCCCGTTCGAACGGGACCACGTCTGACGCACTGGGTCTCGCCATGATCTGACTCAATGATGACTTGGATTCGGACGTTCATCGGTCGCCCTTCTACTCTCACCTCCACGCCTCATCCCCCACGGCGTAGGGCTGGAGACGCCGGTTGACCTGCCGTCGATCAGAGTGCTCCAGCTCGGCCAGCTGATCCCGGGCATCGTCGAGGTCGCCTGTGCGGATACGCTCCAGCAGGTCGGTGTCGCGGTCCAGGACATCGCCAGGTGCATACTTGTCCTGAAGCCCCATGAAGGCCCACGGCCCCCCACAGTCTTCTGGCGGCGCCGCACGCTGCCCACCGATGCAGACCGGCTACAGACGCGTGTCGTCCCCAGCCAGTCGGCGTTCCGCCTAGATCACAGGTTGTCACAGGTTAACAAAGTCATCCTCGTCGAGGAAGCGTCCGTTGTGGCGGAAGTGAACGTCGGCGAGGCGTACCTGGTGCGGGTTGTCGCGAAAACCTATGCCGCCGATGCGGCTGATGCCATCGTTTTTTCCACGGATACGGAAGCGATGCAGGTGGGCATCACCCAGCCCATGGCGATTTGCAGGGTGTGATCGAAATCGGCGATGGTGTTGTCGGTGCGCACCAAGAGCCGGCGCCAGATCATGGGCGAGATCTCGCACAGCCACTCGTGGAGCCGAGAGACGTCCGGAGTCACATGCCGGGTGCTAATGGACAAGCAAGCTTACCACGGACGTCATGCGTATGCAGCCAGCTTGCAGGCAAGCAGCCCCCACTTGGTGATGGTCTAGCCTGTCGTGGCATGCACGACGATCTCGTGCATGATCATGTCGATCATCGAGACCTCCTCTTCCGTGCTTTGGATGGCTGCCGGGTCTCGAAGACGGTGTCGACCCGCTGTTCCGCCTGGCTCCTCGTCATTTCCCGTCGCTTTTGCCCCACCAGGGAGGTGCACATCGCCATAACTTTCAGAGCAACTGCGCTAAATGAGGATGCCGGCTGCGTGGTATACACCGAGATTTCACCCGCCAGGCGTCAGTTGGGTTGCGCGAGCCGCTCAATAGACAACTACCAATGCCGCCGGCTTCTGAGGCGTAAACCGCCCCCGATCATACAGCTGCGTGGTCGACGGATCGGCATGGCCGACCGTCCTCTGGACATCCTCGAGCTTGGCGCCATTCTCTAGCGCCGTGGTGATAAAGGTGGTCCGCATCGATCACCGTCAGTCGTCCGGCCGCCAGTCGCTTCGCAGCGATGAAGTGGAGCACCTCGAAGGCCTCCGGGGTGGCCGGTTGCGCCGTTTCGGAGTCCGCAACCAGGGCCCGGCATGCATCGGACGAGAGCACCTCCGTCGCCTTGAACTGGTGACGTGCGAACATCGATTTCCCAGCACCGGAGGGACCGATGAGCACGACTAGGGACAATTCCGGAATCGTCAGCGTCATTGGATAAAGATTCCCATCTGTGTTGGTGGCCCGATCACGGGGTCCTCTGGACCAACGACTGTACAATCTACGCGATACCCATACTGCCCGGCGACACGCGTGGCCCACTGCTGGAATTCGGCACGCGTCCATTCAAAGCGATGGTCGCGGTGGCGGAACCGGCCGGCTGCCAGTGCTGGCCATATCATGTTGTACTCTCGGTTTGGCGTGGTCAGGATCACGGTGCCCGGACGGGTATAGCCGAAGAGCACCTGCTCAAACATGCCGAGGCGCGTTGGTTCGATATGCTCGATCACCTCGATGAGCACGGCCGCTTCATAGCCCACCAGTCGTGCGTCGCGGTACAACAGCGAGCCCTGGATCAGCGTCAGACGCTGGCGCTGCCGCGTGGGGAGGTCCTCCAGGTGCAACCGGTCTGCCGCACGGTCGAGATGGCGTCGGGACACGTCCATGCCGACGATGTCGCTGAAACGTGGATCGTGCAAAAGCATCCGTACCAGTGCGCCATCGCCGCAGCCCAAGTCCAAGACGCGGGATATGCCCCTGTCGTGCAGCGCGGCCATCACGGCCTCCAGACGCTGGTGCTGGAGGCCAATGGAGGCTTCCAGTCCGTCCTTGGCTTCACCGCCCTGCGCCGCGGTCGTGTCACGATTGGCGTCATCTTCATCGGCAAGCTGTGCGAGCGCTGCGTCGGTGAGGGCACGCTGGTGTTTCAGATACCGACGGGCGATGAGCTCCCGCTCGGGGTGCAGGGACAGCCACCCATCCCCATGCCGAAGGAGCTTGGCCACCTCATCCTCGCCAACCCAGTAATGCTTCTCATCGTCCAACACGGGGACCAGCACATACAGATGGCTCAACAGGTCGTACAGGCGCAGAGTGCCGGTCAGGGTGACGGTGTAGTACTCACTGTCGCCCCATGCGGGCGCACGCGCGTCCAAGGGATGCCGTTCCGCGGTGACGTGGTAGCCCAAGGGCTCAAACAGGCGTCGCAGCACAACTTCGGCCCCGGAGCAGGGCAGCACGGCGAGGCGGGCCTCTAGGGGCAGGGGCCTGGCGGCCAATGCTGGTCGTGCCTGACAACGGCCGCTGAGGGCCGTGCCGAAGACCTCGCCGATGGCCACGCTGAGGAATGAGGAGGCCACATACGGTCGGTCATTGACATGGGGCTGCAGCAAAAAGTCATGGCTCGCCGGCGCATGTCGCTTCTGAGCCAGTTGCAACGGATCGATGTCCAGCAGTAGGACGGCCGTACAACGCTCGGGACCTGCTTTGGGGTAGAAGACATGGGCTTGGCCACAGCTCAGGTCGAAGGTCTGCAGCCGCGCGGGATGCTTATGGAGCAAATATCCCAAATCCGTCGCTGGGACGTGGGTGGTAGTGATGGTCAGCAGCATGGACTATTCCCATATCGGTTTGCAAAACGTTCGAAGTGCTTACGTGCGCGCCACGGCGTGTTCTAACCATTCGATATCGGCGTAATACACCATACAACATCCATGCGACGTATCACGTCGCTTTCAGGTAGGTCTATCACACCTAGGTCGGTCGCGGCAAGCAGGCTGAAGGCATGGAGTCAGCGGAGGAGGCGTGTGACGTTCCCTCCTGAGAGGTCCCTGGACGTAAGTGGCAGAATGGAACGGCTGGTCACAGCTTGATCATGCCTCGTTTGGCGGGAGCGGGTGGATTCCACCTGAGCCGTTGAATAGCACACAACGCGAGGCTGCGGCGGTGATCGCGCAGACCAAGTAGACGTCCTGAGGATCGCTGTCTCGAAAATCCCTGATGGCGGCAGCCACACGCTCAAGGATCGCGTCGGCGTCGTTGGCTGTGGTCGGGCAGAAAACCAAGACTCGGAGGGTTGCCCTCGCAACCAAGAGTTTAGTGAAGTCGTAGATGATCTCCTCAGGATTCCGGAGCCACTCGCTCTCAAGGGCAATCACGAGGCGCTTCATGGAGGCTTCCGGCCGAAAATAGCCTGAGCCGTCCAGCAGTCGTGGATCGGTCGTTTCGAGAAAGGCAACATCGTAGAGGAATTGCCAGTTGCAAGGTTCCTTCCTTGAAATGCGGACATCGAGGTTCAACGTGCTCGCGAGGGCTTCCATCGCAGCGTAGAGCTTGCCAGTCCAGAAGGCGCTGCTGTTCTGTTCTGAAGGACTCCAGGCCTGGATGTTGCTGAAGGCAGGTACGATTGCCTCGCGAACCTGGAATGCTAGCTTGTGCGCGTCACCTTGCATCGCAGAACCCCCTCCTATCTCTTGTGCCACCTAACGACTCTGGCGCTCAGCCGCGAGCGGCGCGCGACTCAAGTTTCGAAATGCCACTACAGCGGCGCGCCGCTCATCGGTCTGCAGCGCCGAGTTAGACGGCCTCAGCCGTATGGCAAGTGCAGTTCTCCCAAAGTAACCCCGAAGCATGACGCGAGTGGCGAGTACGTCTCTAGAAAGTACGTCCAAGCGGCGTGATTCGTGTTAACAGCAAACCACGACGGGGGTGCGGCAAGAAGGACGGCGCGCCGGATGTCATCTGTCCCACCCAATGGTCTGCTCTGAGTCGTGGCCAACAGGTGAAGGAAGTAGCGAATTATTTGGGAGTCGACTTTATCGTATCTCAACCGTTGCGTCTTCTTGACCTCGATATAGATCCGATTCTCGTTCGAAGCTTTCGATCGGAGTACGATATCTGGTATCATTCCGCCGATGATGTCAACCATGAACGTCGGACAAGGATTGAAGCGATTGTCGTCTTTAATCAGATGAAATTCCCTATCGCCGATTAGATCGAAGAGGTTCCTCGCGTCGGACGTGGAATTGTGGATGCAGAACTCAGAAGGCATGTCAACTCTTGCGATTCCACCGCGCAGCATCTCGCACAGTCGGCATACAAGATGGCTTTCAGTCATTGTGCCTCCGTTCGCTTGGCCGTCTAACCATTGCATATCAGGCAGATTTGCCCTGATAGCTTGACATTCGCCCAGTTTTCAGGCCAATAAACCAGCGCTCAGCCGCACATCTTCGAGGGTCAAACACGAGCAGTCGACGGGGGCTGGGAGTTGTCATGAGCGCCTCGCTGTTGAAAAGGCATAGACGGGCGTGAGGAGATGCACCCTCGGAAGGAAGTGTGCTGGCATGAGCAGGCATGTCAGGACAGAAGCTGTTGGGATCATCGCCAGGCATTAGGAATACGTTATTCATCATTAAAGATATATATCGATCTTTCATGATGTTTGGCGATTATAATGAGCCTGGTCTGCCGTGTCAACGGCAAGTGGTCCTCCCCATGTCGACTCCGGGACAAGTGCCTCGGCTCTACCGAACTGGCCGACATGCCGGCCCTCGCAGAAAGAAATGGTGGCAACAGTGGTGAGCCCGTCCTGGTCATCTGCCTACATATTGGTCGCCACCTGCCATCAGTCCTCACCCACATCGCGGACCTTTAGCGGACCCGCGCGCCATAGTTCGACAGCCGCTCATACGCCACCGGCACCACGCAAGCAATCAGCGCAGCCGACTATCGCGCAGTACCGGGTGACCTGTCCCGTCCGGATGAACTTCAGCCTAGCGACGCTGGCGACCATGTGACCGAGCGTCTAGCTTTTGCCCTTGTGGTATGCCGTGCAGGATATCATTGCTGGTGGCCGGCGCAGTTACGCAGTCACACCCTGGACCACGACTGCCTCCGTGCGCGCGTGGGTGCTGATGACCCGACACGGCCGAGGTCGCTACTCCGGACTACGCCAGTAACGTCAAGATGTCGGGGTGGTCCACGAGAGGCGGTTGGGCGCTGCTCAGGTGCCGACGCATAGTGTCAGTGCCAGGATCGAGCAGGGAATGACCCCTCAGCCCTCGTCATGGACCCGAGGAGAGGGCCATGGTACCCACGAACAGATATTGAACAGCGGCAGTTGGACACGTGTTCAATAGTGAAGTCCTGCCCAGAGCGGAATCACAGTTCATTGAACAGATGAAACATGATTAGCGACCCTACCTATCCCAGCCACCCAATGTGGATCTCGCGATGGAGTGGTCTCACATGATTGCATCGACCCGTATGGTACTCCGAAAAACGTGTTCAGTCTGTTTAGTGATCCCGAATCCCTCTCTCCTAATGAGTTTGAAAGCGAACACGTGGTGAACAGATGGAACAGGTGCATCCGTAAGCCATGGTTAAGGAAGATGCTGGCGATAGACAGACGACATGAATGCCTCGAAGAGATTCGCAGCTCACGAGGCGAATCCTACTCGCATTTGGCGCTAATTGATCATGAGGCAAGAATGCTGCGTCACATAAAGGCGGCAGATTACCGCCTCATCGTCGCTTCGGACTGGAGCGCCTCGCGCAGGTCGGCCATGGCAGGGAGGTTGAAGCGAATGCCGTACAGGGTCAGGATCAGATCAAAGAGGCTGGCGAAGTAGAGCTCCTCACGCAGAAAATTGGCATACACTCGCCCGCGCAGCAGCGGCGGAAGTGCGCTCCGATCGTCGCCGTTGAGCAGCAGCGGGAGGACGGTGTTCTTCTCCTCTTCTGTTCCCATAAGGCGCAAGTGGATGAGGTCGACCTCGGCAGCGACGACACTGCCGGTGGTCGACACTTTGTTTTCGTACTTCTGACGGTACAGCGGCGTCCCGACGACGACGACGAAGTCGCTGGCCTCGATCCGGCTGACGAAGCGTGCCACATTCGCCCCGATCGCTGAGTTGTCCCGCTGGTCGACCACGACGTCGAGCCCCGCATTCTGTAGGTCCGTCGCCAGTCCCTGTACCCAGCGCTCGTGTTCCGGCACATCCCAGGCGTAACTGATGAAGCAGATTGGCGCTTTGGCGTCACCGCGGTCGCGCACGAGCGCCTTGACACGCACCAGCGCCGACTCGAATGTCGTCCGCATCCGGCTGCGCTCACGGTCCTGCGCGAGCCGCTCGCGGTCGCGCCGGCTCGGGGGGACCTCCTCGCCAACCTGCAGCGTCATCCGCGCGCCACACTCGCCACAGATCAGGAAGTTCTTGTCCTCCTGGAGTCGACGCACGACCAAGCTGCGCTCCTGGCGATAGCCACACTGGGGACAATCCACCGGGGTATACTTGGTGACCGTGACGTCCCGAGCGCGCAAGAAGGTCTCAAACAACCCCTGGAACAACAGCCGGGCGTGCGGCGGGACTTGGGTGCCATAGTATAGCACTAGCTCGCTCTGGTTCTCGCGCTCGGCGACCTGCCGGAAGCCGAAAACTTCACCGCGGCCCATCTCGTACTGAGCTTGGTTCTGCCACTGGTGCGTGCGAGTGAACGTGTTGGTATAGCCCAGCAACACCACCAGCGCGGCATATACATTCTCGACCGCACCGGCGACCTGGTAGGAAACGTCGTCGACTATCTCGACATCCTCAAGCAGCGGGCGCTTCTGGTTGATTAGGGCCGGGAATACCAGGAACGTATCAGCGCCGAGCGTCTCGCGGAAGCACAGATGCCGCTCCACGAACAGGGCTGTCGCGGCGTCGAGCAGCACGGCGCGCTCGTGCGGCTCCAGGCCGGCCAGCTCAGGGAAAGGGTAGCTGCCCGCAAGCACGCGCGCCTCCTCCAGCGCACCCAGGCCGCGGGGGTTGCGCCGCGCCTCCAGCACGATCGACGCTGCCAGGTTGGCCAGTAGGGCAGGCTCCAGTAGAATCGTCTCGTCACCGGATGCGCTGCGCAGTGCCGTCACGTAACCATGGTTGGCCAGGTGCCCGACGGCGGTGAGCATCTCAGCGTCGCTGAATGACCAGTTCGTGTCGGTCGCCTCCAGACGCGCCCGCAGTTCATTCGGTCTAACCAATACGCCCTTGCGCTCGGTGTCGGCCTTCAGGGCCAGCACGGACTTCTTGACGCGCTTGAAGGTTTGGGTCGTGACAGTGGCTGGCATCGTATCCCAGTCGATCGCCGCCTTAAGCCGCTCCAGCAGCTCATCGACCCCCCCACTGGTCAGGGCGCTGGTGCTGAGATAGCCGCCTTTCACGATATACTGCCGACAGAATGCCTCCAGCTCCTCACGTGTGATCGCCGGCCCGCCGCGATCAGCACGTGCCCCGACCAGGATCGAGCCGCAGGGGTGGCCCTTGCGGTGCGCCAGCTGCTTGAGCCAGTACTCGACCCCCTTGAGCGGCTCCTGTTGGTTGGTCGGGTCGAATAAGACCAGCGCCAGGTCGACGTCGTCGAGGAACAGCGCGTGGACCAGGCGGTAGTCAGGCTGCCCGGCGAAATCCCACAGCACCGCCTCACACTCAGTTCCATCCTGACGTTTAGTGCCAAGTTCGTTCAGGACCCAGCACTGCTGGCCGTGGGTGGACGCATGTTCTTTAAACTGGCCGTGCGCCAGTCGCCAGCCCAGGCCGGTCTTGCCCACCCCGGAATCGCCGACCAGGACCAGCTTCGCCGTGGTGTAGCGCGTGGTTTCCATGGCGGTCTGGCCGCTCAGCAGTCTCTCGAGGTCCAGATCCCAGATGCGAATGACTGTGTCACCTTCGCCCAAGGTGGCCAAGACAGGACGTGTCGGATGGAAGCGCAAGCTGATAGGCCACCAATCGGAGGATGGCTCGTGAAGCGCAATTAGCTGATCCCAGCTTGGAGCGCGCCACAGCCGAACAGTCCCGTCCCACGATTTCGATGCGAGCAGCTGCCCATCGAAGGAAAAGGACACGCACGTGACCGCCTCGGTATGGCCTTCCAGGATCATCGTCTGCCGTCCTGTTCCAGGATCCCACAGTCGGATGGACTTGTCCTCGGCACATGAGGCAAGCACTCGTCCATCCGGCGACCATGCGACGCTGGTGATGTAGGCGGTATGCCCTTGGAGGATCCGGGTCAGCTCGCTCGTCTTTCCATCCCAGAGGGGATCCCACAGGCGAATCGATTGATCGTAAGAACCCGACGCCAGTCTCTTATCTCGGAACCATGCCAACTCATTAATGCCTGCACCATGTCCGTAGAGCGTTTGGATCACTTGCCCAGTCTGGGAATCCCAAAGCCGTATGGTATTGTCACCCGATCCCGAGGCCAGTATTCGTCCGTCGGGCGACCAAGCCAGACTAAAAACCCTATCGAGATGCCCTTCAAGCGTCCGAAGCTGGCTTCCAGATGCGGTATCCCAGAGCCGAATGGTCTTATCCCCGGAACACGAGGCGAGGATACGGCCGTCCGGCGACCAGGCGACGTGGTAGATCCAGCCGGAATGTCCAGCGAGCACGCGTGATGGGGTTCCAGGAGCGGTTTCGATATCCCAGAGCCGGATCGTGTGGTCGTTTGATCCCGAGGCTAATGTCCGCCCATCCGGGGACCAGGCAATTCGGCTAATGTAGCCCGTATGCCCAGACAGCCTGTGGCGGAGTTTGAAACCAGGGGGGATCTTGCCCTGCTCGCTGCCACCGGCCGGTTGAGAGGCTTTCTTGCTCGCCATCGCTCCCTCCGATTCTTGCGCACGAGCCTAATTTCTTTCCCCGAGCCGTGAGCTAGCAGTCAGGGAACGATCTCAGCACAGGTATGTCGTTCCGAGTTCGCCCTGCCGACCTTGGGCTCAGGCCATTACGCTTCAGTCTTTCGGCCTGGTGCCGCGTGGACTCGCGGCGCTGGAAATGGGGCCAGCCCCTGGACCGCTGATGGCAGCCCTGCAGAAGTGCGTGGCGACGAGTCTTTCAGCTCTATGCTGCCCTTCTCCGATGCTCGAAAGTAATCGTTAGAGTGTTGATTGGACCCTCAAGAGCACCCTGCCCACGGGCGGGCATAGAGGCGCGTGAGGAGTTACGCCCTCAGAAGGAAGTGGCCTGGCGTGGGAAGACGCGTCAGAGCAGGAGCTATTGCGGACGGGCAGGAAAGATTGTTAGGCATCGGTCAGGCCTCTCCAGCATAGCAGCCAGTCACCGCTCAGTTAGAATAGGTAGAGGCGATTGTACTGGGACTGGTCTGCCGTGTCAATGTTAAGAGGTCCTCCCCATCACGACTCTGGGAAAAGTGCCTCGGCTCTAACTACGTCGCGGACATGCTAGCCCTCGTAAAAAGAAACGCCGCCACTAGCGGTAGGCCCGTCGGGTTCCGCTGCCTCCATAGGGCTCGCCACCTGCCCTCAGTCCTCGCCCACATCGCGGGCCTTTACTGGTCCTGGCCGTGACCCAGAGCTGCTCTCAGCTATCAGCATCGAGCCCGAGAGATAAGGACAGCCAGCCAAGGTACAGTACCCGCTGACATCAGCCGTCCGAATGCGCTCCTGTATGCCGACGCTGGAGACGAGGTGGTCGAGGGCTGCACCCTGCCGTCGTATGACTTGGTGCAGCCCGTCGTTCTCGGTGGCCGCAACCGTTACGCAGTCACACCATTGTCGCGATGACCTTCGTCCACGTGTGGGTGCCGATAGTGGCCACCGTCGGCCTGAACATAGGTGAATCATCCGAATTCGGTATGAGGCGATGGTGGCACGAGTATGTTACCAGAGTGGCGAGAAGATGGTTGCCTGGTGCTTGCTGTTGCTGAAGATGGACATCTCGCCATCTTGACTGAGCTTCAGAGTAACGCCGTCCTTCGACGCGAACCATGGGAAAGCCGCACCCCGGCCGTTGCTCCGTCGACTGACCGAACGCCTCCTGGAGGGCAGGGGTATCAGGCATGGAGCAGCCCGAGCCATCGACCCAAAAGGTGCGATGCCCGTGCCACCGCCCTGCATCTGATACGTGGGGCTGCACGGAGGCGCAGAGGCGTGTGAACAGGAGGCCAAAGAGGTCGAGGGGGAGTGTCGTGCGGGCTTGGCAGTAGGCCGATGCACTGAAGCGTAGGCCTGAGAGGTGTGGCAGATGAGTGCACGCGGTGTGGCCATGCAAAATCTGTCACAGAAAGAGCTGGATGGTGGTGACGGGCGTGAGCACGCGGTCGCGCCAGGAGGGATAGCCAGCCGCCTCACACGTGCGGATGATCGCTTCTGGTTGCAACTGGGTCGCCCACGCTGTGTTGAATCGGCTCAGCACGGCGGTGACACTGGCTACCATCGTTCCACCTCCTGCATGGGTTGTGATCACAGGCCATTGCATACCGGAGATATGATGGTAGACCAACATCGATTACACCCTTACAAACTGACAACTTACCCCTAAACTTCATGCCATTCGGCTCATGGCCAGTTTTGGTGACGCGGAGAGTATGGGAACCTCCACGAGGAACATGGGGAGACCGCCCCTCAGTCACAGCGCGGGTTTCCTTACCCTCTCGTGGGCAGGAAGACGGGGCAAAACCTCCAAACCACCCTATTTCACCAAAACTGGCCAAGAGCATTAAACCGTCCAAATCCGTGGAGCAGATCCGCGGATACACCATCCTGTTTTCTGAAAGGAGGAACGCGACACGTGATCATCATCGGCCGTGTAGCACGGCGGTCCCCGAACCGTTCGCCATGCGGATACGCAGAACCCCATCAGGGTAGAGGTCAGTGTGTCCGGTAGGGGCGGAGATCTGGTGACGACGGCTTTCACGCCCGCTTCACCAGCTGCAGGACCGCCTGCTTGGTGTGCTGCGGTCGCGGAGTAGGTCGCAATCAGAAAGCCCGTGAGGCTCGACATGAGTGGTAGTCAAGGCTCGCATCGTTGGTGATCGTCATGATCCACGAGGCGCCATCGTACAGGGGCACGATACGCGCCGGGAGACGAGGCCCTATTGACGCATGCATGGGGGGGTCCTATGTTTCCCTCCACGCCATGCATGGAGGAAATACGTGAGTTACACGAGACACGTCTGCCAAGGAGGCGACCAATGATGCAGATCTATGCTCTCTGTTGCAGCTATTTAGAGTTCGACCGCCACGTCTTTTTCCCGGACCGTGCCCCGGGCACGCGTATGACCATCCCCGTGTCGAGCTATCTGCTCATCCACCCCAACGGCCGGGTGCTCTTAGATCCCGGTGTGCACTGCCACGCGATCACTGATCCTATCGGACGTTTGGGCGAACGCCGGGCGATACGCTTGACCGTCCGATCGCAGGTCGGCGACGATGTGGTCAGCCAGCTGGCGCGTGTCGGGATGCGCCCGGCTGACATCACGTATGTCATCAATTCACACGTTCACGTTGACCACCGTGGCGGCAATGAGTTTTTTCCGCAGGCGACGTTGCTCGTCCAACGACGTGAGATGGAGCGGGCACGCAGCCCCGACAACCCGTATGACCCGCAAGACTTCGATCATCCCCTCACCTATCACCTCATCGATGGCGACTATGACCTGTTTGGCGATGGCCACCTGGTCCTCAGTACAAGCCATACGCTGTGGCTGATGATCTCGGCGGGGAATCGATGACGCTTGTACAGACTGATAGCAGATCGTGTGTTCATACCGTGAGCATGCCGCACTGGGCTAAGACAATACAGGCGACTCGATTAACTTGACAGTATCTATCAGCATAGCGTTACTGAGACATTACTCTCCTTGCGACAAAGCCCTCTCAAGAGCGCAGATACCGCTGCTGCCAGTGCAGAAACTCATCGGTCCGGTTCACCGCCCGCAGCAGGTCAGCGGAGGCCTGCTGGTCGGACAGGTCCTCCACGGCGCCACCGTCCTTCAAGTGCTTGAAGCCATCGTACATCGCTTTGACGGCCACGGCGAAGGCCGGATTGCCCAGCATCAGGACCCTGATCCCGTGGGCGGCAAGGAACGCCCGATCGTGCATCAGATGGTGAAACGCCAGGTGAACCCTGGGTTGGGGTTTGGGGCATTCCACACAGCACAGCGGACGATCCAGGGCTACGAAGCGATGCACATGCTCCGCAAAGGCCAGCATGATCGGCTCACCAAGGGAGATGTCCTCGCACAGAACCGTGTCATCAACCAGCTATGCGGATTCGCAGCAGAGAGAATGCTCGCCCAGCCTCTCCTCGAACGCCAAGCCGTTTTTGCAACACGACCTCGCAGCGTCCCTCCTGTGGGGCCTGTATGCTCTCATGATCAAGGGCACTCTCCCGCTAAGATTCTGTGTATTCCTCTACCGCAGCCTCGTTCAGCTCCAGGCCCATGCCAGGCTTATCCGGCAAGGGCAGGCGGCCATGCCGGGCGACCGGCGGCTGGATGTAGACCACCTCATAGATGCGTTCCCGTAGCAAGTGAAACTCGGTCAGCCAGCCATTGGCCACGCCGGCGATCAGATGCCCGTTTTGCAAGTACCATCCCCCGCCGGTGGCCAAGGGCAGATGAAACATCTCTGCCATATGGGCGACCTTCACAGACTCGGTATAGCCACCGCCGTCCAGCACATTGGCCTGCATCACATCCACGGCTCCGCCCACGATCAAGTCCCGGTGATCCCACTGGCTCTCCCCACGCGCCCGTGCCGCCAGAGGGATGGAGGTACACCGGCGGAGTTCAGCCATGAGCCGGACATCCTTCACATACACCGGGTCATCAAACCAGGTGATGTGGTAGGGTTCTATCCGCCGCGCCAACGCTCTGGCATGCTGAAAATCAAACTTGCTATTGCCATCCACCATCAACATCACCGGGTCCCCCACGGCCTCGCGCACCGCCTTCACCCGTGCCACATCCACCGACACATCCTGGCCTCGGTCGGCCGCGACCACCTGCATTTTGAGCTTGTCATGTCCCTGCTGCACCATCTGACGGGCCAGTGCGACCAGTTCCTCCAGGGTGTACACATTAAACCCGAATGTGGTGTACGCGCCTACCGACGCGGGAGATGCGCCTCCCAGCAGCCGGTAGATGGGCTGGTTGAGGTATTTGCCCTTGATATCCCAGAGGGCTTGGTCAACCGCGCCGATGGCGCGGGCCACCACTCCGGTCCGCACCTTATACGACATGCCGATGTCCCAGCAGGCATCGTTCCAGATTTTCTCGGTCGCCAGGGGGTCCTTTCCGAGGAGAAAGGGGCTGATTTCCTGGTGGAGAAGCTCGCGGACGGCGAAACGCTCGGCGTCGCGGGAGATGCCGGCGCCACCGATGCCTTCGTCGGTCTCCACTTGGACCAAGAGCATGCCCTCAGTCCGGGGC